>ERZ777003.1336-NODE-1336-length-37911-cov-11.849007_pt1 | contig 37911 bp, 41 predicted proteins | sample MGYA00374956_ERZ777003 | MGnify/ENA primary metagenome ERZ777003 (study PRJEB29302, sample SAMN06268252) | bioreactor metagenome | isolation source: Joint BioEnergy Institute, California, USA | place: USA:Joint BioEnergy Institute, California, USA | collected... | reverse complement strand
GCCGAGGACGTCTCCGCGCCGGCCATCCTGCAATGGTTCGAAGGAACCTGGCAGACGATGGAGCGCCGGGCCGCTGACGTTTTTATGGCCGGCTACGGCGCGATCTGGGCTCCCCCGCCGGGACGCGCGGAAACCAGCAACTTCTCCGTCGGCTATGATGTCTACGATCGCTTCGACCTGGGCAAGCCCGGCGATCCGACGCTCTACGGCACGGAGACGGGCCTCAAGACGGCCATCAGCACGCTCCACAAAGCCAACGTCGCGTTCCACGTCGACTTCGTCATCAATCACAACGGCTTTGCCGACGCCGGCACGCCCGGGTTCATCGAGTCCGGCGGATATCCCGGATTCGTGCTGCAGAATCCCGACGGCGGCACCGATCCCTGGGGCGTGCCCGGGACCGATGGCGACTTCAACAGCGCCTACGACTGGGGCGCGATTCGCGAGCGGCTGGCTGGGCTGATCGACATCAACCATGCCACCAACTGGCAGCTCATCCGTCATCCCGTCGATCCGAACGATCCTCGCAACATCCCGGCTGGCGTTACGCCGTGGAATGGCCGGATCGCCAATCAGCCCGACTCGGCCAATGCCCGCTTCTACCCGGATCGCGACCTTCAGCCGATCATGGTCTTCGACCCCAAGACCGGCGAAAGCGACATCGCGATCTACCCGTTCAACCTCGACAACCCGATGGCCGGCGATCCCATCCCGGAGAACGCCACGGGCCTGCTCATGCGCAATGCCCAGTGGCTGGTGCAGGTGATCGGCGTCGACGGGTTCCGCATTGACGCAGCCAAGCATATCGAGGGCTTCACGCTCGACTACTTCGACCGCGCCGTCTATCGCGCCAATCCACGCAAGCTGCTGGACGGCTCGACCCAGCACGTCTTCAGCTACAGCGAAGTCTTCGACGGTAACCGCGACTATCTCAGCGACTTCATCCGCAAGGACATCAACCCCAACGATCCCGGCCGCGTCGGCGGCAATCGCGATGTGCTGGATTTCCCAGCCTTCTTCGCGATGCGCGACAACCTGACCAGCAACGGCTTTACCAACAACTGGTACAACATGGTCTATGCCGGGATGGACGTGCACGACGACGGTCTGCGCAACGGCTCAGCCGGCGTGCTGTTCGTCGGCAACCATGACGAGGGCCCCGGCCCCTACCTCAACAACGTCGCCCATGCCTATGTGCTGATGCAGCCGGGCAATGCGGTCGTCTACTTCAACGGCAAGGAACACGGCGACAACCGCGAGTTCCCCAAGGATGGTCGCGGCGACGCGCTGGGCGGCCGCTACGGCGACACGATCATCAATCTCGTCAACATCCGCAACACGCACGGCCGCGGCGACTATCGCGAACGGTGGATCAGCAAAGAATACTACGCCTTCGAGCGATCCGGCTCAGCTCTCGTGCTGCTGAGCAATCGAAACGACGGCGGCACCAGCGACTGGATCAATTTCTTCGTCGATCTGCCATGGGGCACGCCCCTGATCGAGCTGACCGGAAATGCAAAGGCCAACGGCTTGCCCGAGCTGCTGACCGTCACCTCCGACGGCTGGGAGCAGCCCAACTACGTGCGGACCAAGTTCCTGCACAACGACGACCAGGACAAGGGCTTCCTGATCTACGGCCTGGCGACGCCGCAGGGCCAGCTCACGCTGAGCAATGTCGCCCAGGCCATCGGTCCCGACGCCGAAACGAGCTGGAACAACGGCTCGCAGCGTCTGTCGGAGATCGACGTCATCACGGCTGACAGCTTCGGCGTCACGCTCACCACCAATGCCGTCAATCTCCTGGGCGTGGTTCGCGACCGCGATGCCGACGGCGACAACGCCCTGATCCGCATCGACGGCGGGCTGGACCTCAACGGCAACGGCTACGTCGATTTCGTGACGCCGGGCAGCGTCGTCTACGGGTTTGAGGAGTTCGTCGGCGCCAACGCGAGCAAGAGCCCCGGCTACTTCAATGCCGACGGCAACGGCCTGTACACGATGCAGATCGATGCTTCGCAGCTCAGCGAGGGGTATCACTTCATCGAGGTGCGGGCGTTCCGGCATCGCGAGGACGGCGGGCCGGCGGTGTATGCACCGTTCAAGCGGACGATCTATGTCGACCGCCTGCCGCCGGAGTCAGCCATTGATCAATTCAGGCCCTTCGGCAGCTTTGCCGGCGACAATGACATCTGGATTCGCTCGGTCGATCAGACCGCCGACAGCGTGCATGTCTTCATGAACCTGCCGGCGACGGTCAGCGATGAGCAGATCCTGCAGATGGTCGCCAACGGCCAGGGCCGCGCCGATGCCATCGACCGTGACATCTTCAAGACGGGCTTTTTCGGCATCCCCAATGGCAACAACGTCTTCACGATCGTCACGTTCGAGATCACCGGCAACCTCAGCATCCAGCGGTTCACCGGCATCACGCCCGCGAATGTCCGCGGCGGCGGCCTGGGTGATCTGAACCACAACGGTGTCTTCGAGCCGGGCGATCTGGCCAATACATCGCACGGTTTCGAGGCGGTGCTTTACAGCCGCAATGCGCAGTTCAACCCAGCCGCCGATCTCAACGGCGACGGCCTGGTCGACAACCGCGACCTGTTCCTGCTGAAAAACGTGCTCGTCTCCAACGGCGCCGGCACGGAGACGCTGGACATGCTCAACCAGGTCCTGCTCCGCCGCGGCAATATCAACGGCGCCTTTGGCACCGATCAGTGGGACATCGATGCCCTGTACGATCGCGTTTACGGCCGCGTAGCGAGCACCGATCTGTGGTACGACGACCTGAACGTCGACGGCGTGATCGATCAGCTCGATGTCGACGCGCTGGTCTATCACATCCTGCAGACCAACTACGGTGACGCCAATCTGGATCGCGTGGTGAACCGCGCGGATCTGGACATCCTGCTGGCCAGCTACACCCAGCCGACAGGCTGGGCGGGCGGCAACTTCACCGGTCTTGGCCCGGTCGGCCTGGCGGATCTGGAGCTGTTGCTGAGCAACTACACCGGCCCGACCGGCCTGATCGACGATCTGCCGCAACTTGGGCAGGCCGAGCGAACGCTGCTGACATCCTATGGATTTACGGTTGTACCCGAGCCGGCTGGTGCAAGCCTAGCGACAGCAGTCGGCGTTCTGCTGCTGTCCCGTCGTCGCCGCCGGTCCCCTTACCCCAGCCGTTTCGGCAGGAACTGAGGCCTGGAATGAAAATCACATCTCTTCTCCGAGGTAAGCCTATGAACCGTCGCAGCGCCTTCACGCTCGTTGAGCTGCTGGTTGTGATCGGCATTATCGCCCTGCTGATCAGTATCCTCCTGCCCGCCCTCCAGAAGGCCCGCGAAGCGGCGCAGAACGTACAATGTACGTCCAACCTGCGACAGCTCGCCATGGCGGCGATCATGCATGCCCAGGACTGGCGCGGTCGCATCCCGACGGCTTCTTCGCATGCCGTGCTGCACCCCAACGCCGACGGCAGCCAGAGCGTCGATCCTGGCAAAAGCAAGTACCAGTACCGCGATGACGGCTATCTCAAGGACTGGGCCAGCGCCCTGCTGCCCTATCTCGGCAAGGCGCACGACGTCAACTTCCAGGACGCCCCTGACGATGTAGCCAGGATCTTCTGGTGCCCGTCTGACGATCGGATCGAGGAAGGCGGCTATCGGATGAACAACGTCACCCACATCTGGATCAAGGTCTCCTATGGCATCAATGCCGACATCTCAGCCGTCATCGCCAACGACAACCGCACGCGCGTGAGCTGGGAGCATGAGCTGGGCGTCTACAAGTCGACCCGCTCCTATGGTGGCGACTATGGCCACGGCCTGGACGGCCTGATCGGGAAGGTGCAGTATCCCTCGGAGACACTGCTGTTCGCCGATCGCGGCACATTCCCGCACATTTACGGCGCAGCCTACTCGATCGAAGACAACACCATGCTGGCCTACTCCAGCCACTGGACGCAGGGCACGCTCAACACCATCTACAACGCGAGCTGGCTGCGTGACGGCATCCCGATGCATCGCCACAACAACCGCATCAACGTCGCCTTCTGTGACGGCCATGCGGAGACCGTCTCGCGCGATCGATTCAGTGAAGTGCGCGTCTCGCCGTACGAGTTCTGATCCCGCCGCCGACGAGACATCTGAACCGCAGATCAACGCGGATGAACGCAGACGATGAATCAGCGTTCATCCGCGTTTCTCGTTTGCAGCGACACCCAATGCGCGTCGCGTTGCCGCATCTCAATGATCGCGAGCTCATCTGCAGCCCCCGGCCAGCCAATACTTCGTGATGTCGCCGCGCACTCTGCATTTCCGCGGTGCCGCTACCTGAGCTCGCGCAAGAAGAAACCCCTTGTAACTCTCAAGTTACAAGGGGTTTGTATGTGGGCCCGATTGGATTCGAACCAATGACCTCGTCCTTATCAGGGACGCGCTCTAACCAACTGAGCTACGAGCCCGGGACTTTCTGTCTCCGCCAGCGGGCAGGTCATTCTATGAGACTTGCCGCCGCTGTCAACGCATGCGAAGACAGATCGGACGTCGTTCATGCCTGCTGGCCTTCAGCCGCCGGCTGGGCCTGCTCGCTGCCGCCCTTTTCCTTCGCAGCCTTCAGCACGCGCGTCGCAAACTGATGCCGGCGCTCGTTGCGGCGGCGACGCAGACCAGCGCTGCGACGAGCGCCGCCCGTCGGCTTGGATTCCTCAGTCAGCAACTGCAGCACGACCAGGTCACCACCATCGCCGATGCGGAAATCGCTGGTCTTGATGATGCGGGTATAGCCGCCACGACGGTCAGCGAACTTGGGCGCGATGTCGTTGAACAGCTTCTGGACGACCGTGCGCGAACCCTCGGTGATGAACTCCTGGTCCTCATCGACGAGGCGACGGTCCTGAAGCGTGGCGATGACACGGCGGCGCGCCGCCAGCGTGCCCGTTCGCGCCAGCGTGATCAGCTTCTCAGCCATCGCCCGGACTTCCTTGGCCTTGGGAAGGGTCGTGCGCACCATCCCATGCTCAAAGAGGCTCTGGACGAGGTTGCGCCGCATCGCGGTACGGTGCTCAGTATCACGGCTGAGCTGCCGGCCGAACATACGATGACGCATGGAAAACTCCTGTAATCTCTTTCAAAGGGCGAAACCTGGCGTCAGCCACGGCATCGCCGGGATACCTTCAAGGAAGCTGCCCGATCGGCACGTTACTCCTGAGCCGCGGATGCTTCCTCCCCTTGCGGCTGGGAACCGGCCGGCTCCTCGGAGAAGCGGCTGGTGTCCGCCGAAGGAATGTTGTCCAGATCCAGCCCCAGGCTCAGGCCCAGGTCGGCCAGCTTGCGCTTGACCTCACGCAGCGAGGTCTTGCCGAAGCTGCGAACCTTCAGCAGGTCCGACTCGGTCTTCTTCACCAGGTCGCGGACCGTCTGGATCTTGGCCGACTCCAGGCAGTTGTTCGCCCGGACGCTCAGGTCCAGCTCCTGGACGCTCATGTCCAGCTTCTGCTGGAGCTCGGGATCGTAGGTCGTCTGATTGGCCTCGCGGATCGCCTCTAGCGCCTCTTCCGTCGCCGTTTCGGCACCCAGTTCGAAGTACTGTACGAACGGGTTGAGGTGCTTGCGGAGGATCTTGCTGGCTTCGACCAGCGCCATCTCCGGCGTGACCGTGCCGTTGGTCCAGATCTCGAGGATCAGCCGGTCGTAGTCGGTCTTCTGGCCGACGCGGGCATCCTCGGTCGTGTAACGCACGCGCGTCACCGGCGAGTAGATGCTGTCGACCGCGATCAGGCCGAGCTCCTGCTCGCCGCCTTCGTCGCGGATGTTCTCGGCTGCGGTGACGTAGCCGCGACCCTTGTTGACCGTGAGGGTCATGTCGAACTCAACGTCCTCGGTCAGCGTGGCGATGACCAGATCCTTGTTGATGACCGTGACGTTGGGATCCGTCTCGATCATGCCGGCCGTGACCGGGCCGGCCTTGTTGGCGCGGAGGGTCATCTGCCGCGGCTCATCGCCTTCGAGCTTCACGATCAGGCTTTTGACGTTGAGGATGATGTCGGTGACGTCCTCGATCACACCCGGCAGGCTCGAAAATTCGTGCTGTGCGCCCTTGAGGCGAATGTGCGTCACGGCGGCGCCTTCAAGGCTGGACAGCAGGATGCGACGCAGGCTGTTGCCCACAGTCGTACCGAAACCGCGCTCGAAGGGCTCGGCGATGAACTTGCCGTACGTATCCGTCGAAACCTGCTCGTCTCGCACCACGCGGGACGGCAACTCCAGGCCACGCCAACGAATTCTCATGTTACTTTCTCCGTTGCATCCGCCGAATTGCCGGAAGTTCCCGCCCCAACCGTTTGGGGCCATCTGTACTCCAGCCTCGTCGCCGGATGCCTAAAGACTGTTCTGATTCGAGCAAAGCGCCGTCGGTCGAGGGAATCGCGGGAGCCAGGGGCTTCAACCGCCGGCCTGCGACCGGTGCTGCAGATCGCTCGTGGATTAGACGCGCCGCTTCTTGGGCGGCCGGCAGCCGTTGTGCGGCAGCGGGGTCACGTCTTCGATGCCCGTGACTTTCAGGCCGGCATGCTGAAGCTGCAGGATCGCCTGCTCGCGACCGGCACCCGGGCCCTTCACACGCACCTCGACTTCGAGCATCCCGGCCTTCTTGGCAGCCTGGGCTGCGGCCTCGGCAGCGCGACCCGCCGCCCACGGCGTGCTCTTGCGCGAGCCCTTGATGCCACCGATCGTGCCAGCCGACGCCCACGAGATCGTCTCGCCGTTGGGATCGGTGATGGTGATGATCGTGTTGTTGAAGGTGCTCTTGATGTGCGCGATCCCGCGGGTCACACCCTTGCGGACTTTCTTCTTCGCGCCGCCCTTGCTCTTGCTGTCTGCCATCGGTTGATTTCCTCGTCTGGCGGATCATCCGGTCTACGCCGTACCCGCCGTGCTCAGTTGCCAGTTGCGAGTTGCCAGCAGTGAGTTGCCATCGTGCACATACCGGCACAGGGCAACCGGGAACTGGCAACCATCCTCGACTTACTTGCCCAGCTCCTTCACGCCCTTCTTGCCGGCAACGGTCTTGCGCGGGCCCTTGCGGGTGCGGGCGTTGGAACGCGTGCGCTGCCCGCGGACGGGCAGGCTCTTGCGGTGACGCAGTCCCCGGTAGCAGCCGATGTCGCGCAGGCGGGCGATGTTCTGCTGGATCTGGCGGCGAAGCGCGCCTTCGACAAGATAGTTCTTGTCGATGATGCCGATGATCTTCGCCAGCTCCTCTTCGCTCAGGTCCTTGGCGCGGCGGCTGCCGTCGATGCCCGCCTCCTTGAGGATCACCTCGGCATTGGCGGGGCCGATGCCGTAGAGGTACCGCAGGCTTACGCGGATGGGCTTGTCGTTGGGGATGTCGACACCACTGATACGGGGCATTGTTGTTTGTCCTTGGTCAGATGTCCGTTGTCGGCTGGGATCCCGCAGCCGCGATCGGCTGCGGAGACACGCGCACCGGACTTATCCCTGCTTCTGCTTATGCTTGACGTTGGTGCAGATCACGCGCACTACACCCTTGCGGCGCACAATCTTGCAATTCTCACAGATTCGTTTCACGCTGGCTCGGACCTTCATGACATCACCGTGCGCTGTTAGGGGTCGAATCGCTTACAATATCAGAAATTTCGACCACTCTCAACCCCGCCAGGGGCTGGGCGTGGCCGAACTTGCGTCCTTCTCACAGGCCCCAGGGGGCCCTGCCGTCGGTCAGCACATCCGCGCCGACCTCCGTGATCGCGACCGTGTGCTCGAAATGGGCAGCCGCCCGGCCGTCTTTCGTGACGACCGTCCAGTTGTCATCGAGCATCCTCACGTGCCGCTTGCCCATGACCACCATGGGCTCCACCGCCAGGGTCATCCCCGGACGGAGGATGAAGTCTCCTCGTAACTGCTCTGCAGTCACGAAGTTAGGGACTTTCGGGTCCTCGTGCATCGAGGTCCCGATGCCGTGGCCGACGAACTCCCGGACCACGTTGAACCCGGCTCGCTCGACCGTGTACTGCATCAGCCGGGCGATATCCGACCACCGCCGGCCGGGCTTCATGTTCTCGATCGCCAGGAACAGCGTCTGCTTGGTCACATCCAGCAACCGCTGAACTTCCGGGCTCACCTTGCCGACCGGGACCGTCGTCGCGTTGTCGCAGCAGTACCCGTTCAGCCCCAGGGCCAGGTCGAGGGTCACCACATCCCCCTCTTTCAACTCCCGGGGGCCGGGGATCCCGTGAACGACCTCTTCATTGACGCTGATGCACGACTCAGCCGGGTAACCTTCGCCCGGCCGGTAGGTCGGGTAATTTTTCGACAAACCGACGGCGCCGTGCTTCTCCAGCTCGACCCGTGCAATCTCGTTCAGCTCCGCCGTCGTGATCCCGGGACGAACCGCCTCCCGCATCTTGGCGAGTATCTGGCAGCCCAACTGCCCGGCCCGCCGCATCATCTCGATCTCGCGGCGCGTTTTGATGACGATCGGCATGTGCAACACCTGTCGGCAGCCGCTCGGTCGGCAGTCGGCGGCCTGCATCTCGCCGCCAACCGCAGACTGCATCGCTGCAGACGCTCCTAATACTGTCGGCCTTTGATCCGCTTGCCACGCTGCCCAGGGCCGCCACTGAGGAACCCGCCGTAGTTGCGCATCAGCAGGTTCGCCTCGATCCGCTGGACCATGTCCAGAGCCACGCTCACCACGATCAGCAATCCCGTACCGCCGAGGAACGCCGTAATGCGCCAGTCGATCTGCAGCCAGGTTGCCGTCGCTGTCGGGATCACCGCGATCAGCGCCAGGAACGCGGCGCCGACGAACGTGATCCGCATCATGACCTTCTCAAGGTAGTCGGCTGTACGCTTGCCAGGGCGAAGCCCCGGGATGAAGCTGCCGTAATCGCGGAGCTGGTTGGCCATCTCCTTGGGCTGGAACTGCACCGTCGTCCAGAAGTAGGCGAAGAAGTAGATCAGCACCACTTCCGTGATGATGTACAGGAATCCGCCCCGCCCGAACTCGGTGTTCATGAAGAACGCGAACGATCCGAACGCGCCCTCCACCTTCCCGGTCGGATTGGCCACCGTGTTCATCCAACTGAACAGCATGCCCGGGAAGAGCATCAGCGACTGGGCGAAGATGATCGGCATCACACCGCCATGGTTCACCCGCAGGGGCAGGTACTGCCGCTGGCCGCCGTAAACGCGCCGGCCGCGGGTGTGCTTGGCCTGCTGGATCGGAATCCGCCGCTGAGCCTGCGTGATCAGGATCGATCCGGCGATGACGAACACGAAGCTGAACAGCAGGAATGCCAGCTTCCCCAGGTTCATCGTGCGGTTGGGATCGCTGGACGCCTCGAGGCTCAGGTTCGCCTGCTCGATCAGCAGAACAACCGCCTCCGGCATGCGGGCCAGGATGCCCGCCATGATGATCAGCGAGATACCGTTGCCCAGACCGTACTCATCGATCTGTTCACCCACCCACATCAGGAAGATACATCCTGCCGTGAGCGACGTGATGCCCATGATCCAGAACAGCGCGCTGCCGTGGAAGCCTTCCTGTACCAGATCGCTGTTGTGCATGTAGCTGAGCCAGAAGATGGCCTGCACCACGCACAGCGGAACTGTCAGGTATCGCGTCCACTCCTGGATCTTCTTCTGGCCGGTCTGGCCTTCCTTCTTCAGCTTCTCCAGCGCCGGAACGACCGTGCTCAGGAGCTGAAGGATGATCGATGCCGAGATGTACGGCATGATCCCCAGACCGAAGATCGTGCTCTGCGAGATGTCACCGCCTGAGAACAGCGAGATGTAATTCGCCATCTTCTCGAATGCGGTGCCCTCGGACGCAGCGGCCTGACTCTGGATCTTGCTCTGATCCACGCCCGGGATCGGCACAGCATAGCCGACGCGATACACGAACAGCATGAACAGGGTGAACAGCACCTTGTTCCGCAGTTCCGGTACGCGAAAGACGTTGATCAGAGTCTTGAACATCGATCAGCTTCCGATCTGCCTTGCGGCAAGGCGGATGCCTCCACCGCGTCGAGCCATTTACTCAGCCGCCGCCTCAGCCTTCGCGGCCTTGTCGGCCTTTGCCTTGCCCTTGGCGGCGCCCTTCTTCTTTTCGCTGGGGAGCACAAACGGCTCGCCACGGCTGTCCTGGGCAACGCCGCCGGCCTGGGCGATCTTCTCCAGGGCCGACTTGCTGAAATGCCCGGCCTGGACCGTCAGCCGGCGCGACAGATTACCGTTGCCCAGAATCTTCACCGGCTCGTCCTTGGCAGGAACCAGCCCGGCTTCGTGCAGCGCGGCTGCGTCGACGGTCGCGCCGTCCTCGAACCGCTCCAGATCCGCCACGTTCACGATGTTGAACCGGCGGGCGAACTTGAAGTTGCTGAAGCCGCGCTTGGGGAAGCGACGGAAGATGGGCGTCTGGCCATGCTCATAGCCGCGCTTGACGTACTTGCCGACGCGCGCCTTGGCGCCCTTGGTACCCCGACCGGCGGTCTTGCCATGCCCGGAAGCGCGGCCGCGGCCCTTGCGCGTCCGCTTCGTGTTCCGATGGGCGCCGGTGGTGATTTCGTGGATCATGCTCATGATTCGATACCCGTTGCCAGTTGCCAATACTCCGTTGCCCGCCGCATGGCGTCAGGGCGCCACTACGTGCTCACCACTTCGCCGGCGTCAGCCGGGAGTTCGACACCGCGGAACTCGGCAACCTGCTCCGGCGACTGCAGCGCCCGCAGCGCCGCGATGGTCGCCTTGACCAGATTCTTGGGGCTGGTCGAACCGTAGGCCTTGGTCAGGATGTCGGTGATGCCCGCCAGTTCCAGAACGGGACGCACGCTCTTGCCGGCTGTCACGCCCGTACCGGGACGAGCCGGGGCAAGCACGACCGTGCTGGCACCCGAGCGGCCGGTGACCTGGTGCGGGATGGTGCTCCCACGCAGGTGAACCTTGATCATGTTCTTGCGCGCGTCCTTCGTGGCCTTCTCCACCGCGGGCGGCACTTCGTTGGCCTTGCCGTAGCCAACACCGACGCTGCCCTGACGGTCGCCGGCGATGACCAGCGCGCCGAAGCTGAAGGTACGTCCACCCTTGACGACCTTGGAGCAGCGGTAGATCCGGATGACGGCGGATTCCAGTCCGCCTTCTTCCTCGCGCGGACGGCGATCACGGCGCTCACGCGTACGGTTGGACCCGGCGCGACCGCGCTGCTGACGCGCATCGCCTTCGGCTGTCGCCTCGACCGGCTCAGCGGCGACCTGATCGCCGGCGGTCTGCGCGGCCTCGGCAGCGGCAGCGGGAGCCTGCTCGGGCGTCGCCTGCTGCTGCTCCTGCGGGGTCTCGGAAGTGGGGTTCTGCTCAGTCATGGTTAGCTCGTGGTAGTTAGAACTTCAGTCCGCCTTCGCGTGCCGCGTCCGCCAGGGCCTTGACCCGGCCGTGATAGATGCGACCGCCGCGATCGAACGCGACCTTGTCGATACCGGCAGCCAGCGCCCGCTCGGCGATCGCCTTGCCGATGCGCTTGGCGGCTTCGATGTTGCCGCCGTTGGCCAGGTCGCCGCGAAGCTCCTTGTCCGTGCTGGCAGCGGACACCAGCGTCCGGCCTTCGATGTCGTTGATGACCTGGGCGTAAATGTGCTTGTCGCTGCGGAACACCGACAGACGCGGCCGCTCGGCCGTGCCGAAGACCTTCTTGCGAACCCGGTATTTCCGCCGCTGCAACCGTACGGCTTTGGCTTTGTTCTTGTCCATCTTGCTTGTCCGTTGTCAGTTGTCTGTCCCGATCGCCATGATTCGCTTCCAAACGAACCTGCCGCAATCGCGGACCGACGACCACATTACTTCGCGCCAGCGCCGGCGAAGGCCTTGCCCGGCTTGATCTTGATCTGCTCGCCCTCGTAACGGATGCCCTTGCCCTTGTAGGGTTCGGGCTTGCGGACCGAGCGAACCATCGCGGCGAACTGCCCCACCGCCTGCTTGTCGATGCCGGTGACGACGACCTTGTTGGCGCCGTCGAGCTGCACCGTCACGTTGCCCGGGATCGGCACGGAGATCGTGTTGGCGAACCCGACCGACAGGACGAGGTTCTTGCCCTTGATCTCAGCGCGGTAGCCGACGCCATGAACCTCCAGCGCCTTGCGGTAGCCGTTGGTGACGCCCTCGACCATGTTGGCCAGCAGCGCACGCGTCAGGCCGTGCAGGGCCTTGGACTGCTTCTGGTCGTCAGGCCGCTGGACGACCAGTTGGCCATCCTGCTGCTCGACCTTGATGCGCGGATGCACATCCAGCTCGAGCTTGCCCTTGGGGCCTTCGACCGTCACGTGCTGCCCGGCGATGGTAACCTTCGCCTTGCCGAGGGGAACGGGTTTCTTGCCGATACGGCTCATATCTGTCTCCTGGTGCGGTCTGCACGCGGCTTCTCAGCCGGCTTCCCGCGGATCATTCATCCTTAGCTGACCGTGCACAGCAGCTCGCCGCCGACGTTCTGCTCGCGGGCGCGACGATCGCTCATCACGCCCTTGGACGTCGAGACGACGGCAATGCCCAGCCCGTTGAGCACCTTGGGAAGGTCGCCGACCTTCCGATACACGCGGCGACCGGGCTTGCTCTGGCGGTCGATGTCATGGATGACGCTCTGACCGCTGAGCGAGTACTTCAGCCGGATCCGCAGCTGGCCCTGGGCGTTGTCATCGATCTCATCGAAGTCCTCGATGTAGCCCTCTTCCTTCAGGACACGGGCGATGCCGGTGCAGATCTTGCTGCGCGGCACAAGTACCGTCTTGCGTCCGACGCGGTTGGCGTTGCGGATGCGGGTCAGCATGTCTGCGATGGGATCTTGATTGTTCATCGTGCAATTTCCGATTGCCGTCTGTCGACGCCGGTTACGTTCTGTCCGGCGGCTGCCGCCCTCAAACCGGCGGCGTCAGCCGACACTTGTCTACCAGCTTGCCTTCCTCAGCCCGGGGATCTTGCCCGCCAGCGCCAGCTCGCGGAGCATGATTCGGCTGATCTTGAACTTCCGAAGCACACCGCGGGAGCGGCCGGTCAGTGCGCACCGATTGCGGCTGCGCGTCGGGCTGGCGTCGCGCGGAAGGCGCGACAGCTCAGCGTAGTTGCGCTCCTTCTTGAGCTTGCGGCGCAGCTCCGCGTAACGCTTGACCATCTCCTCGCGTCGCTTCTGCTTAGATACCCAGGCTTTGGTTGCCATATTCCTATCCGTTGTCAGTAGTCAGTTGTTTGTTGTCAGTTGCTGCCGGCCTCCGTAGATCGGACGACCGACCACTGACAACCGACGCCTCTACGCACCCTTCTTTTCCATGTCCTGGAACGGCATGCCGAGCTGCCGCAGCAGTTCGCGGCCGTGTTCGACGTTCTTCGCCGTCGTGACCATCGTGATGTTCATGCCCTGCTGGAACGTCACCTCGGCGCCTTCCACTTCCGGGAACACCGTCTGTTCGGTGAAACCGAAGTTGTAGTTGCCGTTGCGGTCAAAGCCCTTGGTGCTCAGGCCGCGGAAGTCCTTCACGCGGGGGATCGCCAGCGTGATCATGCGGTCGACGAACTCGTACATCCGGGCGCCGCGGAGCGTGACCTTCAGGCCCGTCTCCATGCCCTGGCGAACCTTGAAGTTCGCAACGGACTTCTTGGCCCGGCAGCGGACCGGCTTCTGGCCGGCGATGACCGCCAGTTCCTTCTCAGCCTTCTCGAAGTTGGCCTTGCCCTCGCCACCGGCGACGGCAAAACGGCCCAGGCCCATCGAGATAACGACCTTCTCCAGGCGAGGAACGGCCATCACGTTCTTCAGGCCGAACTTCTGCTGCAGGGCAGGCACGATCTCCTTGCGGTACTTCTCGAGCAGACGCGGCGTCGGCGCCGGCTGATCCGTCTCCACGGGGGCGGTCTCTTCCTCCGCCGTCTCTTTCTTCTGCTTGGCAGCCTTGCGTGCGGCGATCTCTTCCGCACTCGGCTTGCCCTTCTTTTTCGTTTCTTCTGCCATGACTGCCTCGATCAGGTGTTACCGCCGATGTCCAACCGGCGCTTGATCTCACTTCTTGCTGCCCGTGGGTCCCAGGTCGGTCCCGCTGGCGACCGCGATGCGGTGCTTGCGCCCGTCGCGGATTTCGAACCGCACGCGGGTGCCCTTGCCCGTGGTGGGATCAAGGGGCAGGACGTTGCTGATGTGGATGGGCGCATCCTTCTGGATGCGGCCGCCCTGCGGATAGCGCTGGCTGGGCCGAACGTGCTTCCAGACGCGGTTGACGCCCTCAACGACGACCCGGTCCTTGTCGTTCAGAACACGGAGGACCTTGCCGGTCTTGCCCTTGTCGGCCCCGGCGATGACCACCACCGTGTCGCCCTTTTTAATGTGCCTTGCCATTGTTCCTGGTCCGTTGTCAGTAGTCCGTTGTCAGTAGCTTTCGGGTCGGGCACCGACTGCTTATACGACTTCGCTGGCCAGCGAGACGATCTTCATGAAGTTCTTTTCACGGAGCTCGCGGGCGACGGCGCCGAAGATACGCGTGCCGCGCGGGTTGTTCTCCTTGTCGATGACCACGGCGGCGTTGCGGTCGAACCGCACGTAGCTGCCGTCGCTGCGGCGCGTCGGCTGCTTGGTGCGAACGATGACGCAGCGGACAACGTCGCCCTGCTTCACGTCGCCGGCAGGAATCGCCTTCTTGACGGCGCAGATGATGATGTCGCCCACACCGGCGGTGCGGCGCTTGAACTTGCCGCGTGCGGTGCTGCCGCGCAACACCTTGATGCACTGCGCCTGCTTGGCGCCGGTGTTGTCCGCGATATCGAGCATTGTCTGTTGCTGAATCATGACACGTTATCCGTTGTCAGTTGTCGGTTGTCAGCCGTTGGCCGCGTCCACCACACCGGACGACGCGCCGCTGACAACTGGCATCTCAATTAGCGTTCATCGGGCGCTTTGCCCGTCATCACTTCTTCCGCCGACACCTGCACCGCGCGTTCGGGCGCCTTCTGGACGATGCGGATCAGGCGGTGGTGCTTGGTCTTGCTGATCGGCCGGCACTCGGCGATCTCGACCGTATCGCCCTCGCGGGCCTCATTGTTCGGATCGTGGGCATGAAGCACGGTACGGCGCTTGAGGTACTTGCCGTACTTGGGGTGCTTCTGCTGGTAGTTCACAACGACCTTGATGGTCTTGTCGCCCTTGTCGGACGCCACCACGCCCTGCACGGTTCGGAGCAGGGAACGCTGTTGGGTTTTCGGTGTCGCTTCTGCCATAGCTGGTTCTCGGTTATGCCTTGTTCTTCGCCAGCTCGCGCTCGCGCAGGATCGTCTTGATCTGGGCGATGTCGCGCCGGGCTTTCCTGAGCTGGCTGGGATCTTCCAGCTTCTCGGTGACGGCCTGGCTGCGCAGGGTGAACAGGTGCTTCTGCTTTTCGCTGAGCTCCTGGAGCAGGGCGTCGTTTTCCTTCTCTCGCAGTTCTTTGATCTTCATGACTTCACTCGTTGCACATTCGACCTTGTCGGTGAACGGCTAGCGTTCGCCTACGCCACAGCGTGGCGACGGGCCACGAACCTGCACGGAACGGGCATCTTGCTGGCCACGCGTGCCAGGGCGCGCTTGGCGGTGGGCTCGTCGACGCCGGTGATCTCGAACATGACCTGCCCGGGCTTGACGACGGCGACCCAGAACTCCGGTTCGCCCTTGCCCTTGCCCATACGCGTTTCCAGCGGCTTGGACGAAACGGGCTTGTGCGGGAAGATCCGGATGAACAGCCGGCCTTCACGACGCAGGAAGTGGCTGACCGCGACGCGGCCCGCCTCGATCTGGCGCGCGGTGATCCAGCCTTCCTTGGTCGTCTGCAGCCCGTACTCGCCGAAGGCGACGTAGTTGCCGCGGGTCGCATTGCCCTTGATCTTGCCGCGCTGGCTTTTGCGGAACTTCACCCGCTTGGGCATCATTGGCATAGCACACCTACCTGAGTCTTAAGTCGTTGCCGCTTCTCGATTTACCGTCGCCCACGACGCGGACCGCCACCCGGCCGCACGTCGGTTTCCTGGACCTCTTCGCCGTACATGCCGCGGTAGATCCACACCTTCACGCCGATCGTGCCGTAGGTCGTGCAGGCGATGGCATAGCCGTAGCTGATGTCGGCCTGCAGCGTCGTCAGAGGCACCGAGCCGGCGGTCGCCTTCTCCTGGCGGGCGATTTCCGCCCCGCCGAGACGGCCGCTGACGCTGATGCGGATACCCTTGGCCCCGGCCTGCATCGTCGCATCCATCCGCTGCTTGAGCACGCGGCGGAAGCTGGAGCGCTTCTTGAGCTGCTCGGCGATGGCCTCGGCGACGAGCTGGCCGTTGAGGTCCGGGTTCTTGATCTCGATGACCTTCATGGGCGCGACTTTGCGCTTGATCAGGTCCTCGATCTCTTCGCGCAGCTTGTCGACTTCCGCACCCTTGGGTCCGATGACCAGGCCGGGCCGCGCGGTCTTGAGGGTGATGGTCACCTCTTCGCGCGTGCGCTCGATCTGGATGTCGCTGACCGCGGCGAACGGCGGGCGGCGATTGAGCTTCTCATCGATGTGCTTGCGGATGAGCTGGTCCTCAACCAGGAACTCACCGTAAGCATGCTTCGGAGCGTACCACCGGCTTTTCCAGTCTTCGGTGATGCCCACCCGGAAACCCAGGGGATTGACTTTTTGGCCCATGATTGTCGTCCGTTGTCAGATCAGTTTTCTCGAACATCCAGCGTCACACACAGGTGGCTGGTGCGCTTATTGATCGGGTACGCCTTTCCGCGATCCTTCGGCTGGAACCGCTTGATGATCGGCCCGGGATCCGCCCACGCCTCGCGGACGTAGAGCGTGTTGCGAGCCGGGATCTCCTGCTCGTTGGCGTTGGCGACCGCCGAGCGGACCACCTTCTCGACCAGGACACTCGCCCGCTGCTTGCTGAAGCGAAGCAGGGCCAGGGCGTCATCCACGTCTCGCCCGCGAATCAGATCGAGGATCAGCCGCGCCTTGCGCGGGCTGATGCGGGCGTAGCGATGTTTGGCTTGGTATGGCATCGAACTTAACCTCGCGTTCAACCGGCCTTCTTGGCGCCGCTGTGGCCGCGGAACGTGCGGGTCGGAGCGAACTCGCCGAGCTTGTGGCCGACCATGTCTTCCTGCACGAAGACCTTGATGAACTTGTTGCCGTTGTGGACCTCAAACGTATGGCCCACGAACTCCGGGATGATCGTGCAGGAGCGGGCCCAGGTCTTCAGGGGCTGCTTGGCACGGTTCTCGTTCAGCTTGGCCACCTTGAGGAACAGCTTCTCGTCGACGTAGGGGCCCTTTTTGCTGCTTCTGCTCATCGTTGCTTCCTGTTGTTTTGTGTTTGGGTGTTTAGTGTTTTGTTGTTTGGTGTCTCGTCTTCTTCAACTCACCTGAAAACAAAACATCACAACACAAAACACCAAATACAAAACACGCTACACGTTCACTGTCTGCGGCCGCTGCTGATGCTTGCCGAACTTGCGGCGGCGGAGGATCAGCTTCTCGCTGTTCTTGCGCGGGTTACGCGTCTTGCCGCCCTTGGCGGGGACGCCCGTGCGGCTGACCGGATGCCGGCCGCCGTTGCTGCGCCCTTCGCCACCACCCAGCGGGTGGTCGATCGGGTTCTTGGCCTTGGCGCGGGTGTGGGGACGGATCCCCATATGCCGCGTCCGGCCGGCCTTCCCGATGCTCACGTTGATCCAGTCCAGGTTGCCGAGCTGGCCGATCGTCGCCCGGCAGGCACTCTTCACGCGTCGCATTTCGCCCGACGGCAGGATGATGACCGACCAGTCACCTTCCTTGGCGCCCAGGCGACCGACGCCGCCAGCCGAGCGGACCAGCTTGCCGCCCTGGCCGGGGTTCATCTCGATGTTGTGGATTTCCAGACCGGCTGGGATGTTCGCTAGCGGCAGGCAGTTGCCGATCTCCGGCGGAGCGTCCGGGCCGCTCACGACCGTCGCACCGACCTGCAGGCCCAGCGGAGCCAGGATGTACGACTTTTCGCCATCCTCATACTGGATGAGGGCGATGTTGCACGAACGGTTCGGATCGTACTCGATCCCCAGCACCTTCGCGGGGATGCCGTCCTTACGTCGCTTGAAGTCGATGATGCGGTACAGCCGCTTGTTGCCGCCGCCCCGCCCCTCAGCGGTGATGACGCCATGGTGATTGCGACCGCCGGTCTTGTAGTACCGGGTCGTCAGCGACTTTTCCGGCTCAAACTTCGTGATCTCCTTGCGATAGTCGATCACGCTGCCCTGGCGGCGGCCGGGAGAGGTCGGGTTGTAAAGCTTGATGGCCATTTTTCTGTCCGTTGTCTGTTGTCCGTTGTCAGCCGTTCACGACCCCGGAGCACTAGAACAATTCGATTCGCGAACCCTCGTGCAGCGTGACAACCGCCCGCTTCCAGTCGGGCGTCCGAGTCATCCGGAACTTGGCGCGGCGCGGCTTGCCCTTGCGGGTCATCGTCCGGACGTCGCGGACGCGCACGTTGTACAGCTCCTCGACAGCCTTCTTGATCTGGAGCTTGTTGGCCTCGGGATGCACCTGGAACGCGTAGGTGTTGCCCAGCTCCTGGAGGCGCGTGGCCTTCTCGGTCACGAGCGGCCTGATGATGATGTTGATGTTGTCCATGTCTGGTCCGTAGTCAGTTGTCCGTCGCCAGTCGCTGTCGACGATGAACACGTTCCGTTAAGCCAGAATCTTCTCCAGGCCCTGGCGCGTCAGCAGCAGGGTACGATTCCGAAGGATATCCCAGGCATTGAGCTGATCGACGGTCGTCAGCGTCGTGCGGTCGATGTTGCGAGCCGCCCGCTCGAGGACCTCATTCCGCTCCGCCAGGGCAAACAGGCACGACCGGTCGATCCCCAGCGCCTTGTAGACCTGAGCCATGAGCTTGGTCTTGGGCTGCTCGAGGTTGATGGTATCGACGACGCGGATGTCGTTGCTCTGGATCTTGCTGAGGATGGCGTTGTTGCGGGCCAGCCGGCGCATCTTCTTGGGCATGGCCTGCCGCCAGTCCTTGGGCAGCTTCTGCTTGGCGTGACCGCCGCCCTTGCGGGTGGGGCTTCGGACCGTGCCCATACGGGCGTTGCCCGTGCCCTTCTGACGGAAGAGCTTGCGGGTGGAGCCCTCGACCTCGCCGCGGGTGAGCGTGCGGACGCTGCCCTGCCGCTGATTGGCGTGATACATCACCAGCGCCTGCTTGAGCAGGTCGCGGCGGATCTCGCCACCGAGCTTGGCTTCGTCGATCTGCACGGTGTCGATCTTCTCACCGGCCTGGTTGTAGATCGGAATGTCGATCATGTCAGTCGTCCGTTGTCAGTCGTAATTGATCAGTGCGTCTTGTCCTGTCTCAACACAGCCGGGAGCGGCTACTTGGCTTCCGGCGCCGGGCGTGCGGTGACAGCCTTGCGCACGAACAGGAGCCCGCCATTGGGTCCAGGCAGGGCTCCTTTGATCAGTAGCAGGTTGTTCTCGGCATCGACCTTGATCAGCGGATGGTTGCGCGTGGTGACGCGCACGTTGCCCATCCGGCCAGCCATGCGGATGCCTTTCTTGGGCTTGCCGCTGAAACCGCGATTGGTCGCGCGGGACGCGATCGAACCGGGCGAACGGTGCTTGCGCTCGGTACCGTGCGAAGCGGGCTGACCACCGAAGTTGTGGCGCTTCATGACGCCCTGGAAGCCCTTGCCCTTGCTGGTGCCGATGACGTCCACGAACTGCACGTCGTTGAACAGCTCGACGGTGACAGCCTCACCGGCCTTGCGATCGGTCGGCTCGCTGAGGCGAACCTCGCGGAAATACTTCTTGGGAGCGACACCGGCCTTGGCGGCGTGGCCGATCAGCGGGATGGTGCTGAACTTGGCCTTGATGTCCTCGAAGCCGAGCTGAACGGCGTTGTAGCCGTCGGTCTCGACTGTCTTCACCTGGGTGATGGCGCACGGGCCGGCCTGCACGACGGTGACCGGGATGATCTTCCCGTCTTCGCCGTAGACGCGCGTCATGCCGACCTTCTTGCCTAGCAATGCTGGTGTCATTTTGTTTCTCGGACAGAGGAGCGGGAATCACAGCCGGGCACTTGTGGCCGCGGGCTCAATTCCGGCTCGTATCCGCTCCATCCACCGCCGAATCCGGCGGGCTCCAAAACGGCAATAACCCATCCGCGACACGCGGCCCGTCAGGACTTGCCTTAAGGGCTACAGCGGGTTCTTGGCTGAACCCCGCGGTCCGGGTACGAAAAACATCCCTTGAAGGCAGGGATGTGTATGTCAGTGGAAAAACGTCAGGCCTTGATCTTCACGAAGACGCCAGCCGGGACGACCAAGCGGTTGAGCGCTTCGACAGTTCGCGCGGTGGGCTCGAAAATGTCAACGACGCGCTTGTGCGTCCGCATTTCGAACTGCTCGCGAGACTTCTTGTCGATGTGCGGGCTACGCAGCACGGTGTAGCGTTCCACGCGTGTGGGCATGGGGATCGGACCGCAGACGCGGGCGTTGGTGCGCTTGGCATGCTCGACGATTTCCCTCGCCGACGCATCGAGCGCCCGATGATCATACGCCTCCATCCGAATCCTGATCCGATCGCCGTTCATACGTTAGGTCCGTTTCATCCGTTACGTACTCTTCCGCCGTCGACCCCGCCGCCTGCCAGCCCGGCAGGAATGCGGAATCTCCGCTCACCCAAATCAGGTGAGTCGAGCAATTTAACCTCTGCTGCGCCTCTGTCAACAGGCACACGCGACAAAAACTGTCCGTGTGTTCAGCAGCCGATCCAGAAGCACTTCTATCGGACAGTCAGACAGCAAAAGACCGACAATTGCCAGCCTGCCAGCGCTGCCAATACTGCCGTCACCGGGAAGCCGTCGGCGTAACCGCCTCCAGCCGCCGCCGGATCGTCTCGACCGTCTGGAAATCCCCCACTTCCATCGCCAGCATCATATATCGTTCGCCGACGATGCCCCAGGGGCTGCCCCGAACCGCCAGCGACGACGCCCGCGGCGGCGGCATGTTCGTCCAGACCGCATGATAGATCCGCATCAGCCGGCCAAGCTCGTTGTGGTCGCGCAGCAGGTTGTCGATCCGCTGCATCGCGAACATGATGATTGGCGCAATTCGTGATTTCTCAAGGACATCCAGATAGCACGCCAATGCCTCTTTCGGCTGCGCCGCCGCCAGCACATCCCCCTGCGCCAAGCGGGTCCTGGCCTGCAGGTCAGGCCGATGCTTGAACAGCGGGATCAACTTCTCCAGGGCCGCCACCCGCTCGGTATTGCCCCGCCCGGAGACCAGATGGACCATCGTGCTCCAGGCAAATTCCGGATACCGCTGGGTCGCGAATCGATCCACAACCTCCATCACACGCAGAATTTGCGCGTCATCCAGCCGCCGCTGGGCGCCCATGTCGGCCAGGGCTAACCAGGCCCGACGGTTTCCCGGGCAGGCTTGGATCGCGCTGGAAAGCACACGCAGCGCGTCTGGTGTCTCCAGGAGATCTGCCGACCGCGTCAGGGCCATCGACAGCATCCGCCGCTGCCAAGGCGTCGTCGCCGCCTCCATCGACAACGCGATGTCGGCGTCATACATCACTTCATGCGTCTGCGGATGCTTGACCTGGGCCCACCAGTACTGATGTGCCTCGTATCGGCCCTCATTGAAGTTCCAGCCGACGTCCTTGCCCACCCGCTGGAGGTATCCCACCCATGCGTGGAATCCGCCCCCCTCGCTGCCCGCCCCTTCGCAGACCACCGATGGCACGCCGACGGCTTTGCTGACCTGCGTGGCGTAATAGGCTTGATCGATGCAGATGCCGCCCCACTGCAGCAGGTTGGGCAGGGTATACGCGACGTTGTCAATCCGCTTGGGCATGCCGGCGGTAAAACCGGTGTCATACGCGACATCGAAATACGTCCGCCCGATGGCGGCGTGTTTCCGATAGCGCCGCGCCGCCCAGATCAGCTCCGCCTGGCTGGCCCGTGAGTCGACGACGAAGACGCTCAGATCATACGGCATCGTTCGCACGTCAAACTGCAGGTCGCTGCCGGCGACGACGTAGTACCCCAGCAGATCGACCACCCGCCGGAGGATCTCCTCCGGCACGAGCACATCCGCATCGAGCTGCGACTCTGGATCATGCTCATCCCAGACGACGCACAGTGCCGTCGTCAGTTCGGGATATCGGCCCGCCCGTCGCGGCGATTCGCGCTGCAGATGGCCGAGGACTTGCAGCACGCGATCGGGCGCATCGGCTGAGTCGTCCACAGCCATCATCAGCGTCGTCATCAGCACCGGCTGATCGATCAGCCATTTCAGGGCCTGCCGATCATGCTCGGACAGTTCCGTCAGCCGGCCGAAATAGGCTGCGAACTGGCGATACGTCGCCAGGCGCACCAGCGCCGTATCGTTTAACTTCTCGCCAAGGGCGATCTGCTCACGAACGGATTGCTCGAGGTCTGCGATGAGATCGGGCAGGGATGTGGAATCGACGGCTTCGCGCAGGCGGGTCTGCCACTGGGCAGCCAAGGCATCGGCAGCGGCCTCAGCCGCGGATGCCGCGTCTTCCGCAGTCTCGCCAGCCTGTTCAACCCCGCCCGCAGGGGCCGACGACGACTCCTGCGCCGGCGCAGCCGACATCGCCAGCAGCACCATGAGCACGCCGATCCAGCCTTGCCAGGGCGGTCGCATGTTTCATCACCCTTCCCGGTCTCAAGCCGTTACCGGCCTGACATGCCACACGCACAGATATGTATGCACCGACCCTGAATACCGCTGGACCCGCTGCGGCGTTGCAGTTTCCTGGCTCGGCGATCCGCCAATCAGGCGGCGGCGTCGCCGTCCTGCTCCACCAGCGCATTCAGCAACTGCAGGTTGTTCAGGACGTTGCGCAGATCATGGACGATCCGCGACGGTGACGGGGCGTTCAGCAGCGCCATGACCTCCTGCTGGATGCGGTCCATCCGCTCCAGCGTCGCCGTGACCTCCGCCAACCGCTGGCGAAGATACTGATTTTCCTGCTGTAAACGCACCAGTTCCGAGACTTCCCCGCTGGCCGACGTAACGATGGCCTCCATGCCCTGCTCCTTCCAGACTTCCAGACAACTCCTCGTAACTGGCAGGTATGTTAATGGCGGGTCGGAGCAATCCGCAATGCGAAAGTTTGGCTTGGAAATGAGCGGTCAGCCGATTCTGGCGTTTGCCGGATGGGGCAAACAAATGTAGGATTCTGACGTATAAGCAGTTGCACACACTGCCGGGGGCGACTGGTTTCGACCGGATGGCTGCGGTGGTGGTGGCATGCCGAGGACGCTCAGTTGGCCTCGTAAATCATCTGAGCAAAAGACAAATGCTGACAACAGCGATGTCGCGGGCCGCGTTGGCTTCAACGCTCCCGTTTATGCAATGGCTGCCTAATTAAAGGCGGTCTCGGTTAAGCGGAACGCTTGCGGCCGTTTAATCGCAATCAGCAAGCTGGTTCGGGAACTCGGCCGTTGGTTCCCGGGCGAGATTCAGACGGCTGGGCTCAGGCGAAGGCTGTCGATGGTCGCCGCCTGATCCGAGATCAAAACATCGACTAAGCATGTAGAGGCCGCCATTCCGGTTATCTCGGGACGGGGGTTCGATTCCCCCCGCCTCCATTCAGACAGCCTGCCCGGGCTGTCTCTCGACCAAACAGGGCCCGCTGCCCACCGGCAGCGGGCCTTGTGCATTTTGGCCAGTAAACAAAGGCTTTTCGCGACTCCGCGGCTACCCCGCAACTCCCGACCACGTGACGAGGTCACGCCCGGAAACGCCCTTCCCGGGGCCCAGATCGTCTCAAAGTCTCTGAGTCGCGTGAGGGGGCGGCGATCCGTCACGCGAGAACAAGCCGATTCGTTTCGGGCACTTACGCTCACCCATCTTCTTGCGAGTTGTCCTTCTCGTCACCTGCGTGCAACGGGGATGACAACCCCCGTCATGCGACGTTTGCGGTGCCAAAAAGCGCTCACATGATCGTCACATGAGTGTCACCGCAAGCCATCTCGGCACTGCAATGGCACTGCTTCGGGGGCGTGAGTACCGACCGATGCGCCGAGCGGCGGGTGCGGTATCACCAGTGACAAGAGACTCACTCAATGCCCGTTATCCATCACCGGTCGCCTTTGAGGGGTGTTCAATGCTCGGCTCGGCGTTGTCCACGGCTGGCGGTGGCGGTAAACTGACCGCGTGTGACCGGGTAAACCAGATCTCTGTAAGTTATACCAAGTTCAGCCAAGCGAGGGATCGATGATCATCGACATCCGTGAAGACGTCCCCGAACTGCTCGACTACGTCCGCCGCCGCGTGGACGAACACGTCGCTAAGAAGCTTCCGCCGGTCAAGATGATCGAATTCGGCTTCGAGTTCGGTCAAGCCAACTGGGTCGCGTTGGTGTTTGATACTCGCCCCGACGCCGAGCCGGATGGCGAATGGACGCGCGAGATCGACGATGTGATGCTTCAGAGGCCCAAGTGGCCGATCTGGCACGAGCTTCCGGAGGACGCGCACGTTTACTTCATTGACCTGTCGGGCAAGAAGGTAGACGTGATGGAGAACCCCGACGAAATCATCTGTGAAATCGTCGGTGAGGCGCTGAAGCACGTGCTCCTCACGGCGCGCGAGCAAGGCGTCTTCAACAAGCTGCCGAAGGCCGACAAGTGCGAGCTGGGCGTGGAGAACATCGAAGGGTTTTACGGTTGGCCGGCCTACGAAGACCGCGGCAAAGAGAACTTGGTATAACCAGCCAATGCACCGGACCGGGCCGGCGGTATAGTTTCTGTCGGTCGAGCGCAGCTCGGTACCGGCCCGGCCGGTGATCGGCCCTACGTTATACGTTCTGCCACCGCTCCCTCTGCTCCTTCCGCCTTACCGGCAGGTTCTTCCGCAGCTTCTCCAGACTTATCCCATCGGGCTCGTCGCCGCGCAGGATTGCCTCGATGATGTCCGGCGCGAGACTGGTCAGGCGGAGGATGCGGCCGACGTAGGTGCGGTCGCAGCCGACGTCTTTGGCCAGGTCCTTGAGGCTGGCGTACTCGCCGGATTCGAGCTGGGCCTGCCAGCGGTGAGCCTTGGCGATGGCCTCGACCAGCGGCCGGTTGACGCGGCTCATGTCATCGAGGTGCTGGGCGGCTGAGACGAGCGTCGCCGCGCCTTCGGGCAGGACCCGCTAATCGCGCAACGCCCGGCTCTCCTGCGGTCCCCTGCTCACCTGCTCTCCTTGCTTCCGTTCGAAAAGCGCGTCGGCGTTCAGCACTGGCAAGGGGCAGCCCAGACCTGGGAGATTCGGGAACGCTGTTCCTGCCATCGATGATGCAGGAACGCCGAACACCAGCCCGCATAAGACACCACCCCAAGGCGGTTTGAAACACCTGCGACAAAACACCGGCTCTCCCCTGCGGAAAAACGGCATAGAATTGAAGCAGCACAACTGAAAAGGAGGCTGAATGCGTGCCATCGACCCGTCTGCGTGGGTGCGGCAGATTCGCCCGATCATCGGAGCCCTCAAGGCACCCGTGATTCGAACAGCCATCCTGCAGGAGGAGCAGCCTCCCCCCACCCCCTTCATTACGATCAGCCGCGAGGTCGGCGCAGGTGCCCATGAGCTGGCTCACCGCCTGGTCGAGCATCTCAATGAGGTCGATCCGGGCGAGGTGCCCTGGACGGCTTGGGATCGCGAGCTGGTCGAGAAAGTGGCAGCCGACCACAACATCTCTCAGGAACTGATCGAATCCCTTGGCACGCGCGAATACAACTGGCTGACCGATCTGATCGAAGGCTTTGCCATCACCGACACCACGCCCTCGGAAGAGACGGTCGTCCGCAATGTGTTTACGACCGTACGTGCGCTGGCGCAGGCGGGGCGCGTGGTGATCGTGGGGATGGGGACGATGCTGATCACGCGGCGGATGCGTGGTGGCGTGCATGTGCGGCTGATCGCGCCGTTTGAAGCGCGCGTCCGGGCGTACGCCCAGCGGAACGGCCTGCCGCTGGCGGAGGCCGAAGCCGAAGTGCGGCGGCTTGAGAAAAGCCGCGCCGCCTTCTACGCCCGCTACTGGCCGTCGCACAAGATCGATCCCGAGCTGTTCCACCTGACGCTGAACGTCGCTCGGCTGAGCGAGCAGCAGATGGTCGACTGCATCGCCCCGCTGGTCGTCACCGGCCGTAAACAGCGCCAGGCTGAGCGAATTGGCGAGCTGGCAGGGATCTGACGCCGGCCAGTTCCCGCCCCTGAGGGGCCGCCACAATCGTATTGCGCCCCGCAGCCCGCGGGCACAATTATCCGTTTTCACATTTTAACAGCGCTTCAACTTCAGCGTCTACAAAATTTTACAACACTCACGCCGGCTGCATGTTAAAATAGGTAAAGAAAATTCTGCCGCCCCGTCGATACTCCAATTGTCGCAGATTATCCAGTTTAACATGCGACATGAACAAGAGTACCCCGGGGCACGGATGCCTCCGAACAAACGTACCGTCAGCCGCGATGCATGGAGTCGCAACCGTGGCTGACCGAGCAGGAGCATCCGATGAGCTTCGAACCCCGCATGGTCGACACCGCCCTCAGCCGCCAGTATCTGGAAACCCTCATGTCCGGCAATCGCACCGCCTGCCGGCAGTTGATCGACAAGACCCTGGAGGTCGGCCTCGAGCCCCATGCCCTGCTCAACCAGCTCATCTGGCCGACGATGGAACTGCTCCAGGAGCTGTACAAGGAAGACCGCATCAACCAGGCCGTCTTCAACATGGCCACCCGTCTCAACCGCACGATCACGGACCAGCTCAGCGGTCGCCTGGAGCGCAAGCCCTCCAACGGCAAGAAGGTCCTGATCTTCTGCGGCAACGATGAGCCGGAGGAATTGGGTGGCCAGATCTGTGCCGACCTGTTCGAAGCCGACGGCTGGTGCGTCCGGTTTGCCGGCGGCGGCGTGCCGCAGGATGAGGTGCTGTCGCTGATCGGAACCGAGCGGCCGGACCTGCTGATCATGTTCGCGACGCTCCCGTCAGGCGTGCCGCACGTCCGCAAGTTGATCGACTATTTCCGCGAAGTCGGCGCCTGCCCCAACATGCAGATCATGTGCTGCGGCGGCATCTACAAGCGGGCTGAGGGCCTCGCGGAAGAGATCGGGGCGGACCTCTATGCCCCCGACGCCGCGTCGGCAGTCGCTGTGGCCAATGCCAACCCGCACAAGCGGGCGACCGTGGACCAGCAGACCGTTGGCCGCACCCGCCGCATCCGCAAGGCTGAAGCCCGTAAGGCCGCGATGCGCAACGACGTCCCGACATCAGAAGCCGCCTGAGGACAACCAATCTCCGCTCGAAGAAACGCCCGCCCGGCAACTCCCAGAGTTGGCCGGGCGGGACTGTTTCTTGGTGTTTTGTTATTTGGTGTTTGGTGTTTTGAACTGCCGACTGCCGACTGCCGACTGCAGACCACGTCGTCGCCTGCTAGATCTTCGGCGTCACTGCCAGCAGGTTCCAGTACACACAGAACAGCAGGAAAAGCACCATCGCCGACATCACCACAGCCTGGCTGAGCGCAGGGACAAGCCGCCACTTGTCGCGAACGAGGCTGATCACCCATGCCACGAGCGTCACGGCCGTGATCAGCACCGACAGTTGCGGCAGCACGAGCGTCAGCCGCGCCGACAGCGGCAAACCGTGGAACCATCCCCACACATCCCCCATCGCCACCGTGCCCACAAACGTCGCGACAAACGCCAGGTTCACCGCCGCGCCCAGCACGGTCATCCGCTGGACCGATCGCTGCCGCGCCGGCCGATCATCCCCCCGCCGACGGTTCCGCGCGAATCGCACCACGGCTGCCAGGCAGGTCAATCCGAAGATCCCCATCATTCCGGCCAGCGCCAGATAGTGCAGCCGCCGATCCTCCCACCACCCGATCCGCTCAAATGGATACAGATCGACAGCCAGCATCGACACCGGCACATCGTCCCCCAGCAGCGCCAGGCGATGATCGCCGCTTTCGTACAGGTCCGTCTCCACCGGCACCCAGGTGCCACCCCTGCCGAACGCCCCCATGAACAGCGTGCCGTCCGGCTGGGTGCGAAGCGTGAACTCGCGCGTCAGCCCGGCGAGGACCGACACCTTCGCCAGCGTGCTGTGCGAATGCGCGACATAGCGATACCGGCCATTGACGATGCGCGACGGCTTCGATGCAACTCCAGCCGCCTGCGTCGCGGGCGCGTCGGCTGACGCATCTGCCGCAACGGGCGGGAAATAGCGGTCGAAGAACAAATCCACCAGCGGCTCGAATGTATCCCATCCGTGCGCGTTGGCACACAGCAGGATGCCGATCTTCCGCTCCGGCATCAGGATCATCAGGTTGGTGTAGCCGAGCGTCAGCCCGCCATGCTGGAGGGCGCGATGGCCGTTGCGATACCGCTCATAGCATGCCAGCCCGGCGCCGGCGATCGAGGGGTGATAGGTGAAATGTACCCGCTGCGACTCGCTGAGCATCTGCCGGCTGAGGATCGGCCGATCGCCGCCGCCGTCGTTGAGCATGGCGATCATCAGCTTCGCCAGATCGCCCGGTGCGGTGCTCATCGCGCACGTCGGCACCGACTGCATGTATTCGAACGGCGACGGCAAGAAGCCCTTGCCGAAGTTGCGATAGCCGATCGCAAGCTCGCCCCGCAGCTCCGCCGGCAATGGCTGCTCGAATGTGCTGTATCGCATCCCCAGGCGTTCGAATACATCCCGCCGCGCGACCTCGGCAAAATCGCGCTGGGCCAGGTCCTGCACGACCAGCCCCGCGATCGCGAGGCCCGCGTCGTGATAGACGTATGCCTGACCCGACGGAAGGATGCGCGGCGGCATGCGCTGTTGCAGAAACTCCGCCAGCGGCAGCCGTTCTTCCGGATCAAGCACAGCCCCGGCGATGCCCCATGCCGGGTCCAGCCCTTCCGTATGCGTCAGCAGATGACGCATCGTCGTCGGCGGATCGCCCGAGTCGAACCGGATCGATCGCAGGTAGTGATTGATGTCGCGATCCAGCTCCAGTTCGCCCGCCTCGACGCGCTGGAGCACCAGGATCGCCGTCAACAGTTTGGAGATGGACCCGACGCGGAACATCGTCCTGTCGGGATCGATCGGCCGCCCGGTGGTGATGTCGGCCAGGCCGAAGCCCTTGCTGAGCACGACGCGATCCCCCTGAACGATCACGACGGCTGCCCCGGGGAAAAGCTGCTGCTCGATCATCCGGCCGAGCTCGTCGGCAAAGAAGGCTTCGAGTTCATCGGCCGGCGGCAGGCCCGCGGGCGCATCAGCCTTCAGCCCGCTGACCGCCAGCAGGATCACGCTGCAGAAAACCGAAATAGCCCCTGCGACGCCGGCACGCCCAGTCCCTGTTGGCTGATTGGCCGGTAATCCCCGCATATCTCGTCTATCGGAGGCCGCCTTCGCCGGCTGAAGGCAGAATCCTGCGGCGATCCGCCACCGCCGCCAGGGGGGTGGAAAATGCCTGCGCGCCTGTGCGCAGGGTCGCGCATTATGGGCAATGGGCGTTATAATCCTCGCCCTATGTCGCAAGCACCCAACGATGCAGGTATGCAGCTCCGCAAGGAAGGCGTCCCCGAGGGCTTGTGGATGCGCTGTCCCGAGTGCGGCGCCATGCTCTTCCGCAAAATTGTGGAAGAATCGCTGCACGTCTGCCCTGAGTGCGACTACCACTTCCGCATCTCCGCGCGGACGCGCATCGCCCAGCTTTGCGACCCTGACACCTTCGAGGAGCGCTTTGCCGACATCGAGCCGGTCGATCCGCTCAAGTTCGTCGACAAGAAGGCCTACCGCGACCGCCTCAAGACCGAGCAGGACAAGACCGGCAACCCCGATGCCGTGGTCTGCGGCAAGGGGTTCATCAAGGGCCGCCCGCTGATGCTGGCGGTCATGGATCCCACCTTCATGATGGGCTCGATGGGCAGCGTTGTGGGCGAGAAGATCACCCGCACCATCGAAGCCGCCATCGAGGAGAAGCTCCCCCTGCTGATCGTCAGCTGCTCCGGGGGGGCGCGCATGCAGGAGAGTACGCTGTCGCTGATGCAGATGGCCAAGACCAGCGCCGCCATCGCCCGCCTGGACGATGCCGGCGGATTGTTCATCTCCCTGCTAGCCGACCCGACCACCGGCGGCGTGACCGCCAGCTTCGCCATGCTGGGCGATTTCATCATCGCCGAACCCCGCGCCCTGATCGCCTTCGCCGGCCCGCGCACCATCGCCAACACCATCAAGGTCGAGCTGCCCGAAAGCTTCCAGCGGGCCGAGTTCCTGCTGGAACACGGCTTCGTCGATTTCGTCATCCACCGCCGCGACCTGCGAAGCGAGATCGCGCGGTTGATCGACTTCTGTGTGAAGTAGTCATCTGTCACTGGCCACTCGCCGCGACTCGACGCAGGGCGTCGATGGCCGAGGGCGGTCCTGATTTTGGATTGCGGATTGCGGATTTTGGATTTGCTGTGATTGCGGAAGGCTGACCTGAGATCTGAAGTTTGAGATTTCAGATCTCGAAATGCGATCTTGCTCTTCCTGCCCTCTGCCCCTGCCCCCTGCCCCCTGCCCCCTGCCCACTGCCCACTGCAGACTGCAGACTGCAGACTGCCCACTGCCGACCATCCCCTGACCACGACAGCCTGCCGTTTTTGCCTTTTCGTGCCTCCTTGGTAAGGTTGTGGCTCGGAATTCCATGTCCATTGGATGGTTATGGGAAGGGTATGACAGAGCTACCACGACCACGAGATTCCTGGGGGACGCGGATTGGTGTGATCCTGGCGGTGACCGGCAGTGCGGTCGGGCTGGGTAACTTCCTGCGGTTCCCGGGCCTGGCGGCGCAGTATGAGGGGGGTGTCTTCATGATCCCCTACTTCATCGCCCTGCTGGTACTGGGGTTGCCGCTGGCCTGGGCGGAATGGGCGATGGGCCGATACGGCGGAAGCCGGGGGTTCAACTCGGCTCCGGGCATTTACCGCGTTCTGTGCCGTACCCGTCTTGCCCCCTACATCGCCTTCCCCTGCCTGCTGGTGCCGGTCGGCATCTTCATGTTCTATGTGCTGATCGAAGCCTGGTGCCTGGGATATGCCTGGTTCTACCTGACCGGGATGATGTCCGAGCTCGGCGAGCAAGCCCGCAACGGCATGGAGAACGGCCTGCTGAAGGAAGACGTCTATACGAGCTTCTTCGTCAAGTTCATCGGCATGGCCGAGGACGGCGCCTCGTTCAATCTCAGCCGAACGTCGGCATTGCCCTTCCTGGCGATCTGCTTCGCTCTGAACTTCGTGACGATCTACCGCGGGCTGAACCGAGGCATCGAGAAGTTCTGCCTCTGGGCCATGCCGGCCCTGATCCTGTGCGCGATCCTGGTGCTGATCCGCGTGCTGACGCTGCCCAACATCGACGCCGGCCTGGGGTTCATGTGGAACATGCGGACGGAGGGTGAGAGCTTCACCCGCCAGCTGCTGAACGGCAAGATGTGGCTGGAAGCGACCGGCCAGGTCTTCTTCACGCTCTCGGTCGGCCTGGGCGTGATCATCACGTACGCCAGCTATCTGCGGCGTGACGACGACATCGCTCTCAGCTCGCTGACCAGCGCCGCCGGCAATGAGTTCTGCGAGGTGGTGCTGGGCGGAATGATCATCATCCCGGCTGCGTTCCTGTTCTTCGGATTCGGCGTGACCGAGCGCGTCGGATCGTCGTTCGGTTTGGGATTCATCACGCTGCCGATCGTGTTTGAGCAGATGCCGCTGGGATACATGGCAGGATTCCTGTTCTTCATCCTGCTGTTCCTGGCCGCGGCGACGAGCACGTTGTCGATGCTTCAGCCGGCGATCGCCCTGCTGGAAGAGGGCCTGGGCGTGAACCGCAAGGCGTCTGTCACGATCCTGGGATTCGTGACGCTGGTGGGCGCCCTGTTCGTGCTCTACTTCTCGAAGGATGCCACGGCTCTGGCGACGTTCGACTTCTGGGTCGGCATCTTCTTCATCTATGTGATCGCGATGATCCAGACGGTCATCTTTGGCTGGGTGCTGGGCGTCGACAAGGGCATGGCTGAACTCGACCGGGGCGCGGAGATCCGCGTACCTCGGTTCATCGGTTTCGTGCTGAAGTACGTCGCGCCGCTCTACCTGCTGGCGGTCTTCGTGTTCTGGATCTACACCGAAATCAGGAAGCCGGAAGAGCAGAACACGCTGCTCATGACGCTCCGCAATCCGGTCGGATTGATGAGCGTCGGCTTCCTGGCGCTGCTGGCGGTGTTCTTCCTGCTGATCATCGCACAGGCATCGAAGCGCTGGCAGCAGTTGGGCGCTGTGAGCGATGCGGAGGTGCGGGCATGACGACGGCATGGTTCCTGGCACAACTGACAGCCGAGCAGCGGGCGGAGATCGAGAACTACACGCTCCACCCCAGCGGGTGGATCGTGATGATTCTGTCGATCGGATTTGTCGTCGGGCTGCTGACATGGTGCATCCGGCGCGTGATGCGCGAATCACAGCCGGAGAAGCTGCACGGCCAAATCGACGTAGACACGCATGACGCCGAGCCGTGATCGGCAGTACGGGGGCCATTCCCCGTAACCCTGCTCAGAGCCGCCGGTTCCCAACCTCGTACGACAGGAGAATGCCGACCTGCAGCTTCTGAGCCCAAACAAACGTGGCGTCTGCCGGTTACAATGCCATCGACGCGCCCGTGACCCATATCAACGGGGCGAGGCTTCATGAACGAGATGCTGATGCGAACCGTCGATGCCGTGGCGGCTGGCGCGGGCTGTGCGCTGGTGGGTGCGGCATTGGCGCTGGAGCTGGTGGTCCGTCGGCCGGTGAACCTGCCGATGCTGGCTGTCCCGGCCGCCGCCATGCTCGCGGGCGGATGGATCGGCGGCTGGCGGGGTGAGCCGTTCAACCGGCCCGCCGCCCTGCTGCTGTGCATCGGCATCGCCGCCGCCTGCTGTGCGGCATGGGTCATCATCTCCCGGATCGTCGATCGGCCGATGCGATCCGAGCCGCCGCTGGCCGCCACACTCGCCAGCGTCGGCGCCCTGCTGGCCGTGCTGTCGGTCCTGGCCATCATCCCGACGGATCAGCTCCGCGCCCCCGGCGACCTCGTCGCCGCATGGACCGGCGATCCGGAGATGGCCGGCGGCGAGGCGCACCTCGTAGACTCCCTCGACAAAGTAACGTTCGTCGTCACGGCCTTCATCCTCGTCATCGTGATGCTGATGATGACGCGGACGAAAGTCGGGCTGGCCATGCGGGCTGTGGGCTATCGGCCACAGACAGCCGCCCTGCTGGGGATCAACACCGAGCGGCTGATCGTGATCGCCACAGCCATGGCGACGGCCATGGCTGCCATTGGCGGATTGTTGTATGGCGTGCGCCAGGGTTCTGTGGATATGACGACACTGCTGCGCCCGGCCGTCATCGCCGCGACGGCTGTGACGGTCGCAGGCGCATCGCGTCCGGTGGCGGCGGTGTTGCTGGCATGGGCGCTTGGCAGCGTGCATGCGTTCGTCCAGGTCAACTGGCTGACGGGCGCGGCTGCGGGCGATGCTATGCTGATGGCAGTGGTGGTCATGGCATTGCTCGTCAAACGGGCGGAACGGCATTCAGGCGATGGCGTCGCAACAGCGTAGGATCCGATCCTCCGACCCTCCGCCGGCCCCTCTGCCGGCTGCGGCGGAGGCTGCGCGCTCGACCGATGCGACGCTTCAGCCTGCATGGCGGGATGACCTGATGCCCCATCGCTCGCCATGGAGCCAGTTCCTGCACTCCAACGGCCCCCTGCCCATCGCGATCGTCTGCCTGCTGATCGCAGGCGCGTTCATCGACGAACCGAGGCGCCTGGGGGCCGCATGGAGCAATGGGCTGGCGCTGTTGGCGATTGAGGTCATGCTCGTCGTCGGCTTGAAGCTCGTGGTTGGGACGACCGGACAGATCTGGCTGGGACAGGCCGCAGCCTATGCGATCGGCGTGTATGCGGTTTCGGCGCCGATGGCGCATGGCGCCGTTGCCCTCGACAGGCCGCTGCATTCGTTTTGCTGGTATGCGTCAGCCGCCGTGATCGCGCTGATCGGTGCTGCGGCGATCGGGCAGATCCTGTGGCTGGTCCGTTTGTCCGGACGGTTGTTTCACTGGCTGCCGGCGACGCTGCTCGGGCTGCTGGTGCTGTGGTGCATTGTCGATGTGAGCATCGTCCATCTCACAGGCGACAGGCCCTGGCTGATCTGGCCAAGGCTGCCCGGGCTAGCCGCTGCGGCGCATGGGGCGATGGTGCAGTGGAGCACGTCGCAACTGCCGCAGACCGGGCCGACATGGGCGGGCATGCTGGTGCTGATCGGCGGTGCAGCCACGGCTGGCGGCGCCGTCGGCTGGGTGATCGGGCTGGCTGCATGCAATCGATCGCCGAAGGCGCTGTTGCTGCTGGGGCTTGTGCTCGCAGCCGCGGCTCCGAACGTCCTCTGGACCGACCCTGACACACTAGCGACAGCAGCCACCAGCCAGGCGCAACTGCCGATTTTCACCTGGTGCGCGATCGTGGCGACGCTCGCGGTGATCGCGGTGTGGCGCGTGCGATATTCGAACATCGGACGCGCGATGCTGGCGGTGCGCGAAAATGCGCTGGCCGCGGCGACGGTGGGCGTCGAGCCGGAGCGTCCACGGATGCTGGCCTTGGTGCTCTGCATGGTGGTCGCAGCCGCGGCGGGTGCACTGCGAACCCAGGTGCCGCGCGAGATCGGGTTAGATGAGTTCAGCCTGCTGCGCGGCATGGCGCTGGTGGCAGCCGTCGCGATCGGCGGAATGCACAGCATCAGCGGCGCGGTGCTTGCCGCAATGGTGCTGGGCATCGTGCCGACGGTTTGGCCGCAGTGGCAGGCTGTGTGGTATGGCGCGCTGGGCGTCGCAATGGTCGTGATGTTGCGGCTGCGGCCGGAGGGAGTCTTCGGCCGGCGCGAGCTGTGGCCGGTAATCGGCGCAGCGACGGATGCGCGGCAGAAGTCGCGCGGGGAGGACCAACCATGACGCTTCCCCGCAGCTATTTCGTCGCGCAGGTGCCGAAGCTGCTGGAGGCGAGGAACCTCGTCTCCGTCTTTGGCGGCGTGCAGGCGCTGGTTAGCTTCAATCTGTCGATGGATCCCGGCGAGATCGTCGCACTGATCGGCCCGCATGGGTCGGGCAAGTCGACGGTGATCGATGCGCTGACAGGCGTTCGGCCGCCGCGATCAGGGATCGTACTGGTCGGCCGCAAGCCGGTTTTGCATCTCTCGCCCGCGCGCATCGCGCGGCTGGGGCTGGTGCGGACGTTTCAGACGCCGCGGCTGTTCTGGGATCGCCCGGCACTGGAGAACGTGATCGTCGGGTTGCATCGGCGCGCATCGCCGGGACTCCTGGGAACGCTGCTGCGATCGCCACGGGCCAACCGCGTTCATGCGCATGCGCGGCAGACGGCGCTCGATCTGCTGGCGACGATGGAGCTGGCGGATTGCGCCAGCGTGCCGGCGGCTGAGCTCGATTTTGCGCAGCGCCGGCGCCTGGAGATTGCGCGGGCGCTGGCAGCCGGGCCGCGCATCCTGCTGTTGGACGAACCAGCCGCCGGCCTCGATCCATCCGCGCGGACGGCGCTGGGCGAGCTGATGCTCTTTCTGCGCGAGCGGTTCCAGATCGGCATCTGCTTTACCGACGACACGCCGGAACTGGCGATGGAGATCGCGGATCAGGTGATCGTGCTCGACCACGGCCACACCGTCGCCGCCGGCAGCAGTGAAGAGCTGGCGGGCGATCCGGCGATCCAGGCGCTCTTCTCGCGAAGGCTGGCCTAGACGAGCAGGCGTTGACGGGCTGCTGCCAGCACCAGGGGCGGCTTCGCCGTCCGTGCGCAACAGCGCGCACATCCCTCCATCCGAAAAAGCCGATTCTCCGCAGGAAATCACCCAGAAAAACTGCGTGTTCCGTTTCACACGTCGCCAAATCGTCTCACGATTCGCGCGAGAAATAAAAGAAGGTGGGAGCACTGGTTGAACCAGCGCTCCCACCGTGGTTGCCATCGGATGCCCGGCCGCGAATCAGTAGCGATAGTGCTCGGGCTTGTACGGGCCTTCCACCGGCACGCCGATGTAGGCAGCCTGCTCCGGCGTGAGCTTCGTGAGCTTGACGCCCAGCTTGTCCAGGTGCAGTCGAGCAACCTTCTCGTCGAGAATCTTCGGGAGGACGTAGACCTTGTTCTCGTACTTGTCGTTGTTGGTCGCCAGCTCGATCTGCGCGATGGTCTGGTTGGTGAACGATGCGCTCATCACAAAGCTCGGATGGCCCGTGGCGCAGCCGAGGTTCAGCAGCCGCCCCTCGGCCAGGATCAGCACGGTGTGTCCATCGGGGAAGGTCCAGGCGTCGTACTGCGGCTTGATGTTCGTCCGCTTGATGCCCTTGATCTTCTTCAAGCCGGCCATGTCGATCTCGTTGTCGAAGTGGCCGATGTTTCCGACGATGGCGTTGTTCTTCATCCGGCTCATGTGCTCGGCGGTGATGATGCCGCAGTTGCCGGTGGTAGTGATGAAGATGTCGGCTTTGTCGACCCAGTTCTCAAGCAGGTCGACCTGATAGCCTTCCATCGCGGCCTGCAGAGCGCAGATCGGGTCGATCTCGGTCACGACCACCCGGCACCCCTGCCCACGCAGCGACTGCGCACAACCCTTGCCGACGTCGCCATATCCGCACACCACAGCCACCTTCCCGCTCAACATCACGTCCGTTGCGCGGAAGATCCCATCAATCAGCGAATGCCGACACCCATACAAATTATCAAACTTGCTCTTGGTCACGCTGTCATTCACGTTGATCGCCGGGAACAGCAGCGTGCCCTTCTTCTGCATCTCGTAAAGCCGATGCACGCCCGTCGTCGTCTCTTCGCTCACGCCACGGCAGTTCTCGGCAACACGCGTCCACCGGCCGGGATTCTCCGCGATCGTCTTAGCCAGAAGCTTCAGGATGACCTGATACTCCTCATTGTCCGTCGTCTCCGGACCGGGAACCTTCCCAGCCTTCTCAAACTCCACACCCTTGTGAATCAGCAGCGTCGCATCGCCGCCATCATCGACGATCTGATCCGGCCCGCGCCCATCGCCGAAATCCAGCGCCCGCTCGGTGCACCACCAGTACTCCTCCAGCGTCTCGCCCTTCCAGGCAAACACCGGCACGCCCTGCGGATTGTCGACCGTCCCATTCGGCCCGACCACCACAGCCGCGGCTGCGTGATCCTGCGTGCTGAAAATGTTGCACGAACACCACCGAACCTCGGCTCCCAGCGCCACCAGCGTCTCGATCAGCACAGCCGTCTGCACCGTCATGTGCAGCGAGCCCATGATCTTCACGCCCGCCAGCGGCTGGGACGGCCCGTACTCCGCCCGGCATGCCATCAGGCCCGGCATCTCATGCTCCGCCAGCGTGATCTCCTTCCGCCCCCACTCGGCCAGCGAAAGATCCTTCACCTTGAACTCAAACCCCGCCTTGCGGGCCTTCGACGGTTTTTCCAGCGTCTGGGTCATGGGTTGCTCCGTTGTGTCAGTTGCCAGGGGTCAGTTGTTGGTTGTGAGAAGACAGTAGTCAGAAGAACAGACACAGAATCACCTTCGGAACGGATGAAGCTGGCAGTTGCCTGTTCGCCGTTGGCAGTTCAAAACATCAAAACACCAAACACAAAACAACAGTCTCCAGTTGCCAGCCGTTAGCAGACCGGATCAATCCGGGCTCTCACTGCCCACCGCCTACGGCCCCCCTCCGCACCACCCGCATTCATCCGTGTGGTTCCAGCCAATCCAAAATCCGCATTCCAAAATCGACTTCATCCGCTTATCCGGATACATTGTTGAATGCTGCAC
>ERZ777003.1334-NODE-1334-length-37981-cov-13.442915_pt1 | contig 37981 bp, 37 predicted proteins | sample MGYA00374956_ERZ777003 | MGnify/ENA primary metagenome ERZ777003 (study PRJEB29302, sample SAMN06268252) | bioreactor metagenome | isolation source: Joint BioEnergy Institute, California, USA | place: USA:Joint BioEnergy Institute, California, USA | collected... | reverse complement strand
CACCGTGCCCGACACGCTGGAGCTGCGGCGGGCGACCGAGGAGGAGAAGCAGGAGCAGCTCCGGCGGCTGCGCGACTTCAAGGCCCGGCACGCGGGGTGCCGGGACGAGGCGCTCGCCCGGCTGCAGGCGGCCGCGGTCGAGGGCGGCAACACCTTCGACGCCCTCATGCACGCCGTGCGCCACTGCACGCTGGGCGAGATCACCAACGCCCTCTACGAGGTCGGCGGGCGCTACCGGCGGTCCATGTGACGGCCGACCGCGGCGCCGGCGCCCCGGCCCGGCCATGCTGGGGGCCGTGGGCCTCTACACCGACCGGATCCTGCCCCGGCTGACCGACCTCGCCCTCCGGGGCCCGGAGATCGACCGGCTGCGGGCCCGCGCCGCGTCCGGGCTGGCGGGCGAGGTGCTGGAGATCGGGTTCGGCGGTGGGCCCAACCTGCCCCACTACCCGCCGGCGGTGACCCGGGTGCTGGCGGTCGAGCCGTCGCCCGGCGCGCGGCGCCTGGCGGCGCGGCGCATCGCCGCCGCCCGGGTGCCGGTCGAGCTGGTCGGGCTGGTGGGCGAGGAGCTGCCGCTGCCCGACGCCAGCGTCGACCACGTGCTGTCGACCTGGACGATGTGCACCATCCCCGACGTCGACCGGGCCCTGGCCGAGGTCGTCCGGGTGCTGCGGCCCGGCGGGACGCTGCGGTTCCTCGAGCACGGCCGGTCGCCGGACCCCGCCGTCGCCCGGTGGCAGGACAGGCTCACGCCGATCCAGCGCCGGGTCGCCGGCGGCTGCCACCTGAACCGGCGGATCGACGAGATCGTCCGGCGGTCCGGGCTCCGCGTCGAGCAGCTCGACAACTTCCACATCCGGGTGCCGCGGCCGTTCGGCTACATGTACGAGGGCGTCGCCACCCGGGTGTAGGCGGGCGTTGTGCCCGGCCCGCGCCTGGCGTACCGTCGCCCTGTGCGTGAGGTGGTGGCGCCGTCCCGGGTGCGCCGGGTCGCCGACGAGAGGACCGCCGCGCTCGCGCTGCGCCGGGTGGCGCGGGAGGTGCGCCGCCGGCGGTCGGCGGCGCGGGGCGCGTCGACCTCGTCGATCGGCTCCATCGCGTCGGTGCTGTCCGTCGGCTCGATCGGATCGGTGCTGTCGATCGGCTCCGCCGGGTCCCTCCTGTCGATCGGCTCGGCGGGGTCGGTGCTGTCGATCGGCTCGGCCGGCTCGGTCCTGTCGATCGGCTCGGCGGGGTCGGTGCTGTCGATCGGGTCGTCCGGCGGCGTCCTGTCCCACGGGGACGGTGACCAGGGGCGACGGGCCCGGGCCGGCCTCGACGGGGTCCGGACGGTGGGCCCGCGCACGGCCGGCGCGCTGCTGGCGATCCTCGCCCTCGCGCACGCCGCCGTCCGGCGCTGACGCCGCCGCGGCCGCCCTCGGCGGGGCCGCGCGTTGCTCGCCGTCGCCGACCGTTCATTTGCTGACGCGAACGCCGGCCATTCATCCAATTCGCGGTGGCGTCATGACGCTCCGTGCGTCCGCACATTTTGTGCTTCCGGGCTCGTTTACATCTCCGTTCACCGGGAAACCAAACCGCCGTCACGACGCACGGTCGACGTGCCACCGGCGCACCCGACCGGGTGGCGCGCACGAGGGAGGAACCCGACGATGCCCAGCCTGACCAAGCAGCGCGCCCTGCTCGGGATGCCGGTGGGCAAACGCCGGCCCGACTGGCCGAAGGTCGCCCGCTACGCCGCCATGGGGCTCGGCGCCCTGTCGACGGCCGCCGGCGGCGTGCGGGCCGGGCGCCAGGTCAAGGACACCGCCCAGGCCACGACCAAGGCGGCCCGCTCGACGCTCGACAAGGTCGGCGACGCCGCCGGGAAGGCCTCCGACCTGGGCAGCGCCATCACGCCGGGCGGCGGCGGGGACGGCGGCGGCAGCGACCGCGAGGAGAACCTCAAGAAGCTGCGCCTCATCATCAAGGAGTCGATCGACGTCGGGGTCCCGCTGAAGACCGCCTACAACCAGTGGACCCAGTTCGCCGACATGCCCACCTACATGAAGGGCCCCCGGTCCGTCGACCACGAGGCCGACGACGAGACGCGCTGGGTCGTGAAGATCGGCCCGTCGCGCCGGCGCTGGACGGCGAAGATCCTCGAGCAGGACCCCGACGAGCGCATCGTGTGGGAGAGCACCGAGGGCACCGAGAACCGCGGCGTCGTCACCTTCCACCGCCTCGACGGCAACCTCACCCGGGTGCAGGTCGAGATGGAGTACTTCCCCAACGGGTTCGTCGAGAAGGTCGGGAACATCTTCCTGATGGCCCGCCGGCGGGTGCGCAAGGACCTGCGGCTCTACAAGCACTTCCTGGAGCTGGCCGGCAGCGAGACCGGCGCCTGGCGGGGCGAGATCGCCGCCGAGGACGGCGCCGGAGACGGCGCCGGCGACGACGGCAGCAGCGAGCAGGAGACCGAGACCACCACGGCCCGCACGGGCTGAGAGGGGACGCGCACCATGGCCACGACGTCCGTCGTCCGGCGCACGCCGTCGTCGAGCTCGCTCTACGACGTGCTCGACCTGATCCTCGACAAGGGGCTGGTCATCGACGCCTACATCCGGGTGTCCCTGGTCGGGATCGAGATCCTGACGATCGACCTCCGCATCGTCATCGCCAGCGTCGACACCTACCTCCGCTGGGCCGAGGCCGTCGACCGCCTCGTGCTGGAGGACAAGAGCAAGAGCCTCGACGAGTTCGCCTCGGACATGACCCGGGGCGTGGCCAAGGGCAAGACGGGCGGCGCCCTGGAGGGCGCCAAGGAGACGGTCGGCGACACCGTCCGGGACGTGACCGAGAAGGTCAAGGGCGCCGTCGGGCGCGGCGAGGACGAGGGGTGATGAGCGGTGAGCCGCCCCCGGCGGGCAGCTACGTCTACGGCGTGACCGTCGCCGGCGCGACGCCGCCGCCGGTCGCCGGCATCGGGGCCCGTCCCGAGGTGCGCCTGGTCGCCGACGGGACGCTGGCCGCCCTGGTCAGCGACGCGCAGCGCGACGAGGTCGCCGCCGGCGCCCGGGCGCTGCGGGCCCACGCCCGGGTGCTCGACGCCGCCATCGAGCAGGGGCCGGTGGTGCCGTTGCGGTTCGGCACGCTGGTCGGGGACGACCGGGCCGTCGTCGACGACGTCCTGGCGCCGCACCGCGACCGGCTGGCGGCGATGCTGGACGAGCTCGGCCCGCTGGTCGAGCTGGCCGTTCGGGCCCGCTACGACGAGGACGCCGTCGTCGCGGCCGTCGTGGCCGCCGACCCGGCGATCGCCCGCCTCCACGCGCGCCTCGCCGGCGTCGACCCCGAGGCCGCGTACTACCAGCGCATCGAGCTCGGGGAGCGCATCGGCGCGGCCGTCGAGGCCCGTCGCGCCGCCGACGCGGACGAGCTGCTGGCCGCCCTCGAGGACCTGGCCGCCGACGTCAGCCTCGGCGACCTCCTCGACCCCCACACGGTGCTCAACGCCTCGTTCCTCGTCGACCGGGCCCACCTGCCCGCCTTCGACGGGCAGGTGCGGGCGGCCGCGGCGGCGCACCCGGAGATGGCCGTCCGCTACGTCGGGCCCCTGCCGCCGTACTCGTTCGCCGACCCCGAGCTGGCGGGGTGACGCCGTGGGCCTGCTGCTCGGGCTGCTGACGCTGCCGGTGAGCGGACCGGTCCGCGGCACGATCTGGGTCGCCGAGCAGGTGCAGGCCGCCGCCGAGCGCTCGTGGTACGACGAGGGCGCCGTCCGCCGCGAGCTGGCCGAGCTCGACGACCGCCACGAGGCCGGCGAGATCGGCGACGAGGAGTACGAGGAGGCCGCGGACGCGCTGATCGACCGCCTGCTCGCCGCGGCGGCGCGCGAGGAGGGCGAGGACCTCGCCGGCGACGAGGTCGCGGTCGAGGAGGTCGGCGCCGACGAGGTCGCCGTGGGCGAGGAGGGCGGCGATGGCTGACGAGCCCGAGGTCGGGGGCGGCCTCGACCAGATGACCAAGGCCGAGCTGAAGGGCGAGGCCCGCGCCCGGGGCCTGCGGGCGTCCGGCACCCGTGAGGAGCTGCTCCGGCGGGTGCGGGAGCACGACACCGGGGCCGGCGGCGACGGCGACGCGCAGCCGCCGGCACCCGGGGACGAGGGCCCACGGGGCCGGAGCGAGGAGGGTGGACCGGTGGGTGAGCACGGCGACGAGGCCGGCGGGGCCGCGACGGCGGCGCCCGCGCGGCACGGCGACGACGAGGAGCACGGCGTGGCGGCGGCGCGCGAGCACACCGGCGACGGGCGGGACGGCGGCGGTGAGCACGACGGCGCCGGCGACGGCCGCCCCCACGCGGCCGGACGCCTGGGCGAGCTGCTCGACGCGGCGAGGACGTCGATCGAGCAGCTCGTCGGTCAGCCGGTCGAGTCGGTGTCCGGGGTCCGGGCGATCGACGGCGGGTTCCGGGTGGACGTGGAGGTGGTGGAGGTGTCGCGCATCCCGCCGACGACCGACGTGCTGGCCACCTACGAGGTCGACCTCGACGCCGAGGGCGAGGTCACCGGGTTCGCCCGCACCGACCGCTACTACCGCAACCAGACCCGGGACGCCTGATGGCGGTCCCCCAGTACCGGTCGCGGGCCATGAGCCCCGCCCCCCAGTCGGCCAACCTCGCCGACGTGCTCGAGCGGGTGCTCGACAAGGGCCTGGTCGTGGCCGGCGACATCCGGATCAACCTGCTCGACATCGAGCTGCTGACGATCAAGCTGCGGCTGCTCGTGGCCTCGGCCGACAAGGCCGAGCAGATGGGCATCTCCTGGTGGCGCGACGACCCGTTCCTGACCGGGGACGGCAGCTCCCCGCGGCGCGAGCTCGACGAGCGCCTGGAGCGCATCGAGGCCCGCCTGGCGGCGCTGGCCCCGGACGGCCACGGCGAGGCGATCGAGGCGGCGGAGGCGTCTCCGCCCGAGGAGGCCGGGTGAGCGGACCGGCGGACGACGAGCTGGCGCGGCGCCTGCGGGCGGCCGCCGGCCGCGTCCCGGGGCCCGAGGTCGAGCGGATCGTCGCCGAGGCCCGCCGCGCGGCCGCCCGCGAGGCCGCCGGGCTGCTCCAGCAGGTGATGACCCGGGCGATCCTGGAGCGGGCCGTCGAGCAGCTCGCGCCCGAGCCCGCCCCGGAGGGGCCGCCCGCGGCGGCCGGCGGTGCGCCGCTCTGGTACGCGTACGGCGTCCAGCGGGCGGCCGACCCCCGCCCGCCGGCCGCCGCCGGCGTGGACGGAGCGGCGGTGGAGGGCGTCGAGGCCGCGGGCCTGCGGGCCCTCGTGTCGGCCGTGCCGGCCGCCGACTTCGGCGAGGACGGCCTGCGCCGCCGCCTGGAGGACCTCGACTGGCTGGACGCCAACGCCCGCGCCCACGAGGCCGTGCTGGCCGCCGCCATGGCTGGCGGACCGGTCCTGCCGCTGCGCTTCGCCACCGTCTTCCGCCGGCGCGACCAGCTCGCCGCGGTGCTCGACCGCCACGCCGCCGAGCTGCACGCCGAGGCCGACCGCATCGCCGGCCACCGCGAGTGGGGCGCCAAGGCGCTCGTCGACCTGGCGGCGTGCGACCGGTGGCTCGACCGGCAGCGGGCCGGCGACGGCGAAGCCGACCCGGCGGCGGGCGCCGGGCGCAGCTACCTCGCCCGCCGGCGGTCCGAGCGGGGCGACCGGGAGCGGCGCCGGCTGCACCTGCTGGAGGTGGCGACCGAGATCCACGAGGCGCTCGACGCCGAGGCGGTCGACTCCCGCCTCGACCGCCCCCAGGACCGGCAGCTGTCGGGGCACGACGGGGCGATGATCCTCAACGGCGCCTACCTGCTGGCCGAGGCCGGCGAGGCCGGGTTCCGGGCCCGGGCCGCGGCGCTGGGCGACCGCCACGCCGCCGCCGGCGTCACGGTCGAGGTGACCGGGCCCTGGCCGCCCCACCACTTCGTCTCGCTGCCGCCCGTCGACGACGGGGAGCCGGCCCGGTGAGCGCCCCCGGGCGGCTCCCCGCCGGCCGGCCCGGCGACGGCGGCGACCTCGGCGAGGACGTCGCGCTGGTCGAGGTCCTCGACCGGGTCCTCGGCCAGGGCGTCGTCCTGGTCGGCGACATCACCCTGGCCGTCGCCGAGGTCGACCTCGTGCGGGTGGGGCTGCAGCTGTTCCTCGGCTCGACCGACACCCTCCGGCGGGCCGCGCCCGGCGACGGGACGGCGCCGTGATCGACGTCTACGCCGTGGCCGCCGGGCCGCGCCGCCCGCCCGGGGTCGCCGGGGTCGAGGGCGCCCCCGTCGAGCTGCTCGACCACCGGGCCCTGGTGGTGGCCGTCAGCCGGCACGCCGCCGCCCCGCCATCGACCCGGGCGGCCGCCCTGGCCCACGCCGCCGTCTGCGACGAGCTGCACGCGCGGTCCGAGGCCCTGCTGCCGGTGCGGTTCGGGGCCGTCTACGCGGACGAGCCGGCGCTGCGGGCGGCGCTGGACGAGCGCCACGACGCCCTCGCCGCCGGGCTCGACCGCGTGCGGGGGCGGGTGGAGGTCGGCGTCCGGGTCGGTTGGGACCCGGCGGTGGCCGGCGTCCCGGCACCCGACGGTCCCGCCCCGGCGGGCGACGGCGCCGGGGGCGGTGGGGGCGTGGGCCGCACCTACCTGCTGGCCCGCGTCGTCGAGGAGCGGCGCCGGCGGGCGCACCGGGCCCGGGCGGAGCGGCTCGCGGCGGGCGTCCACGGCGCCCTGGCCCCGCTGGCGGCCGACAGCCGCCACACGGTGCTGGCCACCGACGGCCTGCTGCTCTCCGCGGCCTACCTCGTCGAGCAGACCGGGGTGGCGCGGATCGTGGCCCGGGCCCGGGCGGTCGTGGGCGAGCGCGCCGGGCTGGCGCTGCTCTGCACCGGGCCCTGGCCGCCCTACCACTTCGCGGGCGTCGGAGGGGAGGTGCCCGGTGGCTGACGACCGCACCCTGGCCGACCGGATCCTCAGCGGGCCGACGCCCGCCGACGCCCTCGGCGCGCTCGGCGCCCTCGGCGGCGAGGTGCGCCGGCTGGGCCGGGGCCTCGACCGCCGGGTGGTCGCCGACCCGGAGAACGTCGAGCGCGGGCTGGCCCAGCTCGTGCTCACGGTGATCGAGCTGTTGCGCCAGCTCATGGAGCGGCAGGCCGTGCGCCGGGTCGAGGGCGGCACCCTGACCGACGAGGAGGTCGAGCGGCTGGGGCAGACGTTCCTGCGCCTCGAGCAGCGGATGGCCGAGCTGAAGGAGACCTTCGGGCTCGACGACGACGACCTGAACCTCGACCTCGGCCCGCTCGGCCGCCTGCTCTGAGCGGCTCAGCCGCGGTGCCGCTCGAGGAAGCCGAGGATCGCCTGGTTGAAGACCTCGTTGCGGTCGCCGGCCACCATGTGCCCGGCCCCGGCGACGTCGGCGTACTCGGCGTGGGGCACCCGGGCGAGGAACTCCCGGGCCCCCTCCTCGCTCAGCAGGTCGCTCCGGCGCCCGCGCACGAGCAGGGTCGGGATCCGCAGGGCGTCGACGGCCCGCTCCAGCCGGTCGGGCTGCACGACCGAGGCGCGCGTCTCGTCGGCCGAGCCGAACTTGCCGCTGACGAAGGCGGGGTCCCAGTGCCACACCCAGCGGCCGTCCTCGCGCTGGCGCAGGTTCTTGGCCAGGCCGGACAGGTCCTTGGGGCGGGGCCGGTGGGGGTTGTAGGCCGCGATGGCGTCGGCGGCCTCCTCCAGCGAGGCGAAGCCGTCGAGGTGGCCGGTCATGAAGGCGCCGATGCGGTCGCGCCCCTCGTCCTCGATCCGGTGGGCGACGTCGACGAGCACGAGGGCCCGGGCCGTGCGCTCCTGCTCGCCGGACTCGGCCACTGCGACCAGCGACGCCAGGCCGCCCAGCGAGGCGCCGACGAGCACCGGGGGCCGCGGGAGGCCGGCGCTGACCGCCAGCACGTCATCGGCGAAGGCGTCGAGCGAGTAGTCGCCGTCGGGGGCCCAGTCGCTCTCGCCGTGACCCCGCAGGTCGACCGACCACGCCCGCCAGCCCGAGCCCACGAGCACCCGCAGCGTGCCGTCCCACGAGTGGCGCGTCTGGCCGCCGCCGTGGAGCAGGACCACGGTCGGGCCGTCGGGCGGCCCGCCGACGTCCGCCGCCAGGGTCAGGCCCCCGGAGGCGGGGAGGCGCACCGTCTGCAGGTCGACGTTGCCGGAGGTGGGTGACACGCCCGTCATCGTGCGTCGCCGGCGGGGGCGCGGGCACATCGGGCGGCCCGCGCCCCCGCCGGGCCCGGTGGGCCGCTACTTGTCGAGGAGCGGGTCCCGGGGCAGCCCGAGGATGCGCTCGCCGATCTGGTTGCGCTTGATCTCGGACGTGCCGCCGGCGATCGACATGGCCCGGTGCATGAGCACGAGGTTGCCGGTCAGCGCACCGGCCCCGTCCATGAACGCCACGTCGGGCCCGGTCAGCTCGGTGAGGATCGCGGCCGCCTCGTGGCCCAGCTCGGACAGGACCAGCTTGGTGATCGCCCCCTCGGGACCGGGCTCGCCGCCGGCGACCGCCCGGTGGGCCCGCCGCAGGTTGAGCAGGGTCATCGCCTGGTGGGTGGCGATGTAGCGGCCGATCCGGCCGGCGCCGCCGGCGAGGCGGTCGGGGTTGGCGTCGAAGGCCGGGATCAGCGCCGAGCCGGGCAGCGACATGCCGCCCTCACCGCCGCCGATGCTGATGCTCTCGTTCCCGAGCGTGGCCCGGGCGACCGTCCAGCCGCCGTCGACCGGCCCGACGACGTCGTCGTCGGGCACGAAGACGTCGTTGAAGAACACCTCGTTGAACTCGGCGCCGCCGTTGGACATGCGCAGCGGGCGCACCTCGACGCCCTCCGCGTGCATGTCGATCACCATGGTGGTGATCCCCTCGTGCTTGGGGGCGTCGGGGTTGGTGCGCACGGTGGCGAAGCCCATCCCGGCCACGTGGGCGCCGCTCGTCCACACCTTCTGGCCGTTGACCAGCCAGCCGCCCTCGACCCGGGTCGCCCGGGTCTTGACGCCGGCGGCGTCGGAGCCGGCGTCGGGCTCCGAGAACAGCTGGCACCAGATCACCTCCTGCTCCAGCGCCGGGCGCACCCAGCGGGCGATCTGGTCCTCGTTCGCGTGCTGGACGAGCGTGAGGATGACCCAGCCGGTGATGCCGTAGGAGGGGCGGGTGATCCCGGCCGCGGCGAGCTCCTGCTCGATGACCAGCTGCTCGACGGCGCCGGCCTCCCGCCCCCACGGCTTGGGCCAGTGGGGCACGGCGTAGCCGGAGTCGATGAGCTCGCGCCGCTGCTCGTCGGGCGGCAGGTCCTTGACGCGCTCGGCGAAGGCCCGCACCTCGGCCCGGAACGCCTCGGCCTCGGGCGGCAGCTCGACCGAGCGCTCGCGGGTGACGCCCCGGCGGGTGAGGTCGGTGAGCTCGCGGGCGGCGCGGTCGGGCTCGAGGAGGCCGAGCAGCGTCGTGGCCCGGCGCATGAACAGGTGGGCGTCGTGCTCCCAGGTGATGGCGATGCCGCCGTGGACCTGGGTGTTGAGGTTGGCACACAGGTCGGCGGCGGGGCCGGCGAGGGTGGCGGCCACCGCCGCGGCGTAGGTGAGCTGGTCGCCGCCGGCGGCCGCGGCCCGGGCGGCGTCCCACACGGCGCTGGTGGCCAGCTCGGTGGCGACGGCCATGTTGGCGCAGTGGTGCTTCACCGCCTGGAACGTGCCGATGGGCCGGCCGAACTGGACCCGCTCCTTGGCGTAGGCGGCGGCCGCGTCGGTGCAGGCGCGGGCCAGCCCGACCGCCTCGGCCGAGAGGACGACCCGGGCCAGGTCGACGAGCAGCCGGCGGGCGCCGGGCAGTACCGTCGCCGGCGCGCCGTCGAGCGTGACGCGGGCCGACCGCCGGGTGGGGTCGAGGTTGCGCGGCACCTCGACGGTGACGCCCTCGCCCCGCTCGACGAGGACGACGTCGTCGCCCGCGGGCACGAGCAGGACGTCGGCCAGCCCGCCGCCGAGCACGACCCCGGCCGGGCCGGAGGCGGTGCCCCCGTCGACGGTGACCTCGCCGCCCAGGGCGACGGCCCCGGTGCGGGAGCCGTCGGCGAGCGCGGGCAGGTGGGCCTTGGCCGCGTCACCGCCCACCGCGGCCAGCACGGCGCTCGCGACGACCGTGGGCACGAACGGCCCGGGCGCCAGGGCGCGCCCCATCTGCTCGACCACGACGACGAGCTCCTCGATGCCGAAGCCGGAGCCGCCGTGCTCCTCCGGCACGTGCAACCCGAGCCAGCCGAGGGCGACGAGGTCGTCCCACCACGCCGGCAGGGCCTCCTCGGGGGCTTCGAGCAGGGCCCGGGCCGCCGCCCGGGCGTCGTGGCGGGCGAGGAAGTCGGCCGCGGTGTCGGCCAGGGCCCGGTGTTCGTCGGTGATCGCGAGCGACATGCCGCGAACGTAACCCGTGTCACACCGCCGGGGTCGGGTCCGCGACCGTGCGGAGCAGGTCGACCATGTCGGCGGCGTTGCGCACGGCGTGGTCGCGGTAGCAGTTGTTCATCAGCACGTGGACCTCGCGGGTCTGCTCGGCGAGCTGCGCCACCTTCCGGACCCACGGGCGCAGCTCGCGCCGGTCGTAGAGGTAGCGGAACCGCTCGGCCGCCGTCGCGGTCCGGGACGACCAGGTGTCGTCGCTCCGCCCGTGGAAGCGCACGACGGCGTGGTCGGCCGTCGCCACCGCGGTGCGGGGCAGCCCGGAGACCTCGGGGGCGTCGACGGCCACGAGCGCGAGGTCGTGGTCGGCCAGCCACCCGATCGTGCGGTCGAGGTCGTCGGGCCCGAACCACCGGGGCGACCGCAGCTCGACGCTGACCGCGAGGCCGTCCAGGCGCCGGCGGGCCCGGGCCAGCTCCTCCCGGTTCGCCCGCTTGGGCGTGAACCACGGCGGGTACTGCAGGAGCACCGCGCCCAGCTTCCCGGCCTCGGCCAGGGGCGCCAGCGCGTCGGCGAACCGGCGCCACACCTCCTCGACGGCGTCCTCGGGCAGGTGGTGGGGGTAGACGTTGCGCTTGCCGGCGGCCTCCGGGTCGAGGGCCTCGGCGATGTCCGGCCACAGCGTCTCGGGCTTCGTCGGGTGGCCGGTCATGAGCGAGTAGGCCTTGACGTCCATCCGGAACCCCGCCGGCGAGCGCTCGGCCCAGCCCGCGGTGAGCTGCCGGGACGGCGGCCGGTAGTAGGTGCTGTCGGCCTCGACCACCGGGAAGTGGGCGGCGTAGTGGGCGAGGCGCTCGGCCGCGCTCATCGTCCGGCGGGGGTACCAGTCGGTCTCCCGCACCAGCGTGCGGTCCGCCCAGGAGCAGGTCCCGACCCGCACCTCGGCGCCGTGGACCGTCAGGACGGGGCCCAGGCGGGCGGCGTCGCTCACCCGTCGATCATGCCGCGCCCCTAGCCTGGGGGCGATGCCCGTCACCGAGGAGCCCGGCGCTCCCGGCGAGGCCGAGCGCCTGCGCCGCATCGAGGCGCTCACCGACGCCGCCCTGGGCGAGGTGGCCGTCGAGGCGCTGCTCACCCAGGTCCTCGAGCGGGTGCGGGAGCTCCTCGACGTCCAGACCGCGGTCGTCCTGCTGCTCGACGAGGGCACGGGCGACCTGGTCGCCACCGCCGCGATCGGCCTCGAGGCCGAGGTGCGCCGGGGGGTGCGGGTGCGCGTCGGCTCGGGCTTCGCCGGCCAGGTCGCCTCGGGCCGGCGGCCGATCGTGCTCGACGACATCGACCGGGCGGTCGTCGACAGCCCGATCCTGCTGGAGCGGGGGCTCCGGTCGCTGCTCGGCGTGCCGCTCGTGGTCGACGGACGGCTCATCGGGGTGCTCCACGTCGGCTCCACCCACAGCCGCCACTTCGAGCCCGACGAGGTCCACCTCCTCGAGGGGGTGGCCGAGCGGCTGGCGGCCGCGGTCGAGGCCCGGCGCTCGCTGGTCGAGCAGGCGGCGGCGTCGGCGCTGCAGCGCAGCCTGATCCCCGACCGCCTGCCCACCGTCCCCGGCCTGGAGATGGCCGCCCGCTACCTGCCGGCCGGCGTCGGCGGCGTGGGGGGCGACTGGTACGACGTGTTCGTGCTGCCGTCCGGGCACGTCGGCGTGGTGATGGGCGACGTCATCGGCCGGGGGCTGGAGGCGGCGGTGGTCATGGGCCGGCTGCGCAGCGCGCTCCGCAGCTACGCCCTGACCTCCCTCGACCCGGCCGAGGTGCTGGCCCGGCTCGACAAGAAGATCCAGCACTTCGAGGCGGGGAAGATGACGACCGTCCTCTACGCCGTCCTCGACTCGACGCTCGGCTCGGTCGAGGTCGCCTCGGCGGGCCACCCCCTGCCGATGATGGCGCGCGTCGCCGGCGAGCCGGCCCGGATGATCGACGCGGCGGTCGACCCCCCGCTCGGCGTGATCCCCGGCCTCCGGCGCCGCTCCTCGACGGTCGACCTGCCGCCCGGCGCGCTGCTGGCCCTGTACACCGACGGGCTCGTCGAGCGCCGGGGCGAGACCCTCGACAAGGGCTTCGAGCGCCTGGCGCCGGCCCTGGCGGCCGGCTCGGCCGAGGCGAGCTGCGCCCGCGCCATCGAGGTCATGCTCGGCGACGAGGGCACCCGGGACGACACCGCGCTGCTGGTGCTGCGGCGCGAGGACCCGGCCGGCGACCCGCTCCGCCTAGAGGTGCGGGCCGAGCCGCCCTCGCTCGCCGAGGTGCGCGCCGCGCTGCGGCGGTGGCTCGCCCCGCTCGGGCTCACCGACCAGTCGCAGATGATGATCCTCCTCGCCGTGGGCGAGGCCGTCGCCAACGCGGTCGAGCACGCCTACGGCCCCGAGGGCGGGACGGTCGAGGTCGAGCTGGCGGCCGCCGACGACCGCGTCGTCGCCACCGTGCGCGACCACGGCCGGTGGCGGGGGAGCGGGGCGCCCGACGGCAGCCGCGGCCGCGGCATGCGCATCATGCGGGCGTGCACGGTCGACATGGCGGTCGACACCTCCGAGGGCGGCACCGTGGTGCGCCTCGAGGTCCCGACGGCCGTGCGCGGCCCGGCGTGACCGGTTCGTGGCCCGCCGCCCGTAGGCTTGCCGCGTGACCTCCGACCAACCCGGCTCGTTCACCGTCGACGTCGTCCGCGACGGCGACCGGGCCACCATCACCCTCGGTGGCGAGCTGGACATGTTCGCGTCCGGCGTGCTCAACGAGCGGCTGTCCGAGCTCGGCGACGCCCGCGAGATCGCGCTCGACGCCGGGGCCGTGACCTTCATCGACTCCGCCGGCCTCCGGGCGCTGCTCGTGGCCCGGGAGGCCGCCCGCGACCGGGGGGTGGACCTGCGGGTCACGTCGGTGTCCCAGGAGGTCACCTGGGTGGCGGAGGTCGCCGGCGTCACCGACCTGCTGGTGGACGGCACGGCCGGGGCATGACCGCCCGGCGCGTGCCCGGTGCCGCGCGACCGTCCGGTCGGGGCGCTACAACGGGGACATGACCCAGCGTCCGCTGTCGGCCATCGTCCTCGCCGCCGGGCAGGGCACGCGGATGCGGTCGGCCCGGCCCAAGCCCCTGCACGTCCTGTGCGGGCGCCCCCTGGTGCAGTACGTCCTCGACGCGGTGGCGGGCTGCGGCTGCGACCGGGCCGTCGTGGTGGTGGGGTTCGGCGGCGACCTCGTGGTGAAGACGCTCCAGGAGCAGGCCGGCGCCCTGCCCCTGGAGTTCGTCGAGCAGCGCGAGCAGCGGGGCACCGGCGACGCCGTCGCCGTCGGCCTGACCGGGCTCCCCGACGACTCGCTCGACGTCGACGACGGCGACGTGCTGGTCGTGCCTGGCGACACGCCGCTCGTCCGGCCCGAGACGCTGGAGGCGCTCGTCACCGAGCACCGCCTGTCCGGCGCCGCCTGCACCGTGCTCACCGCCCGCCTCGACGACCCGACCGGCTACGGGCGCGTCGTGCGGGACGAGGAGGGGCGGGTCCGGCGCATCGTCGAGCACCGGGACGCCAACGCCGAGGAGCGGGCCATCGACGAGGTCAACACCGGCATCTACGTCTTCCGGGGCGGCCTGCTGGCCCCGGCGCTGCGCCGCATCACCCCCGACAACTCCCAGGGCGAGCTCTACCTGACCGACGTCGTCGCCGTGCTCGCCGAGGCCGGCCACCCGGTCGTGTCGCTCGTCGCCCCCGACCCCGAGGAGACCTGGGGGGTCAACGACCGGGCCCAGCTGGCCGTCGCCGAGGCCGAGCTGCGCCGGCGCACGAACGAGCGCTGGCTGCGGGCCGGGGTCGCCATGGTCGACCCGGCGACGACCTACGTCGACACGACCGTCGAGCTCGCGCCCGACGTCGTCCTGTTCCCCGGCACGGTGCTGCAGGGGCGGACGACCGTCGGCGCCGGCAGCGAGATCGGCCCCGCCACCCGCCTGTCCGACACCCGGGTCGGCGAGCGGGCCAAGGTCAACGAGACGGTCGCGGTCCGGGCCGAGATCGGCGACGACGCCGTCGTCGGGCCGTTCGCCGTGCTCGAGCCGGGCGCCCGGGTGGGCCCGGGGGTCCGGACGGGACCGTTCTACACTGGCACGACCGGCTAGCAGCAGCCCCCAGGGGTGAGGGAGAGGCACGCGATGGAGCTCGTCACCAAGAAGAAGCTGCACATCGTGTCGGGGCGGGCCAACCTCCCTCTGGCGGTCGAGATCGCCGAGGCGCTGGGCGTCGAGCTGGGCGACGCCAACACCGCCGACTTCGCCAACGGCGAGATCCACTGCCGGTTCGGCGAGTCGGTGCGCGGCATGGACGTCTTCATCATCCAGAGCCACGGCGCCAGCGGCTCGATGTCGATCAACGACGCCATCTTCGAGCACCTGCAGATGGTCGACGCCGCCCGCCGGGCCTCGGCCAAGCGCATCACCGCGGTCATGCCGTTCTACGGCTACGCCCGGCAGGACCGGAAGGCCGAGGGCCGGGAGCCCATCTCGGCCAAGCTCATCGCCAACATGTTCGCCGCCGCCGGCGCCGACCGGCTGATGTCGGTCGACCTGCACTCCGGGCAGATCCAGGGCTTCTTCGACGGCCCCTTCGACCACCTGGTGGCCATGCCGGTGCTCGTCGACCACATCGAGCGGAACATGGGCGACGACATCGTCGTCGTGTCGCCCGACGCCGGCCGGGTGAAGGTGGCCGAGCGCTACGCCAACGCCCTGCACGCCGACCTGGCCATCGTCCACAAGCGCCGGGTGAAGGGCGCGAAGAACGTCGTCGAGGCCAAGGAGGTCGTCGGCAACGTCGCCGGCCGCACCTGCGTGCTCATCGACGACATGATCGACACCGGCGGCACGCTGGTGGCGGCCGCCGAGCAGCTGATGGAGCAGGGCGCCCGCGAGGTGTGCGCGGCGGCCACCCACGGCGTGCTCTCCGGCCCGGCCATCGACCGGCTGAAGAACTCGGTCATCTCGAAGGTCGTCGTCACCAACACGCTGCCGCTGCCGCCCGAGAAGCAGATCGACAAGATCGAGGTCCTGTCGATCGCCGGCATCATCGCCGACGCCATCGACGCGGTGTTCGAGGACACCTCGGTGTCCGAGATCTTCGGCGGCGCCAACCAGTCCTGAGCCGGCGACCGGGCCGGATTCGTGGCGACGGTCGCACGCCGGTAGCCTTGGACGGCTCACATCCACACCTTCGCGCTCCGGCGCCACGTCAGAAGTAGGGAGCTCCGATGGCTGACGACATCGTCCTGGTGGCCGAGACCGGCCGCCCCACCGGTTCCGCCGCGTCCCGCCGCCTGCGGGCCCAGGGGAAGATCCCGGCCGTGCTCTACGGCCCCGACGTCGAGGCGACGCCGCTGGCCGTGGGCTGGCGCGAGCTGCGGGCCGCGCTGACCACCGACAAGGGCCTCAACGCCCTGCTCACGCTGGACGTCGACGGCCGCAGGACGAAGGCCATCGTCAAGGAGCTCCAGCGCCACCCGGTCCGGCGGGACGTGCTGCACGTCGACTTCATGAAGGTCGACGTCGACGTGGCCATCACCGTCGACGTCGCGGTCGTGCTCGAGGGCGAGGCCGAGAAGGTCACCCGCGAGCAGGGCGTCGTCGACCAGGTGCTGAACGCCCTGCCCATCACCGCCAAGCCCGACGACATCCCCGCCCACATCGCCGTCGACATCTCCGACCTCGAGATCGGCGACGTCATCACCATCGGCGACCTGCAGCTCCCGCCAGGCGTCACCACCGACGCCGACCCGGAGGAGCCCGTCGCCACCGCGGTGGCGACCTCGGCCGCCGCCGTCGCGGCCGAGGGCGAGGAGGCGGCCGAGGGCGAGGAGGCCGCCGAGGCCGCGGAGGCCGCCGAGGCCGCGGGCGACGACGGCGGCGAGTAGCCGCCCGCCGTGGCCCTGTTCGGGCGGCGGGGCGCCGCCGCCGAGCGCCGGGGGACGCCCGCCGACCTGCTGGTCATCGGCCTGGGCAACCCGGGCCGCGAGTACGCGGGCAGCCGGCACAACGTCGGCGCCGAGACCGTCGAGCTGCTGGCCCGGCGACACGGCGCCACGCTCCGGCGCAGCAAGGAGCGGGCGCTGGTCGCCGAGGTCCGCATCGCCGGCAAGCGGGTCGTGCTCGCCTTCCCACAGACCTACATGAACCTGTCGGGGGAGGCGGCGGCGCTGCTCGTCAAGCGCCACGGCGTCACCGACCCGGAGCGGGTCGTCGTCGTGCAGGACGAGCTCGACCTGCCCGTCGGTCGGGTGAAGGTCAAGCGGGGCGGCGGCCTGGCCGGCCACAACGGGCTGCGCTCGATCAAGGCGCACCTGCACACCGACGCCTTCGTGCGGGTCCGCATCGGCATCGGCAAGCCGCCCAGCAAGGAGCGGGGCGCCGACCACGTGCTGCGACGGGTCTCCAAGAAGGAGCGGGCCGAGCTGGACGTCTCGGTCGAGCAGGCGGCCGACGCGGTCGAGCTCATCGCCGCCGAGGGCGTCGAGACGGCGATGCAGCAGGTCAACGCCCGGGGCTGACCGGCGCGGCCGGCCCGACCCGGGCGAGCGCCCGGTCCTCACGGGCGGCGGCCCGCTGCTCGTGCACCCACCAGCTCCGGGCGATCACCGCCGCCACGACGAGGGTGAACAGCTCGCCCGTGCCCCAGAAGAGCCCGGCGGCGACCCGCTGGTCGGACAGGAGGGGGTAGGCGTCGGGCGCCACCGGCCGGTCGGCGGACAGCAGCGCCAGGCCGACGATCGAGTGGAACGGCACGGCCACGAGCAGCACCAGGAGGCGGACGGCATGGCCCGGCCGCCCCGGCAGCGGGTCGAGGCCGACCAGCAGCGTGAGGAACAGCGCCCCCGACAGCACGAAGTGGGCGTGCACCAGCAGGTGCACGGCGTCGTTGCGAACCGACAGGTCGAGCAGCGGGGTCAGGTAGAGGGCGACGAGGCCGCCGCCGAACAGCAGCCAGGCGGTCAGCGGGTGCGCGAGCACCCGGGCCGGCCGGCTCCGCAGCGCCCGCCGCAGCAGCGCTCGGGTGCCGGGCGCGCCGGTCTGCAGGGCCAGGGTCAGCGGTGCGGACAGCACGAGGAGCCCGGGCACGACCATGCCGAGCAGCACGTGCTGGACCATGTGGACCCAGAAGCGGGCGTCCTCGTGGCGGGCGATGCCCGACTGGGTGGCGACGACCGCCGCCACCAGGGCGCCGGCGCAGGCGGCGGTGCGGGCCGGCGACCACCGCCGGCCCCGGGCGGCCAGCCGCCGCACGCCGATCGCGTAGAGCCCCCCGGTCAGGCCGACGAGCAGCAGCGACGCCGGGTCGAGCTGCCAGTCCACCAGCAGGTCGGAAGCGCTGGGGGCGGCCACCGCTGGTCACCGTACCCGCGCCGCCGGCGGCCCAACGGCCCGCACGCCGGCGGTTCCGGCGCATCGCCGGCGCCCGGAGCGGGAACGAGGGTCCGCGACAGCCACGCAGCGCGATCCGTCCGACACCATGGGTTCACTCTCTGGTACAAACGCGGGCGTGTCGGTCACGACCGAGCCGACCGCGTCGCCTCCACCTCCGGAGGCGTCCCGGGGCAGCGCCCCGTCCACGCTCGGCGTCGGCGTGATCGTCTGGCTCGCCTCCGAGCTGATGTTCTTCGCCGGGTTGTTCGCGGCCTACTTCTCGCTCCGCGCCGTGAACGACCCGTGGCCGCCCGACGACGTCGAGCTGGCCACCGCCCGGACCGCCGTCGCCACCGCCGTCCTCGTCGCGTCCAGCGGCGCCATGCACGTGGCGGTCGTGGCCGCCGAGCGTGGGGACCGGCGCGCCGCCGTCCGCTGGCTGCTCGTCACCCTCCTCATGGGCGCGCTGTTCCTGGCCAACCAGGTGGGGGAGTACGCCGAGGCGGGCTTCACCCACACCGACCACGCCTACGGCTCGATCTTCTACCTGATGACCGGCTTCCACGGGCTCCACGTGCTGGGGGGCCTCGTGTTCATGGCGGCCGTCGCCTACGCCGTCGCGGGCCGCTCGCGGGCCCCGGCCCACGAGACGGTGCAGGTCTGCGGGTACTACTGGCACTTCGTCGACGTGGTGTGGGTGGTCATGTTCGCGACCATCTACCTCCTCCGGTGAGGCGGAGCGATGACCCGGCGCCTCCACCTCCTGCTCGTCGCCGTGCCGCTCCTCGTCGCCGGCGCCGTCACGCCGCTCGTCGTCGACCCCGCCGACGTGGACGGCACGGTCGAGGCCCACGGGGCCGCGGCCCAGCCGGACGACGAGGAGCTCCTCGCCACCGGGCGCGAGCTCTACGAGCGCAGCTGCGCCAGCTGCCACGGCGAGGAGGGCGAGGGCGTCGACGAGCCCGGCCAGACCGTCCGGGGCCCGTCGCTGCAGGAGGCCGGCGAGGCGGCCGCCTACTACTACCTGTCCACCGGGCGGATGCCGCTGTCCAACAGCGACGACCAGCCGGTCCGCAAGCCGCCCGCCTTCGACGACGACGAGATCGAGGCGCTCGTCGCCTACGTGGGCTCCCTGGGCGACGGGCCGGCGATCCCCGACGTCGACCTCGAGGGCGCGGACGTCGCCGCCGGCGGCGTCACGTACCGGGCGAACTGCCAGCCCTGCCACAGCGCGTCGGGCAGCGGCGGGGCCCTCAGCTACGGCCGGTCGGCGCCGAGGCTCGCCGACGCCACGCCCACCGAGGTGGCGGCGGCCGTGCGGGTCGGCCCCGGCCAGATGCCGGTGTTCGGCCCCGAGGTGATCGACGGCGACGAGCTGGACGACCTGGTCGCCTACGTCGAGTACCTGCGCGACCCGGAGGACCCGGGCGGTCTGCCGATCGGCCGCACCGGCCCCATCCCCGAGGGCTTCGTCGCCTGGCTGGTCGGCATGGTCGCGCTGCTGGTGATCGTCTACTGGATCGGGACCCGCAGCCCCATCCGGAGGAGCCGCGCATGAGCGACGACGCCACCGGCCCCCCGCCGGCCGAGGAGCCGGCCGCCGGCACGACCTTCGAGTCGAACGAGGCCCGGCGAGCGACCGAGGGCGACGCGGTGCTCACCACGCGGGGTGCCCGCGTCGAGATGCTCTCGGCGGCCTGCTTCGTCGTGGCGATGCTCGCCGCCATCGCCCTGGCCGTCGTCTACTGGGAGGGCGGCCAGCCCCAGGCGGAGGGCATCCTGCTCGCCGTCACCCTGGGCGGGATCGGCGTCGGCATCGTCCTGTGGGCGAAGCACTTCATGCCCACCGAGGAGGTCGAGGAGGAGCGCGAGCCGCTGCCCTCGACGGAGGAGGACGTCGCCGCCTTCACCGCCGACTTCGAGGCCGGCGAGTCGACCCTGCGCAGCCGCCGGGTGCTGGTGGCCACCGCCGGCGGGGCCTGCGCGGCGCTGGGTGTGGCGCTGCTGTTCCCCATCCGCTCGCTGGGCCCCCGCCCCGGCCGGGGCCTGAAGCAGACCCCGTACCGTCGGGGCGGCCTGCGCCTCGTGCGCGAGGACGGCTCGCCGGTGCGGCCCGACGACCTCGAGCCGGACGGCGCCGTCACCGTGTGGCCCGAGGGGCACACCGACGCGGCCGACGCGCCGACGCTGCTCATCCGCTTCCGCGACGACCAGGACTTCCAGCCCCGGCCGGGGCGGGAGGGCTGGACGGTCGGCAACCTCGTCGCCTACTCGAAGATCTGCACCCACGTGGGCTGCCCGGTCGGGCTCTACCAGTCCAACGGCCTGCTGCTGTGCCCCTGCCACCAGTCGACCTTCGACGTCCTGCGGGGCGCGAAGCCGGTGTTCGGGCCCGCGGCCCGGTCGCTGCCCCAGCTGCCGCTGGGGCTGGACGACGAGGGCTACCTGATCGCCACCGGCGACTTCTCCGACCCGGTGGGCCCGGGCTTCTGGGACAGGGGGCGGTGAGGCGATGGCCGGCACGACCGCACCCGCCTCCGGCGCGACGGCCCCCGAACCCCGCCGGCCGCGCGGCCCGCGCACCGAGAGCCTGCTCGTCCACCGCCTCGCCCGGTGGTTCGACGCCCGCCTGGGCGCCGCCCGCCTCGCCCGCACGACGCTCAACAAGGTCTTCCCCGACCACTGGTCGTTCATGTTGGGCGAGCTGGGGCTCTACAGCTTCGTCGTGCTGGTGCTGACCGGCGTCTACCTGACCTTCTTCTTCGAGCCCAGCAGCAACGTCGTCACCTACGACGGCAGCTACGAGCCCCTGCGGGGGGTCGAGATGACCGAGGCCTACCGGTCCGCGCTCCGGCTGAGCTTCGACGTTCGGGCCGGCCTGGTCATGCGCCAGATCCACCACTGGGCGGCGCTGCTGTTCCTCGCCTCGCTGGTCGTCCACGTGGGCCGGGTGTTCTTCACCGGGGCCTTCCGGCGCCCGCGGGAGCTCAACTGGGTGATCGGCTGCACGCTGCTGGTCCTGGCACTGGGCAACGGGCTCTTCGGCTACTCGCTGCTCGACGACCAGCTGTCGGGCACGGGCCTGCGGATCGTGTACTCGGTCGCGCTGTCGATCCCGGTGGTCGGCACCTGGGTGACCTCGCTGCTGTTCGGCGGCGAGTTCCCGGGGCCGGACATCATCAAGCGGCTCTACGTGCTGCACATCCTGATCATCCCGGCGCTCATCACGGCGCTGCTCGTGGCCCACCTCGGCCTCGTCGTCCGGCACAAGCACACGCAGTTCCCGGGCCCGGGGCGGCGGGAGGGCAACGTCGTCGGCGAGCGGCTGTGGCCGACCTACGCCGCCAAGGCCCTCGCGCTGTTCTTCCTCACCTCGGCGGTGCTCGCCTTCCTCGGCGGGGTGTTCCAGATCAACCCCATCTGGATCTACGGCCCCTTCGACCCCGCCCAGGTGTCGTCGGCCAGCCAGCCCGACTGGTACATGGGGTGGCTGGACGGCGCCCTGCGGATCATGCCCGGGTGGGAGTTCCGGGCCGGTGGCTTCGAGATCCCCAACCCGTTCTTCCCCGGCGTGCTGCTGGCGGGGATCACCTTCGGGCTGCTGTACGCCTGGCCGTTCCTCGAGGCCCGGGTCACCGGCGACCACGACGAGCACCACGTCCTCGACCGGCCCCGCCAGCGACCGGTGCGCACGGCGCTCGGCGTCGCCACGCTCGCCTTCTTCGTCGTCTGCTTCGTGGGCGGCGCCGCCGACGTCATCGCCGCCACCTTCGGCCTCTCGGTCAACGCGGTGCTGTGGTCGTTCCGGTTCATCGTGCTCCTGCTGCCGCCGGTCGCCGGCTGGGTCGCCTACCGGCTGTGCAAGGAGCTGGCCGCCCGCGACGGCGTCCCGACGGCCTCCCGGGTGGACGTGCGGGACATCCCCCGGCGGTTGCTGCGGGGCGCGGCGGCCGACGGTGGCCACCGCCCGTCGCGGGCCCGGGAGGCGGCGGAGGCCGGCAGCGAGCGCTGACGCCCGACCGCGCCGGCGGGCCGCGGCGCCTCAGGCCTCGACGGTGCGGTGGCCGGCCGGGTCGGCGTCGCGGCCGACGTGCAGCCGCACGACCCCGCCGTGGGCCGCCGCCGTGCGGGCCAGCACGTCGGGCCCCAGCTCGAAGGTGACCTCGACGGTCGCGCCCGGTGGCACCGGCACCCGCCGGAAGGCCCGCAGCGTGCGCAGCGGCCGGGGGTCGGAGCCGAGCGGCTCGTCGAGGTAGACCTGCACGACCTCGTCGGCGGCCCGGGTGCCGGTGTTGGTGACCGGCACGGTCAGGCGGACGCCGCCGTCGGCCGTGCGCCGGGCGACGGGCCGGCCGTGCTCGAAGGTCGTGTAGGTCAGGCCGAACCCGAAGGGGAAGGCGGGGGAGCGGCCGGTCGCCTCCATGAGGCGGTAGCCGTGCAGCGGGCCGTAGCGGACCCGGGAGGCGCCGGGCTCGAGGGGCGGCAGCTGCTCGGCGCCCCGGGGCCAGGTCGACGGCAGCCGGCCGCCGGGCGCGACCTCGCCGAACAGGATCCGGGCCAGCGCGTGGCCGCCCTCCATCCCCGGGTACCAGGCGACGAGGATGGCCGCCACCTGCTCGCGCCACGACTCGGTCACGATGGCGCTCCCCCCGACCAGCACGACCGCCGTGCGGGGGTTCGCCGCCGCCGCCGTGCGGATGAGCGACTCGTCGTGGGGGCGCAGGGTCAGCGACCGGCGGTCGCCGCCCGGGCCGCCGGGGATGTTCTCGCCCTCGTCCCGGTGGGTGTAGCCGGCGACGACGACCACGACGTCGGCGGCCTCGGCCGCCAAGCGGGCGGCGTCCAGGTCGTCGCCGGGGTGGTGGGCGACCTCGACCAGCAGCCGGTCGCCGGCGGCCCGGAGCCCGTCGAGCAGGGACACGACCTCCGGGGCGTGGACGTGGCTCGAGCCGCGGTCGCCGGTGACCGGCAGCGCCGCCAGCCGCCCGAGGACGGCGACCGAGCGGACGCGGGCGGGGTCGAGCGGCAGCATCGGCTCCCGGGCGCCGGCGCCGGCCGCGGGGCCGGGCACGACCGGCGCGGCGACCCCCGCCGGGGCCCCGGCCGGGGCGTCGGGCTCGGCGTCGGGGGCCTCCGGCGCCTCCGGGGGCGCGGTGCCGTCGACGGGGCCGGCCGGCGGTGCCGGCAGGGCCGGCACCGGCACGTTGCGCAGGAGCACCATCGACCGCTCGGCCACCTCGCGGGCCAGCGCCCGGTGCTCGGGCCCGGCCACGACCTCGGGGGCGGGGGCGCGCTCGCCGGCGGCGGCCGTCGCGGCGGCCCGGGCGGCGAAGCGCACCTGCTGGCGGAGCAGCCGGAGGGCGGCGTCGTCGATGCGCTCGGCCGGCACCGCGCCCTGCCGGACCCGGCGGCGCAGCGCCCGGAAGCGCCAGGCGAAGGGCATCTCGAGGTCGAGGCCGGCCGCCACCGCCCGGGCGTCCCGCACGCCGAGGACGAAGTCGCTCATGACGAAGCCGTCGAAGCCCCACTCGCCCTTGAGGACGTCGAGCAGCAGGTGGGCGTGGTGGCCGCAGCGCTCGCCGTTGACCGCGTTGTAGGCGGCCATGACGGCGGCGGCGCCCGCCTCGACGCAGCGGCGGAAGGCCGGCAGGTAGATGTCGCGCAGGTCGTCCTCGTCGACCGCCACGTCGAGCGAGAACCGCCCGTCCTCGATCGAGTTGCAGGCCAGGTGCTTGACGCAGGCCATGACGTGGCGCTGGATGCCGGCCACCAGCGCGGCGCCCATCTCGCCCACCAGGTGGGGGTCCTCGCCGTAGGACTCCTGCGCCCGGCCCCAGGCGGGGTGGCGCAGCACGTTGACGCAGACGGCCGCCAGCAGGTTGCCGCCCAGCGCCCGGCACTCGGCGCCCATGGCCTCGCCCACCCGGGCCTCGAGCTCGGGGTCGAAGGTCGCCGCCCGGGCCATGGGCACCGGGAAGGCGGTGGCGCTGCCCATGACGACGCCCCGGGGCCCGTCGCTGAACCGGATGCCGGGGATGCCGAGCCGGGGGACGGCGCCGGCGACGTAGGGCCGGGCGTTGTAGCGCCGGCGCATCTCGACCAGCCCTCGCACCAGTGGTCCGTCGCCGGACAGCAGGTGCAGCTTCTCGTGCTCGGTCAGCTGGTCGAGCAGGTCGCGGGCCCGGGCCTCGACCGCCGCCGGCTCCGGCGGCACCGGGCCGTCCCGGGTCGTGGCCAGGTCGCCCCAGACGTCCGGTGCGACCTCCGGGCCGGGCCCGGCCGGCGTGCCGCCGGGCGGTTCGGCGAGGCCGCCGAGTGCGAGGTCGTCGTCCCCCGTCGCTGCGGTCGTGTCCCCAGCTGCCACGGGGACGAGGCTACGCCTGCGGGCCGGCCGCCCCGGCGCCGTCGTCGGCGCCGACCGGGAGCTGCGCGAGCCACTGCACGCTGCCGGTGGCCACCCGGTCGCCGCCCGCGTCGGTGACGTCGACGGCGACCGAGAACCGCACCGTCCCCGAGGCGTCGGCCCGGTGGCTGATCGGGTTGTCGCACGGGACGCTGGCCCGGGCCGTCACCACCCCCCGGGCGGCCCGGTGGAACTGGACGCTCGCCGCGGTCTCGACGAGGGTCGCGGCGTCGCCGGGCTCGCCCAGCGCCGCCCACGCCACCCGCCGGGCGGTGGCGTCGACGGCGGCGAGGATGGCCGCCGTCGGCACCGTGGGGCCCTCGGCGTCACCGGCGGGACCGGCCGCCGCCGTCCAGGGCGGTGAGGCCGGCACCGTGGCGGTGGCCCAGCACCCGCAGGGCGGGCCGCCCCCGGCGACCTGCAGCCCGAGGTGGGCGGCGAGGGCGGCGTCGAGGTCGGGTCGGTCGAAGGTCACGACGCACCTCCTGCGTCCCCGGCGTCGAGCCGGGTGGCGGCCGTGGTCGGCGCCGCCGGGTCGAGGCCGCCCTCGATCGCCGCCCCGTCGGTGGAGACGGTGACGACCTGGCGGAGGTCGAGCGACTCCCCGGCCGCCGCGGCGGGCGCCGGTGCGGGGGCCGGTGCCGGGACGTCCGGGCCGCCCTCGAGGTCGAGGTGGGGCAGCACCCGGTCGAGCCAGCGGGGGAGCCACCAGTTGGCGTCGCCCAGCAGCGCCATGGTCGCCGGCACGAGGACCATGCGGACGACCGTGGCGTCGAGCAGCACGGCCGTGGCCAGGCCGACGCCGAACATCTTGATGAGGACGTCGTCGCCGATCACGAACCCGAGGAAGACGCTGATCATGATGAGCGCCGCCGAGGTGATGACCCGGGCCGTGACCCCGAGGCCGTCGACGACCGAGGTGTGGCTGTCGCCGGTGCGGAGCCACTCCTCCCGCACCCGGGAGAGGAGGAACACCTCGTAGTCCATCGACAGGCCGAACAGGATGGCGAACATGATCAGCGGGACGAAGGGGTTGACCGGCACGGTCTCGTCGAGGCCGATGAGGTCCTTGCCCCAGCCCCACTGGAAGATGGCCACGACCACCCCGTAGGCCGCCCCGATCGACAGCACGTTCATGACCGCGGCCTTGAGCGGCACGAGGATCGAGCGGAACACGACGGCCAGTAGCACGAACGACAGCGCCACGACGGCGGCGATGAACAGCGGCAGGCGGTCGGCGATCCGGTCGGAGAGGTCCTCGAAGAACGCCGTGCCGCCGGTCACCTGGGCGGTGGCCCCGGTGCCCTCGACCGCCGCCGGCAGCACCTCGGCGCGGACCTCGCCGAGCAGGTCGGCGGTGGCCTCGTCGCCCGGGGCGGTCGTCGGGAAGGCGAACAGCACCGCCGTGTCCCCGTCCTCGTTGAGCACCGGCGGCGTCACCGACGCGACCCCCTCGGTGGCGGCGAGCGCGCCGGCCACCCGCTGGGGGGCGTCGCCGCCGGGCTCGCCCTCGACGACGACGGTGAGCGGGCCGTTGACCCCGGGGCCGTAGGCGGCGGTGGTCAGGTCGTAGGCCCGGCGCTGCGTCGTGTCGGGCGGGGCGTTGCCGTCGTCGGCGAAGCCGACCCGCAGCGACAGCACCGGGGCGGCCAGGGCCAGCAGGCCGACGAGGGCGACGGTCGCGTACCGGCCGGGGCGGCGGCCGACGCGGTGCGCCCACCGGCCCGACAGGGTCTCGTGGGCGGCGTCGGTGGCCCGGCGGCGGTGCAGGGCGAAGCGGTCGATGCGCTCGCCGGCCCAGCCCATGAGCGCGGGCAGCAGCGTCACCGCGATGGCCATGGCGACCACGACCGTGATCGCGACGGCCAGCCCCATCGTCGTCACCGCGGGCAGCCCGGCGAGGACGAGGCCGACGATGGCGATGACGACCGTCGTGCCGGCGAACAGCACGGCCTGGCCGGCGGTGGCGTTGGCCCGGCCGGCGGCCTCGGTCACCGGCATCCCCTCGTGCAGGTGCTGGCGGAAGCGGGTGACGACGAACAGGGCGTAGTCGATGCCGACGCCGAGCCCGATCATCACGGCCAGCACCGGCGACTCCTGGGGCACGTCGGCGAACCCGGCCATGATCCCCAGGCCGGCGAGGCCGACCGCGACGCCGACGAGCGCGGTGGCCAGCGGCATGCCGGCGGCGATGATCGAGCCGAAGGCGACGAGCAGCACGACGAGGGCGACGGCCAGGCCGATGGCCTCCTGGCCCTCGATCTCGGCGGCGGCCCAGGCGATCTCGCCCGACACCTCGGCCTGCACGCCCGCGTCGCGGGCCGGCTCGACGGCCGCCACGACGTCGTCGTAGTGCTCGGGCTGCACGGTCTGGACGCCGTACTGGACGGTGGCGAAGGCCGTGCGCCCGTCGGGGCTCACGGTCGGCAGGTCGGGGTCGAAGGGGTCGGCGACGAGGGTGACGTCGGCGCCCGTGGCCAGCCGGTCCACGGCCTCGTCGACGGCCGCCCGGTTGGCCGGGTCGTCGATCCGGCCCTCGTCGACGTGGAAGACGACGCGGCCGGTGACGCCGGCGAACTCGGGGAACCGCGCCTCGAGGGTGTCGGCGGCCTCCTGCGACTCGACGCCGGGGACCCGGTAGTCGTTGACCGGGTCGTTGCCGACGGCGCCCTGCAGCGCGAACACCACGGCGGCGAGCAGGGCCCAGACGGCGATCGTGCGGAAGGGGTGCGCCGCCGTGCGCCGTCCCAGCCGGTAGAGGAGCTGTGACATGGGGGTCCTCCGGAACCTGGGCCTCCTGGACGCCCCCCCACGGTGCGGTCCCCGGGTTGCGGGGCGCTGAGACGGCGCTGTCATCGCCCCCCGGGGCCCCTGTCAGGGCGGGGGAGGCACCTCCACCACCCCGCCGACCTGCCCCTTGACCTGGAGCGCGCTCGAAGCCGTACGGTCGCCGGCAGGACCGAGGAGGCGACACATGACGCGCATCGGCTACCAGATCCCCGACTTCGACTACCCCGGCGTCGGGCCCGACCAGCTGTTCGAGGCCGTGGCCCGCCAGGCGGAGGCGGCCGAGCGGGCCGGCTTCGACACCGTCATGGTGATGGACCACTTCTACCAGCTGCCCGTCCTCGGCCAGCCGGACAGCTACATGCTCGAGTGCTACTCGCTGCTCTCGGCGCTGTCCCAGCGCACGTCCCGGGTCCGGCTGGGGGCGCTGGTCACCGGCAACACCTACCGGAACCCCGCCCTGCTGGCCAAGACCGTGACGACGCTCGACATCGTCTCGGGGGGCCGGGCCCAGCTCGGCATCGGGGCCGGGTGGTTCGAGCTCGAGCACCGCTCGCTCGGCTTCCCGTTCGGCACGTTCGCCGAGCGGTTCGACAAGCTCGAGGAGGCGCTGCAGATCATCGTGCCGATGCTGCGCGACGAGCGACCCACCGTCGCGGGGCGCCACTACCAGGTGACCGAGGCGATCAACCAGCCGGCGCCGATCGGGCGGGTCCCGGTCGTGATCGGCGGCGCGGGGGAGCGCCGCACGTTGCGGCTCGTCGCCCGGTTCGCCGACGAGTCGAACCTGCTGTGCTCGCCGCCCGAGATCCCCCGCAAGCTCGACGTCCTCGCCGCCCACTGCGAGGACGTGGGCCGCGACCGCAGCGAGATCACCGTCAGCGTCCTGCGCTCGGTCCACATCGGCCGGACCCACGAGGAGGCGATGGCGACCGCCCGCCGCTACTTCGCGGAGCGGGGCCTCGACGAGGAGGCCTTCGAGCGGGCCCGGGGGCTGACGATGAGCGTGGGCGACCCCGACGAGCTGGGCGAGCAGTTCCAGGCCATGCGGGACGCCGGCGTCGACGGGTTCGTCTGCAACCTGCCCTCGACCGGCCACGACCCGGAGAACGTCGAGCTGCTCGGCAAGACGCTGGCCGCGGTCGTCGGCTGAGCCGGCACCGCCGCCGGCGGTCAGCGCACCAGGCGGCGGGCGGCGTCGAGCTGCTGCTCCGCCGCCCGCCGGGCGACGGCGTCGTCGCCGTGCGACGCGCACTCGACCGCCTGCTCGGCGCACCGCACGGCGTCCTCGCACGCGCCCTGCTGGGCGTTGAGCCGGCTGAGCCGCAGCCAGCACTCGCTGGCGCCGCCGTGGTAGCCGATCCGGCTGAACAGGCCGGCGGCCTCGTGCATCCGCTCGACGCCCTGCCGGCGGTCGCCGACGGTCGCCTGGGTCGAGCCCCAGGCGGCGAGCGCGTAGCCCTCGACGAGCGGGGAGAAGCCCTCGCCGCTCGCGGCCATGGCCGCCTCGCTGAGCGCCGCGGCCGCCTCGGGCTCGTCCTGGTCGAGCTTGATCAGCGCCATGCCGGCCGCGGCGAGCGAGACCAGGGCCGGGACCGCGGCCTCGGTGGCCAGCTCGTGGAGCTCCTGCCAGGCGGCGTAGGCGTCGTCCAGGCGGCCGTCGCGCTGGGCCACCTCGCCGAGGCGGGCGAGCGCGGCCATGAGCGTCATGTGGTTGCCCGTGCGGCGGCAGGTGGCGACGGCCCGGCGCAGCAGCTCGTCGGCGGCCGTCAGGTCGCCCAGGAGGGCCGTGACGACGCCCTGCTGGAAGTCGACGGTGGCGAGGCCGTGCTCGTCGTCGATCTCGGTGAACCAGCGGCGGGCCTCGGCCAGCCACTCGGCGGCCGGCCGGGGCTCCGTGGCGAACACGTGCTGGGTGGCCCGGATGAAGCAGTGCCAGCCGAGCCGCCGGGGGTCGCCGATGCGCTCCTCGATCTCGTGCGCGGAGGCGGACAGCGCGAAGGCCCGCTCGGCCTGGCCGGCCATGACGCCCGCGAGCCCGGCGACGGCCCGGCCCTGGGCGACGAGCGCGTCGGGGGCGTCGTCCGGGGCGGCGTCGAGCGCGGTGGTCAGCACCTCCCAGGCCAGGCCGGCCTGCATGGTGGTGAACCAGTGCCAGCCGAGGTTCGAGGCCAGCTCGAGGGCGACGAGCGGGTCCTCCTCCAGCGCCCAGGCGATGGCCTGCTGGAGGTTGGCCGCCTCGAGCTGCACGGCCCGCACCTCTGTGACGCTGCCCGCCTGGGCCCGGCTCATGGCGGCCCGGGCCGCCAGCGTCCGGGCCCACTCGACGTGGCGCCGGATCGTCGCCGCGGTCTCGCCCCGCTCGGCCAGGCGGTCGGCCCCGTAGTCGGCCAGCGTCTGCAGCAGCCCGAAGCGGGCACCGGCGGGCGTCCGGCGGAGGACGACGAGCGACTTGTCGACCAGCCGGCCGAGGAGGGTCTCGACGGCCCGGGGGTCGACGTCGCCGTCCGCGCACACGGCCCGGGCGGCCTCCAGCGTCGCCCCGCCAGAGAACACCGACAGGCGCTCGAACACCCGCTGCTCGTCGGGGTCCAGCAGCTCGTAGCTCCAGTCGACGACCGCCCGCAGCGTCCGCTGGCGGGGCGCGGCGGTCCGCGGGCCCTCGGTCAGCAGCTCGAAGCGCCGGTCGAGCCGGTCGACGATCTCGGCCAGGTCGAGGTGGCGGGCGCGGGCGGCGGCCAGCTCGATGGCGAGGGGCAGGCCGTCCAGCCGGCGGCAGATCTCGACGACGAGGTCGCGGGCGCCGTCGGTGAGGGCCGCGACCGGGGCGGCCGCCCCCGCCGAGGCCCGCTCGACGAACAGCTCGACCGCGTCGTCGAGGGGCAGGGGCGGCACGACGTAGAGGAACTCGCCGGGCACCCCGAGGGTCTCGCGGCTCGTGGCCAGCACCCGCAGGTCGGGGCAGTGGGCGAGCAGCGACTCGACCAGCACGGCGACCTCGTCGACGACGTGCTCGCAGTTGTCGACCAGCAGGACGAGCCGCCGGTCGGCGAGGGCGAGGGCGACGTCGTCGAGGGTGCGGGGCGAGGCGCCGCCGGCCAGCACGCTCTCGTCGAGGCGGAGGGCCCGGACGAGCACGCTGAGCACGCCGCCGGCGTCGCGCACGCCGGCCAGGTCGGCGAGCCACACCCCCTCGGGCACCGCCGGGGCCAGCTCGTGGGCCACCTCGTAGGCCAGGCGGGTCTTGCCGGCGCCGCCCGGCCCGACGAGCGTCACGAGCCGGTGGCTGTCGAGCAGCTCCAGCACGTCGCGCAGCTCGCGCTCGCGGCCGAGGCAGGCGGTGAGCGGCCGGGGCACGTTGCCGCGCCGGCGGGGGGTCGTGGCCGCGGCCGGGTCCCGTCCGTCGGGCCCGGGCCGGTGGTCGCGCCCGCCGGCCGCGGCCCCGTCGCCGTCCGCGGCCGGGGCGGGCCGGGCGCCGTCGCGGGTCACCAGCGTCGTCCGCACGACGACCGGCGGGTCCAGCGACGGGTCCTGGGCCAGCACCTTGGCCTCCAGCTCGCGCAGCTCGGCGCCGGGCTCGATGCCGAGCTCCTCGACCAGGTGGCGGCGGGCGTCCTGGTAGGCCCGCAGCGCGTCGGCCTGGCGGCCGCAGCGGTAGAGCGCGAGGACGAGCTGGGCCCACAGGTGCTCGCGCAGCGGGTGCTCGCGGGTCAGCTGCTCCAGCTCGGGGACGACGGCGGCGTGGCCGCCGATGGCCAGCTCGGCGTCGATGCGGGCCTCGACGGCGGCGAGCTGCGCCTCGGTCACGCGGCTGCGCTCGGCCCGGGCCCAGCCCTCCGCGGGCAGCCCGGCCAGCGGCTCCCCCCGCACGAGGTCGAGCGCGCTGCGCAGGTCGACGACGGCGGCACCCGGGTCGTCGTCCAGGCGGCTGCGGGCCCGGGCGACCATGGCGTCGAAGCGCTCGAGGTCGGTGGTGACCTCGTCGCTCGCGACCAGCGCGTAGCCGGCGTCGGTCGTCTCGATGGTCAGGCCGTCGCCGGCCGCGGCCAGGCTGCGGCGCAGGCGGGAGACGAGCACCTGGACCGCGTTGTGGGGCTGCCGGGGCGGCGCGTCCCCGTAGACGATGTCGACGAGGCGGTCGGCCGAGATCGGCTTGCCGCGCTCGATCGCCAGCGCAGCCAGCAGCAGCTGCAGCTTCTGCCCGGGAACCGTGACGATCCGCCCGTCGTCGCCGGCCACCTCGAGGGGTCCGAGGAGGCGGACCTCCATGACAGCCCACGCTACCGGCGGCGCGCCGCGGACCCGTCACGGGTTTCGCGCCGCCGCGCCGCCGGCGGCGGGCGGTCAGGCGGCGGGCGCCGGCTGGGGCCCGCGCAGCAGGCGGCCGGGGCGGGCGCCGGTCGCCTCGTCGTGCTCGCGCACGACCTGGCCCCGCTTGACGGTGGCGACGTAGCCGTGGGCCCGCTGGATGAGCCGCTTGCCGCCGGCCGGCAGGTCGCGGACCAGCTCGGGCGGCTCCAGCGCCAGGCGGTCGAAGTCGATGACGTTCACGTCCGCCAGGTAGCCGGGCGCCAGCAGCCCCCGGTCGTCGAAGCCGTAGAGCGCGGCGGTGGCCCGGGTCTGCATGTGCACCGCCTGCTCGAGGGAGAGCCGCTCGCCCCGGGAGCGGTCCCGCGCCCAGTGGGTGAGCATGTAGGTGGGCAGGCTGGCGTCGCACAGCAGCCCGCAGTGGGCGCCGCCGTCGCCCAGGCCGAGCACGGTGCCCGGGTGGGTCAGCATCTCGTGGAGGGCGCCGAAGTCGCCGTGGGCGTAGCCGAGCAGCGGGATGTAGAGGAGCCCCCGGCCGTCGTCGGCCATCATGAGGTCGTAGGTGACCTCCTCGGGGGTCCGGCCCTCGCGCTCGGCGATGGCCTTGACGCTCTTCTCGGGCCCGGGCTCGTAGTCCGGCGGGTCGCCGAGCGGGAAGAGCTTGTGGAAGGCCGAGGTGATGACCGCGGCGATGCCGGCGACCTCCGGCTTCTCGCGCAGCATGGCGGCCCGGACCTCGGGGTCGCGCAGCCGGGCCCGGCGCTCCTCCGGCGGCAGGTCGGCGATCTCCTGCCAGGTGCGGTGGAACATGAAGGGGTGGGCGGTCGAGTCCCAGCCGAACAGCACCGACGCCGGCTTGCCGGCCACCTGGGGGACGATGGGGATGCCCTCGGCGCGGGCCTGGTCGGCCAGCTCGAGCAGCCGGCGCCAGTGCTCGGGGCGCAGGTCGTCCTGGAGGCACCCGAAGGTGACGGGGCGACCGGTCTCGCGGGCGATGGTCCGCATCCAGGCGAACTCGGCCTCGGGGTCGAACATGTCGCTGGCGACCTCGAACACCCCGGTGCCGGCCTCGCCCATGGCCATGCCGATGCCGATCAGCTCGTCGGGGCTGGCGGTCGTGCCGGCGGCCAGCTCGCCGTCCTTCGCCCGGTGCAGGAGCGTGCGGGTGGTCGAGAACCCGACGGCGCCCGCCTCGATCGCCTCGCGCACGAGCTTGGCCATGGCCTCGATCTCGTCCGGCGTGGCCTCGGCGTTGCGGCCGCCGCGCTCGCCCATGACGTAGGCCCGCACCGCGCCGTGGGGCACGAGCGCGCTGACGTCGAGCACGCGGGGCATGCGCTCGAGCTCGTCGAGGTACTCGGGGAACGTCTCCCAGTTCCAGGTCATCCCCTCGGCGAGGGCGGTGCCGGGGATGTCCTCGACGCCCTCCATGAGCTGGATGAGCCAGTCGCGGCGGGCGGGGTCGGCGGGGGCGAAGCCGACGCCGCAGTTGCCCATGACGATGGTCGTGACGCCGTGCCAGCTCGACGGCGTGACGTCGGGGTCCCAGGTGGCCTGGCCGTCGTAGTGGGTGTGGATGTCGACGAAGCCCGGCGTGACCAGGCGGCCCTCGGCGTCGATCTCGCGCCGCCCGCGCTCGTCGACCCGGCCGACGGCGGTGATGCGCTCGCCGTCGATGGCGATGTCGGCCGTGCCGGGCTCCCGCGCCGGTGCGCCCGAGCCGTCGACCACCGTGCCGTTGCGGATGACCAGGTCGTGCATCGCCGTCCCCCTCCCTCTGGCTGACGCCCGCGTCACCGACAAGCCAACACCACCTTGACCAGGCGGTCAAGGCGTTCGGCCCCCGATCCTGTCGCACCCCGTCCGTAGGGTCCGGCCCATGGAGCTGTGGTCACCGCCCCACGACGCGCCCCACCTGCTCGAGTGGTGGCGCCCGCTCATCCTCGTCAGCCGCCGCGCCCGGCTCGCGGGGCTCCCGTGGGCCGTCCACGTCGACGAGTTCCAGCTCACGGGGCGGGTGCGCCGGCGGGGCCGGCCGGACGTCTGGATCTACGAGCACCACGGCGAGGGCGGCTCGCTCTGCATCGACGCCGCCGGCGAGACCTACCGGTTCGTGGCCACGCCCCGGGGCCGGGGCGTCGGGCAGTTCCGGCGGTGCGAGCTGGCGACGGCGCTGCGGCTCGCGGGGCTCCCCCCGGCCGTGCCCGTGCGGCGGGCCGCGCTCGACGCCGGGGCGGTGGGCACGTCCGGCCCGGCCGCCCACCCCGCCGGGCGGGGCCACGCCCCGCCCACGCCCACCGCGGCCGAGCTCGCCGACGGCGGGCCCGCGACGCCCGGCGCCCGCGACGAGGGCCGCCCGGGCGCGGTGCGCACCGTCCGCCGGGGCCACCTCACCCTCATCGCCGCCGTGTGACCCGCGGGCCGTCAGGTGGCGCCGAACCAGCGCCGGAGCGTCCGTCCAGCTCGTCGAGCCGGCGACCGTCGCCGCGGGCGGCGATGTGGCCGTCCGGGCGGACCAGGAGGTGCGCCGCCTCGCCGGCTCGCAGACCGAGCCGGCGGTGGGCGCGGCCGGTGTGGTCGACCAGGGCGTGGGCCGCCGCCTCGTGGGTGAGGTGGTGGGCGCGCAGGTGGGGGACCCGGGTGATCGGGTGGTCGGCCGGCACGGGCGGACCGGTCACGAGCAGGTGGAGGTGCGGGGTGGCCAGTGCCCGCTGGAGGGTGGTGGGGCGGCCGTCGACCGTGACGGGCGCGTCGGGCAGCCGGTCACCGGGCCGTGGACCCCGCCCGTCCCGGCGGGTGCCGTCGGCGCTGAGCGGGCCGTCGCGGTAGGTGACGGCGAGCTGGGCGCCGCTGCGGAAGGCGCGGGCGCGGGTCGGGCGCGCCGCGAGGGCGGCGCGCAGCAGCCACGGGGCGAGTCGGGTGCGTGCGGCGCCGGTCACCGGGTTGGTCGAGGTGGCGGCGCTGAAGGCGCGGTCGGTGAGCCGGAGGACGGCGCGGCCGACCGGCCGTCGCTCGGCCTCGGAGGTGTCCAGCAGAGCGGTGTCGGCGGCGCCGGTGGTCACCCAGGCGAGCTTCCAGGCCAGGTTCCAGGCGTCCTGGATGCCGGTGTTCATGCCCTGCCCACCGGCGGGGCTGTGGACGTGGGCGGCGTCGCCGGCCAGGAGGACCCGCCCGGCGCGGTAGCGGGTGGCGTGGCGGAGCTGGAGCCGGAAGTGCGAGGCCCACACGTGGTCGTGGAGCCTCACCGCTCGTGTAGGCGTCGGCGAGGGCTTGGAGGTCCTCGGTTCTCGGGCGCTCCGGCCCGTCGCTGGTGTCGGGGCGCACGCCGATCAGCCGCCACGGTGCCGTGTGGCCCAGCGGGAAGAAGAACAGCACCCCGACGGCGACAGGTGGGCGTGGACGGCGCCCGGGGCGAGCCCCTCGGCGTCGAGGTCGGCGAGCACGAACGTCCGGGGGTAGGGGACCTCGAGGGTGCGGGGCTGGATCGCCAGCGCCCGCGACTCGGACGCCCGGTCGGGCCGGCGGTCGACGATCCGGAACCGGGCGCCGAACGCCGTCAGCCCCGCGGCGAGCGTCAGCCCCGTGGGCCCGGCCCCCACCACCAGGACGTCGGTCGAGTCGGCGCACACGGCCGGGGCCGGTCAGTCCCGGTGACGGGTCTGTCGCACGAACCCGGCGATGCCGACGACCAGCAGCACCGCGCCCGGCACGATCACCCACAGCCCCAGCACCAGGCCGTTGGCCAGCGTCGCCGCGCCCACGCCGATGGCGAAGGGCCAGACGCTGGCGTGGGGCAGGTAGTGGCCGTCCTCGGCCTCGCCGGTGCCCGGCTCGGCCCGCCCCTCGGCGGCGATGGCGTCGCCGGCTGCGACGGCGGCGTCGATGCGGGCGGCGGGCTCCCGCTGCTGCAGCCACAGGTAGACCCCGACCCACAGGCCGAGCACCGCCGCCACCACCAGCATCACCACGCCGGCCTCCTCGTAGGAGGTGCCCCAGTAGATCAGCGCGATGACACCGAGGATGGCGCCGATGGCGCCGAACACCCGCCACGGCACCTTCCGGTCGTCGGCCTGGCGCAGCTCGTGGCCCTGCGGCCCCTCGGTCGGCCGCGCCGCCTGGTCGGTCACGGGCCCGCCCCCGGTGCGTCGGGCCCGGCGCCGTCCCCACCGCGGCCGTCACCGCCCCCGTCGCCCGCCACACCGAGCACGACCGTGCTGTGCCCGGGGTGGTTCAGGTCCCACACCGGCCGCTGCGAGCGGATGGGCGGCAGCGTGCCGACGAAGTTCTCCGGCGGCGGGGGCGACGTCGTCGCCCACTCCAGCGTGTGGGCGTCCCAGGGGTTGTCGCCGGCGGTGGCGGGCCGGCGCAGCGATCGCAGCACGTTCCACAGGAACGGCAGCGTCGACGCGCCCAGCAGGAAGGCGCCGGCGGTCGAGATCTGGTTGAGGCCGGTGAACCCGTCCTCCTCCAGGTAGTCGGCCACCCGGCGGGGCATGCCCTGCAAGCCGAGGACGTGCTGGACGAAGAAGGTGAGGTGGAACCCGACGAAGGTCATGGCGAAGTGCACCTTGCCAAGCCGCTCGTCGAGCAGCCGGCCGGTGATCTTCGGCCACCAGTAGTAGATGCCGGCGTAGAGGGCGAAGACTGACCCGCCGAACATCGTGTAGTGGAAGTGCGCGACCACGAAGTAGCTGTCGTGCACGTGGAAGTCGATGGGGGCGGAGGCGAGCATCACGCCGGTGATGCCGCCGAGCAGGAACGTCACCAGGAACCCCAGGGCGAAGAGCATCGCGGTGGGGAAGACGATCGACCCGCCCCACAACGTGCCGATCCAGTTGAAGAACTTCACGCCGGTCGGCACGGCGATGAGCATCGAGACGCCGGTGAAGAAGGGCAGCAGCACGGCCCCGGTGGTGAACATGTGGTGCGCCCAGACGCCGACCGACAGCGCCCCGATGGCGATGGTGGCGAAGACCAGTCCGGCGTAGCCGAACACCGGCCGGCGCGAGAACACCGGGAACACCTCGGTGACGATGCCGAAGAACGGCAGCACGAGGATGTAGACCTCGGGGTGGCCGAAGAACCAGAACAGGTGCTGCCACAGCAGCGGCGAGCCGACGACGCCGTCGTGGGAGGCCGGGTCGTAGATGTGCGTCCCGAACTGCCGGTCGGTGAACAACATGACGGCCGCGGCCGTCAGCATCGGGAAGGCCACGAGGATGAGCACGCTCGTCACGAGCATGTTCCAGGTGAAGATGGGCAGCCGGAACATGCGCATGCCGGGTGCCCGCATGGCCACCACGGTGGCGACGATGTTCACGGCGGTGAGCACGCCGGACAGGCCGGTCAGCGCGATGCCCGCCAGCCACAGGTCGCCGCCGAGGGTGGGCGAGCGCACGATCGACGACAGCGGCGTGTAGCCGGTCCAGCCGAAGTCGGCGGCGCCGTCCGCAGTCAGGAAGCCGGACACCATCGTCAGCCCGCCGAACAGGTAGAACCAGTACGACAGGGCGTTCAGTCGGGGGAACGCCATGTCCCGGGCGCCCACGTGCAGCGGCACGAAGTAGTTGGCCAGACCGAACGCGAAGGGCCCCAGGAACAGGAACAGCATGATGCTGCCGTGCATGGTGAAGCTCTCGTTGAACCGGTCCTGGTTCAGGAACTGGGACCCGGGCTCGGCCAGCTCGGTCCGGATGAGCATCGCCAGGAGGCCGCCGAGCAGGAAGAACCCGTAGGCCGTGACCATGTAGGCCACGCCGATCCGCTTGTGGTCGGTCGTGGTGACGAACGCCAGCAGGCCGGTCGGGCGGGGTGCCGGCTCGGGCGGCTCGGCGACCGCGGTCGGGCGCTCGTCGACGGTGGTCACCCGCCGTCCTCCGCCCTCTGCGCCGCGAGCCAGTCCTCGTACTCCTCGGCGGTCACGACCCGCACCGTGAAGTTCATGCGCCAGTGGTCGAGGCCGCAGAACTCGGCACAGCGGCCGATGTAGGTGCCGGTCTCGGTCGGCGTCACGGGGATCTCGTTGTCGACGCCCGGGATGAGATCCCGCTTGGAGAGGAAGTCGGGCACCCAGAACGCGTGGTTGACGTCGTCGGCCACCAGGCGCAGGTGGGTCGTCTCGCCCACCGGCAGCACCATCTCCGGCGGCCGGCCGGGGGCGCCGGTCACGACGACGTCGTGGTCGGGGTAGACGAACTGCCACGACCACTGGAACCCGATGACCTCGACCCGCTCGGCGGGGTCGGGGCGCAGGTCGGTGGCCTCGTCCTCGGTGGCGACGCTGAAGGCGAACAGGAGCGCCACCGCCACGATCGGGGTGCCCGTGTAGAGCACCTCCATGGGGATGTTGTACGGCTTCTGGCGGGGCATCTCGTCGTCCCGCCGGCGCCGGAAGCGGACGACCGAGTAGATGATCAGCCCCCACACCAGCAGGGCGACGCCGATGGAGGCGACGAAGAAGCCCTGCCACAGCGAGAAGATGTGCTCGCCCTCCTCGGCCTTGGGGTCGGGGGCGCCGAAGTTCGGCAGCTCGCACCCGGCGGCGGCCAGGGCGGCGGCGGGAGCGACGAGGCGCCAGGCACCGAGGGGACGGCGCACGGGCGCGACCGTAGCGCACGC
>ERZ777003.1333-NODE-1333-length-37984-cov-13.052045_pt1 | contig 37984 bp, 37 predicted proteins | sample MGYA00374956_ERZ777003 | MGnify/ENA primary metagenome ERZ777003 (study PRJEB29302, sample SAMN06268252) | bioreactor metagenome | isolation source: Joint BioEnergy Institute, California, USA | place: USA:Joint BioEnergy Institute, California, USA | collected... | reverse complement strand
ATGCTGGTCAGCGCCTGCTACACGCTCTTCTCAATGCGCTCCTCGATTGTGACGTCGCTCAAGGGAGCCCTTGCCGCATCGTCAGAGGCGGCCGGCAAGCGGACAATGCGCGGGAGGACGGAACTGGATATCCCGGCGAAATGGGTGATCCTTTCAACGATCGCGCTGCTGGTTCCGATCACCGGGATCTACTACTACTTCACCGGAGGTGTCGTTCCGGCGATCGTTTCCGCCCTCATCATGACCGCCGACGGATTTCTCCTTTCCGCCGTTGGCGGGTACCTCGTCGGACTGGTGGGAAGCTCCAACCAGCCGTTGTCGGGGCTGACGCTCGCTGCTCTGGTCATCTCGGCCCTCGTGATGATTTCGCTCGGCGTCACCGGGCCTGCCGGCGTAGTCGCCGTTTTGGGGGTTGCATCGGTAGTGGCATGCGCCTGTTCGGTTTCCGGTTCCCTCATCCAGGATCTGAAGGCAGGACATTTGCTGGGCGGCACCCCGTGGAAGATGGAGGTCGTCGAGATTATCTCCGTGGCGATGCTCTCCTTCTTCCTGATGGCGCCGATCATTGCGCTGCACGAGGCGAATCTTGCGACCGGAGGAATCGGAGGACGAGCTCTCCCGGCGCCCCAGGCGGGATTGGTGGCGCAGCTTGCAAAGGGCATCGTGGGCGGCGAACTGGCTTGGGGACTTCTGGCGATTGGAGCTGCCTTTGCGATCGCGCTGATTTTGTGCGGGGCCCGCGCGCCGATGCTAATCGCCGTCGGCATGTACCTGCCCTTCGACACGACCTCCGCCATCTTTGTAGGAGGGATGATGGCATGGGTGGCCTCCGCGATTGCTGCGCGCCGGAGCCCGGAACGCAGGGCAGCTGTTGAAGAAAAGGGGACGCTCCTGGCTTCCGGTCTGATTGCAGGCGAGGCGATCGTCGGAATATTACTGGCAGTTACGTTCATCGCCGGAATCGGTTCCTTCACCGAAGTGCTGACGGGTTCGAGCGAGCTTCCTTTTTTCCCCGCCCTTGGCGGCTGGTTATCGCTGCTCGGGTTCGCGGCGATTGCGTGGGTTCTGATCCGGATTCCAACCACTGAATCGAATGGTTAAGCAGATCCCGTTCCTGATTGGCGTGTCCGGGCCTTCCTGCTCTGGGAAGACGGAAATTTCCCGGCGGCTAGCAGAGGTCTACCAGGGAAACGTAGTTGCTCTCGATTCCTACTACAGAGACCTCTCCCACCTGACTCCCCAGGAACGGGACCTCGTGAATTTTGACCGCCCCGAAGCTCTGGATGTCGATCTGCTGCTGCAACAGGTCCGGCAACTGGCCGCGGGCGAGGCGATCGAGAAGCCGATATACGACTTCAAGCATCACGTCCGGGCGAAAGCGGTTGAAAGGGTGGTTCCAGCGCGCGTCGTCATCGTGGAAGGTTTGTTTGCGTTCCATTGGAAAGCGCTGCGCGACTTATTTCGCTTCCGTATCTTCGTGGAAGCCCCGGACGCAACGTGCGAGAAGAGACGGGAGGAGCGCGACGTGCGCGAGCGCGGCCGTACTCCAGACTACGTGCGCGAGCAATACAGGACGACAGTCCGGCCGATGGTTTCCCGTTACGTGCTGCCGACCCGGGAATATGCCGACCTTGTGCTCAACGGCGAAAAGCCGCTGGAGCACTTGGTTCGAGCGGCGGCCGAACAGATAAATCGCGTCTGCGGCATGTGCAGCACGGCTTAGGCCTGTTTCTCCGTCACACCCTGCCGCAACGACGCCTCGTACAATTCCCGGACTCGCTCCACGTCGTCGCATTGCTCTGGCGTCTTATCGCGCCTCCAACGGACGATTCGTGGAAAGCGCAGTGCGAATCCGCTCTTGTGGCGCGAGCTTCGCTGAATCCCATCGAACGCGACTTCGAGCACAACCTGCGGGCGCACGACGTAGACGCGACCAAAGTGATTCGTCGCCAGGGAGCGCAGGATCCGCGTGAGTTCACGTATCTCCTCGTCCGTCAGACCAGAGTAGGCTTTGCCGACATTCACGAACCCGTCACCGCTGCGGACACCGAAGGTGTAGTCCGAGAGCATCGTTGCACGCCGCCCGCTCCCTTGCTCCGCCGCGGTCACCACGACGTCAAGAGTTGCATAGGGACGCTTGATCTTCAGCCAGGTTCCGCTGCGGCGTCCCGGCTCGTAGGCACTCCCGCGCCGTTTGAGCAGGAGGCCTTCATTCCAACGTCCCCGCGCCTCTTCAAAAAGGCGGTCGATGTCGTCGATGTGAGCCGCTGAGTGCTGGGGCGAGAGCAGCAGAGGCAAAGCGCGGTTCTCCAACAGCTCCTCAAGCAGACGCCAGCGTTCCTCGATCGGCTCATCGAGCAGCAGCTTGCCGTCTCTGTAAAGCAGGTCGTAGGCCATGAAAGCAACCGGAATCTCCTCGAGCAGCTCTGGAGTCAGCCGTTTGCGGGCCAGACGCTGCTGGAGAACAGTGAATGCGAGCGCTCTGTCGTTCTTCCAGGCGAGGATCTCACCATCCATGACACTGCTTCCTGGCAGCCCTGACAGTGCGCGTACAAGCTCCGGGTACGATCCGGTAACGTCCTCGAGCCCTCGTGTGTACAGGACGACCCTTCCGCCGGCGACGTGAGCCTGGGCGCGGATGCCGTCGTACTTATCCTCAACGATCCAGTTCTCGGGATCGGTGAGATCGGAAAGGGCATCGAGCGGCTTGGCGAGCATGAAGTCCATCGGATGGAAGAGCCGCGCTTCGATCTCGTGCAATTGCCCGCGCCTCGCCGCCAAGGCTACCCCGGCCAGGTCTCCCGAACGATTGTTGGCGCGACGTACGGCCTCGTGAGTCGTGTCCGTCGCTTCAGCGACCGCTTCCTCCACCATCTTGGACTGGAGGCCGATCCGGAGATCGCCGGTAATCACCTTCACGAAATACTTCAGCGCGAGCGGTCGGAACCGCCGAAAACAGGACTGAAGGACATCCAGTTTTTGAACGACCTTTCGCGCATTGTAGAGCTCTGTGTACAGTTCCTCAGCGAGCGCGAGCGGCAGAGGCTCGCCGGCGGTCCGGTTAAAAAGCAGCAGACTGGCCGCCTCTCCGATGTCACCAACCTCCCGGAAGCAGAGCCGGAGCGTGTCCGCATCCCATCCCGTAACAGAGGCCAGCGCGTCCCGCAAGGTCGCATAACCCACAGCCATCCCCCGCCGGTCCTGATTCCGGACCGGGCTGCAGCAGAGAAACTGGACAGCACGGACCAAGTCCTCATCGGACAGCGGCCGCAGATAGGCCGACAGAAGATGGATCTTCCGGGTGCGGGACGAATAGCTGGCGATGCGTTCGCAAATGGCAGCCAGTGCATCCATCAACCCTCCGCTTCGTCACGGTACGCAGCGGCGCTTGGAGCTCGGGCAACCCGCCCTCTCAATTGGAGGATCCTCGCGAAGGGCTCGGTATAGCCGTGGATCACGTCAATCTCGCGCGCCTCGCTCCGCTCGACGAGTTCCATCAGTTCTTCAAAGTCCGCGTGGTCCGAATACGGGATCAGCTCTTCGGCTCCGGCGCGCGTTCTCGCGTTGTCCAGGCAGGCCCAACCGGAAACGTACGCCACACGCGCCTGCTTGCCGGAGGCTTCAAGATAATTCCGCGTTCCCGAAGCAACCACTATAGCCCGGCCCTTGGCTGCACTGCTCTCGTAGGGCATCCAGCCGGGGAAGGCGTAGCCGCTTCGCTCGTATTCAGGAAAAAACCGTGTAATGGAGCCGTGAACGGCAGTCGGAATGCCCTCTGCGCACAGAGCGTGCACGACCTCCTGAGCCGGGCCGAGAGGGTATGCCAGGAAGACGGGCATGATCTCTTCGGCGATGCACGTCTGCGCGAAATCGATAATCCGGTCGCGGGCTTCCGCCGCGGAAAGAAAGTGGTAGATCGGCAGACCGAACGTCGATTCGACGATCAGATGATCGCAAGGCACGACCTCAGTTACGAGGCCGCAAAGAGGTTCCCGCAATTTGATGTCGCCCGTGTAGAGAAGCCGCTCGCCACCGTACTCGACCAGCAGTTGCGCCGCGCCGAGAATGTGTCCGGCAGGGTATGCCGTCAGCCTCGCTTTGCCGAACTCGAACGGCTGCCCGAATTCGACCGGTCGAAGGTCATGGGGTAGATTCTCCTGTTCCGACCGGCGAATTCGATATAAGTTGAGCGTCTCTTGCGTTCCAAAGATCGTGCAGTGGGGAGCACTGGCATGACCGGCGTGGCCGTGCGAGAGCCATGCTGCATCGCGGGTTTCCTTTGGGTCGAGCCACAAGCCAATTTCGGGAAGGTGGATACCGTTGGCATTGAACTCAACCCGCATCAACGTTCCTGGAGCTTGCGTGCGTATACGGTCAGCTTATCCACCAGATCCTGAGGCATCTGTGCGTTGAATTTGATGGCGGGTCCCACCTGAGCGACGGAAATGCTGTCCATAGCCTGGAGCAAATCGCGCTCCCGGTCCGGTGTGGTGAGTCTGGCGATGCCGAGCAGCGCTTTAAGAGCATCGCCTGTTTTTTTGGCTGTCTGTTCATCCCGATAGTCGGCCTCCGCGGCGAGACTGAGCCCCGACTGCAGGTCGATGCTCAATGTAGCGGCCTCCATGCCTGCAAGCGCGCGTTGGAGATTCGATAAGTTCCCGCTCTTCGGAATGAACTCGACGGGAACACCGCCAACGGCAACAGCCCAGATCTGGCTCGAAGGCGGCAGCAGTTGGATGCGCTTATTCAGCTCTGCGGGAATTTCGCCAAAGCTTGCACGGCGGTCAACGATGGAGTGCAGGACGGGCGTCGATCCGGCGATCGCCGTCGTCGCATTGACAAAGAGGACGGCGGATTTTTCATCGCCAAGCAGGGTGTAGCCCTTGTAAGACATTCGCTGAACGCCGGGCACGGCAGGTTTGGGCTCCAGCCCTTGCGGTGAAAACTTGCCGCGGGCCATCACAACGGCGTCCGTGCGGTTTGCCGCTACGAGAAGTTCCCACAAATCCGTGCTCGGATTGAAGCCAGTGCGCTCGGCGAACTCGTTGATTCGTAGCGAAGCACTGGATGCGAGCAGATTCTTGTAGAGCGCTGTATTGCGCAGGGACTCAACCTTCACCCCCATCAGCAACACCGTGTCGGAGGGCACCATCGATGCGAGAGCGGGATCAATGCGAACTCCCTGGGGGGCGCGTCGGCATCCGGCCAATAGACTGACCGAGACCAGGCCGAGAACGGCGAGTCCGCAGAAACGAGCACTCTTTGTAAACATCACCGTTAAGAGTAGACGGGTTCGAACGCCTACTCTTACTATGGCATACCTGCTCCTCTCTGCTTTTTCTCCGTCTCTCCTACGGCAGCAGGCGTCCGCCCGTGACTCCGATCACTTCTCCCGTGATATAGGCCGCGTCCTCGCTGGCAAGAAAAACGTACACGGGAGCGAGTTCCGCGGGCTGCGCGGGACGCTCCATCGGAGCCGTCTTGCCGAACTCTGTCACCTTCTCCTGCGGCATGGAATAGGGAATGAGCGGGGTCCATACAGGCCCGGGCGCGACCGCGTTCACCCGGATTCCCTGCTTTACGACCCACTTAGCCAGCCCTTTGGTAAATGTGACGATGGCCCCTTTCGTCGAAGAGTAGGGCAGCAGCGTGGGCGTCGGATCGTACGCCTGAATGGAAGTCGTGTTTATTATGCTGCTGCCCGGCTTCATCTTAGGGATCGCCTCACGGCAGAGGTAGAACATGGCGAAGACGTTGGTCCGGAAAGCACGGTCAATTTCCTCTGCGCTGATCTCCTCGATCGAGTCGAACGTCATCTGGTAAGCAGCATTGTTGACGAGAATGTCGATCCGTCCAAACTCATCCACAATCTGCTCGATCATGCGGCTGCAGTGATTCTCATCCTGAATATCCCCACCGATCCGGACAGCCCTCCGTCCGGCCTCTGTCACGTGGCGTTCCGTCTCTCGTGCATCCTGTTCCTCGTTGTAGTAGGAGATGATGACGTCGGCTCCCTCGCGCGCATACGCGATGGCAACCGCTCGGCCGATGCCGCTGTCAGCGCCGGTGACCAGAGCAACTTTGTCCTTTAGGCGGTTCATCCCTCGATAGGTTTCCTCGCCATGATCGGCTTTCGGCCGCAGTTGCTGCTCAACGCCCGGGAACTCCTGTTCCTGTTCCGGGAACGGTGGCTCCGGCCGCTGCGTGGTCACTGTGTCGTCTGCCATGTCGAGCCTCCTTCTCGGCGCTCGCTTCTTTGACTACGCCGTAAAGTATGCGGTTACGCCAGAGCAAATCCAAAGACCGCTGGAACGCGGGAGGTAACAGTTTCTTGAGCCCGTCATCTATTGCTGGAGGGGTGTCACCGATGGTTCGGGATCCTGTGTGTGGTAGGGAACTTGACGAAGAGGACGTCCTGGCGACAACGGAATACGAGGAGCAAACCTACTACTTTTGCTCTCAAGAGTGCCACGATCAGTTCTTACGCGATCCTCAGGCGTACGTTCACCGCCAGGTCGTCTGACGTCTCTGGTTAATGCGCTTGCCCTGGCTCGCTCATTCCGCGCACGGCGCCATGCTGTTGAAGCGGCTTGACGTTTCGAGCAGGTCGAGAAAATGGAGCTGTAGCTGTGCGCGAAGTCCAAGCGGGAGGTCCAAGACAAGGGCCTCCTGGTAGCGGCGGAAGACTTCTGCCTCATTGTCCGCGGCGAGCGTGAGAAGCTCGCGATCGCTCCCGGCCTGAAGTCCGTTCAGCCCTCCTTGACACTCGGACGGAGGCTCCCCGCCTCGCTGCCGGATCTCATCGGTCAGCTCCTCGGCAAACTCACGACGCTGTTTTGCCAGATCGTCGAATATTGCTCGCAGATATCCGGCACGAGCAATTACGGCAGCGTGGGTGTACGCCTTATACGAGCAGAGATTGACTGAGACGAGGTCCTGAAGAATGCTCAGCAGGGATTTATCGTCGTTGTACGCCATCCGGCACCCCGAGGATGGCGGTGAGCTTCAATCTTCCCGTTCAGCGATTTCCGTCACTACGCCGTCGACATCTTCGATTCGGAGGATGAGATTCTTCCGTTGCTGAACCACAGCCTCCGAAACAGGGAAGCTCGCCATAACCATCCGATCCATAGACTCGTGCGGAGCAATCTGATCACGCGGACGGAGAACTGGATTGAATTTCTCACCGAGAAGCGGATAGTACTGAAAGATTCGTTGCACATCGACCTCGGCCGCCCGCATCCCTTCAATCTCCTTTCCGTTTCCGTCTACAAGAAAGATGGAAACTTCCTGTACAACGAACGAGACATCCGAGGGATTACGAAATCGAAAGTCGACGACGGCAATGGCCGAGTCTTCGCCGGTCTCCTGAATGCGCACCTTCTGCACATTTCCCTCGAGCCGCAGGTGAGCACCCTTTGTAGTCCATAAAACCACCGCAACCAGGGCCGCGACGACGACAAGTCCAATCGCGACGAACTGGAAGAACTTTCTGGTCCAAATCGTGGTTTCCGCCGGATCACGAGCCATGGCTCGATTGTGGCACAGGTAACGCGATCAGGAGACCTGTAGAATTCGCTGCAGCTCACGCATGCACTTATGGGCCGCCTCAATTAACGTACCGTCAAAGATGTGCGTCTCGAGCCCGACTTTGCCGCGATACCCATCGGCTGCGAGAGCGTCAAAGATTCCTTTCCAATCAATCAGCTGGTTGTACTCAGGCAGGAGACTCTTGGCTTTGATTTGAACGTTGCCCAAACGGTCCTTAGGCAGGAGCCGATAGCCATCAGGGAAAGGGACTTCATTATGAGCGAAACCATTATGGGGATCCCAATTGAGGCCGACTGACTTCGGCAGCATTCTGAGGATCTCCGCGCTTTCGGCCGAGGTCGCAACGTTGCAGGATCCCTCGTTCTCAAGCAGTAGCGTGATCTTCTCCTTCTCAGCCTCCCTGGCCATCTCCGTGATGATTTCGGCAATGCGGGGATAGAGCGATCTCGGGTCGGCTGTTCGAACGAACGCAAAGATGCGTACCTTATCGGTCCCCAGGATCCGGGCTGCTTTACAAGCTGTACGCACATCCTCCAGACGGCGCTCAAACTGCGCGGCTTCCGCCGCTTCCCTCCTCTTGCGCTGCTCTTCGGTTTCATTGCGCCGCCGGACTGGCTGTGTCCCGGGAAGCGTGAACTTAAGGAGCCCTGTGTTCAGGAACGAAACTTTCAGTCCATGCTCCTTGAGCTCCGCCGCAAAGCTCCGGAGTTCCCCTTCCGGCAGATTCCAGTACGACTTCCTGGCGCCCGGCACAGCCCTCAACTCCACCCAGCGCAAACCATACTGCTTCGCAAACGCGAAAGCTTCGCTGGGGCTATTGGCAACCTCATCTGTCAGTACGCTGATCCGGGAATACTCGAACCGCCGTTTTGCAAACAGAGCCGGTGCATACGTGGCAGCGGCAAGGAACGTTCTTCGTCTCATCTCGCAACCCTTTCAGGTCAGTATAGGTCAGGCCGGCAGTAACTAGCGCAGGGATCGATAGAAGAAACTACCGTACTCAACTGTTGCCTCACGCGTCAATGCCGTTCAGGAGAACCGACTTATTCCTTGGCACTCCAGTTGCAGTTGATCAGGATATGGAAGTCGTGGTTGCAGGCGCCGTGTTTGCCGGCAGCCTCGGAGCCGCGTGGCTGCTGCAGAAAGTCGCCTTGTCGGCAATTTTGCGGCTCATGACAGGGAATGGCCCGGGCGCTAGCGGTAATCATTGAGATTAATTCCCGGTAATTTCCTCTTGCGCGTCAAAGATCGGATGCCGATGAGCTGGTGCGGGATCGGTATGAATGACGGGTCCCGCTCCTTCCGATTCTTTCACTGATCGCACCGTGCGTTTGTGAGAGAGCCGGGCTCAGATAACACGAGGTACGCTCAGTCTCCGAGCAGCTTTCCGTAGGGCTGCCAGTCAGCGACGTTGTCGCAGACCGCTTTGATGCCGGCAGTGATAGGAACGGCGAGGATCAGGCCTACACCGCCCCATAGCAAGCCCCAGAACATTAGCGCGATGGTGACGACCAGCGGGTTCAAGTGGACCCGCGAACCGACCAGTTTGGGGTACAGCAGGTTCAACGCCAGCAAATGGAAGAAGGCCACCGTCGTTCCGATCATCAGGTACGGAGCGAGCTTGTCATAGACAGGCAGGGCTGCCAGGATCGGCGGCACAATCGATAAAGGAAGCCCGACGTAAGGCACAAGACTCAAGAACCCGCTGATTGGCCCGACCAGAATCCAATAGGGAAGTTTCACAAAGTAGAAAAAGGCAGAGCTGACGATCGAAAGAAGCACGCCCAGCAGGAAGTTGCCCACCATGTAGGCACGGGCCAGATTGGCGATGCCCTCCCAGGTCTTGCCAGCAATCTGTCGGTCTGGTCCTTCAAACAACTGTAAAAAGGCGCGGCGGAGATGATCGCTCCAGCTCAGCATGAAGTAAACCAGAAACGGAACGAACGAAGCCATCAGAAGGACGTCGTAGAACGACTGCAAGGAGACCCAGATCGTCTGCAGCAGCGGCGGGCGATCCTGGCGAATTCGCACTTCCTGAATGGGCGGCGGCATCGGAGGCTCGGCGGTACGGCGCTTACGCGTATTACGCTGCTGTTGCTGCTGCTGCGCCTCCTGCTGTGCGAGGGCCTCCCGATCGCGAATGCGTTTGGGGACGATGATCTCATAGGCCGACCGCTCCAGTCGCTCCAGCTCCATGCTTGCGCCGTCGATCAACTCGCTGATGCGCATGCTATAGTTCGGCAGGTCGTCAACGAGGCTTGAAACCTGGGTATAAACAGCGAGGCCCAACAAATACAGAAACAGAAGCGCAACACTGCAGATGACGAAACTCGCAAGCGGCCGCGGCAATCTGGCGCGCATCACAAACTTGACGCCCGGCTCAAGAATGAACGCCAGAATGACCGAGATCGCGATTGTGATGAAAAAGAGCTTGCCGACGTACAGCAGTCCGATCAGCAGCGAGACTGCAATCAGAAATGAACTGAAACTCTTCGGCTTTTGAATTGGCAGCGGTGCACTTAGGAGGGCCACGACGGCGCTTCTCGACCTTCCGTTACAGCTACTTTATCATGAAGACCCGTATTATAGAATTGTCTGTAGTGGATCGGGAAAATGGGGCGGTAAACGGGAGAATCTTGGCTCTCGATTTCGGCAGGAAGCGCATCGGACTTGCGCTAAGCGATCCCTTCAGATGGACTGCCCGCGGACTGGATACCCTGACCCGCACGCGCGTTCGGGACGACGTGGCCGCAATTGCCCGCCTGGCTGCAGAACACGAAGTAACACTTCTCCTCGTCGGGTATCCCCTAAATATGAACGGAACGGAGGGACCCCAGGCCCAGGCAGCGCGCGAGTTCGGCGAGCGCCTCCAGCGGGCAACGGGCATACCTGTTAAATTTTGGGACGAACGGCTGACAAGCGTTGAAGCCGAGGAGTTTCTCCGCGAGCGGGGTGAGTTTCCGGACCGAAGAAAAGGCGTTGTGGACCGGATCGCCGCGACGATGCTTCTGCAAGACTATCTCGATTATCTCGCCCGCGTGTCCAGGAGCGCCGAGTGAGCAGGCGAGGGTTGCTCCGGGCCGCGGCCGGCTGCCTGCTGCTGGGTTCGCTCGTTCTCGCCTTCTTCTTATGGGCCGTCGCTGGAGATTTCTATTCCAACTTCGGCAAGGAAGTCTTTGTGGATATTCCTCGCGGCACCGGCACCCGTCAGATAGCTTCGATGCTGAAAGACGCGGGAGTGATCCGGTCGGAGTGGCAGTTTCTCGCAGCCCGGGCGCTGAGCCGGAACGCGATACTGCAAGCCGGGGAATACCGGTTTTCGCAGCCCGCTAGTCCGTGGGAGGTCTATCGGCGCATCGCGAGGGGCGACGTCCACTACTACCAGTTGACTGTGCCCGAAGGCTCGAACCTGTGGGACATCGATGCCGCTGTCAGTGCTCTCGGCATCATGCAGCCCGGCGAATTCCTTGCAACCGCGCGGAATCCGGAGATTGTGCAGCGGCTGATCGGCGACGTAGCTCCGCAAGCCCCAACTCTGGAGGGCTACCTGTTTCCCTCTACGTATCGGGTAACAAAGCATACGACCGCGGAACAGCTAGCAAGGCAGATGGTGACGCAGTTCCGGAAAGTATGGGAAAGCCTTGGCGCACCGGGGGACGCCCACCATTTCGTAACACTGGCCTCGCTCGTGGAGAAGGAATCCGCCGTGCCGGCCGAGCGGCCCCTGGTCGCCTCGGTCTACCAGAATCGGCTGGCTAAAAGCATGCGCCTGGATTGCGATCCAACCACGGTCTATGCCGCCCTTCTCGAGGGCGCCTATCGCGGTGTCATCTACCGGTCCGATCTGGAGCGCAAACACCCCTATAACACATATCAGAACCCGGGATTGCCTCCTGGACCGATCGCTAATCCAGGGCGCGAGGCGTTAACGGCAGCTTTGCGCCCCGCGCAGACGAACTACTACTACTTTGTCGCCAAACCCGATGGCTCGGGTGCTCACGTTTTCTCGGAAGAGTACGAGAGCCATGCCCGGGCTGTCGCTGAATACCGACGTGGAATCCAAAAAGCAGAGCCGGCGGGCGCGGCTTCACGAGTTGCTGGTTCAGCGATTCGCGGGCAAAGTCCTCGATAGAGCGGAACGCGACGAGCTCAAATCGGCGCTAGGAGTGTCGGATCAGTGGCTGCGAAAGGAACTGCGCGCGGCAGGCGTCCCGCTGACCCCGCTCGTCGAAGGCGTCCGGCAGGACTCTCTCGCGGAGCTGGAGCGGACCCTACTGGCTCTGACAGCCGAGTACGAAAAGGGCGGCGAGGACGTGCGGCGCGAGTGCAGGCGGATCGTGATCACCGCAAAGGATCATGCGCGGTGGAGCAGCAAGAAGGCCGAGGGATCGCGGTTGGAAGAAAAACAGGAGATGCTCTTGTGGATGCTGACCTGGCTGGAGAATCCGGCGATCTTTCCCGATTGGGTGCGGATCCGGAAGCAAATACGGGCCGGGCAAACGTCCGCGTCTGCCCGGCCCGAGGGAATTAGCGGAAAAGACGCCTACTGAATCTCAACCGCTTCGACGGTGATCACTTCGCCATTCAGCTTGCCAGTGACCTTCGCCTTCAGATCCTTATCCTTGCTGCTTGCCTTCAGCGCAGCGAGCACCTTTTCGTTGCTGCCTTCGTCAAACTTCACAAATTTGCCATCAGCGGTCACCAGGCCATAGCCCCCCTTGGCGCATCCGATGGCGCACTGCTTCGTGTGCGAGGAGAGGTCCTTCCCCTTGCACATCACGTCGACAACCGTTCCGGTCCAACTCTCAGCCATCAACGCTGCAGAGCCCAGAACGAACAAACACCCAGCAACCGTAAATCGCTTCATGGAAAGCTCCCTTCATCCCATACGGTATCAGAGTTTCAAGCACTCGTGATCAAGATTTTACACAACCCGAAGGCCGCGTTCTCAAATCTTACATCTCTCCCAGATCAATCCCGTAAATCCTACTGCAGGATCATCTGGGAGTTATAAGCCCTCCCAGCTTGTCGTACTCGGAGGCGGCGAACCGGGCAAACCGGGTGGACCATGCTTCCAGGTACTTCAGCCCGGAACCGGTGTTGTAAAGGACGATTCGCTCCTTCGGATCCAGGGATCCGCTTGCCAGCAGCTTCCGAAGCGCAGCGACGCACGCGGCCCCTTCGGGCGCGGCAAAGACGCCAGCCAGCCGCGCCATATCCAGGCCGGCCTGAAGGGCCTCGTCATCCGTCACCGCGACCGCAGTCCCGCCACTCTCCCGAATTGCGCGCAGAATCAGGAAATCGCCGAGCGGCTTCGGAACCCGAAGTCCGCTCGAAACTGTCCAGGCGCCGTCCCAATAGCGGCTGCGCTCCGCTCCCTCTTCGAGCGCCCTCACAATCGGCTGACAACCCGCTGCCTGGACGGCGATCATCTTCGGACGCTTCGAAGAAATCCACCCCAGTTGCTCCATCTCATCGAAGGCCTTCCACATGCCAATCAGACCCACACCGCCGCCGGTCGGGTAAAAGATGGCGTCCGGCAGCTTCCAGTGGAACTGTTCAGCAATCTCGTAGCCCATCGTCTTTTTGCCTTCGATGCGGTACGGCTCCTTGAGAGTGCTGACGTCATACCAGCCCTCCCGCTCCTTCCGCTCCGCCACGATGCGCCCGCAGTCGCTGATCAGGCCATCGACGAGAGTCACATTGGCTCCGAACGCCCGGCATTCGATGTAGTTGGCCTGCGGCACGTCGCTCGGCATGAAGATGTGAGCCTCCATTCCAGCGGCCGCCGCATAGGCTGCTAATGCGCTCGCCGCATTGCCCGCGGACGGGATGGCAACTTTGCGCACTCCGAGTTCATGGGCCATCGAGATCGCACAGGAGAGGCCGCGCGCCTTAAAGGAACCGGTCGGATTGACCCCGTCGTCCTTCACCCAAAGGTCCTCTGCGCCAAGGAAGCGCCCAAGCGCCGGAGTCCGAATCAGAGGCGTGAGCCCCTCTCCGAGGGAGATCATCGAAGCAGGCTTGCTGACCGGAAGGACCGGCGCATAGCGCCACATGGACGAGGCGCCCGAGGAAATCCATTCCCTGCTCCAGCTCGCGCGCGCCTTTTCAAGGTCGTATCGCGCAAGCAGCGGCCCTCCGCATTCGCAGAGGTTGTACACTCGCCCGGGCTCAAATTGCTTCCCGCAGAGACTGCATTCAAGGTGCGTAAACGTGGTCATGCTGGAATCGACCATCATAGCGGGAATTGCCGGGGGCTTCCTCAGCCTCCGGGTTCGAGCCCGGCATTGTCGCTGTACCGGGCCCGGTTTCCTGATGAATAAAGCGAAGTAATGTAAAATCGCTTTATTGTATTCGGAGCTCGCGCCTGTAATGAACTTGTGCGTGCGGCCCAAAGAAGGAGCAGAAGTGCCTTGTCCGCATACAGGATACGGAGGCCCAAGCGTGGCGATATCCTCGCTACGAAAAACCGGACACTTTGAATTAATACGTATTAACTGTCTCCTTAACACGTATTACGTAGCGATTTCTAACTAAGAATGAATTGAAATCCGCGGCCAGCAGCCGGAATTTTTTCAGCACCGGAACCAGATAGAGCGCTTAATGATAAGACATTTATTTTCAACATTTTACAGAGATGGAGAGGCTTTAGAATACAACTCCCGCGCGCGCTGGCACTGTAGAAAAATCCCATTCACCGTGCACGATCTACAAGGCACGCCCGTCAAACTATTTTTCAACACAATTCTTTGGAAGTTATTGATTTTGATGAGGCGTAAACTGTCTTTTATTGCATTGGGCATTCTCGCAATACCCCTGCTAGCCGGTGAATACGTGGTGCTTTCTAACGGCTTCCGTATCCACGGAGAGAGACACGAGAAGCTGGGCGAAATGTTGCTGCTCTACACCAAGGACGGTTCGATTGAAGTTCCCGCAGAAACCGTAGAAAGGATTGAGCCTGACGAAGGGAATCTCAACGTCGAGACCGGGAAAGCCGCCAGCCGCGCTTCAAAAGAGCAACTGAAACATCCGGGCGATACTCACAGGCTGCTGACGGAAGCGGCGCTTCGCAATGGGCTCGATCCAGCGATTGTCCACAGCGTGGCGAGGGTGGAATCTTCTCTGAATCCGAATGCGGTCTCCCCGAAAGGCGCGCGGGGACTGATGCAGGTGATGCCGGAAACGGCAAAGCAGTTCGATCTCGATCCGAATGATCCGGTTCAGAACGTTGAGGCTGGCGCGCGTTATCTGCGTGAGATGCTGCAGCGCTACAAGGGCCGTCCTCAACAGGTGAAACTCGCTCTAGCAGCCTACAACGCGGGCCCCGGGGCCGTTGACCGCTATAAAGGAATTCCTCCCTATCCCGAGACCCGCATGTACGTGGAGAAGGTCCTCCGGCACTACTGGCGGCTTAAGAAGTAGGATTCCCTTTCTCACTGACAAGAAGCTGTTGCATCGAGCGCTGAAGCGGGTGTAGCTGCGTCTTTGCGAAGCCCGCTTCTTCGAACAGCTCCATGTACTCGCGGGCGGTGTAAGCGTCACCGGACTCGGTGGAGACGAGCATGACGAGGCTGAACGCCGCCGGTCCCGGCGGGCTGATCCGGTCGTCATTGGGCGCAAATTCGAGGGTGACCAGGCGGCCGCCGGGCTTGAGAGCCGCAAATATCTTGCGCGCAAGGCTCAGGTTCATTTCGCGGTTGAAGTGGTGACAGAAGTTCGTGAGCAGGGCGACGTCGTAGCCGGACCCAAAATCGACCTCAAAGGCGCTGCCGGCTCGTGTGGAGTATCTTTCCGCAACCCCGAATTTCGACGCGTTCTCCTGAGCGACGGCAAGCACCTGGGGCCAATCGACAGCCACCACGGATGCAGCGGGGTTCTTCATGGCGACATGGATCCCGAAGAGTCCGTGTCCGGCCGCGATGTCGAGAACTTTCCACGGCTGGCCGTTTCCGTCGCCAAGCAAGTCCGCGATTTCTGCGGCAGCCGGACCCGTTATCGGACCCATCGCCCGGGCGAAGTCCACCCAGGCGGGGTTTTCCGGAGCCGTGGCGCTGTCTTTGCCGAGGACCGTGCCACCCTTGCGCACCGCGGCTGCCACACCTTCAAAAGCGGCGCGAGTCATTGGCCCGCTGAGAAACCGCCGAGCCTCGGCAACGCAAGCCGGCGAACGCGCATCGAGAAATACAGCTGCGGTCGGCGTCAGCTCATAGCGTCCTTCAACTTTGTGCAGCAGACCCAATACCGTCATGTAGTCGCAGAGAATGCGGATTCCGCGCTCGCTGGCCTTACAGTGAGCTGCGATTTCGCTGACGGAATGGTTCCCCTGTCCAATGACCGTGAAGAGATTCAGCTCAAGGGCACCGTTCAAAGCGGCCGTCTTCTGGAAGCTCGTGAGGAGGTCGAAAACCAGCTCAGGCGACGAAGCGGACGGAGCAGACACTGTTTGCATGGGCTCAGTATACAGCCCGAACACGGCGGCTACGCATCCAGCCCGCTCGCGGCGAAAGCCTCCTCCGGCTTGAGCGCGTATTGGAAGCTGTTCCTTGCAAGCTGCTCGATCTCAGCAGGCGAGAAGTGAAAAACGCTGGCCGCAATCTCGTATTCCCGCGTCAAAGTCGTTGAAAACAATGCAGGATCGTCTGTATTCAGCACAAGCGGCACGCCTGCGTCGAACAGCTTCCGAACCGGATGCTCCTCCAGAGCAGCCACCGATCCCGTGCGGACGTTACTGGTGATACAAATTTCGAGCGGTATCTGATTTTTACAAAGGTGGCGCAACAGCACGGGATCGTCCACGGCTCGAATCCCATGTCCGATCCTCCGCGCTTTAAGCTTTAGCGCGGCCCACACCGACTCCGGCCCGCAGGTCTCACCTGCATGAGGCACGATCGCAAGACCATGGTTCGCTGCAAAGGAGCAAACCTCCTCAAACCAGCACGCCGGTCCGCGCGCTTCGTCTCCTCCAAATCCGAAGCCGACGACTCCCTCGTCTCTGCGTTCCACCGCCAGCCGCGCCACCTGCATCGCCTGATCCGGTCCGAACTGGCGCACGGCGTCGAGGATCCAGAAAACTTTGATGCGACTGTCTCCCGCTGCCTCGCGCACCGCATCGAAAATGGCCGCAAAATTTTGCCCGCGCCAAAGCATCACGCCTGCCGACAGATTGATTTCGGCATAGCACACTTCCTCCGCTTCGAGGCGCCTTAGCAGACGCCGCGTGACGAGGGCATACTCGGCGGGCCCTTTCAGATAACTGGTCACCCATTTGTAGCAGTCGAGGAATCCTGCAAAGTCCCGGAAGCGGTAGCGGGAGGCAATTTCATCAAGGGTGAGGGAGGGATTGATTTCGCGAAGCGTCTCAGGCTCGACAGTACCCTCCAGGTGGAGATGCAGTTCCGCCTTAGGCAACTCGGCGTAAGTCAAACGCATTCTTTGCCATAATAGCTGACGTGACTCATGAGGAAGTAGAAGCAATCGTAGGCGGCTATCACGGTGATCCTTTCCGCATTCTCGGTCCGCATGCGGTTGACGAGCCCCACGAGGGTAAGGTATGGGAGGTTCGAGCTTTTCTTCCACAAGCAGCCGAAGTGTGCGTCGTCATGGGTGACGGCAGAGCGTGCGTACCCATGAAGAAGGAGCACCCTCGCGGCTTCTTTGTGGGGGGACTCCGTCAGGAACCAGGGGCTTATAAGCTTCGCCTCAAATTGTGGAACGGCGAGACCGCCGACATCGAGGACCCTTACCGGTTTCCTCCCCTTCTTACTGATTTCGAGCTCTATCTTCATGGAGAAGGTACTCACTATGAGACCTACAACTCCATGGGGGCTCACCTGGTTACTTGCGAAGGCGTGCCCGGTGTGCGGTTTGCTGTGTGGGCTCCGAATGCACACACCGTTTCCGTTGTCGGCGATTTCAATGATTGGGATACGACCCGCCATCCCATGCGGCTCCGCAACGGAGGCGTCTGGGAGATCTTTCTTCCTCATGTCAAGGAGGGATCTGCTTACAAGTATTTCGTCCGGTCGCGATTCCGCGGCTATCAGCAGTTGAAGGCTGATCCTTACGCCTTCGCGACGGAAGTGCCGCCCAAGTCAGCCTCGATCGTCACGGACCTTAACAAGTATGTCTGGAACGACCAGGAATGGATGGAGACGCGGGCGAAAAAGGACTGGCTGAAAGAGCCGATCTCGATTTACGAGGTGCACCTGGAATCGTGGATGCGAACCCCGCAGGGCGAGCCGCTTACATACCGGGAGCTGGCCGTCAAGCTGGTGGAGTATGTCAAGCGGATGGGGTACACCCATATCGAGCTGCTGCCGATTATGGAGCATCCCTACTCCGGTTCCTGGGGCTACCAGGTGATCGGCTACTACGCTCCCACGGCGCGTTTTGGTCCGCCCGAGGATTTCATGTACTTCGTCGACTGCTGCCATCAGGCCGGCATCGGCGTCATCGTGGACTGGGTGCCCGCGCACTTCCCGAAGGACGCCCACGGGCTCGCCTACTTCGACGGTACCGCCCTTTACGAGCACGAAGATCCGCGCAAGGGCGAGCACCGCGACTGGGGCACGCTGGTCTACAACTACGGCCGCAATGAAGTGCGCGCTTTCCTGATCTCAAACGCGCTGTTCTGGCTGAAGAAATACCACATCGACGGTTTGCGCGTCGATGCCGTGGCATCCATGCTCTATCTCGATTACTCGCGGAAGCCCGGGGAATGGATTCCGAACGAGTACGGCGGCAATGAGAATCTCGAAGCCATCGAGTTCCTGCGCCGTTTCAATGAGCAGGTTCACAAGGTCCCCGGAGCCATCACCGTGGCGGAAGAATCCACTGCCTTCCCGGGGGTCTCACGTCCGGTCTATCTCAATGGACTCGGCTTCACGATGAAGTGGAACATGGGCTGGATGCACGACATGCTGGCTTACTTTTCGAAGGACCCGATCCATCGGAAGTATCACCACAACAACATTACCTTCAGCATGCTCTACGCGTTCACGGAAAACTTCGTCCTGCCCATCTCGCACGATGAAGTCGTCCACGGAAAGCGCTCGCTGCTTTCAAAGATGCCGGGAGACGAATGGCAGCGCTTTGCGAATGCACGGGCATTTCTGGCCTACATGTACGGGCACCCCGGCAAGAAGCTGCTGTTCATGGGCTCCGAGATCGGGCAGTACGAAGAGTGGAACCACAACACGGGCATCCGGTGGGAGCTGCTCAACTTTGACTACCACCGGAAGCTGCAGGCGCTGGTCAGGGCGCTGAACGAACTCTACCGGAACCAGCCGGCGCTGTATCAGGTTGACTTTCACTGGACCGGTTTCGAGTGGATTGATTTCCACGATGTCGAAGGATCGTGCGTCTCGTTTATACGGAAAAGCGAAGACCCGGAGGATTTCCTGCTGTTCTGCTGCAACTTCACCCCGGTCCCGCGGCACAGCTATCAAATCGGCGTGCCGCGCGAGGGTTTCTATGAAGAAATCCTGAATACCGATTCCGAGGCGTTCGGTGGATCGAATGTAGGGAACGGAGGAATGGTATCAAGCCGGGACATTCCGTTTCACGGACGTCCCTACAGTATCTCGATTACACTGCCACCGCTCGCCGTAGTGGTGTTCCGGTTGCGGCGTTAGCTCTGCATGGTCGATATTCATAGCCACATTCTGCCCGGACTCGACGACGGCGCCCAGACGCTCGAAGAAAGCGTGGCGATGCTGCGCATCGCGGCGGAAAGCGGAACGACGGATATCGTCGCAACGCCGCATGCCAACGTCGAATATACGTTTGATCCGGAAATTGTCTCCTCCAGGATCCGCGAGGTGCAGGAAGCCGTCGGATCCCTCATCCGGATTCACGCCGGCTGCGACTTCCACATGAAGTTCGACCTCATCGAGGATCTCTTCCAGAACCCCACCCGTTACACCATTAACGGCAAGGGTTACCTGATGGTGGAGTTTTCAGACATTATCATCCTCCCTACAACCGACGTTGTCTTCGACCGCATGAATAGCGCCGGAATCGTCCCGGTGGTTACGCACCCCGAGCGGAATCCCCTTCTCCAGCAGCGCCTCGACCAGCTGGAGCGGTGGGCGCGAAATGGCGTCCTGTTACAGATTACGGCGCAGTCCCTGCTGGGGCGCTTTGGCCCCACGGCCAAACGGGTCTCTGACCAATTGCTTGACCGGAACCTAGTGCATTTCGTGGCAAGCGACGCGCACGATACGGAAGACCGGACACCGCGCCTGGACCTTGCCCGTCAGTACGTCAGCAAGCATTGGGGCGAGTCCCGCGCTGACAGACTGTTCCGCAGAAACCCGGCAGCCGTTTTGAAAGGAGAACCGCTACCCGCACCGGAGGAAACGGAGATGACCGGCCGGCGCAAGCGTAAGTGGTATCAATTCTGGGCTTGAGTAAACGCTAAGCGACGCATTCGAGTAAATAGTACTTCTTGCCGTCGTCTTTCGCGATCTGACCGGCAATCTGCCACTCGTGGCCGTGCGCCAGATAAACGCGGCGGTAGGAATCATATTCGAGGCCCACCTGCCGTTCGACGCGGTATGCCTCCACCTCGATCGTGTCGCCCACCGACCACGTCTCCTTCAGTATCCGAAAAGGATCCATTTGCGAGATGCGGGCTTAGCCCAGGCCGCTACGTTTCAGCGCGTACCGGATGGCTTCGACGGGAACCTCGAACTTAGCCATCCCCTTGTTTCCTTTATAGCCGACGTCCGCAATCCCAATCGGGCTGGTGTAAAAGGCATCGACTACCATACGCCTTGCCCAGTTGAAGAAGTTGATGCCAGGAGCAAGTTCCGGCTTTGCATTTTTGGAGTAGGCCAGCAGATCGAGCAAAGCCCGCTGCTGATCCGGCTTGGCCTCGACGAATACGGCGTCGAAACGCTTCTGGCTTTCGCGGTCCAGCCATCCGAGGCCGCCCGTGTAGATCAGGGCGAGTTGGGAGTTGCCGCTGCAAAGCAGATCGATGAACTCCGGAGCGCCCGCTTCGACCGCTCCTTTGGAAACTTCGTCCGCGGGAATAATCAGATCTGCGAGCACCTGGAGCGTCTTGTACTCGTGAGCCGTGAATACCTTGGGCTTATAAGCTCCGGCCGCCGGCTTCTTTGCCTCGGCGACAGCCTGATGCACGTGCTGTGCCGCTTCGGCGGAGATTCCGCCGCTCAGCATCGCCGCTCCCAGCGCCGTCAACCAGTCTCGTCGCGTTACCTCAGACATTGCCCTTCCTCAGCTCCTCGGCAAGATATTCAGCGGTACGCCAGGCAAGCGCGCAGATAGTGAGCGTCGGATTCTTGTCCGGATTGCTCACAAACGGGGCGGCGTCCGCTACGAAGAGGTTCTTCACATCATGCGCCTGGCAATATTTGTTCAGCGCTGAGGTCTTTGGATCATCGCCCATCCGGACCGTGCCCAACTCGTGGATAATCTCGCCCGGCACAGAAATATCCTTCTGCTTGGTCACTACCGTCCCGCCCATGATTTCAATGATCTCGGTGAAGGTTTGCTCCATGTGCTTCACCTGCGCTCTCTCGTAGTCGCTCCACTTGAAATGGAAGCGCAGGACAGGGATTCCCCACTGGTCGACCACGTCGGGATCGATCTCGCAATAGCTGTGTTCGTTCGGGATCATTTCGCCGCGCCCGGCGAAACTGACAAACGTTCCGTACTCCTCGCGAATCTTCGCTTTGAGACTCGCCCCATAGCCTTCGTGCCGTTGAATGGTTCGATTGAAGGAACCGATCGACGGCATGTTGTACCCCCCGCCGACCTCGATGTGATAGCCGCGAGGGAATCCGGCTTCCTTCTGCTTATCCCAAAGCCACCATGGCATGTAGACGTGCCCGCCGTCCACGCCGTCGGTGTCGTGCTTCAGCATCCCGACCAGCGCTGGGATGTGGCCCGACATGCTGTAGCCCGTAGTGTCGGTGAGGTAGCGGCCCACGACGCCCGAGGAGTTGGCGAGCCCGTTCGGATGGCGCGAAGACTTCGAGTTCAACAGGAGTCGCGCGCTTTCACAGGCGCTTGCGGCAAGCACCACCGTGCGGCAGCGGATCTGCTTCTCTGTGCGGGTCGTCTTATCGATATAGGAGACGGCCGTCACGAGGCCCTCGTCGTTGGTGATCAACTCCCGCGCCATGGCATTCGTAATGATGGTGAGCTTGCCCGACTTCAGCGCAGGCAGAATCTGCACCTGACTCGACGAGTACTTGGAGGCGGTGACGCAGCCGCGCCCGCACTGACCGCAGTAGTGACAGGCAGCCCGTCCGTTGATCGGTCGCGTGATCACGGAGAGCCGCGACGAGATGCAAGGGATGTTGAGCTTGGCGCAGGCCTTTTGAATCAGGACCTCATGCGCGCGCGGCGGCGGAGGCGTATGGAAGATGCCATCCGGCGCGCTCCGTATGCCTTCCTTGCTCCCAAAAACGCCGATAAACTCCTCGACCTTGTCGTAGTAAGGCGCGACGTCTTCGTAGCTAATCGGCCAGTCGGTGCCCAGACCATCCCGGGAATACGGCTTAAAGTCGTAGTCGGCGAAACGCAGTGAGATGCGGCCGTAATGATTGGTGCGTCCGCCGAGGATCCGGGATCGGAACCAGCGGAAGCTGCTCCCCGGAGCCGTCGTGTAAGGCTCGCCCTCAATCTCCCACCAGCCGTTCACCGCGCTGAAGAAGCCGAAGTCCTTACGGCCGAAATACGATTCGGCTGCCTCGCCGGCTCCTCGATGCGGCACCTGATAGGGCCACATATGTTCCTTGAAATCCTTCGCCGGGTTGAGCATGCCGCCTGCTTCGAGCAGGGCGACGTTCACTCCCAGCTTCGTAAGCACCTGGACGACGGTGCCGCCTCCCGCACCGGATCCAATGACAACAACATCATAGACGGGTGCACTCCGCCTGACTTGGGCCATGGCTACAGCATCTCACAAGTGAACGTCCGCTGCACGTAGGAAAACCCAATCGTAGAATCAGTTCTATGAGGAGGGAGACATGGTCGCAACGAAAGTTCAAGTGATCTTCTACAGCATGTACGGGCACGTGTACAAGATGGCAGAGGCGATCGCACAAGGGGCTCGGGAGGTGCCGGGAGCGGAGGTCTCCCTCTACCAGGTTCCGGAACTGGTCCCCGACGCGGCTCTGGAACGAACCGGCGCCAAAGCGGCGCGCGCAGCGTTCGCTCATATCCCGATTGCTAAACCGGAGCAGTTGGTCGAGGCCGACGCAATCCTGTTCGGGACACCGACCCGCTTCGGCAACATGGCTGCCCAAATGCGCAATTTCCTCGATCAGACAGGGCAGCTTTGGGTGAAAGGCGCGCTCATCGGCAAGGTGGGGAGCGTTTTCATCTCCACCGCAACCCAGCACGGCGGCCAGGAGACGACGATCACCAGTTTCCACAGCACGCTTCTCCATCAGGGCATGATCATTGTCGGTCTCCCCTACTCGGCATCTGGACTAGTGACGATGACCGAGATCACCGGAGGATCGCCCTACGGAGCCGGAACACTGGCAGGGTCGGACGGATCTCGCCAGCCATCCGAAAACGAGCTGGCATTAGCCCGATTCCAAGGCCGCCACGTGACGGAAATCGCAGCACGGCTAAAACGCGGCCAGATAAGCAGATAACTACTGCATTCACATTAAATCATGAACGAAAATTAAACTATTACTTTAAGAAGCAGCATTCGCCACGGCGGAGTTGGGAGGAACTCAACTGAAATGCCAGCCTACACTTCCGCATAGTGCTTATTCCGATTTTCACAGTCCGGCAGATCCAAGGGTCTGCTATTTTGCTGAAAAATCAGCCAAACCGTGGAACATAGCCGTGCGTCAAACTGGCATACGACGTGCAAAGAGGACAAGGGGCCGAGGTGTATTCGCGAAACGCACCCGGCCAAGGACGGATTCAGGAAGTGAAGGAGCTGCGCAGTCAGTTTGCCGGTGCTCTGCTCGTGATTCTCACGGCAGCGCTGGTTATTGCCGCCTTCATTAATTTCCAGCAGCAGCGAAAGTTCCACCTTCCTGACGACGGCGTCACGTGGGTTGACCGGGGGTCGGCAGATTCACCCCACGTGGAAGCCCTCCACGTGCAGCCGGGCGGACCGGCAGACAAGGCCGGTCTGCGGGCGGGCGACATTCTACGGAAAATCAAAGGCGTTTCCATCCTGAAGTCGACAGATGTGCCACAGGTGCTGATCAATGTCGGCACCTGGAAGAAGGTGGAATACACCTTCGAGCGCGACGGCGTGGAAGCCATCGCGCACGTGGTGGTAAGAGATACCGAGCGCGGTATCTCCCTTTATTACCAGTACGTCGTAGGCGCCGCTTACCTGATCATCGGCCTCTTCGTTTATTTCCGCCGGGGGAGCGCTCCGAAGTCGCTCCACTTCTACCTCCTGTGCCTGGCGTCCTTTGTCATGAGCACGTTCCATTACACCGGGAAGCTGAACCGGTTCGACCAGATCATTTATGTCGGGAACGTGTTCGCGGGGCTTCTGGCTCCGACGATCTTTCTGCATTTCTGCGCGAGTTTTCCCGAGCCGCGCCGCTGGCTGCGAGGCGTACGGGCATCTTTGATCTACCTGCCGGCGGCGGCAATGTTCGCCGTGCATCTCGGCGTCATGTCCGGCAGGCTGCAAGTGCATGCAATTCCGTTGTTTGAGCTGCGCTGGCTTCTGGACCGGCTGTCGCTGCTCTATCTGGCCGTCGCGTATCTGGCGGGCGCAGTCGTGCTGCAGCGCGAATACACACGCGCCGACGACACCATCGTACGGCAGCAATTGAAGTGGCTCCGAAACGGGGCGGTCTTCGGTATCGGCCCATTCGCCGTTTTCTACGTTTTCCCCTACGTGCTGGGGGCCATCCCCGGTCAGTATTTGAGTCTGGCCGTCTTCTCGCTGACGCTCATCCCCCTGACCTGGGCATATGCCATCATCCGCTACCGGCTGATGGACGTCGACATCATCTTCCAGCAGGGATACGTCCACACCCTGGCCACGCTCTCAGTACTTGCCATCGTCTACGGAATGATCCTGACGCTTGGCAAGTTCGAGGAGTTGAGCCCGACAGCGTTCATCTTCCTGATTCTGATGGCGACCTTCATCTTTCAGCCGATCCGGAACTGGCTTCAGGAAGTGCTGGACCGCTACGTCTTCTATAAAGACCGCTACGACTACCGGCTCACCTTGATTGAGTTTGCACGGGAGTTGAGCTCGGAGACAGATTCCGACCGGATGCTGCGCTCCGTAGCGGATCGCCTGCTGGGCACGCTATCCATCCATCACGTCGCTTTCTTTTTGTATGACGAATCGCGAGGCCAGTTCCATTTGGAGCTGGCAGTCGGACGGAAGACGCCCGTAGATCCCGAGCGGCTGGATCTCAGCTTCCTAACGACCAGCATGCGGCGTCCGTACCTGTTCTTTGAACGAACCCGGAACATGCTGGATGTGGTGACGCGGGAGCTCCCGCCGTCCGTTCGACAGACGATCGCCGAGCTCGATCTCACCTACTACGTGCCCTGCACGATTCGCGGAAAGACGATTGCGTACCTGGGGGTGAGCCGCACGGACAAAGGGGACTTCCTGGCAAGCGAGGATGTGGAGCTGCTCATCACGCTCTGCGGATACGTCGGGATCGCCATCGAAAACTCCCGGCTCTACCAGTCCTTGCAAAATAAAGTCGATGAGTACGAGCGCCTGAAGGAGTTTAGCGAAAACATCGTCGAGTCGATTAACGTCGGCATCCTTGCCGCGGATCTGGACGACCGTGTCGGAAGCTGGAATAGCCAGATTGAGCGGCTGACAGGCATACCGCGGGAGATGGCCCTCGGACGCCGTCTCCGCGATCTGTTCCCCGACGAGCTCTGCAACCAGTTTGATGCGGTCCGCGGCCAGACGGGGATTCATCACATCTACAAGTTCCTGCTCAGACCCGAGGCCTTGCCGTTGCGTGTGATGAGGCATACCGTCTCAGTGAACGGCAGCGGGGCGGCGGTGGAAGCGCCTGTGCGGCCGGAGTTTGCAGTCCGGGAATCTATCCTCAACATCGCCATTGCTCCGCTGGTATCGAAGGACATGCAGCAGATTGGCCGCCTCGTCATTTTTGACGATGTGACGGACCGGGCCGAGCTGGAGCGCCGGCTGGTGCAGGCCGACAAGCTGAGCTCAATCGGACTCCTGGCGGCGGGTGTCGCTCATGAAGTCAACACGCCGCTGGCGGTCATTTCGACGTATGCGCAAATGCTGGCAAAGCAGGTCTCCGGCGACGAGACGAAGTCCAAGATGCTGGAGAAGATCGCGAAGCAGACCTTCCGTGCTAGCGAGATTGTCAACGGGCTCCTGAACTTCTCCCGAACTTCCTCGACGGAATTCGAAAACCTCGATCTCAACCGCGTGATTCGGGAGACCTTGAATCTCATCGATCACCAGCTTCAGAAGGCGGGGGTGCGGGTGAATGCGGATCTGGAACCGACGTTGCCCGCGATCCGGGGCAATGCGGGAAAGATGCAGCAGGTCTTTCTCAACCTCTTCCTCAACGCACGCGATGCGATGGCGAACGGCGGCATGCTCACCGTCCGTACGTGGAGCGAGGATGGCTTGGCCCACGCCGAGGTCAGCGACACCGGCCAAGGAATTCCGCAGGAATACCTCTCCCGGATTTACGATCCCTTCTTCACCACGAAGCCTGCAAAGAAAGGCACCGGACTGGGCCTTTCCGTCACCTACGGCATCGTACAGGAACATGGCGGTACCATTGAAGTAAGAAGCCAGGAGGGCGTCGGTACCACGTTCCTGCTCGACTTCCCTCTGGTGAAGAAGCCAGTCAATGTTTGAAAAGCCATCCGTACAAGAAATGGCGCCCTCAACAGTGAAGGGCCGCATCCTCGTCATCGACGACGAAGCCGATATCCGCGAAAGTCTTGGAACGCTGCTGGAACTGGAAAATTACCAGGTGGAGATGGCGGCAAACGCTGCCGAAGGCCTTCGCCGCCTGGAAAGCGCCAGCTACGATCTGGTGCTCCTGGATCTGATGATGCCGGACCGTTCGGGACTCGAAGTCCTTGACGAGATACGGCAGCGCGACACCGAGACACCCATCTTCATGATCACCGCCTATGGCTCCGTCGAAATCGCCGTGCAGGCGCTCAAGGCGGGAGCCAACGATTACTTCTCCAAACCGTGGGACAACGAGAAGCTGCTGATTGAAATCGACCGAATGATTGCCAAGGGCCGGCTTGAGCGGGAAAACACCCAGCTCAAGCGCGCTCTCAAGCAGCGCTACAGCTTCCCGAACATCGTCGGCAAGAGCGAGCGAATGCACCGGGTTCTGGATCTGGTGGCTCAGGTCGCGCCGAGCCGCTCCACGATCCTGATCAACGGCGAGACCGGAACCGGTAAAGAATTGATCGCCAAGGCGATCCACGCAAATTCACCTCGCGCGGATCAGAACTTTGTCGCGGTAAACAGCGGATCCTTGCCGCCGGATTTGCTGGAATCGACCCTGTTCGGCCATGTCAAAGGGGCTTTCACCGGAGCGATGGTCAACAAGAAGGGCTACTTCGAGCTGGCCAACCGCGGAACGATCTTCTTCGACGAAATCGGCAACATCGGTCTCGAGACACAGGCCAAGCTGCTCCGGGTCATTCAAGAGCGGGAGTTCATGCCGCTTGGGTCGACCGAAACAATCCGGGTCGACGTCCGGATTCTGGCTGCCACGAACGCCGATCTGCGACGCCTGGTCGACGAGGGCAAATTCCGCGAGGATCTGTATTACCGGCTCAACGTCATCAATATCGTTCTTCCGCCGTTACGAGAGCGGAAGGAAGACATTCCGCCCCTCATCGAACACTTCTTCAATTACTACTGCCGGGAAAACAACAAGTTCTTGGACTCGAACGGCCGGTCGATTCTGCGCTACGAACCCGAGGCGATGCAGCTTATGATGGACTACAACTGGCCGGGCAACGTCCGGGAACTGGAGAACGCTGTGGAACGGTCCGTCGTGCTGGCATCGTCGCCGGTCGTACCCGCCAGCGTGCTGCCTGACTCCATACTCCACGCGGGCGGTGTGCGGATCCGCACGGACGAAAGGGGCTACCTGCCCCCGGATGCCTCTCTTTTCGAAATCGTTGCCGATTTCGAGCGGCGCAAGATCATCGAAGCGCTGGAAGCGTGCAACTGGAGCCAGACTGAGGCAGCCGAAGCTCTCCGCATTCCGCTGTCGACCTTGAATCAGAAGATTAAGCGCCTGGATATCCAGATTAAGCGCAAGTCCGACAAGTCAGCGTCATAGAAGCCGCAGCACGGCTTCCCCGAGCCATTGGGCCGGCAAAGTCCGCCGCGCCGTTGCACGTATAATTCGAGGTCTTGATGCGCGCACTCTTCCTGTTTCTCCTGCTCCCTGCCCTGACTGTTGCGCAACCGCTTGCCCGGAAAGTCGAGGAGATCCTTGCCCGTTCCCCTACCGCGCAGAAGGCTCACTGGGGAATGCGCTTTGTCGACCTGGAAACGGGGCGGATTCTGTACGAGCGCAACGGGGATCGCTATTTTGTCCCGGCCTCGAATACAAAACTTTTCTCCACGGCGCTCGCGCTGGCCCGCCTCGGTCCGGATTATCGTTTCCAGACACGCGTGGAAAGCGACGCCAGGCCAGACAGCCAGGGACGGATTGAAGGCGACATCCGTCTCGTCGGCGGCGGGGATCCGACGATGTCTGCCCGCGCCATGCCTTACAAGAAGGGTCCGATTACGGGAAATCCGCTTCAAGCCGTCGAAGAACTGGCAGACCAAGTGGCCGCCGCGGGTGTGAAGTTCATCGGCGGTGACGTTGTCGGGGACGACAGCGCCTACGTTTGGGAACCGTATCCTCCGGGCTGGTCCGAGGACGACACAAAGTGGGAGTACGGCGCGCCGGTGAGCGCTCTCACCATTAACGATAACGCCATTAGGCTACGCATATCGGCAGGGGCGAAGCCCGGCGATCCCCCGGTTATCTCCTTCGAGCCGGCCGTCGAATACTACTTCGTGCACAACTACGTCCGGACCATTGCCAAGGGAGAGGGATTCATCCGAATCGATCGAGGATCGCGATCTCGGGAATTGGAGATCTCCGGCCAACTCCCGGTCAGGACGAATGCCGCGTACCTCGTGGCCTTGGATGACCCGGCGCTGTTCGCAGCCCGGGTGTTCCGTGACGCCCTCATTCGGCGAGGTGTGACTGTGCGCGGGCGCGCGGTGGCCCGGCACCGCAGGCCGATGGAGGTCGAAAGCCTCAAGCAGGCCGTCGCAAAGCCGTCGAACGAGGGAATCGTACTTGCAAAAAGGACTTCCCCGCCCCTGGTTGAGATCCTTCAGGTGATCAATAAAGTCAGCCAGAACCTTCACGCGGAACTGGTCTTGCGAGAGACCGCGCGGGTGCGGCGGGGGATCGGAAGCGCGCAGGCCGGGCTCGAGGAGATGAAGCAGTTTCTGCAGGAACTGGGCGTCAGCCCCGATGACTGCCGCTTCGAGGACGGCTCCGGACTCTCCCGGCTGACGATCGTGACCCCAAGGGCCGTCACGACATTACTAACAAAGATGGCAATGTCGCAGCACGCGGAAGCGTGGCGCTCGCTCCTTCCCATCGGCGGAGTCGACGGCACTTTAGAGAAGAGGTTTGTGGAAGAAGCAGCCAATGTGACGGTACGCGCCAAAACCGGCACCCTAAGCCACGTTGCTGGGTTATCCGGCTACGCCGAAGGGAAGAACGGCGCGCCAGTTATCTTCTCAATCCTCGTGAACAACTTCCGCGGGCCTTCTTCCGAGGTGCGTTCACTGATTGATAAAATTACAGTGTGGATTGCAAGTGGGAGGTAAGACGTTATGCCTATCTACGAATACCGTTGTGAGGACTGCGGGATGAAGTTCGAGAAGTTAATAAGGGGAACGTCGGACACAGCCACGCTTGCATGTCCCTCCTGTGGTGAGTCACACCTCAATCGAGAGCTTTCAACATTTGCCGCTCATTCCAGCCATGGGAACCAGTCCGCTTCGTTCGAAGGCGGGTGCCCGTCGGGCATGTGCCGCACTCCGGAGCTTTGCGGACGGAACTGAAACGTTAACGGTTGACTTTCCCTTTTTATTCGCCCACAATTGACCCGAGGGACGATTGTGGCACTAACCAAGAGACAGAAGGAAGTCCTCGATTTCATCGCCTCTTTTGTGGAAGAGCACGGCTATAGTCCGAGCTATGAAGAGGTTGCGGCCGGTCTTCGACTGGCGTCGCTCGCGACTGTGCACAAGCACATTTCCACGCTGGAGGCGAAGAACTATCTCCGCCGGGGCTACAATCAGAGCCGCAGCGTGGAGTTGACACCTCGCTACCAGCAGGAGCTGCAGCAACGGCGCAGCGAGCAGGCTCTGGAGTTTCCGCTGGCAGGCCGGATTGCGGCAGGATCTCCGGTGGAAGCGATCCCCGGTCAGGACAAGCTGGTCCTCTCCGACTTTGCCGGACACGCCGACACTTACGCCCTGGAAGTGCGCGGCGACTCCATGATTGACGATCACATCTGCAGCGGCGATTACGTTCTCGTGGAGCGGATCACAGAGCCGCGTGACGGAGATATCGTCGTGGCGCTGATGAATGGCACGGAAGCCACGCTCAAGCGCTTCTATCGCGAGCCCGATGGCATGGCACGGCTCCAGCCTGCGAACGCTGCCATGGAGCCGATCCTGGTTCCCTTGTCGGCCTTGCAGATTCAGGGCCGAGTCCTCGCCGTTCTCCGCAAGTATCGTTGAACGGCGTCCGGAGCGCCTCAGCCGGGTACCTGGATACCTCGGAGCTTCCTCGCCCGAATCTCTGCTTCGGCGCGCAGCCAGTCCTCCAATGCGTAGCCGTGCACGCCCCCTCGCATCTCCCAGTAGGAGTATGCAAGCTTTGCGATTTCTTCACGCTCCGCTTCCAAATCAAACGTGACGGCGGCAGCCAGATTTGTCATGGACTCCCTTGTATTGGTCGCACTCGCCTCCGGCATGACGTCCGGGTTTGCCGGAGCGGGCTCCGGAGCAGGTGCAGGTGCGGCTCCGGCCACGGGTACAGATTGCAAAGTGTTTACGTCGGTTTGATCGGCAATCTTAGCCGAGGACTTTGCTGTCCGCTTTGCGGGAGCCTTGTGGGTGGCCGCCGCTGCCGTTCTTGCGGTCTTTGCCGGCGCGGCCATCTTTGCAGCGACAGGCGCCGCCGCATTCTCCGATTTCACAACAGGTTCCTTGTCAGCGTTGCGTTTTTTGGCCATTTCGAAGTGTTTCCTCACAAACTGCGAATTTTCCTTTATATAGCCAGCCCTACGACATTTCTGGTAAAAAATGTTTGACAATACCGTGAAGGGATCATGATTGGCGAGACGATCTGGATTCCCTTCGAAACAAACGAGCCATTGCCGGTCCGCCGCAGCAAGCGGATCTTACGCGACGGGCAACCTTAGCGACCGTAAGCAACGCTGCTGTCCGGTCTGCCATCCTGGGCAGTTGCCGGCAGGCAGACGCATTTTCTAGGACTTAGGAGCAGCCCCGGCAAGCGCCTCTAACAAGGATCGAGCAATCGACTGTGCGTCTCCGAAGGCTTGGAGGTATCTCTGGAACTGGCGGTTGAGCTGGAGCGCCTCGCCGGGCGAGAGTCGGGAGCGGATGATCATGTCGCGCACGAGCACTGGATTCGGCAGCATGGCTTCCTCTTTCAACTCGTCAAGCGCGGCTACCGGGTCGTAATGATACAAGAAGGCCTCCCGCTCTTCTACTTTATTATGCACGAATCCGGCGAATCTGTATCCCCATTCCTCACTTCGATGTAACCGCATCGGCCCCGGCATCGTTATACTGGCAGGATTTTCTGGGGTGAAATGAGGCTATGGCCAAAGGGTCTAACAGTTTGTGGCACAGCGAGTGTGCCTTGACGCCCCCTACGGCCAGACCTACAATCGGAATAGCTCGATGTATGTCCTGGATTCGGTGAAAACCATGAAGGCGAAACGGTTTGTAGTGTTTTGCTCAGTCTCCGCTCTGTTCTTGTCGAGTGACCTGAGCTGGGCGGCCGACAAGAAAAAGGGCGCCGAAGGGCCACGCGAGACAATTGCGAAGCCGCTGTCCGAAAAGGAACGGCGGAAGCGCGAAGAAAAACTGCGGAAGGAGTTAGAGACGCCTTACCGCAAGTGGCTGAACGAGGATGTTGCCTACATCATCACCGACGAGGAACGGAGCGCCTGGAAGCGGCTTTCAACCGACGAGGAGCGGGAGCAGTTCATCGAGCAGTTCTGGCTTCGCCGTGATCCCACTCCGGATACCGTAGAGAACGAGTATAAAGAGGAACATTACCGCCGGATCGCTTACGCGAACGAGCGATTCGCGTCAGGCATCCCGGGCTGGAAGACAGATCGCGGCCGGATCTACATTACCTTCGGCCCGCCTGACGAAATTGAGTCCCACCCCTCCGGCGGAACCTACGAGCGGCCGATTGAAGAGGGTGGCGGAACGACGTCGACGTTCCCGTTTGAAAAGTGGCGCTATCGCTGGATCGAAGGAATTGGGACGGACGTCATCATCGAATTTGTCGATCCGACAATGACCGGCGAGTACCGGATGACGATGGACCCGTCAGAGAAGGACGCTTTGCTGATGGTGCCAGGAGCCGGTCTGACGCTGATGGAACAAATGGGGCTTGCCAGCAAGGCCGACCGGTTCAATCGAACCGACGGCACCAGGCTTGGCACTGGTACGATGCCCCTGCCCGCGCGAATGAACCAGTTCGAACGCCTGCAACAGTATGCGAACCTCCAGAAGGCGCCTGCTGTAAAGTTCAAGGACCTCGAAGCGCAGGTAAACTCCCGCATCATTTACAACCTGCTGCCGATGCAGGTTCGCGCCGACTTCCTGAGGATGACGAGCTCGACCTCCATGGCTAGCCTGACGGTCCAGTTCAATCGGAAGGACCTGCAATTCAAGCAGCAAGGTCCCGTATCGCAGGCCGTCGTCAACGTGTATGCGCGGATTACGTCAATGTCGCGTCGTCCGGTGCATGTGTTTGAAGAGGTCGTCACGGTCGATGTTCCCACGGAGCATCTGCAGGAGGCCGTGAAGGGCGTGTCGGTATTCAACAAGACGATTCCGCTCGCGCCCGGCATGTACCGCCTGAACATCGTTGCCAAGGACATCGTGGGCGGCAACATGAACAACTATGAGATGGCGCTGAACGTTCCGCGCTACGACGAGGAGAAGCTTGGAGCGAGTTCCTTGATCCTGGCCGACGTGATCGAAAAGGTTCCGACGAGGAATATCGGAACCGGCCAGTTTGTGATCGGAACGTCGAAAGTGCGTCCCAGGCTGAGCGAAACATTCCGCCGGGATGAAAAGATGGGCATCTACCTCCAGCTCTACAATTTCACCCCCGACGAGAAGACCCAAAAGCCGTCTGCCACCATCGAGTATGAGGTGCTGAAGAACGGCAACAACGAGTCGATCTTTAAGTTCACGGAAGACGCAGCCACTATCGAAGGCGCGTCCGCAACTCAGGTGACCATCGAAAAGCTGCTTCCGTTGCAGAACCTGGAACCGGGGCAGTACACGCTGAAGATGAAGGTGGTGGACAAGAAGACGAACCAGGAACTCAATCAGGCCGCCACATTTACGGTAACATAGAATTTCGGCTATTCCGGGCCCTAGCAAAGGGCCCGGAGGTCGAGGATCCGCCGCCTCGATTGGTTCCTGTCGAGAGGCTGACAAGTTTTTGAGAGGCTTCGCAAGTGATGATGGCGAAGGCATGGAAACTAGGACTCGGACTCCTCGCCGGCTGTATCTGGAGTACGGGTTCGGGCTTCGCCGGCTCAATGGACCTGACGGGCAGCCTCGTTGGGTTTGTCAGTAACTCGGCCGGAGTCGCCCAGATGGGCGCGACCGTGCTGTTGTATAACCGGTACGACAAGCTGATCGGCCGCACGCTCACGAACGAAAAAGGCGCCTTCGGTTTCGACTCCCTCCCACCCGACACCTACTCGCTGCGCGTCAGTCTCGCCAGCTTCGTCCCCGCCGTCAAGGACAACATCCAGGTTCAGCCGGGCATGAGAAGCTTCCTGGCGATCAATCTGACAAGCGTTCTCAGCTCCATCGAACTCGTATACTCTGCCCCTGGGCAAGGCTCACTCCTTAGCGACGACTGGAAATGGGTCTTGCGAAGCTCCAACGCAACCCGGTCTGTTCTTCGGTACCGCCCAAACGGCATCGACCTGCCTAACCCCAATGAACGGACCGCCAAGTCCGAGTCTCAGGTATTTTCGGCGACACGCGGCGTCGTCAAGGTCTCAGCGGGCGATCAGGCCGGATCTTCTTCGTTCGGCCAGGAAACCGATCTCGGAACGGCGTTTGCGCTGGCGACCTCGGTCTTCGGAGCGAATCAGCTTCAATTCGTCGGCAACCTCGGATATGGCATGCAAAGCGGCGCTCCCGCTACCGCATTCAGCACCCGCTACAGCCGGACCGATCCATCCGGAATCAGCCCGGAAGTACAGTTGACCATGCGCCAGGTCTTCCTGCCCGCCCGCACGGGAACCGCGCTGATGCTGCCGGGCCAGGACCGCCCGATTCTCCGGAGCGTTGCCGTGGCGGTCCATGACCGGAATCAGGTAACGGACGACCTGACGCTGGAGTACGGCTTCTCGCTGGAATCCGTGACGTACATCGAGAAGCTGAACTTCTTCAGTCCCTTTGCGCGTGCGACTTACAGCCTGGGAGACCTTGGAACGGTACAGGTGGGGTACAACGGCGGCGCGCCTCCCTTGCAGTTGCTTCGCGCGGATAGCTCCCTGGAGTCGGATTTGCAGCACGACCTGGCTGCGCTTGCGCTTTTCCCGCGGGTTTCGCTCAAAGACGGCAGGGCACGGGTCCAGCGGGCAGACAACTTCGAGATCGGCTACAAGAAGGTGGTCGGGGAGCGCACCTACAGCGTGGGCGCCTACCAGGAGACGATTACGGATGCGGCTCTCACGATGGCGACGCCAGCCGGCGTGTTCGCCGCAAGCGACCTGCTTCCGGATATCTCCTCGAACAGTTCCATTTTCAACATCGGCACCTTCCGGAGCCGGGGACTCATGGCCAGCGTGACGCAGGCAGTCGGCGACAGGGTCACTGTGAGCATCGCGTACGGGACGGGAGGAGCGCTGAGAATTGATAGTGACGGACCGCCGATCGGAGACGCCGCGCAGTTACGCCAGCAATTGCGAAGCGTGCAGCGTCACTGGGTGAACACCCGGGTGTCGACACTGCTGCCTATAACAGGCACTCGCATCACCACAAGCTACCAGTGGACGGACGGCAGCGCTCTCACGCCGGTGCACACCTACATCACGCAGTCCATCATTCCGCAGACCGGTTTTAACGTGAATATCCGGCAGCCGATTCCCCACACCGGGCTGCCCGGACGTCTGGAAGCGACCGCGGATCTCAGGAATCTTCTGGCTGATGGCTATTTGCCGGTGACTACCGCCAGCGGCCGGACGGTCCGGCTGATTCACTCCCCGCGGGCGGTTCGTGGCGGGCTCAGCTTCATCTTCTGACAATCTCTTCAGCGGAACCAGAGGAAATCGGAAGGGAAGGGACGGGAGTTTCCGCCCCTTTATCGTTGCCCGTTAATCCGCATCCGTACTCGTGCTTTCGCGAACCTCGGTCTTCCTGCTGAGATCCTCAGCTAGGATGATCGCTTCAGCCAGATCGCGCATCGGCCGGCGGAGGCGCCGGCTTTCATTGCGCAACCGGAGGTACGCTTCTTCTTCTGTGAGATTATGGCGGTATTGCAGGATGCCTTTTGCGCGTTCCACCAGCTTCCGCGTCTCGAGCTGGCGCTTCATTTCCAGGGTCTCCTCCAGCAGGCGTGCGTTCTCCTCTGCCAGGCGGCTCTTAGCAACCGCACCTCCCATCTGCTCTCCGATAAAGGTCAGCAGTGAGATCTCTTCTGGTGTATGTTCGTGCGGATCTCTGTGGTGAACGTTGATGACGCCGATTACCTCTCCCGCCGTGACCAGCGGCACAGAGAGAAAAGCTTGGTACGTGTCCTCGATCAGTCCTTGGAACCGCTTAAAGCGATGATCTTCTGCAGCATTTCGAGAAAGGGCTACGACAGACCGATGCTCGGCAACCCATCCGGTAACCCCTTCGCCCATCCGCATACGCAGGATGCCCAGTTCATTGGCATGCGGGACCTGCGATGCGCGGAGGACGATTTCGCCTGACTGATGCTCGATCAGATAGACCAGACACGCGTCGCAATTTGTTACTTGCACTGTTAGACCGACGATCTCTCCCAGCATTTCGTCGAGGCTCAGCTGGGAGCTGACAATATTGCTGATCCTGTGTAACAAAGAAACTTGGGAAGATGGCGCTGGCTCCATAATTGACATCGTTGCCATGCCCCAACGTAAACAGGCGCGGCGGTAACCGTCCAATCAAAAGTTTCTATTGGTCCTATCGTGGAAGTTTGGAATTAAGCTAAAGTCTTGAACATAATCAATCTTTGGCGAGGCTGTTATCATGTTTAAGCGTAGCCGCAAAATCTCGCTGATTTTGCTGAAGCTCGCAACCGGCCTTGCGCTAGCCCAGTCCGCTCTGCTGCCTGCCGCGTGGATTCAGGTTCGTTCTCAGAGCTTCGAATTGCTCACAGACTCTGGAGAAAAAGCGGCGAAACACGTTCTGGACCGCCTCGAAGAAGTACGCCGTGTTTTCTCGAGCCAATGGACACCGTCACGTCATCCGATCCGGGTGATCTTGCTGAAGTCTGCCCAGACATTTGCCGAGCTGCGGCCAACCGCCATTGCGCGAGCGTTTTATCAGGGAGGAGGCGAGCGCGATTATCTTGTGCTCCACGCCGGAGACGATTTGAGCGACAGCGCTGCACGGCACGAATATGTCCATGCAGTGCTGCAGCACACAGCGCCCGCGATGCCGAAATGGTACGAGGAAGGCACGGCGGACTTCTACTCGAATCTGAAGATTGAAGGGGAATTCGCTCAGATCGGCTTGCCAATTTCCGAGCATCTGTACATCCTCTCGCGTGCTCGCTGGCTTGACGCGCAGCAGCTTGGAGAGGTCAGCCAGAATTCTCCGCATTATGAGCAATCGGATCTGGCTGCGCTGTTCTATGCACAAAGCTGGGCGCTCGTACATATGCTGCATGCGCTGCCCGAGTACCGGCCCGGCATTCCCCGCTACCCGCAGCTTCTCGCGCAAGGCGTTCCACCCGGCGCGGCGTTTCAATCCGCTTTTGGTAAAACCCTGGACGAAGCATTGCGGCAGCTCCGCAGCTACATATCCAGATCCCCGCTTCCTTCAGTCCGCCTGCCGCTTGGAGCGCCCGATACTAGCTCCATCGAAGTTACGCCCCTCTCCCCCTTGGACGGACAGCTTGCCCTGGCTGAACTGTTTCTGCTAACGGGAAAGCAAGAGGGCGCGGAGCGCATCTACCTGCAACTGGCGAAGCAGTATCCTGAGTCGCCTCAGGCCGCGGCAGGGCTGGGGATCCTCGCTGTGCAGCGGCGCGACTTCCAGGAGGCACGGCGCCAGCTTCGTCTTGCAATTGAACGCGGCGACCGGTCCGCCTCCACCTACCTCGAATACGCCATGCTCATCCGTGACTCCGGCGGCAGCAGGTCCGAAGTCCGCGAGAACCTGTACAAAGCCCTCGAAGCGAACCCTGATCATCCGGAAGTGCACTTTGTGCTGGGCGTGATGGCATCAGGCGAGGAGCAGTACGAGGAAGCAGTCGCTCATCTCAACCGAGCCAGCGCAACTCTGCCCCGGCAGTCCTCTTTGTGGCATGCCCTTGCCATGGCTTATTACCACCTGGATAACCGCACCGCCGCCCGCAATGCAGCTCAGCGAGCTCTTCAAAGCGCCGCAAATTCGCGTGAACTGCAGATGGCGCAAGCAGCACTAGCGTTGACGGAATCTCCTCCACAGAAACAGCCCCCGCGCCGACGGCTTTCGACTGTCGTGCCGGAGAGCTGGAAGGAACCAAAGGGCGAGCACCGGGTTGAGGGACAGCTTGTGCTGGTCGAATGCTCAGACGCCGGACTGAGGTTACATATCGACGGCCCGCAGCGGGTCATATTGCAATCTCGGAGGCCGAACCGTGTGCGATTGAAAAATTCGCCGGACGTGAGCAGAGAGCTTTCCTGCGGCCCTCAGAAGGACCTGCGGGTGGTTGCCGAGTATCGATCCGACGGAGAGTTAGTCTCGCTGGAGTTCCGCTAGGTCCTTCTTTCAGTTTGGGAGGTCGTCGGAAAGCCGCCCTTCCGCGCGCAGGCGCTCGAAGCCTTCGATCGTCCGGCGCAGCCCTTCCGCGAGTGGAGTCTTCGGAATTCCAGGAACGAGCGAGCGCAGCTGGGAATCATCCATCCGGAAAGC
>ERZ777003.1331-NODE-1331-length-38052-cov-10.109614_pt1 | contig 38052 bp, 26 predicted proteins | sample MGYA00374956_ERZ777003 | MGnify/ENA primary metagenome ERZ777003 (study PRJEB29302, sample SAMN06268252) | bioreactor metagenome | isolation source: Joint BioEnergy Institute, California, USA | place: USA:Joint BioEnergy Institute, California, USA | collected... | reverse complement strand
CCCACAGAGGCCCAACGCTGCGGCGGCCAGGTTGACATAGAGGAACCGTCGACTGGGTTTGGTGGAGGTGATCACCCATCAGACTGTCCTCCACCCCTCTCCCGTCGCAAGCGGCTTCAGGGCGTCAGGAGCCAGGCCATTTCAGCCCGCGATCCGTGTACGGGCACCCCACGTATTCGGGGACGGGGACGGTGCCGAACTTCGCAGCCCACACCGGCAGCTCCGGCCCGGGCTCGCCCACATAGCCGGCACGCACCGACTTGAACCGGGGCAGGATGGGGACCTTCACGTGGACGTTGGGTCCCCCGTACTTGGTGTTCACCACTGCCCACGGCCCCCACCCGCCGAGGTTGTTGCTGTTGTAGGCGGAGAGGAAGTACATGGCACCGGCCCAGATGTTGTCGTAGGGGTCGAACTTGTTCTTGATCATCCCGCCGCTGGCTTTCACCCAGGTCCTGAACTCTCGGTCTCCGAACTGGAAAACCCCGCCGTACCCCCACGGGTTGTTCCCTTCGATGGCGTGGTCGGCATACCCGACGGATTCGCAGTAGGAGACCACCACCGCCTCGGCTGCGGCCTGCTCCGCGAAGTTCGAGAACCCCCAGGTGGCTGCGCCGTCCCAGACGTCGTTCTTGGTAGGTGGAACCTGGGCGAGGCCCGAGTTGCGCAGGATGCATTCGAACATGGCGTACACGACTGTGGCCACCATGTTGGTGTCGTATTTGTCTTTGGCGCCCGGCCCGACCGGCAGCTGCCTTGCCTGGTAGTAGCACTCCTCCGCTGACTGGGCGTCAAGCATCGCCCCGCCGATGCCGGGCTGCTCGACGATGAGGGGGATGCCGATCTCCACGTGCCATGGTTCGTGGTTGCCGCCTGGGCAGATGATGCGGGTGGTGGTCATCGGTTGCTTGGCGTCACAGCCCACACCGAAGACCAGCCCGAAAGTGTTGGCGCGTTTCACGGGAATCTCGTCACTTCCGCAAGGCGGGTCCTTCACATAGTCGTCCGGGCTGACAGGGGCAGGCAAAGGGCGGTACACGGCGTCAGGTGAGGAACGGTCTGTCGGCCCCGAGTAGCAGCCGACGATGGCGTGCATCCAGTCGTACACGCCTGCTGTCAGGTTGATGTCGATCGCCAGCCCCCACTGATGGTATGACCGTCCAGGGGGTGCTGTCGCCGCTCCCGCGCAGGGCCCCCGGTGGCATCCCCTCGAGTAATACATCTCCTCCTGCGTCTTGTAGAAGCGGATGGACGCCCCCGACAGATGCACCCCGTCTTCTGCGGCGGCGTCGCACATGCGCGCGAAATGGTGCGCCATCGGGGCGGCGGTGTATCTCCACTCATCGAACGGGCCTGCGCCTACCTGCTGGCATCGTTCGGTGGTGGCGAACGCCCCGATGGGGACGAACAACCCCTGGTCGGCCTTCTGTTTGCCGCTGGCGGCGTCGTAAGCCATGTAGTCGTACGGTCCCCCGCCCCGGCTTCCATCCGGCGCCCAGTCGCAGGAGGTGGCGGTTTCCCGGGGCCCGCACGACGGGTCGGTCTCCAAAGCCAGGATGAAAGTGGTCCCCAGTATCTCCGCTCCCCGGCGGGGATCGTCCGAGTAGAGGCCTCCAAGCGCCACGGCTAGGGATGCGACCTTCTGGCCGAACCCGGTCGACCTGACCGTCGGAGACGGAGTGGGCTCAGGTTCGGGGTGGGTGAGCGCTTTGCGCACCGTCGAGTCGGCGAACCGGGCCACCGCCGCATGCTCATACCACTTGTGTTCTGTGCCACCGGCTTCAACCAACTGCTCGTACCGGTACCAGATCTGAAGGCCCGAGGCGTTCACGGCGGAAGCACCTGCGGATGCCAGGTTGAAGTTCTCCAGCGACCAGCCGAGCGCTTCCTGCTCGCCGGCGCGCATCAGCTCGGCCGCCGCCTCCTGGTTAGTCATCGCCGCATAGCCGCACGCCTCAGCCACACCGGCTCTTTCCCGGGCGGTCCGAAGCTTGCTTGCCACATCCGGCATCCCGTTCGGATTCCTCTGGTACAGGCCGCTCGCCACCTCATCCATCAACGTGTAGGAGGCGACCTCATCGACGGGGAGGTCATCGGCCAGATGTGCGGTGGCGGCCAGAGCGCCGACGAAACTCTGACCACCGTCGTCCGATCCCCAGAAGTACAGGTCCCATGCGTGGAAGCAGGCTTCGCTTCTGGCGGCAGAAGGCTGGGTCGGCAAAGCTGTGCGTTCCGCCAGCGCTTTGGCGTGACGCTTCTTGGCGTCGTCGTCGCCTACCGCCAGGTGATGCCACTCCCACCCGTCGAAGAGAGCCGACTGCGGGTCGCGTTCGCTTGGGCGGATGGACGCACCTGCCGCCACTTTGGCAGCGACCTTGCGCAACGCCTCAACGGTGTTGCATTTGACTTCCACCCCAGCCGCTGCGGCGGTCTCATCAGACAATGGGAACACCCCCCGCCACCCTTGACGTTGCGGTTTGACGGGGGCGTCCGCTGCTGCTCCGCTGTCGTCGGTGTTGGTGTGGCATCCCGGGCCGACGACCGTCTTGACAGGCTTCCGCCAAAGGTCGTCCCCGACCCAGTTGTAAACCAGCGACACGGCATCCTCGACGATCTGCTCCCGGGCTTCCAGGCCGTCCACCCAGGTGAGCTGTGTGGGGTCCACCCGCTGCTGTATCTCAGCCGCCCCCTGTTTGGTCCCTGTCACCGCGTATGCGCCGCCGGTTTCGGTGATGGCGCAGCGGAAGATGACGGACACGGCTTGTGCCACAGTGGTGCTGTCGTCGATCCCGCAGTTGACCGTCGATGTCTCCTCGGGGTCTCTGCCTGCGCGGAGCTGGTCCAAGATGCCGATCCACCACTGGTCGTACTCTGTGGAGCCGACGATCGCGGCTCCCGAGTAGATCCTCCGTTGACGCTCCTCGCCGCTGGTCTCTATCTCGTCTCCTGCCGCTTCGGCGTTCTCGGCTTCGTCCACAGGCGGTTTGGGGCGCCGCCTCCCGGAAGCTTCCGTCTCTTCGATGAGGCGGGTCAGCTCCTGGGCGACGATCTCCATCGCCTCACCCCAGTTCTGGGGGTCGAGGTCGGGGTACTCGGCGGCGAGCTCCGGCCAGATGAGAAGCGGACCCAAGCCTTGCTTGTTGTTCTCGCCTCCGATCGGAGGGTTGACGGTTGGGTACCACAGCTGCTTCTCCTCTTCAGGTGTGCCCTCCTGGATCGGATCTTCCTTCTGCTTGGAGCGCCGCTGGTACCGGTCGTAGGGGGAGTTCTCCCCGTAGTCGGTCGCTATCTCGGCGATGGCAGCGTAGATGGTCCACGGCACCGTCGACTGTCTGCTCGCCGCCAAGGCCAGGTCGTACACCTCCCACGGCACGCGGCCTTCGGTGCCGTCCTCTGAGGCGATGACCCCGTCGGCCGGTTCGATGTCTTCCCCGCCGCCGATGATCGTCGCCAGTGTCCCTAGCGCCGACATCACAGCCAGCACCGCCCCGAGAATCAGGGCGACCACCGTCACCGCCAGGATCCGCCGGCCCCTCTTGGTTTTGAGAGCGGCTTGGAGGGCTTTGACAGCGACAGCAGGAAGCGCCACAACGGATCACCCCACGCCCGCGTATGCCCACTGGTTGTTGTCGCCTTTCTCCAGCTTCACTCGGAACGACTGGGTGAGCCCGTCCACCAGCAGCCACACGTCGTACTCGCGGGTGGAGTCTCCGGACACAACCTCGACCACGTCGGTGACTTCGACGGTGGTGAAGGTGCTGTTGTAGGTGGGGAGTTCGTCGGCCGGCACCGAGGTGGGTATGTCCGCCCAGTTCTTCGTGTAGTAGGCGACCGCCACGGCAGCCGCTGTGCCCTCGGGTGTGCTCAGGTCGGTTTCAGGAGGAGTCGACGACTCCGGCCCTGGCTGTGTGCTGGGAGATGTGCCGCCACCCTCTTCCCAGGCTTCGAAGATCGAGCCGCCCTCGCCGCCCTCGGCAGATGAACCGATGCCAGGGGCGACTACGGGGATCTGGGTTACCTCGGCGGGAGCTGTCGTCTCCCCCGACACCAGGCCGACTGCGAGGCGGACTATGAGGAAGGCGACGCCGAAGATCCCGACGCTGACCATCCACCGGGGAATGGTCGTCGAATCCGCACTGGATCGGTAGATGAGGTTTCCTATGGAGTCTCTGAGAGATGCCATCTTCTTGGGTCTTCGCTCTAGGGCCAGAAAACGACTCTGCGTCTTCTCGCAACGTCCTGTGTCTTCTCGCGACTTCTCTGTGTCTTTTCACTGTGCTCCGGCAGGCAGAAGCCGCCGCCAGCCCGTCACCTGCCTCACAGCGGTGTGTGGGGTGGGGTGTCCGGCCCGTCTTCTTTCGAAGGCTCCGGCGAAGCGTCGGCCGGTCCAGCGGCCTCTGCCCTCTGCCGCTGCGCCGCTTCGGCGGCGGCCTGTCTCGCGGCGGCCAGGTCTTGGGCTCTGGCGGTGGTGTTGGGCACTTCCTTCACCGACGTCCGTTCCGGCGACCCGGTCCGGCCCGTCGTGTCGAAGCTGCCGGGGCGTGCGCTGCCTGCCTCTGGTTGGTCAACGCCTCTTCTGCCGGGGTGTGCGCTGCCTGCCTCTGGTTGGTCAACGCCTCTTCTGCCGGGGGTGTCGCGGAGGCTGAGGTTCTTCGACTGCTGGCTCATGTGCTGGCGGACCTGTTGCTCGTCCGCTGGTGTGCCGGCCACAGCTGTCTGTGTGGCGGTTCTCGACTCACGGATCCGCTGGGACCCTGCGGAGAGGGCGTCGTCTGGGATCATCTGCTGGCGGGACGCCTGTGTGCCGCTTTGCGGCTGACTGGCCGCCTCTCGATGCTCGGTCTCCTTTCGTTCCAGGTTGCAGAACTCGTTGTAGAGGTCGGCGTCCGGGTAGATCTTCTTCGTGTATTCGGCGGCGGATGGGTCGCCGGCTGCCACCGCCGCCGCGCTGTCGGGGGTGAGATGGTCGAGAGCGTCCCCGATGAAGTAGGGCTTCATGATGTCCTTGCCGCTCTTGTCTTTCGTCTTGCGCCACCGAAGCATCGGGTCGTTCTCGGAGAGGGCAAGCGCCGAGTAGATGCGCTGGTTGTACTGGGAAGGGTCGGCTCCGGCCAGAACTGACGAGGGGAGGAGGTTTGCGGGGTGGCTTGCGTCCCCGTCGACGCGGAGTCGGTCTCCTTCGATCCGGACTCTGTCAGTCAGGTTATCCAGCCAACCGTGCTCCACCCCTTCGCTGATCCTCCGCTGCAAGACGGGCGCTATCTCTTTTCCGACCAGCTCGTCGTGGAAGCGGCGTGCCGCAGCACGGGCGTGCAGCGTCGCGTCACCGGAGGTTCGCTCTGTGGTGGGCCCGGGGGCTGTGCGCCCCATCCGGGGGCCGGCGCTGAGGTGCTCAGCGTCCAAGTTGAGTTCCAGCTTGGCGGCGCTGCGGCGTGAGCCGATCGTGGCGACTTCCGCGAAGCGAGACTGTGCTTGCGCTTCCAGGTTCGGCTTGGCGCCGCCCCGGCTCTGGCTCTTGGAGACCCTCTTCCGCTCTTCGCGGCGGAGCTTCGAAAAGTACTGCTGGGTTTTCTCAGCGAGGTCGTTGGCGACGGAGTTGGCGAGGGGGCCTCTGTTGGCGGCTATGGCTGCGGGGGCTGTGGCGCCCCACGCCGCTGACTTGACTGGGTTCATGTCGAACGCGGTCGCCAGCCCAAGCTTTCCTCCCACCTTCTTCAGGACGAAGCTGGTCGCCAAAACGATGGCTCCCGGCAAGAAGCTCAGCGCCGTTTGGGATGCGCCCAGCGCCTCGGCCGAATCCAAGATGATGAGGACGATGGTGAGGTGAAGCAGCAGGAGTATGGTGACGATCGTCTTGGTTGCGATCGCCCCCGCGAGGAAAGCGACGCCTCGCTTCGCTACCTGCCCCCCTCCCCCTGGGAACATCCCCACAACCAGGATGATCGGCAGCAGCATGAACCCGATCAGAACCAGGGCCGTGGAGAAGGCGACGCCGATCAGCAAGCCTCCGTAGGCGACCGCGATGACGCCGGCGTTGAGGATCGACATGACAGCCGCGACGGTCTGGGAGCTGTTCTCGGCTTTGGACAGCACGTTGTGGATGTGGGTCTCGTCACCGGTCGCTTGCTTGGCTTCGGCCCGTTCCCGGATCTTGTCGGCGTTCCACTTCGAGTCGAGTTCGCCGTCGAACGTTCCGATGCTCCCCCAGCTGGCGTTGAGGGCGTCCATCTGGTCCTGCAGCGTCATGCGCGCCTGGTCGAATCCCGGCGACGCACCGCCAGCGAACCCCAGCACCTCATCACAGCTGGTGGCGGACTGGTGCATCTTCCAGGGGGTCCCGTCAGCACAGGAGGCCCACATGAGCAGCTGCCTCGCCTGGAAGTTGCGCACCGAGGTTGTGTGTGACCCGTCCGGGTACAGGAACAGTTCGGGGCGGACAGGTTTCGCTACCCCTGCGATCTTGTTGGCTGCCGCCGCCTGCAGGTTGTACTGGGTTTGGACCACCCCGGGCCCGTCGTTGCTGTCGCTGTGGGCCAGCGCTTCGAGCACACGGCACCCTGCGGCCTGGCCGACCTCATAGTCGCCGAACTGTGCAGCCGCGTAGTGGGCGTACCAGGTGCGTTCCCACATGCGCGAGAACGCGACGGCTGTGGAGTCAACGGGTGAGCGGCCCGATGTCGCCACGTTGTACAGGTACGCCATGTAGGCCTGGCAGGAGTACGGGTTCCCAGTCAGCTGCCAGCTGGAGTCGAACAGGTCGAACGGGGTGGCTCTGATGGGGGCTTCTATCGTCTCCAGAGCTGTGGCAGCGAACCAGGCGGGGCTGCCGGATGTGTAGACGCCGTTCTTGTCGTTGTACCCGGCGTACGAACCGAACGTGAGGTAGACGAACACGCCGCCGATCACGACCAGCTTGAAGAGGCGCCGGAGTGTGTCGCCGAGCTTCATCCTGAGCAGCGAGATGACGGCGGCGATGAGTGCGACGCCAGCCACTGCGAAGATCAGCCCGGTTTGCACGAGGAAGTTGGCGACTGTCGCGAACCCACGGTTGATCGGGTCGAGCAGCCTGGTTTTCAGGGTGGTGCTCGATGACCATTCGTTGATGGTGGCGAGCAGCGACCAGATCGCCGACGAGACTTTGAAGAGCATCTGGGAGATCGAGTCGGTGAAGCTGGTGAGGCCTGAGCCGACCTGCTCCCCGATCTCCCAAAAGCGTATGTCTTTGTCGGCCCGGATGAAGTCCGCCGACCCGGACCAGCGGATCATCGGCAGGTACTGGTAGTTGGTGCTTCTGCTGTTGGAGGTGGGTTGCTGCTGTGCGACCACCGCCTGAGAGGGAGCAGCAGTGTCAGCTGCCACGGTGGCTGACTCGATGGCGTGGGCGGGGACGGGCGACAGCGCCCCGAGGATGACGGCAGCTGCTGCCACGAGAGCTGCGGCACGCAGAGAGATGCCGCGCCGGGGGCATCTGGCTGTGGATGAGGTTGGGGGTTTGGCGTTCATTCTGCCGTTGCTGCTTGCTTGTCTTGTGTTTTCGGTGCGTCCTGCCGTCTGATGTCACTGTCGCCGCCCTGCCTGTTCTGCGAAGCGGATGTTTGGCTTCGCTGGCTCAGCGGACACACAGCCGGTCCTGTGGGCTGCAGAGCCGCCTTCTGTGCGTCAGAGCCTTTCCCAGCCGTCGCTGGGCGGCTTCGGCTCAGACTCGTCGTTGCTCCGGGGCGCAGGCTTGGGTTTGCGCCTCACCCCTGACCGGAGTTTCGGTTTGGAGGTGGGCGGTCTCTCCCACCCGGTGTCCGACACACTCACCCAAGGTGTGTGCTCGTCCGGGTTGTTGTGTTCGGCAGCCTCCCCCCGGGCATCTGCGGCCCGGGTGTCGGGGTCGGGGCGGCTGGGTTGCGCTTCCGGCAGGTTGGGTGCTTCCGTATGCCTGCTGGGCTCCGGCTGGCCGGCGCTTTGGGCGGCGGGGTTGGCACCCAGCAGGTCGTCGAGCCTTTCGGACATCTGGCTGGCTGTCGGGTTGCCGACAGTGGCGTCCCCTGCGATCTCCGCGAGGTCTGTGATGTCGTCGGCGCCGCCTGCCGCCAGATAGCCGCTGTCGAAGCTGTCGCCTCCTCCATCTGCTTGGAGCTGCCCGGTTGTCTCAGCGTCCTTTACCCGCCTCTGGGCGGCGCGGCCTTCGGGGTCGGTGGCGAAGGCGAGGGCAGCTTTCGGCGGAACCGGGTAGACGGCGATCGCCCCTCGGCGGTTGTCGAGGTCGCGGAACAGACCGATGGAGGGCAGCACCGTCCCGTTGGCCTGCTTCTTCGGTCCAGCCTGGGCGAGCCCCTGGATGCGGGCGGGGGTCGGTTCGACGCCGATGAGTTCGAGCCCTGCTTGGGCTTCGTCGGGGTCGGAGAGTTTCAGGCAGATGACCCGGGAGAGCAAGCCGTCCATGTGCCGGTCCCGGATGTCTTTGACGTACTGGGTGGCCAGGATGGGCAGCACGTTGAGCGAGCGGCCCTCTCTACCGATCCGTTCGAGGACTTCCTGGCCTTCTTCCTGGTTGAGGAAGGTCCACGCCTCGTCGACGATCACCATGCCACCCTGGCCTCCGGCGACGATCTCGAGGGCGGCGCGGGTGATGATCCGCATGGTGGCGAGAGCAATCCTCTCGTTGGTGGTGTGCTCCGAGGCGCGTTTGTAGGCGGGCGGAAGTCCGAGCTCCCGGTCGAATTCGATGAGTGTGAACCGGGATTGGAGCCTCAGCGGGGGCTGTGGCACCTTTCCGATGGCGATGCCGAACTGGGCGTTGGAGGCGGCGAGGTCTGTCACCTGCTTGGCGATGCCGGCCCGCACGTACTTGAGGGCGTCCGCGACACACCGCGCCCCGGCTGCCGCCCCTTCCGCCAAGCCCCGGAACAGCTCGATCTCGTCCACCTGGTTGAAGGTGAGCACCGATGTGATGTGACGGGCCGCGATCTCGGCGGCCATCTGCGGTTCGGCGTAGCGGAACGGGTCGAACCAGCCGCCTTCTTTCTGGATCTGGGTGAGCTTGATGACGTCGCCACCGACCAGTTCGGCTGTGGGCGACAGCGAGTCCATGCCTTTGGGGTTGATCATGATGACCGGCAGCCCGGCGAGAGCCCCTTGGACAGCCAAATGCTGGAGCAGGAACGTCTTCCCGCTCCCGGAGTCCCCGAGCACAGCCATCGTTGCAGGCAGGTTCTTCTTCGGGGCGCCTTGGGGGTCGATGTAGACGGGTACGCGGTCTTCCAAGGTGACGCCTGCCAAGAGCCCGGTCTGGTCGCCCAGCTCCGACCAGGCGTTGATGCCGGAGTAGGTTATGACTTCGGTGGAGATCTCCTGCGGCCACGGGTTGACCCGCTTCCTCGAGGTGGGGAGGGTCTCGTCCAAGGCGTCGAGCTGGCGCCACAGCAGCGGGAGGGCGTCGATGGCGTAGCGGTTCTTCAGCATGTCCGCGTACGTCTCGGTGAAGTCCCTCACCCGCCGGCCCAGCACGATGGACGTTTTGGTGAGAAGCGGCAGGTCGGTTTCGGCGTAGTGGTCGTCGAGGACCTGGGTGAGGTTGATGGCGTCGATGGATTCGCGCCGGCCGATGTCGCCGGTGCGGGATTCCTCTTCCGCCTGGTCGTACGCCCACCGCTGCGCTTGACGGAACCGGTTGCGCGCCACCGACGGGTGCTGCATCTCCCCTCGGATGGAGACGAGGTGGGGTGCGTCCTGGTGGCTGAGAAGATCCATCAGCCAGGTGTCGCGGGGCGCGTACAGCACCGGGTCGTCGAAGTCGGCGATGGCTGTCATCTGGATGGCGTCGCTGTCGTCGATGATCAGCCGGTCGCCTTCTTCGACGATGATCGCTTCAGCCGAGCGGCCCTTGTTGTACCAGGCTTCCAGCTGGCGGGTCTCTTCCCGGGTGGGGACCCGGGCGTCGATGCGGGCGAGAATCCGGGAGACGTCCTGGTAGTCGGACTGGTACTTGTCGAGGTCCGGCACGTCGTCGCCGAGGATCTGGAAGAGCGCACCCATCAGCTGGTCGGTGGTGGAGGTGGAGAAGTTCTTGCCTCCGGTGGGCCGCAGCCGCACTCCGAACAGGACGACGCGGCGGGGCACCAGCATGTCGGAGAACGCTGCCGCCTGGTATTCCCGCAGCGGCTGAGGGTTGTCGTGCGGGGGTTGGGCGACCGTCTCCCAGGTGATGGCCACCAGATGGAATTCTCGGGCGTTGCTCACCAGCTGGTTGGCGACCGGGGCGGGCCGGCTGAGGGCGGCGATGTCGCGGAACGCTGTGGAGAGTGTGGAACCGGAGTGCATCCGCACCGGGTCGTCAGCCCACACCCAGGGCTCGAGAGGCAGGGCGCGGTACAGCCAGACGGATCCGTCCCAGCCCACATAGACGCCGTTTCTGGTCCGCCACGCCCAGGGCGTGAAGTGCCGCTGCCCTGTGTCGGGGTCCGACCAGCCTCCGCCTTTCGCCTTGTCGCTGATCTGGCGGAAGAGGCCTTTCAGTCCGCCTTCGAAAGGTAGTTTCATCTTCTGCTCCGTCCTCCGCGTCGAGAGCCGTTCCCGGGTTGATGGCCCGTTGTGGTCTGTGCTGTCGTCACCATCTGTGTTGCCTGCTGTGGTTGCGGTGCTGTGCGGATTTCGGATTGGTCCCCTGTTTCGATCTCCAGCCAGTTGTGAAGGCCGGCTCCGCCTGCGGGTTTGCGCTGGAACATGGAGGGGTCCACGTTGGAGGGGTCGAAGTTGACGCATCCGGCGAGGATGTGTGTCCGCCCCCTGGGAGCTTCGGTCACACGGGCGATGCCTATGGCGATCTGTGCCTCCCGCCCCTGGTAGGAGACCTGTCGGCGCCGCTTGGCTTTCCTCATCAGGGAGAAGTAGCGCCAGAGCGAGTGCCCGGGGAGTGGCTCCCAGGTGGCGAAGAAGTATCCGCCGGCGCCTCCGATGACCGCCGCCCACATGGCGACGGTGAGGCCGACACGGAACAGGAGCGCCGCGACGAGCATGATGACGGCACCGCCGATGGTGCACACCAACGTCATGACGTCGACGGCGCGCGGGAGCTGGACACCGCCGAACTCGGAGACGCGGACGCGCCGGTTGCGGAGCATCTTGGTTCCCACGTACATGGGTATGAGATGGCGGTTCGAGTCCTTTCTGGCCATGAGGTGGTTCTGTCCTGTCGGTCGGTGCCAAACCAGACCCCGGCGGTGTGGAGCCTGCCTGCGTCGGGTTCTGTCCCCCTTCTTTCAGGTTCGGCCCGGCCCCCGTCCCAGCACACGGGTTGGCTCAACTAGGCGGGGTTCGCAGGTTTGCGGTGTCGCCGACGTGGAACTGCCGGGCCCTGTGGACGTGTCTGGGGTAGAAGAAGAAGTGTCTGGGGTAGAAGGAGAAGTGTCTGGGGTAGAACAGACGGTGGTTGCCTGGTACAGGGGTTGTCTGTATAGAACTGGTACAGGGGTTGTCTGCATAGAACTGGTACAGGGGTTGTCTGCATAGAAGAGGAAGCCACCCATCGGGTGGCTTCCTTATCAAGTACCTCTTTGGAGCGTTCTCGTGCCTGCGGGGATGTGCTCCCTTAGCCGAAGAGGAGCCTCTTGACGTAGTCGAAGACATCCACGGCGACATCGATCAACCCTGTGATGAGGTCCGGGTTGAAGGCGATGGCGAAAGCGAGGACGGCGAACACGCCGTGCTTGATGACTTCGGAGATGCGTCCGCTGAGGAGGGACTTGACGGCGCGGAAGATGAGGACGAAGCCGACGACGGCGCCGACGAATCCGAGGATGCCGCGCACCGGTCCCAGCTTGCTGAGCCAGCCGCTGCCCTGGGTGTTGCAGATCGGCAGGTTGCATGTGGCCGACTGTGCGAGAACCACGGTCTGGGCCTTGAGGGCTAGGGTGCTGAGTGTGCTAATCATTTTTCTCTGGTCTCCGTGCTAGAGGTACTTTTCTGGTCCGGCTTTCCGTCGGCTTCGCCGGGGCGGGCCGGTTGTTGCTGACATTCCCGGCTCCACAGCTCATCTCAAGTGGCTCTTGCAGGGCGCGCCGAGTCAGACGATCCCGCTTTCAGCATCGGCCCGGTCGCGCCGCCTGTGCAGGTCTGGAGGGCTGTGTCAGCTTTGGGCTGGCGCTGTGTCTTCTGTCTCGCCGGCTCCGGCTGCGTTCTCGCCTTCCGATGGGTCTTGGGGGCCGTACAGGAGGTCGTTGAGCAGCTCGAGCCCTTCTCCGACGGTGCCCCAGCTGACGACGCGAGGCGCTGTCTGCCCGTCGTCGATGACGATCAGTTCCATGTACAGGGCCGTCTCGAAGTCTTCTTGGCTGGTGACCGGGATGGCGATCCGTGTCAGGTAGTGGTTGTCGCCGGTCGGCTGCACGGTCTCCAGGAAGAGGACTTCGCCTGAGAGGGTGAAGCCTCTGATGCCTGCGTAGTCTCCGGATTGGACGCCTGCGATGTTGGCGAGGGCTTCACGGTCATCTGCCAGGTAAGCGGCGACCCACTCTTTCACCCGGTTGGTGGCGCGCTCTGAGAGAGTCGTGTCCGAGTAGACGTCGCTCCATCTGGAGGGGACTATCTCCTGTGGCTGCCCCACATAGGGTCCGACGGTGGGCGGCCCTACGGGGACGGGGATGTTTCCTCTCTGGATGCTGACCGGCACGGTCACCGTGTACAGCCGTGGGGCGTTCTCGTCGTTGCCGCCGATCAGCATGGTGAAGCGGTGCAGTTCGAGGGGGACGAACTCGTTGTTGGGGGCGAGGTAGCCGGTCACGTCGACTCCGGCTTCCCACCAGCGCACCCCCGACAGGGACCCTTTGGAGATCACTTCGATGGCCGTGTTGTTCATGTTCAGCGGCGCCACAGGGACCGCCAGCTTCTGTCCGCGCACCCACGCGTCCATGACTGTGGCAGCTACCCCGGCTCCGATCGGCGGGGTGTATGTCTCGACGGGGGTGTCGTCGTCTCGGCTGGTGAGAACGTAGATGGAAGCGAAGAGGGACAACAGGAACGCCACCCCTACCCCGCCGAGGATGACGAAGGCTCGGAGCCGCACCGAGTCGTAGGGGGATCGTTCCGCAGGTCTGCCTTCCCAGGTGAGTGACATGGTTGTCTCGCTGTGTCGGTGATGGTTGCCGTGTTGGCTTTGTGAGCTGCGGCGGGGAGACCCCGCCCTGATGTCAGGCCACAAACACTCATCTCTCAGAGTCGGCCCGAACCGAACCGGTCCCACTCAGGGTCACTTGCTCACCGCACAGACCCGGCGACTCACCGCGCCGCCCTGCGGGTGGAGGTGCCTCCGTTTGCGCCGATGCTGTAAGGGAGCGTCCCTTTCTGGCTCCTGCGCATCCACGCAGGTCTCTGCACGCCGCAAGAGCGCACAGTCAGCTGACAACCGACAAGCCCCACAGAATCCGGAGCTCCAGATGGCAGAGAACTCCCCTCAACCAGAGACCCAGTACGGGAAAGCGTGGCTGTTCGGCTTCTTCGCCGTCTGCTTCGTCACCTTCCTTGTCCCCCTCGTTCTGGCATCCGTGCTGTTTCTCACACTCCGCCAGACCGTCCGCAACACCTTCGAAAGACCCAAGAAGTTCTATCTGGCGGCGCTCCTCGTAGGGGCTATCGCCTCAGCAGCCCTCACCCTCTCATCCTGGGACTACTTCAAATACGTCATCGAGCTCGCAATCTCACGGTTCTTCCCCGAAAAGCTCCCCAACTTCTCCCCCTTCGGAGACTTCCCCTACCTCGAAGTCGTCGCCTACACCACCTTCATCTACGGCGCCGCCGGGCTCGTCTCCTCCAAACTCGTACACGTCTCCCCCAAACTCGCCCAAGCCCTCCACCTCGCCGACGACAACGTCGACACCGGCGAAGTCATCCCCGACGAAAGAACCCGCGCTGAAATCGTCAACCTCGTCAGCTTCCCCCAGACCAGCGGACCCAAGATCGGCAAGAAATCCAGACAGCAAGGGCTATCCGCCTACCGGGACGAAAACGGGGTCGGGGTCGTCCCCCTCGGCTACGACGCAGCCGGGCGCGTGGTGTCCCTATATGAGCCTGACATCACCGTGCATGGTCAAGTGTTGGGGTCTACGGGAAGTGGAAAAGCGATTTGGACTGGCACACCCATCCCAACTCCCTCTGGCTGGACCACCATGGGCGAGCTGAAGGTCGGCGATCTGATATTCGACGAGAAGGGAAAGCCGACCCGGGTGGTGTTTGCCACCGAGGTGATGTACGACCACGAGTGTTTCGAGGTGGAGTTCTCAGACGGCTCGGTCATCATCGCCGACGCCGACCACCTCTGGCTGGTTGAGGACCGGAAAGGTCGTTTCCTCCGCAACAAGCGTAAGAACAACGGAGGGATCGGTTACGGCCCCTGGCAGCGCCGCTACCAGCGGTTCCTGGAAAAGCTCGTCGACATCGAGCCCACCCTGCCCAAAGAGGCCACACTCCAGGAGCTCATCAAGCTGATCGGCCACGACAAGCTCGTATACACGGCTGTGCGTTCCTGCAACGTGGAGCCTCTCTACAGCCAGGTCCGTCTCATCCCCCACCAGTACGGGGATAGGACCGTGAAGAAGCGGCACACGTCCGAGGTGTTCTCGGTGCCGGAGGTCCTCAACGCCATCCGTGACGTCGTCGAGGAGCGGATCGCCTCCCACCAGCCCATGCCGGTGGAGCGGGTGGTCACTACCAAGGAGATATCCAAAGAGGTGTTCCACAATGGGGCGCGCAACTGGGCGATCCGTGTGGCCGAGCCGCTCCAGCTGCCTGCTCGAGACCTGCCGGTAGACCCTTATCTCCTCGGATGTTGGCTTGGGGACGGGGTCAGTGGTCAGGGGCAAATCACCTCGGCTGACCCAGAAATCCTGGCAGCGTTCGATGCCCAGTACACGCGCGGGAAGGTGGATAAGCCGAGCGGAAAAGCAAGGACGGTCAGCTACCTCGGGCTCAGCACAGACCTCCGGAAAGCCGGGGTTCTGACCAACAAGCACATCCCTGCCGAGTATTTGCGCGCCTCCTACGAGCAGCGTCTCGCTCTGCTCCAGGGCCTCTTGGACACCGACGGCAGCATCGACCCGAAACAGGGGTCCGTCGAGTTCTCCACTTCTTTCCCTGAGCTCGCCGAAGGCTTCCAAGAGCTGCTGGGAACCCTCGGCATCCAGGCTCGCCTACGCCGGGGCGAGGTCTATCTGAACGGGGAGCGGAGAAAGGACCGCTATCGCTTCGTCTTCACCACCGACCTCCCGGTCTTCCGTCTCCCCCGGAAAGCCCAGTATCTGCCGGAGAGGACCCGCATCTCCAACAAGTACCGCTTTGTCACAGCCATCCGGCTTGTCGAGTCGGTGCCGGTCCGCTGCATCCAGGTGGACTCCCCCTCCCACCTGTATCTGGCTGGCAAGAACTTCATCCCCACCCACAACACGGAGACCCTGAAGCGGATCATCGCCGGCCTTCTGGACCTGGGGTGGGACGGCACCATCATCGACTTGAAAGAAGACATCGGCCGTGACGGCTTGGGCCAGTGGGTGGAGGCTTACGCCCGCTCCCACACCATCCCGTTCCAGTCGTGGGCGATGTCTCTCTCCAATTTCCGCTACTACCTGAACCCGCTCGACGGCCTCGAACCTGACTTGGCGTTGGACGCCATCATCGCCACCCAGGAGTTCGAGAACCCGCACTGGGCCGCCCAGGCACAGACCGCGCTCGGCCAGCTCCTCACCATCCTGTATTCGGCGCATGAGGTGGCGCCGGAGAAGTTCCCTGTCCCCACCCTCAAAGACGTGGCCCGCATGCTGGCCGGCGACATCGCCGCCAACACCCGCGCGCACCGTGCCGAGCTGAAACGCACCCTTGTGGCGTCCGGGCAGATGGACGAGGACGAGTACGCCGCCATCTCGAACCCCACCCAGACGATCAAGGAGGCAGCCAACGGCATGGCTGCCCGTATCGGACGTATCTTCGAGTCCGAGCTGGGCCGCACCGGCCTTGTGCCCGGCCCTGGCCGCTCACCGCTGGATGTGGTGGGCCCCGGGGTGGTGTACATCGGCTTGGATCAGCTGGGACGCCCGCACACATCCACCATCCTCGCCACCTTGCTGCTGCAGCGTTTCAGTGCTCTGGCGTCCGAGTCGAAGCACGCCGAGGTGAAGCGCCGCCGTTTCGTCATCGTCGACGAGGCTGCCACCGCCAACCGGGACCTGATGAAGAACCTGCTGCAGCGGGCACGGTCCGCCGGCGTCTCCCTCATCGTCGCCACCCAGTCGGCGATGGACTGGGAGGACGACTGGGGCACCCTGGTGCAGAACATCAACTGGACTTTGGCGATGCGTCAGAACGAGCCGGAGTCAGCCACGATGGTCGCCGACCTGATCGGAAAGCGCGTCGTCCAGGTGGAGCACACCTCGCAGCGGATCGACCAGCTGGGCATCGAGTCCGGCGGCACGATCTCCAGGCGTGAGGAGGAGAAGTATCTGGTGGAGCCGCAGAGCCTCCGCGACTTCAAAGCCGGCGAATCTGTCCTCTACGTCGGCAACCGCCACAATTCGATGAAGGCGTTCGTCTCCTACTGCCGTATCGTCCGCCGCCCTGCCGACGAGCTCCCTGACAGTGTGGATCTGGAGGTGAAGCCTGCCGACTCGTCCACTTCGAAGAGGCAGCGTGTGGGAGACGTCTGGGAGTATCCGGATTTCGCGGCGGGCACCCCTCAACCGGAGATCACACCCTTCCCCGCTGAAGACAACAGCGTGCCCCCACCTGCCGCCCCACCCGCACCTCAGGCTCCGCCTCCGGCCCATCCGGCACCGCCGCAGCGTCCGCAACGCCCACAGCGTCCACAACGCTCACAGCGTCCACAACGCCCACAGGGGCAGCAGAGGCCGACACCTCCCCCCAGCACGGCGCATCCTGAGAACCCGTGGGGTCCGCCGCCTCCACCTGACAACCCTTGGGGCTCACCCCCTCCCCCGCCTCCGGCCCCGCCGCGCCGCCACCGCTGACAGCGGCGGCCGGGCACAGGGTCCCGTCGAGGAGGTAAAGGTCAGCGGTGGTTGATCTCCCCAACGGTGCGGGATCCCACACGCTCAAGCTCGCCGCCCCGCACCACGAAACTGTCAACCCGCTGTGTGTTGTGCCTGCCTGCTGAGAAGGTGGCGGTCACCACATCCACCTCGCAGCCTTCTTCCACTACGGCGACGGTGATGGAGGTCTGCCGCAGCCGCTTCCCGTCCCCTTGCCTGCGGATGTCGTCGGCCAACACGTCACCCCACTCCCATACCCACCGTCCGTTCACCCGGACGAACCGGCAGCGGTGCCGGGTGGTGGAGATGTCTTGTCGGCTGCCCGGCGCCCACAGCACGTTCCCTTCACACCACGGCATGGTTCCCAGCCGGTCCTTCGTGTTGAAGCAGATGCGGTGTGCCTCCTCCACTCTCGATTCGAGATCCCCGGCCTGCACCGCCCGGTCGTGGCGCAGCTGTGCGATGCCTGCTGAGATCCGGTCCAGCTCCTCGTCTGTGAACTGCTCCAGCCACGCCACCACCTCCGACATGTCGGAAGGCAGCCTCTCCCCTTTTATCTTCACCACGGAAGGCGGGCTCTTTTCACGGCCGCCGTCCCCATGGCTGTCCCGCTCCCACGCCCGTTCCGGCGCCTCAGGCGGGGGCTGGGCAGCGTCGAACGAAGACACCCCACGGCCTCTGTTGGATGTGGCGTTCCGGCCGCCGCGTCGGGACCGCCTCTCACCCGACCGCACTCTCCCCCGCCCCATGAACTCGCCGGGGGCTTTCCCGTCCTCTTCAGGTTTGTGTGCGGCCGGCTCCACCCCGGGAAGCGCGAACGGGCCGAAATCAGCGCCCGCCTCAACGTTCACAGGCACTTCGGCGTCGCCGCCTTCCCACCCGTCGGATTCGACCGCCCCGGTTCGGAACCGGCGCTCCTCTCTGCTCACATAGCGGCGGGTGCTGGCAGCGAACGGGTCCTCCCCGGCCCCGACACCTGCGGTAGGAGAGTCGCTGGTTGTGCTCTCAGGCTCGGTGTGTCGACTCACACCCACCATGGTCCACGCCCACCTCTCTACCGCAGTCCTGACCCGCCGCACACGGGCTGACCCCTTTGCTGACCTCGGCGCTTGGTTGGCAGATCTCCGCCTGCTCGGACCGTCCCCGTTATGGATCTCTCTCGTCCCGACATGTCCGGTTCCCGCCCTGACAGACCTGCAGGCACCGCACAGCCCACCCAGTCCTTCCAGCTGAGGATCGACTTCACCGGGAACCTGCCTGACTCGCCGGTGGAGATAGCTTGCGAGCTGTCCGGGCTGCGTGTCTGGGTGACGGACATCAAAGACGCCTCCGTGGATGTCGCCGCCCTCCTCACCTCCCGTGGGGTGACCACCACCATCGAACAGGGTCTGCCTGTCTTCCCCGCCGCCGCCCTTCCCCAGGTAGCCACCATCGGCGAGCTGGATGTGGTGCCGGTCGGCCTTCTCCGCCCCATCTGGCAGATCCTCACCTCCTCCCCGCCGACAGACATCCCCCTCATGGTGGAGGCGGTGGAGAGAGGCGTGGTGGTCTCCTGGTTCTCAGAAGACAGCCGCTCAGAGTTCGTGCCCTTCGAGGCCGTCCCAGCGCTACTCACCTTGGGGCTGCCGTTCATCGCCGCCCCCGCCACCTGGGATCTGCTGTTCGAACGCTCCCCGGTGCCGGTGCGGGTCGGAACTGTCGCCTCCAACCCGGACGGCTTCTACGAGATCTCCGCCTCCGCCCCGCAGCTGGTCGAATCAGCTCCGATCCGTGGGCTGTTCCGCATCGCCGAATCCAAATACGGAGTGCCCATCTCCTATGTGGCGGACCTGAAGAAGCTGCGCGGTTTCGCCTGGAAGACGCCTCCCCCGCCGCCTCCCACCCGCCCACAGATCCCGGTCATCCCCATCGACCTGCGCCCCCACATCCTCGAAGCCGTACCGGAGCTGTTGGCCCGTTCCCAGTGGGGCGGCCAGGTGCTGGCATGGGACGGCGGCCTGGGCCGCAGACTGGCGGTGCTCGCCGCCTTGGAAGCTGCCGACGCGTTCCCTGCTGTCGTCGTCTGCCCTCCCTGGGCGGTCTGGCTGTGGCAGCGGAACTTGGACCTGTTCGGCCGCTCCTATTCGCTCACATCCGCAGACGCCGACGTCCTCATCTCCACCTACCACGACCTGTCGCTGCGCCGGGACGTCATCTCCCCCGTCGCCATCGTCTTCGACCACCCTCACGACGCCCCTGTGGCCGAGCTCTCCGCCGCCCAGCATCTGGCCGAGGTGTACCCGGAGGCGCTGAAATTCTCGCTGGTGTCATCTGCGGATGCGGACCTGTCCGAACTGTGGCCGGCTCTCGCTCTCTGCCGCCCCGCCGAGTTCGGGTTGTCGTCCGACCTGTCAACCCAGCTGTGGAGGTATTCGGGGGATCGGGAAGCTGCGGCCCGCGTCCACGCCGAAGCGTACGTCCATTTCAGATCCCATGACTCCATCCGCCTGGGCGGCGCCTCCACCTACCAGCAGTCCCTCACCCGCGTCGTCTCCCTCCCCGGCGACCTGGCAGACGAGCTGCGCCGGCTCGCCACATCCGACCCCGACCCGTCCCGGGCGCTGTCAGCGGTGCTCGAGGCCACATCTGCGGGGACAGGGGCCCACCTCTCCCCGAAGCTGGCGGCGGCAATGGCGCTGGCCCGCGACGAGCTGGCGGAAGGAAGGCGGGTGGCGGTCGTGTCGGCGCATCGTTCCACGCTGACGATGCTGCGCTCAGCGTTCACCCCCACCCCTGCACTGCTGGCCGTCTATCCCAACTCGGATGCGGTAGTCGCCGAAGCTGCCGCACATCACGGGCCTGTGGTGCTGCTGGTGCTGTCGTCGGTCTGCATGCCCGACCTGTCCCGCCTGGACGCTGTGATCTTCTGCGACTACCCGTGGAACACCGACGACATCGACCGGATCTGCGGCCCCGCCGACCAGATGGGGCCCCGGACCGTAGCCGTCGTCCACGCCACCGGCTCCGTCGACGACCGCCTCGCCGTCTTCGCTGCTCTCCGCAGGGAGACCACCCTCTCCTTCCCCGCAGCGTCCGCCCCGCCCACCGAATCCGAGGCACGCCATCTTCTCGCCGCGCTGGATGTGGAGAACCGGCTCCCCGGCCTCTGACCCGCCGAGGGCTTGACGACAGGACAGCCTCCACAGCCGCGAGGTTGCCCCCAACCCGCACCGGAGTTCCCCCAGGCCCCCTCTTTTCCCCGGCCACCTCCCCGCCGCTCCTGCGCGATCCTCCGCGCTCTCAGGGAAGGCAGAGGGCTCTTGGGATGGCGGGAACAGATGAGATGGTGGCGGGAACAGATGAGGTGGTGGCGGGCTCAGATGACGTTGTGCGGGTCCCCCGGATGCGGGGACGCTATGCGTTGGCGGCGGCGCCGCCACGCCACGACCGTCACCCCCACCACGGTGGCAGCCCCTGCTGCCGCCACAGCGACCCTGCCCCACGAGATGGGTGTGCCGCGCCGGATCGTCCAGATCTCGTCGCCTTCACGTAGCGAGGCGACGTCCCGATAGATGGTGATCTGGTTGCCGCGCTGCTCCCACAGGGCCGCTGCCCCGGACGGCGTCACCACCTCGGCCCCTTCCACCTGGACCACCACGAACGTCGTCTCATACATCGTCTCCCGGGTCGGGATCTGCGGTACTGCCTCGTCGATGGCTTCCACGATGGACTGCGGGGCGACGAACTTGACGATCACCTCGTCGTCGGTGAATTCCACCCCGCCGACACCTGTCAGGTCGGACCGGCCAGTAACCGCAGACAGCGGCACCCCGGCCTGGGAGACGGCCACTTCGGAGCCGTGGTCGGAGATGTCGATCCGCCCGCCCCCAACGTCTGCCACCAGCGCCGCGACTTTCTCCGCTTCCGCCGGGTTCTCCCGGAACCAGGCCGCCATCTCCGCCCCGAACACCACCGATACGTCGGCGGTCTGCTCGTCTTGTATGCGTGTCACCAGGTCGGTGCGGCAGGCGGAGAGCAGCGCCGCAGCCAGGAGGATCAGGAGGGTTTTTGTCGTGCCGATGCGTCCGAAAGTGTGAGACATGGTTGTATGCGGAAATGTGAGGACTCGGGAGGCCCGGGACCGTCTGGATGTGTCTCAGCGGCTCCCCAGATGGGCGGCTTCTGCTAAAGACAGTGTCGCCCCTGTGCAGCCACCGCCCCCATATGAACCTCACCGCCGGAAGAGCTCCGGCGGTGAGACCCGTGCCTTGATGTGGGGACCTGAGAAGACTCAGGTCACGTCCACCCGCCCTCGGGCCAGGTCGCCCCGGCGGGTGATTTCTCTCGATATGGCGGCTGCCCGCACCTCGGCGGCGTTCTTGAAGTTCAGCACCGCCAGGTAAAGCTGCTGGACCGGGGCGAGGCGGTCGATCGCCTCACGCACCTTCGGGTGGTTCTCCACGCGGATGTCGATCTCCTGCTTGGTGATCCGCTCGCCGGTTTCCTTCGCCTGGTTGATGATCTCGAGGCCGGCTTCGGCTCTGGCTCTCTCGATCGCGAGCTGCAGGCGGTAGCGTTCCCCGTCCAACGCCCCCAGCACCTCCAGTGCGCGGGACTGCTCAGATGACCAGTAAGCCAGATAGTCGCCGAGCGTGTCGGAGCCGACGTCATGGATGCTGGAGAACTTGCGGGGGAAGGCGGCTTTGCGGCTGTTCCGGTCGCTCGGGGACTGGGTGTCCCCCGTCCAGAAGCCGAGGCGGCGGAGCATCGCCAGCACCTCGCCGCCGCCGGAGCGGCGCAGCACGTCGTCGACGCTTTTGGCGTCGTCCAGCCCGGGAGGGCCAGAGGTGTAGCCGGGGAAAGCTTCCTGGGTCACCGCTCCGCCTTCTTCCTTCTCGCAGTCACTTCCGGGTTCCGCTGTCTCTTCTTGATGGTCCTCACAGGAGCTGTGCCGCGCAGTCGCGCACTCACTTCCTCTTCCGCCGCTGCCGCATCCGGTTCACAGCCGTGCGGGTCTCCGACTCCTCCACCGCCATGTCCACCTGAGATTCGAGATGGGCGGAGAGATGCACGTACTGGGCGTGCGGGGAGGCGAGCCGCTCCAGGACACGCTGCTCCAGCTGGCGGATGCGTTCCGAAGACACCCCGAAGCGCTCCCCCAGCTTGGCGTAGGTCCAGACTTCGCCGTCGACGAAGCCGTAACGGAGCATGATGATTTCCCGTTCGCGGTCCGGGAACCCGCCCAGAGCCAACATGAGGGCTTCCCGCAGCTCGGCCCGCTCCACCTCCCCGAACCCGGGGTCTGCCTGGTCGTCGGAGAGCATGTCGCCGAAAGAGCCTGAATCCTCGTCGCCTTCCGAGAGCGGCGCGTCGAGGCTTCCGGCCATGGCGGTGAGCTGAAGAACCTCTTCGATGTCCTGCAATGCGCGCAGCAGGCCCTGCTTGCGCAGCACAGCCAACGCCCCCTCCTCGGGGTCGTCGTAGCCGTCGGGGATGCGCGGGTAAGCCCACGCCATACAGTGCTCGAACGCTCGCTCCCGTATCTCTTCGATGGAGGGGTCTCGGCCGAGCTCTGCCTGCAGCTCGGAGCGGACGCCGACGACGATGCGCGCCAGCTTCGTCCACGAGTCCGGGACGTTGATCATCCCCGACTTGTTGAGGGCGTCGCGGACGAACTGGCGGATCCGCTGGGCAGCGAACGTGTGGAACGGCGTGCCGCGTGTCGGGTCGAAGCGGCGCACCGCTTCCATCAGCCCCAGGTTCCCCTCCTGCACCAGGTCCGGCAGGATCTCGTACAGCCGGTCGCCTTTGCGGGATGCGCCGATCTCTCGTGCGATCATCAGCACGAGGCGCAGGTTGGAGCCGACCAGGAACTCCATAGCCTCCTCGCCCTGCCTGGCCTTTCGGCGCAGGCGGGTGGCGGTGACCCGGTCCTTGGGGTCGATGGTCTTGAGTTTTTCAGCTGCTGCTTGCCCGTCTTGGACTTGAACGACTAGCTCGAGCTGCGCTTCAGGTGACAGCACCGGGTAGTTGTCGACCTTGGCTAGGTAGGCCTTGTAGGCTGGCACTTTCGCCAGGGCGCTCATGTCGCCGAAGCGTTCGAAATCACCGAGTTCGCTTCCGAACTCGTCATTCAAGGCACGGGCGTCTTGGACGCTCATGGCCAAAATGGTCCCCGTCGTGTGGATCTCTGCAGTCAATCGCCCCACTGCCCGCTGTAGGCAGTAGCGGAGCCCCAGGATCAGCGTCGGCTCACCTCTCGGACACAGACGTGGTCTTTCTGGGCGAAATGGTCGATTTTCTGGGCGGTCCCCACAGCCGAAGTCATCTCACCCCGCTGCTGGGCCGGATCCGCTCCCGAAAACTCCCCTCCCGCGCCGCCCTCCGTCACCTTCCGGATTTGGGCCGCAAGACCCAAGGTATGCCGTGTTGTGCCGCCCCGCCGGGGGTTGTGTTTCGGTGCCTGCGCAGACTGTGTGTTCAGCCCAAGAAAGCATGACCCTCACCGGCCCAGCCCACTCTGGGCAGGCCGCGTGAGAACCGAGAGAAGAAAGGACAGGTTGAGGCGTTTGCTTATCGCTCTGACTTACGCCCCCACCTTCGCCACCCTCACCCCTTCCGAGTACAGCGGTCCTTCAGGTTCCACCTTCGCGTTGGGGCTTTTGGTCCTGATCGCCATCGGGATCGGGGTCTCCCGCCTGTTCCCCAAGCTGGTTGGCGGTGAGGCCGCCGAGCCCGAAGCCGCAAACGCAACCGAAGCGCCGCAAGCTGTGGACCCAGCCACCACCAACGACTTCGATGTGCTCGTCAACCATGACGACCCGGTTGTCCGGTATGGCGCGGAGCTAGGCGAAGCTGCGCTGAAGTTCGTGCAGGTCTGGGATCTGGCCCGAACCGTGTATCAGCGGAAACGCGACGAAGTGGACCAGTTCGACCGGATCGACTTCGACGCCGAGGACCCGACCATCGATGAGGAGGCTGTCCTGGCGTTGCTGCCGGACGAACCCATCGACTTCGGCGACCCCGACGACTTCGAAGACGTCGAAGACTGACCCCGACGGCGACAGGTTCGTCTCGGAGCTGGTGCGTTGTGGCGCCCGGCAGGATCTGAGGGTGTGTGAAGAGCATGCTGCCAAGTGTGCCCCGGGCCACAGGCGCCGGGATGTGAAGAACCCCCACCTAGCGTGGGGGTTCATCTCATGCGCCGGTGTCGTGGGCTCAGTCCCCGAAGGTCACATCGAGGGGGACGGCGCAATGACACAGGCCAACATCGGCCAGTGCTGCTGCGGGATCAATACTGTTTCGCCCAGTCGGGGATCTTCGGTCCCCCGTACTGTGGGAGCGAGAAGTTGCACTCCCACGGTCCCCAGCCTTCTCGGCCGGCTTTGCGTTCGGCCAGGTAGTAGGAGACGGCTCCGTTGATGTTCGCCACCGGGTCATTGGCGTTCTCCCATCCTCCTTCCACCCACGTGTTGGCCGACGCCTTGATGAACTGGAAGACGCCCCGGGCCGAGTATGTCTTGCCGGTCTTCGGATGCGGAGTGTTCAGGTAGCGGCCGCCGAAGGCGATCGCCTCGGGGTTCCAGGAGGATTCGCATTTGGAGATCACCAGGGCCTCCTGGACCACCTTCTCCCGTTCGGCGGCAGAGAAACCGGCCTCGTCGAGGCGGCACCGCCAGATGGCGGCCACCATCTCCGGGATCGCCATGGCGGTCGACGGGTTGCAGTCTGAGCCGGCGTTGGTGCCTTCCGGGTAGATCCGGACCCCCAGCTCGATGTGCCACGGCTCCCAGTCCATCGGCAGGATGAATCCGTAGAGCTGAACCTGCTTCACGGCCCGCAGACCCCCTGAGCAGCTGGTGCGTCCCATCTCCACCTTCTGGGTGGAGGGGTTGTAGCAGCCCACCACCTTGTGCACCCACGCTTTCGCTTTGGGGTCTCCTGTCATGATCGCCAGGTCGATCGCCAGCCCACGGTTGTGGTTGGACTTGCCCGGCGGTGCCACCCATTTGCGCGCCAAGGCGGCGTTGCCTCCGGTCTCCTTCAGCTTCTGGTTCCACAGCCGGGTCTGGTGTTCCACCGACCGGTAGGCGGAGACGATGCGTAGAGGCACCCCGTCGGCTTCCGCCGCTTTACACATGATCTCCCAGGCGGCGACGACTTCTATTCGCGCTTGGTATTGGGCGTTGGATTTCGCTCCGCAGGTGGAGAAGCGGTCCAGCTCCCATTCTTTCGGGTAGCCCACGCCGGTCATACGGTCCACTGCGATCCCCGAACCTGCAGCCAGCTTCTTCTTCTCTTCGCGTCTGCGGGCTACCTCTTCAGCCAACCGCTGGGCGTCTATGGCCATCTGGTCGGCTTCCATCAGCGCGATCTGGGCGGCGTAGTCCATCGACCCGATCGGGTTGGCCGCGTCCGAGAGGACGGCCCCGGTGTGGGGGTCGATGGCGGACAGGTCCATGTTCGAGCTCATCAGCGCCCAGGCGTCCCCGCCGGTCATCATCCCCAGCGGACCCATCCCACCGAACCCGAAGTCCACCGGTTCGACCATCTGCGGGATCTCTTGGGAGAGAGTGGTGGGGTTGGCCAGCCCGAAAACCAACGCCGAGACGACGGCGCCCCACAGTGTGTTCCGACCCCATCTGCGCAGAAGAGACCCGGCAGCCTTGCGCTGCCCGTTCCGGCGCGCCACGCGCGCCAGACGTCGATGGGTCCGGTCTGTGTCCATGGGTCGGTGCTGTGTTTCAGGGGTTGGGAGATCGGAGGCCCTCTTTCCGGGCCGCTCTGGGGTTACTGTCCCGGCGCGCCCTCGTTTGTCGAGGCCCTCAGGCGACGCTCAGGGTCAAGCGGCGCTCCGGCTGAGCTGTGTCGAGAGGACACCCAAGGCGCCTTCCCAGCAGGTCGGGATCTGGAGGCCGAGTTCCTTTTCCAGGGCCCTCCCCACGGCCCGCACCAACGTGGGTCCGCCCCCGTTCAGGTCTGACGGGACCAGCTCTTCGTTGGCGGAGACGTGCCACGCCCCTCCCCCGGCTAGCTTGCCGCATCTCCAGCCCACCACCAGGGTGTCGTCTGCCTCTCCGACGGAGACTGTGACACGGCGACAACAGATGTTCCGGCGCTCACCTCGACCCGGCCGGGCCGCCTATGCCCGGCCGGCGGACCGGATCCGACTGCGATGAGGAAGGGGCACCGGCATGGTGCCCCTTCCCTTGGCGAGCAAACCCCGCTCGTTCAGTCACTTGCCCGCCTTCTTCTTCAGCAGGTCCATGACGCTGATCTCGGAGAGCGCGCTGCTGGTGCTGCCGATGGATGGGAGCTGTGTCTTCCCTGTGCTGTTCCCCTTCGCCTTGTTGACGAGGATGTCCATCACGTTCGGCATGGTGGAGTCCAGAGCCTGGCGGGTCTTGGCCGACGAGCCGGCGCACTTCTGCATGGTGTCCAGGTTGAGGTTGCGGCTGCGGGGTGTGTCCAGCTTCTTCGCCTGGTTCGGGTACAGGGAGCCGATGAGCTGCTGGATCACCTTCGGCTGCCGCTTGAACTCGGGGCTGGTGGGGATGTTGTCCCGGAAGTCGAAGAACTCGCTGTCGTAGTTCGGGTCCAGCAGCCTGTTCATCTCGTTCCGGGAGAACGCGCCGGCGATCACACATGCGCCGCAGTCGCCGTCCAGGCCGCGCAGCCGGGCTTCGCCTATGCCGCTCGCCATGCTGAGCATGAACGCGGCGTGGCAGGGGGAGCCGAGGGTGGAGGTCAGTTCCTTGCCGACCTCCGATGCGCCTTTGCGGATGGCGGAGTCCCATTCGGCCAGGAACTTCTCCGAGCCGAAGCCCTCCTTCTCGAACTGTTCCAGGATGCCTGCGCTTCCGACCACCCCGGCGAGGCTGCGGTCGAGGACCAGCCCGTACATGAGGCTTTCTTCGGGGACGCTGAGCTCACCGCGGGTGTCCTTCATGGTGAGCTTCGGCATGGTGAGGCCGTCGAGCTGGGAGGCGTAGATGGCGCTGGCTTCCAGCACCTTGGCGTCGATGCCTCCCTGGTTGAACACCTTCTGGATCTTCTCGGCGAAGGTGGTGTACTGGGAGAAGTCGACCCCGGCGTTGGCAGGGAGGATCGCCTCCAGGTTCGGTGACTGCAGCTTCACCTCCTCGAGGCGCTTCCCGCCGAGTTGAAGCTGCGCGGCGAGTGCTTCAGCCAGGGTGCTGTACTGCTCGTTGAACAGCTGCGCCTTCGGGGCGAGATCCTGGGCGAACAGGTCGGCACGGAACCGGTCCACGCCTGTGGCGGCACGCCCGATGCCGATCGCCTCCAGCAGGCTGGCGAACACCCCTGCGGTCTCCTCTTCGGAGGATTTCCGGTTCCCGAGCTGGGAGAAGAGGTCGCCTGCTCCGCCTGCCCCGCCGAGGCCGGACGTGTCGCCGGGCCCGGCTTCGGAGTCCGGCTCGGTCGAGGCGTCCGACCCCGACGACGTGTCCGTGTCGCCGAGGATGCCGCCACCACCCAAAGCGTCGCTGTTCGACTTGCCTTCCTTGCCGCTCTTTTTGGCGTCCTTGCCGCCTTTCTTCCCGTCCTTGCGTGCGGACAGGAGCTCCAGCACGTTCTGCTGGGCGCCCTTTGTGTCCCCGAAGGTGACAACACGGTCCGTGTCGTCAATGACCGGGACGGTCGTCGGCTGCTGGGCGGAGGCCGGCGCCGCCGTGAAGGCGACGATGGCTGCTGTCAGCAGGGCGGCGCTTGCGCGCCGAAGGCCGGGTCTGATGTTGGTGCTGGGTCTCGGCATCATGGTTGTGTTCGCGTGTTCGTGGGAAGGTCTTCGCGCAGGCACGCTGAGAGGGAAGCGTCCTGCGGGTGGTCTTCGACAGTGGGTGCGGTCTCAGGGCAGCGTCAGTCGACTGCTAGGTGTGCGAGAGTCAGGGATGGAGCGAGTGCATCCGCTCGGAGACGAGCTGGTTCACCCCTGCTCCGACGGCCCGGAGAAGTTCATGCTGTGTCGAAGCTGACGCGTCAGCTTCGATTGCGTCATACAGTTGCTCTGCGTCATCCACCATGGCGGCACAGGTCTGGTTCCCCACCGCCTCGCACCGGCGAATTTCGTCGACGAGGTTGGCTGCGCTCTCGATCCGGGCGTCCCCGGAGGCGACGAGGGTTCGGCCCCACGCCTCCATCACCCTCTCAACCACGTCGTGGGGGTTCTCTTCAGGCTGCGCCACATCCGTCTTGCCCCAGCCGAGGATGGTGACGGCGACCAGTCCGGCCACGCACAAGGTGAGTGTGGACAGCCAGAAGAAGTAGGGGCGGTGCTCAAGATACGCGGTCTTCATGGTTTCGCACTGTCGTCGCCGCGCGTTGCTTCACCAGTAGATATGCCATTGTTCCGCCACAGATAGACCCCCCTCGGGAAGAGAAGAGCCCCCGGGGAAGTCTCCCGGGGGCTCCAGTCAGTGTGTCGGGTGCCTTTCTGTCACTCGTTGTTGTTCACCCCGTAGCGGCGGAGCTTGCGCACCAGCTCGGGGGTGGGATGCGACGTGCGGATGAAGCCGTCGAATTCGGGGTTGTACTCGAAAAGTGTGTTGAGGCGGACCCGCCGCCCTTCCACCACCGACTCCACCTCGGTCACTTCGGAGACAACCCGCCGGTTGTGGCTGGTGCGCTTGATGTGGACGATCAGGTCGAAGGCGCGGACGATGGAGTCTCGTGCCACATCCTCGGTGACGCCGGCCTCCATAACGTAGGTGGTGAGGTTCTCGATGGCGGCGCGGGGATCCTCGGAGTGGACGGTGGTCAGCGACCCGTCATGCCCCGTGTTGCATGCTTTGACCAGTGAGTACGCCTCACGGCCGCGCACCTCGCCGACCCAGATGCGGTCGGGGCGCATCCGGAGCGCATGGCGGCAGAGGTCGTCGAGTGTCGTCTCCCACACCACGCGTCCGTCGGCGTCTTTGGTGGTGGCGGTGAACAGGGGGACGACGTTGGGGAGCTGCAGGTGGAGCTCGTCGATCTCTTCGACGGTGAGCACCCGGTGGGCGGGGTCGACGTAGCGGGCGAGCGCCCGGATCATCGTCGTCTTTCCGGCGCCGGAACCTCCAGAGACCAAGATGTTGAGCCGGCCCCGCATGGCTGCGACGAGGAAGTCCCGGATCTGACGGTCCAGCATGTTCGCCTCCATCATGTCCTCGAGGGTGATGTGCTCGCGGGGCTGCTTGCGGACGGTGACGATCGGCTGTCCGCGTGTCAGCAGCGGCAACACGACGTGGATGGAGCCGGTGATGTCGACACCCCGGAAGGACGCTTCGATGACGTCGGTCTTGCCTTCGGCGGCGGCGAGGGTGCCGTACTTGGAGTTGGTCTGGTACTGGAGGGTTTGTTCGATCCAGAGGATGTACTCGTCAACGCTGGCGAACGGTGGCCGGTTCACCTTCCGGCGGGTGCCATCCTTGGTGTAGAACAGCTCGGTGTGGCCGTTGATGGTGATCTCGGAGACTCCGGGGTCGCGCAGCAGATCGAACATCGCTTCGATGCTGGGCGGGAGTGATGCACCTACGATTTCTGACAGGTCAGGCGTCATTTCGGTCTCCAAGCTTGTTCCGGCAGTTGTGTGTGGTTGATTGTCGGAAATGATTCTCTCAGGTCGCCGTCCGTTGGAGGCTCCCTGGTTTCTGCTTTTCATCAGTGTCGGCCCGCTCCACCGTGGGCGCTGGTCTCCGTTGCCAATCCGGGCTGTGCGCCGCTGAAGGTCCAGGGGTGGAGGGTCCTCACGTGCTGTGCGGTATGGCTGTTCGGCTGCGCATAGGGAAGAGGGGCCCGGAAGGGCCCCTCTGGTTCTGCGAACAGTCTGCCTGTTGTTCTTGACTTGGCCTGGCGCTCAGGCGAGAGCTCTGGCGAGCTCGGACTCCCAGGTGGGGTCCCCTTCGGCGCGGGCTTTCAGAGCGGCCTCGAAAGCCGACTCCCGCTCCGGGTCGCCGTAGGCGCGCTGCGCCCAGCCGACGAGCCTGTCTGCGTCCTCTTCCACTCCGAGGTCGCGCAGCCAGCTGCGCAGCTCGTGAGCGGAGACTTCCGTCACCAGCTCGGGCCGGTACTGCTCCCACAGCGGGGAGTACAGCGCTTGGCCTGCGTCGGCGAGAGCCGCGACGAAATCGTCGAGGTTGGCCCCGACCACGCCACGGATCTGCTCTGCGACACGCTCTGCGGCGCGGACGGCGAACTTGCCTGCGGCCTCGTTCCCGCCTGCCGCCTTGCGGGCCTGTTCGACGAAACGTCTCACAGCGCCTTGGGCTGCCCAGCGGACCCGGGCCGACTCTTCGACGGCTTCCATCCAGCTGCCTTCGACGGCCTTGGCGTACACGGCGTAAGCCCCGTCCACCAGGTCCTCTCGGGCGACGGCGAGGAGGTCCAACAGCTCGAGGGTCGCCTCGGCTGGGATGCCTCCCTCTCCCCTGAGGTGGTCACGTGCCCCGTCCAGGTAGTCGTAGACGTAGCCGTGTTTGTAGATCCACAGGAACGAGGAGAGGTGCGTCTTCCGCACGGTCTTCTCGCCGTTCTGGGTGACGCGCGCAAGGTGCCGCGCCAGGACGGAGTGCTCGGTGTTGCCGAGGATGATCGCACGGATCGACTTGGACGACTCCCGAGGGTATCCGGGAGGTATCGTCACCTGCGTGTCAGCGTGTTCGGCGAGGTTCCGCCGCTGACTCTGTGCGATCCAGACGCCGAAGTTGACGATGGCTTCCAGGTAGTCCTCGAAGCCGATCCCCAGTTTGTGGGCGGTGTCGTGTGCGGCGACGCCGTTCTTGATGTCGTCGACAGCTTCTGCGAGCTTGTCGATGTCGAGGGTGGGCGACATCGCCTTGGCTTCCTCAGCCACCTTCTCCAGTTCGGCGCGCAGGTCTGCCAGGGTCGCCTGCCGAGTGTTAGCCGAAGTTGTGACTTCGACTGTGGCAGTGTCCAGGTTGGTGTCAGCGCTCATCTGTTTGCTCCTTGAGGCAGCGGAATTCTTTTGGCACGCCGTCCGGATCTGCGTGTGGGGTATGACACCCCGAATCCGGCGATCAGCGACCAGATCTTCATGTCGTCTTTCGTGTACTGGCGGTACAGGACGTCCAGCACACGTGGGTGCGCCAAAAGCTCGTACCCTTGCGGGCCGGTCACTTTGTCTGGCGCCCCCGTGTAGTAGATGACATGGAGGTCGTTATGGTCGATGCGTTCCAACTCGTCGACAGTCGGCGGCTCCGTGTGGACGGAGCGCATCGGGATGGCTTTTCCGCCTTTGACGATGCGAAGCCTTCTGTGTCCGGTCCGGTTCAACGTCCACGCGACCCATCGTCTTCCGACGATTCGGTCGGTGGTCCAGGAGCAGTCCGGGTAGTTGGAACAGCCACAGAATTCGCCTTTCTCCCCTTTTCGTACGACGACTCGGCCGTCTTCGCATTCGGGGCAGGCGCTGCCAGTGCGTGGAGCTCGCGGCTCGTTCATGAGCCGGTCCAGTGAGGCCTTCACCGATCTGGTCAGCACATCTTCCAGGCGCTGTTCACGTTCCCTCTCGGTGTAGTCCATGCGGGCTCCTTCTTGAGAGACTTGGTTAGGTGCCCTGACCACTGTGGCTGCATCCCGCCCACCCGCAACAACACAGCTCCTGGATGCGGGGTGGGCCGTCCGGGCGCGAGCAGGGCAGGCCCCGCCGGTGCGTGACAGGGCGTGCGGCGATGTGTGTGCGGCGTAGAAGATGCTGTTCCCCCTGAGATCCGTCACCCTGTTTTCGCCCGGACCACACTTCCCCCTAAGCGGCGATTCCGGATTCGGGACTCCCGACCTACCTGCGGGGCCGGCCCGGGCGCCAGCCCAGCCCACGCCTTACCGGAGGAGGGTGGGTAGGCGCGGGATGCCGTGTTGGCTGCGGCCCGAGCCGATGCCGGCGGGCCCGGTCAGCGGTATTGGGAGAGGTCGGGGCGCGAGCACCGCCCGTCGCCGCCGATGCCCACCCGTGCGTCGCAGATTTCGGCGCTGCTGCGTCCGGTGACCTGGACGGTCGGGGTGTTGTTCCCGAACCACCTGTAGATGGCGTTGATGAAGATGAGGTCTTTGACGTTCCCTGTGAGGGTGACGGTCACCTTCTTCTGGGTGACGTTGTATGAGGCTTTGATGTTTGTGGCTTTGACGTAGCCGTTTGCGATGGACTTCTGCAGGTTGTCCGCTGCGTAGTATTTGGCGTCCTGGACGTCCAAGACCGCCCGCTTGCCCGATACGAACGCCGTCGCGCCGGACAGGGCAGCCTCCTCTGCGGCCTGGATGAGGCTGCGCTTGGCGAGCGTGATCCGTCCGAAGTCGATCGCCAGGCATCCGGCGATGAATGAGAGGATGACCACGACGACGGTGATGACCAGCACGGAGCCTTCGGATGCTCCCTGCCCAGTTGGTGTATCGCAGGTGGACTCTGCGGTCTCGTCGATGCGGTCCGGGTCCAAAGTCAAGGCAGCCATGTCACTTCCACGTCACTTCGCATCTGAGGTTGGCCTTTCCGGTGAGGACAATCCCGGAGGTCACACCTGAGCTGCTCTTGGATGCGAGCTTCGCCAACGCGTTGAAGCCTGGGAAGACGAACTCCAGCTTGTACTGGGTGGTGCCGACGATGGTGGAGTTGGTCCTGGTGCATCTAGCGGGAGTGAACTTGGGCGTGCCGTGGATCTTCTTCGGGTCCAAGATGGGGTCATCTGCGACTGCTTGCTTGAACGCCGCGACACCCGCTTGGGTCTTGCCATCCGGTGCGCCCCCTCCACGCTGGGCGGCGACGCGCACCCCTTGATGGGTGGCGGCGTTCAACGCGGTCTGGATGTAGACGGCACGCCCCAGCTCGAACATCGCCAGCATCAGAAGCAGAAGGGCGGGCATCACCAGCACGGTCTCCAACAGCACGGAGCCTCTCTGGGTCTCCCCGATGGTCGAGGGGCGGAGGATCTTTCTGAGTCTCGTCTTCATCTGTCTGCTCGGGTTCGTCTTCATCTGTCTGCTCGGGTTCGTCTGCGGTTGCGGATCCGGCTGGGTGGCTTACTCGAACGCTCCGAGGAGCTGGGTGACCATCACCGCACCCAACAGAGCGAACAGTAGGGGCATGAAGTGCAGCACGAAGAGCACGGTGAGCTGTGCCGGCAGCTTGCGGATCGTGGAGCGCCGCTGCTGGTACAGCTCGTGCCGCAGGGCGTCCCGGTACTGTTCGAGCTGGTCAAGAATTGTTGTGCCCTGCGCTTCAGCCTGCGCCAGGGCGGAGAAGAAGGTCTTGGCTTCGGGGATGGCGAGCCGGGCTGCGACCCTACGCAAGGCGTCGGCTAGAGGCATGCCGTGGTTGGCATCCTCCACTGCGAGGCGAACCTCGTCGGCCACAGGGCCGTCCATCCGCTTTGCGGTCTGGTCCAGGGCGGATCGGATGGAGACACCTGCGACGATGGGGATGACCAGAAGGTCCACGAAGGTGGGGAGTTCGGCGAGGATCGCACGTGTCCGCTTCTTGACGATCTCGTTGAGACGGGCGTACGGCCAGGCGATCATCCCGACAGCGAAACCTGCCGCCAGCCAGAGAGGCAGCAGCCCCATCCATCCGAAGAGTGCGACGATGGCGGCGAACCCGACGGCCACCAGCTGGACCGTCAGGAACACTTCGACTGAGCCGCCGAAGAGCCCGCCGGACTGGGCGAGCTGGCGGTGCAGCCATCCCAGGCCGGAGTCGTACTTCAGGTTGGCGACCAGGCGGCTGCCTCTGAACACGCCCGCCCCGGTCATGAAGACACGCCCCACCAGCGAGTCCTCTTCTGCGGCCCGGGCGGCCTCCCAGGCTGCGTTGTCTGCTTCGTTGGTGTTCCGGGTGTAGTACAGCACTAGGGCTGCGGCGACTACTCCGAGGAAGATGATGACTGCGGTCATGGTCTCTGTTCCTGGCTGTGGGTCTCGTCTTGAGGGTGGGTCTTGTCTTGGGGGATCTTGCCGGTTCTTCTCTGTCTCTTGTGGTGGTCACACCACGTCAGGTGATCCTGCGGTTCCCTGACGCGTAGGCGAACATCCTCTGTGCCCGCCAGATGCCGACGAGGGCGTTCACCCAGGCGACGCCTGAGAAGAACAGGCCGACCGGGGTGAAGATGGCGTCGCGGAAGACGTCTGTCACCAGCGCACCCGCCCACATGAGGACGACAAGGGCGATGATGGCGTTGAACTCGTATTTGGCCTGGGCGACTTCCGAGTCCGCTTCTGAGCGGAGCCGGAACTCTTCGTCGAGGCTTGCGGAGATGGACCGGAGGATCGGGACCATCTTCGCTCCCGACGACGCCTCGTTTACGTCGAGTGCGACCACGAGGGTGCGCATGGCTTCGATCGGGTACTTCTGATACAGCTGCCGGAACGCCTCAGGGAGTGGGACGTAGAGCGCGAGCTGCGAGACCACCCAGCGCAGCTCCTTCTGCAGGGGGTCGTCGACGACGGTTGCCACGCGTTCCAGTGCGCGCCGGAAGCCGTGCCCGGCGTCCAGCTGGGTGATGAGCAGGTTGATGCCTGTGAGAAGCTGCTTCTCGAAAGCGCGGATGCTCTGGACGGCTGCCCGGCGGGCGGCCACCAGCAACGCCCCAAGCGACCCGCCGACGATCAACCCGATGGTGGCGAACATGTTGAGGTTCAACAAGATGGCTGCCACAGCGCAGCAGGCGGCCACCAGGACGACCGCATAGAGGACCAGATCGTTGGACCAAGCGCCCCGCAGCGCCTGGTACATGTTCACCACGCGTTCTTTCGGCAGCGCGGACCGTTGGCGGCTCCGCCAAACCATGTCCTGGGTGGCGCGGTCCAGCCTCGACCACCAGATCTGTGTCCCGACGGCTGCGGTGACACAGAAGGCGATGATCCCGACCAGGAGAGTGAGTACGATGTGATGGAGAAGCGGTGGCAGCATCTGTTTCCTCGGTGTAGTTATCCGCGAACCCGGGTTCGTTTAGTGGCGGGCTCCCCCCCCGATGTGGGCTGCCCGTTACCGTCTTCGCCTGCGCTGGACTCCCCAGCGGCTTATTGCTCGATCCAACGGGTCGGGTCGATGCCCACCTGGCTCATCTTGTCGGCGACCCGTCCTTCGGGGAGGAGGCCTCCGACGTGCCTGAATTCAGTGTCGCCCCGCCCGTCTTCGGTCCGCTTGAACTCCCCTACATAGAGGGGCCGCAGGGTCACCGTGGAGGTTCCATGGTCATACCCGACGATCTCGGCGATCTCGGTGACGAACCGGCGGGTCTCGCTGCCGATGCTGCGCCGGGCGACATGAACCACCAGCTCGAAGGCCGAGGAGACTTCGGCGGCGGCGACGTCTGAGGGGGCGCCTGACGAGCGGCGGAACAGGTCGATGAGACGGGTGGTGGCCGCCTCCGCCGAGTTGGCGTGCACCGTGGTCATCGTCCCGTCGTGGCCGGTGTTGGCGGCCTCCAACAGGGTGACTGCTGCGTCGCCGTCCCGGACCTCACCGACGATGATCCGGTCGGGGCGCATGCGCAGTGAGTGCCGCAGGAGGTCCGAGGTGGTTATGGACACCTGGTCGTCTGCGGATGCTTTCTCTTTCGTCTGGAAGCGGACCACATGGGGGTGCTGCAGGTCCAACTCGTAGGCGTCCTCGATGGTGATGATCCGCTCGTTGTGGGGGACGAAGGAGGAGAGGTTGTTGATGAGGGTGGTCTTGCCGGAACCGGTGCCGCCGGAGACGATGATGTTGGTTCTGCCAACCACCGCGTCAGAGAGGAACTCTTTCATCTCCTCGGTGAGCGCCCCGAACCCGATCAGCTGGTCGATGGAGAGGATCTTGGCGAATTTCCGGATGGCGATGGCGAGCGTCTCTCCGACGATGGTCCCAAAGCCGATGGCGACACGGGAGTTGGGGAGAACCGCTGTCACCAGGGGCTGCGTGTAGTTGAGGGCGCGGTCGGAGACGACTTCGGCTAGGCGCTTGGCGACGTTGATGGCGTGCTCTTCGGAACGGAACCGGACTTTGGTCTGGTAGAGGCGACCAGAACGCTCCACCCAGATGTCGTTCCAGGAGTTCACCATGATCTCGGTGACCGTGGGGTCCCGCCACAGCGGGGCGATGGGGCCGAGCCCGATGAGCTCGTCGTACAGGTCGTGCACCAGGTTCTCGAACCACGCCTGGTCGGTGACTCCGCCGACCCACCCTTCGACGGCGACGGAGCGGACGATGTCGTCTAGCCGTGCCCGTTGGCGGGCGTCGACGTCCGGGTCGGTGGTGAGCTCGAAGCGGATGTTCTTGCCTTGGAGCGCCTCCCGCACCTTGTCCAGGTAGTCAGAGAAGAGCTGCATCCGCTGCTCGTTGATGACAGCTTCGGCAGTCTGAGCTTCGGCCTCGTCTTCCTCTGTGACGATTCCGGCACGCATCAGCTCTTGCCTGACGTCGTCGAGGTCGGACTGCTGGGAGGCGACTTCCTCGTAGTAGCGGAGCTGAGCTTCCCGCTGCCGCCGGGCGGCGTCTTCGCGAGTCACCGGCGGAGGGGGCGGGGTGGGGCGGGGCTGCAGGTTGTTGGTGACCCGCTCACGAGGGGCGATGGGTGTCTCCTGCCAGCCTGCGTCTCCCCCACTGGGGCCCTCGTCTACCCCGAACAGCTCAGCGAGGTCGGCGACCCCATCTGCATCTGCGTCCGCCGGCCCGGCCGGGATCTCCGTATCGGCGCCGCCGGTCTGGTTGTGCGGAGCCGTCCGGGTGTTCTCCCCTTCTCCTTCGTCCCCGCCGGATGGCGCAGCTCCCCAAGCTGCGAACGTCTCCGCCAGGTCGGCGCCGCCATCGTTGGTGGCGGGTTTGTCGTCGCTGGATGGCATGGTGGGGCGTTTCTGCCGCAGCTCTGCCGCCCAGCCTTCCGGGCGTACGGTGTCTGCTGGCGAAGGGGCGTCGGGTCTGCGCCCTTCGGTGGTGTCCTCGGGGCGTCCGGGTGTGTTCTTGCTCACGTTTCTACCTCGGCTTGCCTGCTTAGCGCCCCGTTCCGAAAAGCCGCGCCAAGAACCCTCCTCTGCGTTGAGGTGTGACCTGTTCGGCTCCGAAATTGATTCCGACCAGGTTGCCGACCCACCGTGCGAAGGCGGCGTTGATCACCTCGTTGCGGGAGGCGACGATCAGCTCGGCGTTGTTGGCTGCCCGCAGCCAGTCTTCGGTGAAGGGGACCTCACCCAGGTAACGGAAGCGGGAGAGATGCTGTTTGGCGTCTTCGACCGAGCAGTCGACGTCTTCGAGTGACTGGTTGAACACCCACCCGATCTTCTCCACGGGAGCGCGCGGCCCGGTGGGTTCGTCGACGATGGCCCGCAGGTAGCTGGCGGTGTTGATCACCGTCGTCCAGTTGGGGGTGACGACGGTGACGATCCGGTCGGCTTCTCGCACCGCGAAGTCGCGGACGATCGCGTGGTAGTACTCGGCGACCGGGGTGTCGATGACGATGTAGTCGAAGGTCTGCCGCATGATCGACAGGATCCGGTTGTACAGGCCCGGAGTGATGAGGGTGGGGTCGGCCTGGACGGGGTTGTCCGGGCCCAAGAGGGCAAAGAAGTGGCCCTCCTGGGAGTACACCATGTAGTCGCGGATGTTCTCTGGGGTGATGGATGTGAGGTTCTTGGCGACGTCGAGGATGGTCTTCTGCCGCACTGCGCGCAGATACTTGGAGACGTCGGCCTGCTGAAGGTTGGCGTCGATGATCGCCACCTGCTGGTTGGTCCTGAGCCCCAGGAACGCCGCTGTGTTCAAAGACATGGTGGACTTGCCTGCCCCGCCTTTCGGTGCGGCGACGGTGATGACGGTGCAGCGGTCAGGTGAGTGAAGCGCCACCCGGCTTTCGTCTATGACCGGCAGCCCTGCCCTTCCTGCTGCTCGAGGTGCAGGGGGCGCGGGAGGCGCCGCCGGGGAGGCCGGGGCTGCGGGCTTCTCCCACCCTGCCTCGTCAAGCCGTGTCCAGCTTCCGACTCCGCCGGGCTGTCCGACTCCGCCGGGCTGTCCGAAAGGAGCGGGCGTGGGTGTGGGAGCAGTCGGCGGGGCTGTGGGTGCCGCAGGAGGCGGGGT
>ERZ777003.1329-NODE-1329-length-38098-cov-15.278948_pt1 | contig 38098 bp, 32 predicted proteins | sample MGYA00374956_ERZ777003 | MGnify/ENA primary metagenome ERZ777003 (study PRJEB29302, sample SAMN06268252) | bioreactor metagenome | isolation source: Joint BioEnergy Institute, California, USA | place: USA:Joint BioEnergy Institute, California, USA | collected... | reverse complement strand
CGTGGCCGCCGCCCATGCCGGCGCCGCGGTGGCGGCCGACGGCGTCGATCTCGTCGACGAAGACGATGGCCGGCGCGGCCTGCTTGGCCTTCTCGAACAGGTCGCGGACCCGGCTGGCGCCGACGCCGACGAACATCTCGACGAAGTCGGAGCCCGAGATGGCGAAGAAGGGCACGCCCGCCTCGCCGGCGACGGCCCGGGCGAGCAGCGTCTTGCCGGTGCCCGGCGGGCCGTAGAGCAGCACGCCCTTGGGGATGCGGGCGCCGATGGCCTGGAACCGGGCCGGGTCCTGCAGGAATTCCTTGATCTCCTGCAGCTCCTCGACCGCCTCGTCGCAGCCGGCCACGTCGGCGAAGGTGACGGTGGGCGCGTCCTTGGAGACCTGCTTGGCCCGCGACTTGCCGAACTGCATCACGCCCCGGCCGCCGCCCTGCATCACGTTCATGATCAGGATGAAGGCGCCGACCAGCAGGACGATCGGCAGGACGCTGAACAGCAGGCCCGTCCACATCGAGTCGGACTGGGCGTCCGTCGTGACCTCGATGCCCGGGTCCGCCTCGTGGAGCTCCTGGACCAGCTCGTCGGCGTACTCGGCGGGGAACGAGACCTTGTACTCGGTGTCGTCGGCCAGCTTGCCGACGACGACGTTGTCGCGGTCCTTGATCTCGGCGGTGACGACCTCGCCCTCGTCGATCGCCTCCCGGAACTGCGAGAGGTCGAGCTCCTCCCGCTCGGGCGCCCGGCTGGAGAACCGCAGGCCCACGAAGAGGACGGCGGCACCGACGAGCAGGTAGACGAGGGCGGCGCGCGGGAAGCGTTTCACGGTGCGGGCCAGGCTACCGGTGGAGGGGGGACGGCGTCAGACCGCATCGCCGCCCGGCGGGCGGTACTCGCACACGTAGGGCAGGTTGCGGTAGCGCTCGCCCACGTCGAGGCCGTAGCCGAGGACGAAGGCGGGCGGGATCTCGAAGCCGACGTAGCGCAGCACCTCCTCGGTCTTCTGGTTGCCCTGGCGCACGAAGAGGGCGCACACGTCGAGGCTCTTCGGCTGGCGGGCGAGGAGGTTGCGCCGCAGGAAGGTGAGGGTCAGCCCGGAGTCGACGATGTCCTCGACGAGGATGACCCGGCGGCCGGCCAGGTCGATGTCGAGGTCCTTGACGATGCGCACGACCCCGGACGAGCGGGTCGAGGCGCCGTAGGACGACACGGCCATGAAGTCGACCTCGACCGGCAGGCGGATGGCCCGCACGAGGTCGGCGAGGAAGATGAAGGCGCCCTTGAGGACGCAGACGAGCAGCGGCGGCTCGTCCGCGTAGTCGAGGGTGATCTGGTGGCCGAGCTCGGCGATGCGGGCCCGGATCTGCTCCTCGCCGACGACGACGTGCCCCAGGGCCGGGTCCTCGAAGTGGTGCACCGCGTGCTCGGGGGGTGCCTTGGGCACGGAGGGTCCGGGGGCGGTGCGGATGTCGCCGGGATCGTTCGCCATGCGGGTCCAGACGCTACCGGCCGCCCCACCGCCGGTCCCAAGCGCGGCCACGCCGGGTGGTCGGGCTCACCGGCGGCCGGGCGGCTCCAGCCGCAGCCGGCCGCGCGAGCGCGCCACCCGCCACCCGCCGGCGACCTCGCAGGCCACCGCCTCGCCCCGTGCCACCGACAGCACCCGCTCGGTGGCGGCCGCGTCCGGAGGGTGGCGCTCCTCGCCGCCCGGCCCGGCCTCCCGCAGCCAGCGCCGCACCGCCCGCCGGGCCAGCGCCGGCGGCGCCGCGGCGAGCGCCCGGGCGTCGCGGGGGTCGAGCTCGGCGGCCAGCTCGTCGAGCAGCGCGGCGTCGTCCCGCAGGAGGTCGGCCTGGCGGGCGATGACGGGCACGACGTCCCGGCCGGCGATGTCGTCGAGCAGCGGGATCAGCTCGTGCCGCACCCGGTTGCGCCGGAACGCCGGGTCGACGTTGGTGTGGTCGGCCACCGGCGACAGCTCCAGCGCCTCGCACAGCGCCCGGGTCTCCCGCCGGCGCAGCCGCCGCAGCGGCCGGCGGGCGGGGTCCATCCCGGCGAGGCCGTCCAGCCCGGCGCCCCGCAGCAGGTTGAGGAGCACGGTCTCGGCCTGGTCGTCGGCGGTGTGGCCGGTGAGCACGTCGGGGGGCAGCACGGCGTAGCGGGCGGCCCGGGCCCGGGCCTCCAGGTTGGGGCCCGGCGGCACCCGCACCGACTCGGCCCGGAAGGCGGCGCCGAACCGCTCGGCCGCCCGCCGGACGACCTCGGCCTCGGCCGCCGACCCGGGCCGCAGCCCGTGGTCGACGTGCACCGCCGTCACCCGGCAGCCGGCGTGGGCGGCGAGCGCGAGCAGGGCCAGCGAGTCGGCGCCGCCCGACACCGCGCAGGTCACCGCACGGCCGGGCGGCGGGAAGTCGCACCGGGCGGCGAGCCGGTCGAGCAGGTCGTCCGCCGGGTCGTCCGCCACCGCCGTGCCCGACCTAGCCGACGAGCTCCTCGGACAGGCGCACGCGGTCGAGCCAGTCCTGCGGCGAGCGGATCTCCGACATGTCGGGGAGCCACTCCGGCCCCCGCCAGGCGGCGTCGAGGGCCCGGGGCCCGCCGTGGCGCTCGACGTAGCGGATGAAGGACTCGCCCTGCGCGTACTGCTTGAGCTTGGCGTCGATGCCGACCAGCCGCTGGACCAGCTTGGCGACGCTGCCGCCCTCGCGGCGGCGCTGGCGCAGCGCCCGGGAGAAGCGGTCGGCGGAGGGGACGTGCCCCTCGCCGGCGCGGTCCATGGTCACGTCGCCGTGGCCCTCGAGCAGGCTCATCATCCCGCCGATGCGGCCGAACAGGTCACGCTGGTCGGGGCTGGCCAGCAGCGTGGCCAGGCCGCCCTCGTCCAGCGGGTTGTTGCCCGACCGCAGGTCCTCGACCACCCGGGCCAGGGCGTCGAGGAAGCGCCGGGGGTCGGGGTCGACCGCCTCCAGCGTCTTGTTGACCAGCGACAGGAAGTGCTCGCGCAGCCACGGGATGCCGGTGAACTGCGCCCGGTGGGTGACCTCGTGCAGCGCCAGCCAGAGGCGGAACTCGCGGGGCGGGAAGCCGAACCGCTTCTCCAGCGCCAGCACGTTGGGCCCCACGTAGTAGACGATGTCCTGGTCGTCGGGGTCCTCGTCCTCGATGATCAGCAGGTCGTACTGGCCCAGCACCCGGGTGGCCATCCACCCGAGGACGGCCCCGATCTCGACCGCGGCGGCCTTGCGCGACGCGCCGGCCAGCAGGGCCCCCGGGCCCCGCCGGTCCTCGAGGCGCTCGGCCATGCGGTCGGTGAGCGGCCGGAGCAGCCGCCCGAAGCTGGCGATGTTGGCCCGCACCCAGTCGCCCCGGTCGACGACCCGAGCCCGCGCCGGCCCGCTGGCGGACCGCAGGCCGGTCGCCCGCTCGACCAGCTCCTCGGCGAGCGCGGTGACCTCCTCGAAGTCCCGGGCGAGGCGCGCGTAGTGGTACGACTCGGCCAGCGGCTCCCGCCCGGCGACCCGGACCGCCACCCGCTCGGCGAGATCCCAGTCGACGGGGCTCGCCACGGGCCTACCGCCCCTTCGGGTAGCGCTGCGACTCGACTTCCTTGAGGTAGCCGACGGCGAGCGCGACCACGGTCAGCAGGACGCCGACGGTGAGCGCGACGCCGATCCAGTAGTGCCAGACCACGGCGAGCATGCAGCGCATGCTAGGCACTCGGGCCCGGAACCCGCGAACCCCGCACCCGGCCGGGCACGCTGCGTGGCCACCGGTGGCGTGGCCGGAGCACACCGAGCGGCGGCGACATCACCGCTGCTAAGTTGCGACCAGTCGGGTCAGGGTTCGAGCGGGTGCCCGAAGCAGGGGGATGGACGTGCGACAGCTGGGGGAGGAGGAGGTCGAACGCCCGTCGCCCGCGGTCCCGGTCGCGCCCGTGCCGACGGCGCTGCCCGCCGTCGTGCCGCCGGCCCGACCCGCGACCTCGCGGGCCAAGCGGGCCCTCGACCTCGTCGTCGTACTCGTCACCGCGCCGGTGGTGCTCGTCGTCGGCCTGGTCACCGCGCTGGTCGTGCTCGTGACCTCCGGCCGGCCGGTGCTCTTCGCCCACGAGCGGGTGGGCCTGGGCGGGCGGACCTTCCGCATGTACAAGTTCCGCACCATGCGGCCGGAGGCCGAGCGGCTGCTGGAGGCCGACCCCCTGCTGATGCAGGAGTACGTCGAGAACGGCTACAAGCTCCCGGCCGAGGTCGACCAGCGCATCACCCGGGTCGGCCGGTTCCTGCGGCGCTCCAGCCTGGACGAGCTGCCCCAGTGGCTGAACGTCCTGGCCGGGCACATGAGCGTCGTCGGGCCCCGGCCGGTCGTCCCCGCGGAGATCGAGAACTACGGCGCCCACCGCGACGCCTACCTGTCGGTCCGGCCGGGCATCACCGGCGCCTGGCAGGTCAACGGCCGCTCGACCGTCGACTACCCCGAGCGGGTCGCCATCGACGCCGAGTACGTGCGGTCGTGGAGCCTCTGGCGCGACCTGGCCATCCTCCTCCGCACCCCGGTGGCCGTCATCACGGCCCGGGGCGCGCACTGACGGCCGGCGCCGCCTCCCGGGGCCGCGCGCCGGCTCAGGCGCCGTCGGTGGTGCCCTGGCGCAGCTGCTCGGCGGCCAGGGCCGCGCGCACCTTGGCCACGAGCGACTCCGGCACCTGCTCCTGGCACTTGCGCCGGATGACCTCGCGCAGCTCGGCCTCGAAGTCGTAGGGCTCGGCGCAGGGCAGGCACTGGTCGAGGTGCCGCCCGATCGCCTCCCGCTTCTCCGGCGTCAGCTCGCCGTCGAGGTAGCCGTAGAGCTCGTGGAGTGCTTCGCGGCACTCGTCGGTCGGTTCAGACATGGTCAGACGTGCGCGTCGTCGGGGACGGCAGCAGTGAGGTTCCTCTCCACTGCGAACTCGTACAACCGCTTCTGCAGCGCCTTTCTTCCGCGGTGGAGCCTGCTCATGACGGTACCGATCGGGATGTCGAGGATCTCGGCGATCTCCTTGTAGGAGAAGCCCTCGACGTCCGCGAGCAGGACGGCCAGCCGGAAGTTCTCCGGCAGCGACTCGAGGGCCTCCTTCACCTCCTGGTCGGTGAACCGGTCGAGCAGCTCGTCCTCGGCGCTCCGCCCGGCCAGCGCGGCCTCGAGCCCGCCGATGCGCCGGTAGAGGTAGAGGTCCTCGACCTCGTCGAGGTCGGTCTCGTCGGGGCGCCGCTTCCTGGCCCGGTAGGTGTTGATGTAGGTGTTGGTCAGGATGCGGTAGAGCCAGGCCTTCAGGTTGGTGCCCTCCTCGAACCCGCCGAAGCCCCGGTAGGCGCGCAGGTACGTCTCCTGCACGAGGTCCTCGGCGTCGGCCGGGTTGCGGGTCATCCGCAACGCCGCGGCGTACAGCGACGGCATGAGCTCCATCGCCTGGTCCGCGAACGTCGCCTGATCGGCCATGGCCGGACCCTACCCGCCCGCGGCACCCCGCAACGACGTTCACCCAGCGGGGTCGAGCGCCCCCGCGGAGTACTGGATGCGCGGGCTCCACAGCAGCCAGCTGTCGACCTCGAGCGCCCGCAGGGCGTCGATCATCGCCCGCACCTCGGCGTCGCCGTAGCTGACCCCCTGCAGCTCGAAGTTCTGCAGCCACGGCGCGACGACGACCCCCGTGCCGGCCGTCACCTGCTGGTACCGGGTGAGCAGCGCGGTGGCGAACTCGCCGGGCTGGCGGGCCGGGTCGGGCACGCCGTAGCGGCCGGCCGACCAGTACCCCGGGTAGATCTGGGGCGAGAGGTAGTCGGTGTTGCGGGCCATGCGGGCGACGTCCTGGCCGATGGGGTCGCCGGTGTCGGCCGCGATGCCGACGGTCGTGGCCCCCTGGTAGGCGCCCCGGCGGCGCAGCTCGCTGTGGGCCTCGGCCAGGAAGCCGGTGATGACGTCCGAGGGCGACGACGTGAGCCCGGGCACGACGATCGTGTCGGGCTCGCCGGTCGGCAGGCGCACGTCGTCCCAGAGGATGTCGGTCACCCCGTGGTTGACGGCGTCGATGGCCAGGTCGAGGTTGTAGCGGCGCACGGGGGCGCTCGCGGGGTTGCTGAACCGGCCGAAGGCGTCGTAGACCCCGCCGCCCACCGACTGGATGACCTGGTCGTGCTGGCCGGCCGCCCAGGCCGCGTCGACGAGGACCGGGTCGCGGAAGGCGGCGATGCGGCCGACGACCCGCCCGCCGTGCCGCTCGACGGTCTCCACGACCTCCTCCAGGTCGTAGTGGGCGGTGACCGCGCCGATCTCGTGCGCCCGGGCGACCGTCGTGTCGAAGGCGACGACACCGTTCTCGTCCTTGAGGTCGAGGGCGATGGCGTCGATGCGCCCCTCGTCGAGCATGCGCAGGATGGGGTCGCGCAGCTGCGGGCTGGCCCACCCGACCCCGCTGACGTGCACGGCCCGCAGCCCCGGGTAGGCCACCGGCACGACGACCGAGGTCGTCGTCTTGTTCCCGGCCCGGTCGGTGGCCTCGAGGGTGATGGGCCCGGCCGGCGGGCGGTCGAAGGACAGCGTGAACCGGCCCTCGTCGTCGACCTCCACCGGGTCGCCGTCGGCCGTCAGCTCGGCGCCCTCCTCGACCGTGCCCGACACCTCCGCCGGCTCGTCGATCCCGACCGGGTCGGTGGCCGTGGGCACCTCGAGCGCCGGCGGCGTGCCGTCGACGGTGAACTCCCAGCGGTGGACCGAGTCGCCGAAGACCGGCCGCGGCACCCGCACCTCGATGCTGTGCTCGCCCTCGGCGAGGGGCTCGGGCGGCCGCCACACCATGAACGGTCCCAGCACCGCGGGCTCCTCGACCTCCTCGTCGTCGACGGCGAGGGTGGCCTCGGCGGCCTGCTCGACCGAGTCGAACTCGAAGCGGACCTCCAGCGCGGCGGCGTCGAAGGTGGTGATGGCGGCGCCGTCCTCGATCCCCTCGACGTCGACGTGCACCCGGGTGGCCCGGTAGACGATGCCCCCGACGAGGGCGGCCGTGGCCAGCGCGACGAGCGCGGCGACGACGGTGCCGAGCTCGATCCACCGGCGCCGGGGCCGGAACATGGCCGGGCCCTCGGGATCGGGCCTGTGCAGCTCGAGCGGGACGGGACCGAGCTCGAGCCACCCGGCCGAGAACGGCTCGGCGCGCCGGCGCCGGAGCGCGAAGCGGCGGCGCCGCGGCGGCGGGTCGGCGGGGGCGGGGGACCGGAGCGGGGTCGTCACCACCGTGATCCTGGCTCAGACGTCGCCCCGGAGCCGAGCCGCGCCCGCGACCCACCGGATCCCGACCGCGCCGGCCGCCTGGCGGCGGCTGCAGGTCGGACGCTCCGCCCCCATCAGGTCACCTCCGGGTCCGGGCCGCCGATGACGGGGAGCTCGCTCGTCGCCGGGTCGAGGACGGTCCGCTCGTCGCCCTGGGCCGGGAGCACCGAGGCGAGGTAGTCGTCGGTGGCGGCCTCGAGCCCGACGTCCCGGCCGGCGCGCTCGGACAGGAACCACCGGTGCTCGAGGATCTGGTGGTAGATCTCCGCGTCCTCGAGCCGGTCGCGCAGCTCGGCCGGCACCCGGGCCAGGGTCGGCTCGAAGACCTCGACCATCCACCGCATGGCGGCGACCTGCTCGCTGAGGCTCACGCCGGTCTCCACCTCGATGGCCGTCCTGTACCCGAGGATGTCGTTGAGCAGGCGGCGGGCCTGGTTCTCCTGGACGTCGAGGCCGGTCAGCTGCAGCAGCCGGCGCCGGTGGTGGCCCGGCTCGACCACCCGGGTGGCGAGCCGGAAGCGGCGGCCGTCCTCCGCCGGGTCGTCGACCAGCTCGATCTCGGCGACGTCGAAGCCGAGGTCGTTGAGCCGCCGCACCCGGTCGGTGACCCGCCACTCCTCCCCCTCGGGGATCAGCTCGTCGGTCGTGAGCTCGTGCCAGAGGCCCTCGTAGCGCTTGCACAGGTCGTCGGCCACGGCGGCCGGGTCGAGCTGGCGGTCGTCGTCGAGCAGGGTCGAGCGCCCGTCCGGCCGGGTGGCGGCGACGATGTCGAGCAGCTCGCCGGCGACGTTGGTCTGCGCGATGTCCAGGTCGTGGCGCCGCTGGCCGTCCGACAGCGACGGGTGCATCTCGCCGGTCTCGACGTCGACGATGTAGGCGGCCAGCGCGCCCGCGTCCCGGCGGAACAGGGTGTTCGACAGCGAGCAGTCGCCCCAGAAGAACCCGGCGAGGTGGGCCCGGACGAGCAGCTGCGCGAGGGCGTCGAGCAGCGGCTCCCACAGGTCGCTGAGGCTGCGCCGGCTGAACAGCGCCCGGTAGGGCAGCGAGTAGCGCAGGTGCTCGGTGATGAGCACGTCGTCGAGCGGCTCGCCCTCCCGCGTCGTGCGGCCGGTGGCCACGCCCACCGCCTCGACGACCGGCACCGACCGCTCCGCCAGCCCCCGCAGGAGCCGGTACTCCCGCTCGGCCAGCCGGCCCGGCAGCTCCTTCAGCGCGTAGAGCTGGGGACCGTAGGCGACGAACCGGACGACGTGGCGATGGATGCCCCGGACCGGCGTGACCAGCCGCTCCGTGTCCCACTCGGCGAGCGGCTCCTCCCAGGGCAGGTCGGCGAAGGTGGGGTGCCCCGGCCGGGTCGTGAAGCGGAACGCCACGCCGTGATGTTCACGCCCCGCGCGCCGGCTGTCGAGCGTCGCGGTCCGAGGGAGGCTCCGGCCGGACGCCGTCCCCGCCGCCGGCGCCCCGGCGGCCGGCCGGGGGCGCGTCGGGCTCGAGCCAGCGGAACACCGCCCGGCCGGTGACCTCGGCCAGCGCCACGGCGACGAGCTGCAGCCCGATCCAGAGGGCGACGATCGGGAACCCCCGGTTGGCGAGGGCGGCGTGCTCCTCGGCGAACAGCGCGAGGACGGTGACGATGAGCAGCGTCGTCGCCAGCGCCAGGACGACGAGCGCGTCGACGGCGGCGATCCAGACGTCGAGCCGTGACCGGGCGGCGGTCTCCTCGTAGCGGAGCCGGGTCGCCGCCACGATCGCGTGGGGCACGGCGACGACCAGGCTGGCGATCACGAGGTCGAGGCCGCGGCTGTCGCCGAGCCCGCCCCGGTCGGCCGCCAGCTTCACCGCCAGGCTGGGGGCCATGATGACCAGCCAGTCGACGAGCCCGTAGAGCACGACGGCGACCCGCTCGACGGTGGCCCGGTTCACCGTCGCCCCCGGGTGCGGGCCCGCAGCTCGAACCGGTCGGGCACCTGGCCCTCGGGCTGGACGCAGCGGGCGACGAGGCGGTCGCCGTCGACCTCGACGTGGAGGAACTCGAGGATCGAGGCGGCGAACGCGGTGAAGTCGCTCCGGCCGACCTTGGTGAGCTTGCAGCCCCCGCCGCTCACCACGTAGGTGACGCCACCCAGCGGCTCCGTGCGCTCGTAGTCGTGGTCGTGGCCGGCGAGCACGAGGTCGACGGCGTGCCGCTCGAAGATGGGGACGAGCCGCTCCTGGGCGCCCGGCGTCGACCCGTGGCGCCCGGAGGAGAACGGCGGGTGGTGCATGGCCACGACGCGCCACGGCGCGTCGGACGACGCGAGCGTGTCGTCCAGCCACTCCAGCTGGTCGGACGAGCCCGGGCCGAACAGACCCGGCCGGCTGGAGTCGAGCAGGAACAGGTGGACGGGGCCGAGCCGCCGGGAGTAGTAGCGGCCGGGCGTGCGCAGCAGCCGGATCTCGGCCTCGATCTCCTCGAAGGCCTCGTCGCTGTGGCGGAGGCCCTCGTCGTGGTTGCCGATGGCGAGGTCGAAGCTCACCCCCGCGTCGAGGAGCGGCCCCATGGGACGGACGAAGACGTCGGTGAACCGGTCCTCGAAGCGGCCGTAGTAGGAGATGTCGCCGAGGAGGACGACGTTGCCGTAGGGCCGCCGCTGGTAGGTCTCGGCCATCTGGCGGGCGACGGCCATCGCCTGCCGGCCGCCGCTGCCGTTGTCGCCGATGGCGACGAACGACACCCGGTCGTCGGTGGTGGTCCAGGCCCGGGGCCGGAGGACGATGTCGGGGGGCTGCCCGGGGATGAGGTCCTCGCGGGCGAGCAGCGGCAGCACGTAGCCACCGAGGCCGACGCCGGTCGCCACGGTCCCGGCGGCTCCCAGGGCCGCCCCCAGGAACTGTCGCCGGTTCATGCCACTCGCGCCACCTGGGGCGCCGGCGCCCTGCCGGCACCGCTGACCACGCTACGCGACCTCCCCGGCCGCGACGAGGGGCGATGTGGCGGGCGGTCGCTCGGGACCGCGCGGGGCGCTCTCACCGCGCCGGGTCACACCTGCGGCGTACCGCTCGGCGGACGGGAGGTACCGAGATGGCACGGACCACGCTGGCGGCGGCGGCCGCCTTCACCATCGTGCTGGGCCTGGCGGGCTGCGGGGACGACGGCGACCCGTCCGGCACGGCGACGACCGAGGAGATCCGCGGCGGCGGGCTCCCCACGAGCACGATGGCGCCGGACGACGGCGTCCCCGAGGCCGCCGTGGAGTACGTCGAGGCACTGGCCACCGGCACGGTCACGAGCATCGGCCGGATGGCCGAGCTGGCGGCCCCGGGCTCGCCCGCCGAGCTCTACGCCCGGTACTACCTCGCCTCCGCGCGCTACTGGGGTGGCGGCCCGCCGTCGACCACCGAGGTGCGGGACGACGAGATCGAGGTGTGCGACGACGACCTCGCCGCCGGCGAGCCGACCTGCACGGTCTTCGGGGCCTTCGAGGTCGATGCCGACGGGCTGCTCGTCACCTTCAGCACCGACGGGAGCCCGATCGACGACCGGCTGCGGGCCGGCGACCCCGCCGGCGTCGGAACGGAGGGCGTCAGCGTCGTGGTCCTCACCTCGTACCTGACCTCGCGCGGCGACCTGGTCGTGGTCGTCGACGTCACGAACAACCGCGGAGAGGTCATCGAGGTCGACGACTGCTCGGCCACCTACGTCGGGCCTGACGGCCGGCAGGTCACCCAGCAGTGCGGGTCGATGCTGCCGCAGGTGCAGCCCGGAGCGACGACGAGCGTCGCCTACGTGTTCGAGCAGGTGGCCCAGGGCGGCACGATGACGCTGACCGTCTTCGCCGACCCGCAGGGTTCGATCGAGATGTTCGACGTGCAGGTCCCGGTGCCGTGAGGCCGAGCGCCTGACGGCGGGACCGGACCGCCGACGCCCGGGCGGAGCCGCCGCCCGGGCCGCACAGCGCTCAGCAGCCGGCCAGCATGTTGCGCAGGGCGTCGACCTCGGCCTGGTCGGCCGTCAGGCCCCAGCGCAGCTTGGTGGCCACCCAGGCCTCGCCGTACCAGCACCAGGCGCCCCGGGCCGGCGGCTGCCACTCGGCCGGGTCGCGGTCGCCCTTGGCCCGGTTGGTCGCCGCCGTCACCGCCACCAGCGCCCGGGGGTCGTCCAGGTCGTTGGCGAACGCCTCCCGCCGCTCCGCGTCCCAGTCCGAGGCGCCCGAGCGCCACGCCTCGGCCAGCGGGACGACGTGGTCGATGTCGAGCTCGCCGGGGTCGTCGGTCGTGTAGCCGTCGTAGAGGGAGAGCCAGCCGCCGTCGGGGAGCCCGGCGAGGTCGGTCCGCCGCTCCTCCTCCAGCACCTCGCAGCGGGTGTCGCAGCCGTCGCCGTCGGCGTCGACCCAGTGCTCGAACAGCTCGCGGTCGTAGCCCTCCTCCCCGCCCTCGGGCGCGACGACCAGCCGGTCGAGGTCCGCCGGCGCGTCCGCCGTGTCCGCGTCCGCCGCCGACCCCGAACCGTCGTCCCCCGCACCCGGATCGAGGAGCCACCAGGCCGCGACCCCGAGGACCACCAGCGCGCCGACGACGCGCGCCAGCACCCGTCCAACCGTCCGCACGTGCCCCATCGGGGAGGCACCCTAGGCCACTGCGCGGTCCCCGCCGGACGGCCCGAGCGGGCACCACGGACCACGGCCCCCGGAACCGCCGCGCCGCAACCCGATCCTGCAGCAGACTCGGGGACGTGGACGGGACGTCGATGCCGCGCACCGTGTTCCGAGCCTGGGGTGCGATCCCCTCCATGGTCCTCTGGGTGGCTTTCCTGCTCTGCGTCGCGGCCCTCGTCGGGTCGTGCGATGGGGTGGGCCCCACCGGACCGAGCGGCGATGCGCACCGTGCTGGTCGTGGTCGCCGTGCTGATCGTCAGGACGCTGCGATGGGCGATGGTGGTGGACGGCGACGGCATCACCATCCGCAACACCTGGCGAACCCGGTCGTGGACGTGGGCCGAGATCGGCGAGATCGGTCGGGACCAAGCCGGCGTCTTCATCCTGCCCGGCAAGGTGATCGCGGTCTGCCCGCTCGGCGACCCCTACACCTACAAGGCGAACGCCACCGCCGCCGCAGGAGCGAGGTTCGAGCAGATCGTGGACCGGCTCCGCCCCTACCTCGAGGCCCATGGCGTCGACGATCGCACCGGGGACGAGGTCGAGTCCGTCTGGCGGTGGCCGTACGACCCGCGGAGCCGCCCGGACCACGAGCCCCGCGCTCCCCGACGCCGCCGGCGGGCGGCCCCCGCCGAGGGCTCGCCGTCCTCGACGTGACGATGCCGGCACCCGCCGCCGTCGGGACGCGCCGGTGCCCGCCGTCGAGCGGCGGGCACCCTGTGAGCCCGAGAGGGGAGTCGAACCCCTGACCTACGCATTACGAGTGCGTTGCTCTGCCAGCTGAGCTACTCGGGCGGGGCGAGTCACGATAGCAGCGCGCCGGCGGTGCCCACGAAGCCCGGCGGGGGCGCCTCGGCCGCCGTCAGGCCCGCGGCACCGGCGCCAGGTTGGCGACCAGCGCCTGGAGCAGCAGCGTCTCGTTCGGGTAGCGCTGCAGCGCCACGGCGGCGTCCTCGATGCGGCGCACCGAGTCGAGCCAGTCGGCCCGGGCGCCGTGGGCCGCCATGGCGTCCCGGTAGGTGGCGGCCAGGGTCGCCAGCCCGAAGCGCAGCTCGGCCGTGCGGAACCGGCGCACCTCGCGCTTGTGGCGGGCCTCCAGGTCGCGGCGCCCCGAGCCCCGCAGCCCGTACTGCTCGATCTGCTCCTCCAGCGCCGCCAGCTCGGCGGCCTGCCGCTGCTGCAGCGGCCCCAGCGCCTCGCCGATCATCGACTGCAGCTCGGCCACCACGGTGGCCGCGGTGTGCCCGGTGCCGTCGAGCCGGTACGGCACCTCGCGCCAGGCGGCGTGCCGCAGCGCCAGGCGCTCGTCGGTGGCCAGCGTGCGGGCCCGGTCGAGGTCGCCGCCCGCCGCGGCGGCCGCCGTCGCCGCCCGGTCGGGGTCGACGCCCTCGGCCACCAGCCGCTCGGCCACCAGCTCGGTGGGGAGCGGCGCCAGCTCGATCCGCACGCACCGGCTGGCGATCGTCACCAGCTCGGGCACCAGCTCGGTCGCCAGCAGCACGAACACCGTCGAGGCCGGCGGCTCCTCCACCGTCTTCAGCAGGTAGCCGGCCGCCTCGTCCTCCATGTCCTGGCACCCGTCGGCCACCACGACCTTGCGCCGGCCCTCGATCGGCGCCAGCGTCGCCGCCCGGACCACCCGCTCGGCGTCGCTCTTGCGGAACGTGTTGCCCTCGGGCTCGACGGTCCGCAGGTCAGGGTGCTGCCCCGCCAGCGCCAGGCGCACGTGGCGCTCGCGTTCGACCGGGTCGTCCGCGTCGGCCGCCAGCACGGCGGCGGCGAACCCCCGGGCGAGCGCCACCTTCCCCGACCCCGACGGGCCGACCAGCAGGTAGGCGTGCACCGGGTCGCGGGCGGCCGCGGCGAGCTGGCGGACGGCCGCCTCCTGGCCGACGACGTCGCGCCAGGGGTCGGCGTCCCCCGCCGCGCCCGCGGCGGATCCCGCATCCGTGGCCGGCACCGTGGAGCTCACGCCGGTCAGTCTCGCGCCTCGCCGGCGGTCCCCCGTCCGGCCCCGCCCGGGCCGGCGCCGTCGCCCGGCACCGGCCCGGCGGCGCGGGCCAGGTCCGGGAGGCGGGTCGCCACCGCCTCCCACACGGCCGCCTCGACCTCGTCCGGCGGCGGCGTCCCGTCGATCGTCACCCACCGCTGGGGGTCGGCCCCCGCCAGCGCCCGGTAGCCGCGCCGCACCCGCTCGTGGAACTCCTCCCCCGCCGCCTCCATCCGGTCCCGGGCGGCCGTCGACCGGCGGCGGGCCACCTCCCGGGGGACGTCGAGCAGCACGACCAGGTCCGGCCACAGGTCGCCGGCGGCCCAGGACGACAGGCGGCGCAGCTCGTCCACCGGCAGGCCCCGGCCGTAGCCCTGGTAGGCGAGGGTCGAGCCGATGTAGCGGTCGCAGACCACGTGGCGGCCCGCGGCCAGGGCCGGGCGCACGACCTCGGCGACGTGCTGGGCCCGGTCGGCGGCCATGAGCAGCGCCTCGGCCCGTGGGTCGAGGCCGGTCGTGCGGACGTCCAGCAGCAGGGCGCGCAGCGCGGCGCCGACGTCGGTCCCGCCCGGCTCGTGCGTGTGCACCGCCCCCAGCCGGGCGGCCAGGCGCCGCGCCTGGGTCGACTTGCCCGTGGCCTCGCCGCCCTCGAACACGATGAAGCGAGCCACGGCGCCGGCGCTCAGGACGACCCGTCGGCGCCGTCGGCGTCGGGCGAGCGCCCGTTGCCCGACGCCGTCCGCTTCGCGGCGGCCTTCTTCGCCGCCGCCTTCTTGGCGGTCGCCTTCTTCGTGGACCTCGCGGTCGCCTTCTTCGCGGTGGTCTTCTTGGCGGCGGCCTTCTTGCGGGTGCCCCGCTTCTTCGCCGGGCCGGCCTCGCGCCGGGCCTGCAGCAGCTCGGCGGCCCGCTCGACGGTCAGGCCCTCGACCGTGTCGCCCTCCCGCTCCCGCAGCGACGCGTTGGTCTCCCCGTCGGTGACGTAGGGGCCGTAGCGGCCGGTCTTGATCACCATCATCCGGCCGGTGACCGGGTCCTCGCCGACCTCTCGCAGGGGCGCGGCGGCCTGCCGCCCCCGCCGCTTGGGCTCGGCGAAGAGCCGCAGCGCCTCCTCCAGCGTGACGGTGAACAGCTCCTCCTCGGAGGCCAGGCTTCGGGTCTCCTTGCCACGCTTGAGGTAGGGGCCGTAGCGGCCGTTGAGGGCGACGATCTCCTCCCCCGTCTCGGGGTCGGTGCCGACCGTGCGGGGCAGGGAGAGCAGCCGGAGGGCGTCCTCCAGCGTGATCGTCGACAGCGACATCGACTTGAACAGCGACGCCGTGCGGGGCTTCTCGCCCTCCGGCAGCGTCTCGGCGTCGCCGAGCTGGACGTAGGGGCCGAACCGGCCCGACTTGGCGTAGACGGGCAGCCCGGTCGCCGGGTCGTGGCCGATCGGCTCGTCGCCCTTGGGGGCGGCCAGCAGCTCGAGCGCCTTCTCGACGGTCAGCTCGTCGGGCGCCAGGTCCTCGGGCACCGACGCCGTGTCCTCGCCCCGCTTGACGTAGGGGCCGTAGCGCCCGTTGCGGACGACGATCTCGTTGCCGTCGGGGTCCTTCCCGATGGGGATGGAGTTGACCTGCGCGGGGTCGGCGTTGGCCATGGCCGCCTCGATGAGGGCGGTCAGGCCGGTGACCCCGTCGCCGTTGCCGTTGCGCCCGAACCAGAAGTCGTGCAGGAACGGCTCCCGCTCGCGCCGCCCGGCGGCGATCTCGTCGAGCAGGTCCTCCATCCGGGCGGTGAACGAGTAGTCGACCTCGGACGTGAAGTGCGCCTCCAGCAGCTGCACGACCGCGAAGGCCGACCACGTCGGCACCAGCGCCTGGCCCCGCTTGCGGACGTACCCGCGGTCCTGGATCGTCTGCATGATCGAGGCGTAGGTCGAGGGCCGGCCGATGCCCAGCTCCTCCAGGCGCTTGACCAGCGACGCCTCGGTGTAGCGGGGCGGGGGCTGGGTGGTGTGGCCCTGCGGCTCGATCGCCGGGTCGGGCAGGCGCTGGCCCTCCTGGAGCTCGGGCAGCAGGCGCTCGCGGTCGTCGAGCTCGGCGTCGGGGTCGTCGGAGCCCTCGACGTAGACCCGCAGGTAGCCCGGGAAGGTGATGGTGCGGCCCGACGCCGACCAGTGGGTGGTCGTCACCTCGAGCCCCTCGGGCCGGCGGGCCACCGGGGCCTCGATGCGCACGCTCACGGTCTTGCCGACGGCGTCGGCCATCTGCGAGGCCAGCGTGCGCTTCCAGATGAGCTCGTAGAGCCGCAGCTCGGGGCCGGTGAGCTCGCCGGCGAGCTGCTCGGGTGTGCGCCACCGGTCGCCGGCGGGCCGGATGGCCTCGTGCGCCTCCTGCGCGTTCTTGACCTTGCCCCGGTAGACCCGGGGGGCGTCGGGCAGGTACCGGTCGCCGTAGAGCTCGCGCGCCTGGGTCCGGGCGGCGGAGAGGGCCTCCTCGGACAGCGTCACCGAGTCGGTGCGCATGTAGGTGATGTAGCCCTTCTCGTAGAGGCTCTGGGCCGTGCTCATCACCTGGCGCGAGGTCATGCCGAGCTTGCGCCCGCCCTCCTGCTGGAGGGTCGAGGTGATGAACGGCGGCTTCGGCGAGCTGCGGTAGGGCTTCTCCTCGACGGCGGTGACGGTGAACGGCGCGCCGTCCAGCGCCTCGACCAGCGCCCGGGCGGCCCGCTCGTCGACGACGGTCACCCCGTCCCGGTGCACCCGGCCTTGGTTGTCGAAGTCCTTGCCGGTGGCGACCCGGTCGCCGTCCAGCCGGACGAGCACGGCGGTGAAGGCCGGGTCGGTGGCGAAGGCCGCCCGCAGGTCCCAGTAGTCGGCCGGCACGAACGCCATGCGCTCGCGCTCCCGCTCGACCACCAGCCGGATGGCGGGGCTCTGCACCCGACCGGCGGACAGGCCGGTGGCCACCTTGCGCCACAGCACCTCGCTGACCGGGTAGCCGAACAGCCGGTCGACGATGCGGCGCGCCTCCTGGGCGTCGACCAGGCCGTGGTCGATGTCCCGCGACCGCTGCACCGCCTGCTCGATGGCCTGGCGGGTGATCTCGTGGAAGACCATCCGCTTGGTGGGGACCCGCGGCTTGAGCACCTCCGTGAGGTGCCAGGCGATGGCCTCCCCCTCGCGGTCCTCGTCGGTGGCGAGGTAGAGCTCGTCGGCCTCGGCCAGCGCGGCCTTCAGGCGCTTCACCACGTCCCGCTTGCTCGGCGGCACGACGTAGGTGGGCTTGAACCCGTTGTCGACGTCGACCGCCAGCCCCTTCGGCTCCAGGTCGCGGACGGCACCGATCGACGCCTCGACCCTGAAGTCGTCGCCGAGGAAGCGCGCGATGGTGCGCGCCTTGGCCGGCGACTCGACGATGACGAGGGACGTGGGCACGGCGACAGTTGAAAGGTAAGCGCGAGCACGTGTCAATTGCGCCCCGGCCACCCCGCGTCGGTGATCGGGGACGTGTGGGGGTGATCCCCGATGCCCCCCTGGGGGGTGCTCCGTAACCTGATGTGGTCCCCGATCGCCGACGGGGACGGAGCCCAGGGAGGACAGGATGACCGGCATGTCACTGCTCGACGTGCTGCGGGGCGTGATGCTCGACCCGGCCGAGCAGGCTGCATACAACGCCGATCCACGCGCCTACCTCGCGCAGTTCGGCTTCGGGGACGTCGACCCCGCGGACCTGTCCGAGGCCGTCGGGCTGGTGGCCGACACCCTGCCCCCCGACCAGGCGCAGGCCGCGCTGTCGTCCACCGTCACGGGCACCGACAGCTCCTTCGGGGACGTCACCGCCGACTTCGACGCCGAGCCCGGCGGCGCGCCCGCGGCGCCGGCCGGCGGTGACGACCCCGGCCCCGCCGGCGACGAACCCACCGTCGACGACGACGTCGGTGGCGACGACGTCACCGCGCTGTCGTTCGGCGAGGGCGGCGACCTCGACGACGACACCTTCGAGGACGCCGCGGACGACGGGTCGGACCTCGGGGGGCACGGCCTCGGCGACGTCGGCGACGACCACGCCGCCCACGACGTCGACGACGACCTCGGCCACGCCGACGACCACGACCTCGACGACGTCCTGGGCCACCACCTCGGCGACCACGACGTCGACGACGGGCTCGACCACCACCTCGACGACGTCGACGACCACGGCCTCCACCACCCCCACGACGGCCCGGGCCTGCACGCCGACGACGTCGACGACGACCTCGCGTCGGGCGACCCCGACGACTTCGACATCGGGTCCTTCTGACCCGCCGCGCGCCGGCCGCCCCGCATCGGCGCCTCCCCCACGAGATCGACGCCTCCCCCCAGGAGAGGTGGCCCGGGTCCCCTCGCCCGGGCCACCGTCGCGCCCCGGCGGCGCCCCACCCGGGGACCCCCGGACCACCCCGCCGATCCCCTACGGGGGCGGGGGGTGCGGACGGGGGTGATCCCCGATCCCCGCCGGGCGACGGAGACCTACCGTCTGCTCACGCAACGTACCGAAGGCGGGTGGCCGCCGAACGATCCAGGAGCAGGAAGCCATGTCCCTCCTCGACACCCTCATCAGCATCTTCACCGACAACGACACGCGGGCGGCCTTCCAGGACGATCCTGAGGGCTTCCTCAACCAGAACGGGCTCGGCAACGTGACGAGCCAGGACATCCAGGCCGAGATGCCGCGGGTCCTGAGCGCCATCCAGGGCAACACCGGCGGGGCGGCCCAGGGCGGCGTGGCCAACTTCGCCGGCAGCGGCAACGTGACCCTCCCGCCGCCCCCTGCGTCGAGCGGCGGTGGCGGCCTGGCCGAGGGCGGCCTGCAGGGCGCCATCGAGTCGATCAACCACTACACGAACGTCCTGAACGTCACGAACCAGCGGTTCGAGGACAACGACACGACGTTCGTCGACGACCGGGACACGACGGTCGACAACTCGGTCAACCAGAACATCACCGCCTTCGGCGACGTCAACCAGGACTTCGACAACGACGTCGTCTCGGGCGACGGGGCCGTGGCGGCCGGCGACGGCGCCCAGGTGAACACCGGCGACGGGGCCGTCCAGGTCGGCGGCGACGTCTCCGACGCCACGATCGCCACCGGCGACGTGGGCGGGTCCGTGACCGGCGACGTCACCGACTCCGTCGTCGGCGACGGCAACCAGGTCATCCAGGACTCGGACGTCGGGGCGGTCTCGTTCGGTGACGGCGACGCCACCAACGTCGAGGCGGAGAACGCCGTGCTGGGCGACGGCACGATCGTCGACGGCGGCGAGGGCGACATCGCCTTCAACCAGGGCGACGGCGACCTCACCCAGATCGAGGACTCGGTGCTCAGCGAGTCGGTCGTCGGCGACGGCACCGTCCAGTCCAACGACGTCGCCATCAGCGCCGAGGACGGCTCGGCCGTGGCCTTCGGCGACGGCGCCGACGCCGGCTCCGGCGACATCTCGATCGAGGGCAACTCGGGCACCGTCCAGATCGCCGACGACGGCGCCACCCAGACCGGTGTCACCGACAACTCGATCGCCGACAGCTTCAACACCGAGGTCCAGTACACGGACAACTCGATCAACGACAGCTTCGACACGACCGACTCGTTCAACACCGAGCTCGACTACAGCGACAACTCGGTGGACAACAGCTACACGGACGCCAGCGACGACGACGTCGTCGACGTCGACGCCAGCGTCGAGGCCCCGGCGGAGGACCCCGGCATCGAGGCCCTCTGATCGGGCGCCCCGCACGGGACCGACATCCCCCACGGCAGCCAGACCGGTGCCCCGGCGTGACGCCGGGGCACCGGCGCGCCCGGGCAGCCCCCGAGCGACCCGGTGCGCCCGGGCTCCGGCCCCCGGGACGGACGGGGTCACCACGGGGTGATCCCCGATGCCGGGCCGCGGGCCGTTCCGTACGTTGTCGCCACGGCCTCCCGAGCGGGCGGAGGCACGGAGCGACAGGAGTGCCAGATGAGCGTGATCGACTTCCTCCTCGACCTGTTCCGCGACGAGTCCGAGCGAGAGGCGTTCGAGGACGACCCCAGCGGCTACCTGGCGGAGCACGCCCCCGAGGGCCTGACCGCCGAGGACATCCTCGCCGCCATGCCCGGCGTGTGCGCGGCCCTCCCGGAGGGGCCGGCCACGACGCTGCGCACGGCCTACCGGCTGTCGGGGACCGGCGGCGGTGCCGGGGGCACCGGTTCGGGCGGCGGGTCGACGGCCGCCGTCGCGCCCCAGGCCGGGTCGGTGCCGCCGCCTCCGGCGGTCGACCCGGGCGGCGACCCGGTCGAGCAGGTCGTGCAGCAGCTGCGCTACTACACGAACGTCCTGAACGTCACGAACCAGCGGTTCGAGGACAACGACACGACGTTCGTCGACGACCGGGACACGACGGTCGACAACTCGGTCAACCAGAACATCACCGCCTTCGGCGACGTCAACCAGGACTTCGACAACGACGTCGTCTCGGGCGACGGGGCCGTGGCGGCCGGCGACGGCGCCCAGGTGAACACCGGCGACGGGGCCGTCCAGGTCGGCGGCGACGTCTCCGACGCCACGATCGCCACCGGCGACGTGGGCGGGTCCGTGACCGGCGACGTCACCGACTCCGTCGTCGGCGACGGCAACCAGGTCATCCAGGACTCGGACGTCGGGGCGGTCTCGTTCGGTGACGGCGACGCCACCAACGTCGAGGCGGAGAACGCCGTGCTGGGCGACGGCACGATCGTCGACGGCGGCGAGGGCGACATCGCCTTCAACCAGGGCGACGGCGACCTCACCCAGATCGAGGACTCGGTGCTCAGCGAGTCGGTCGTCGGCGACGGCACCGTCCAGTCCAACGACGTCGCCATCAGCGCCGAGGACGGCTCGGCCGTGGCCTTCGGCGACGGCGCCGACGCCGGCTCCGGCGACATCTCGATCGAGGGCAACTCGGGCACCGTCCAGATCGCCGACGACGGCGCCACCCAGACCGGTGTCACCGACAACTCGATCGCCGACAGCTTCAACACCGAGGTCCAGTACACGGACAACTCGATCAACGACAGCTTCGACACGACCGACAGCGGCAACCTGCACGTCGACGCCAGCGACAACTCGGTGGACAACAGCTTCACCGACGTCAGCGACGACGACGGCGTCGACATCGACGTCGACGGGCCGCTCGCCTGAGGGCGGCCGACCCGACGCCACGACGGGGCCCCGGGCGGACGGCCGGGGCCCCGTCCCGCGTCCAGACGCTCGACGGATCCGCGTTAGCGTGGACGATCACGAGGAGTTGAGTGAGCGATGGCGGGGAACCCCAACGCCGACCAGAGGTCGGCCAGCGTCCAGCAGGCGTTGTCAGTGGTCGAGCTCGGCATCAAGGCCGCCACGGCCTACTCGCGCCCCGACCTCGAGCAGCGCCTCCTCCTGACGCGCAAGCGCCTCACCGACCCGGCGTTCCACGTGTTCGTCATCGGCGAGTTCAAGCAGGGCAAGTCCTCGCTCGTCAACGCGCTGCTGAACGCCCCCATCTGCCCGGTCGACGACGACATCGCCACGGCGGTGCCGACGGCCATCCGCTACGGCGACCCGCCGTCGGCGGCCGTGCTGTTCGACCCGGGCGGCGACGGCGAGGTCGAGCGGGAGCCCGAGCGGGAGGCGATCCCCGTCGACCAGGTGGCCCGCTACGTCACCGAGGCGAGCGACGCCCCCGACGACCGCCGCATCCAGTCGGTGGAGGTGGCGCTGCCCCGCAAGCTGCTGAGCGACGGGCTCGTCATCGTCGACACGCCGGGCGTCGGCGGCCTGGGTTCGGCGCACAGCGCCGCCACCATCGGGGCGCTGCCGATGGCCGACGCCGTCGTGTTCGTCTCCGACGCCAGCCAGGAGTTCTCGGGGCCGGAGCTCGAGTTCCTGCAGACGGCGCTGCAGATGTGCCCCAACGTCGTCTGCGTCATGACGAAGATCGACTTCTACCCCGCCTGGCGCAAGATCCGGGACATCAACGTCGAGCACCTGCGGCGCCACGACATCGACGCCGAGATCCTCTGCGTCTCCTCCGCGCTGCGCATCCACGCCCTGCGGACCAACGACCGCGAGCTCAACCGCGAGTCCGGCTTCCCCGCCCTCGCCAACTACCTGCAGAACAAGATCGCCGCAGACGCCGAGCGGCTGAGCGTGCGGGCCGCCGCCAACGACGTGGTCGCGGTGGCGACCATGCTCGAGTCGCAGTTCCGCAGCGAGCGCCAGGCCCTCGACGACCCCGAGCAGGCCCAGCAGATGGTCGACAACCTCACCGAGGCCAAGGCCAAGGCCGAGCGGCTGAAGAGCGGGGTGTCGAAGTGGCAGCAGACGCTGAGCGACGGCGTCATCGACCTGCAGGCCGACGTCGAGCACGAGCTGCGCAGCCGGCTGCGCCAGGTCACCCGGCTGGCCGACGAGGCCATCGACAACAGCGACCCGGCCGAGACCTGGGACGAGTTCCAGGCCTGGCTCTACCGGCGGGTGGCCGACGACGTCGTCCAGACCTACGCCTTCCTGCACCGCCGGGCCCAGGAGCTGGCGGCCCGGGTGGGTGAGCACTTCGGCGAGGACGGCGACGAGATCGCCGTCGACCTCGACGTGGCCAACCCGACCGAGGCCCTCGCCGCCGTCGACGCCGACACCGACGTCGAGCTGTCGAAGATGGGCCTCGGGTCCCAGGGCCTCACCGCCCTGCGGGGCAGCTACGGCGGCATGCTCATGTTCGGCATGCTCGGCAACCTGGCCGGCCTGGCCATGGCCAACCCGGCCACCCTGGTCATCGGCCTGTTCATGGGCCGCTCCGCGCTGCGCAGCGAGAAGGAGCGGCAGCTGCAGATGCGCCGCAACCAGGCCCGCCAGGCGCACCGCAAGTACACCGACGAGGTCGCCTTCGTGGTCGGCAAGGACACCCGCGACACGCTGCGCCGCACCCAGCGCCGCCTGCGCGACTACTTCGCCGCCCGGGCCGAGGAGCTCCACCGCTCGGCCACCGAGGCGCTGGCCGCCGCCCAGCAGGCCGTGAAGTCCGACGCCACGTCCCGCCAGAAGCGCCTGCGCGACGTCGACGCCGAGCTCAAGCGCATCGCCGTGCTGCGCGAGAAGGCCTACGCCCTGGCGCCGGAGCTGAAGGCGACCGCCGCGGAGGCACGGTCGTGAGCGCGCCCGGCTCGTCGCCCCTCCTCGCCAGCGTCCGCCGCCTGCTCGAGCAGGCGGTGCAGGCCTGCGCCGACCACCCCGAGCCGCAGGCCCGCCTGCGGGCGGTGCTCGACCGGCTCGACGAGCCGCTGCGGGTCGCCATCGCCGGCAAGGTCAAGGCGGGCAAGTCGACCCTGCTCAACGCCCTGGTCGGCGAGGAGCTGGCGCCCACCGACGCCGGCGAGTGCACCCGCATCGTCACCTGGTACAAGGACGGCATCACCTACCGGGCCACCCTCGAGCCCCACGAGGGCGAGCCCCGGCAGGTGCCGTTCAGCCGGGACGGCGGCGCCATCAACGTCGACCTCGGCTCGATGCGGGCCGAGGACGTCCGCCGGCTGGTCATCGAGTGGCCGTCGTCGTCGCTGCGGCAGATGACCCTCATCGACACGCCGGGCATCGCCTCGATCTCGACCGACGTCTCGGCCCGCACGACGGCCTTCCTCACCCCGGGCGAGGACCAGGTCACCCCGGCCGACGCGGTGCTGTACCTGATGCGGCACCTGCACAGCTCGGACATCAACTTCCTCGAGGCCTTCCACGACGAGGAGTTCTCCCAGGCCACGCCGGTCAACGCCATCGCCGTCCTGTCCCGGGCCGACGAGGTGGGCGTGGGCCGCATCGACTCGATGGCCTCCGCCCAGCGGATCGCCGCCCGCTACCGCTCCGACCCCAAGGTGCGGCGGCTGGCCCAGACGGTCGTGCCGGTCGCCGGCCTGCTGGCCCAGTCGGGCGCCACCCTGCGGGAGGCCGAGTTCAAGGCGCTCTACACCATCGCCAACGCGCCGCGCGACGACGCCGAGGCGCTGTTCCTGTCGGCCGACCGCTTCGTCCAGGCCGAGACGCCGATCCCGCTCACCAACATGGAGCGCGAGCACCTGCTCGACCGCTTCGGGCTGTTCGGGGTGCGGCTCGCCGTGGCCCTCATCCGCCAGGGGGCGGCGACGACGGCCACCGCCCTGTCCAGCGAGCTGGTGCGGCGCAGCGGCCTGAACGAGCTGAAGGACGTGCTGCTCAGCCAGTTCGCCGCCCGCCGGGACGTGCTCAAGGCCCGCTCGGCGCTGCTCGCGCTCGAGGCCGTGCTGCAGGAGCACCGGATCCCCGGCCGCGACGTGCTGGCCACCGAGCTCGAGCGGATCACGTCCGGCGCCCACGAGTTCGCCGAGATCCGGCTGCTCAACGCGCTGCGGGCCGGCGGCATCAAGGTCAAGCCGGCGGAGGCGGCCGAGATGGAGCGCCTGCTCGGCGCCGAGGGCGGCGCCATCCACACCCGGCTCGGCCTGTCGCCCGAGGCCGACGTGTCCGAGGTGCGCCGGGCCCTGACCAACGCCATCGGGCGCTGGCAGCGGCGGGCCGAGAGCCCCATGTCGTCCCGGGAGGTCGCGGACGCCGCCCGGGTCGTCATCCGGACCTGCGAAGGCCTCCTGGTCTCGCTCGGCTGATCCGGGCCCGAGGCCGGCACGGCGGGAGGGCAGCGGTGGTCGACGTCGAGCGCGACGGCAACGGGGGTGCCGGGGAGGGCGCCGGGGCCCCCTCCGGCTACACCCCGCCGCCGTCCCCCGCGTACGCGTCGAGCCCGCCGCCCGTCCGCCACCGGACGACGACGCTGCCCACGCCCGACGCGGACCGCGAGCCGGGCGGTGGCCGCGGCCGGGGCGGCGACGGGGAGGGCTCGCCGAGCGGCGGCGACCGGACGGCCGGGGCGGACGCCCGGCGGTCCCGCACCGAGCGACGGGCGCGGCAGCTGCTCGTGGCCGGCATCGCCCTCGTGGCCTTCGCGGGCGGGATCGTCGTCGCCGCCCTCACCCTGGGCGGCGGCACCGACGAGCCGGTGGCCGGCACGGTCACCTCGACGACCGGCCTCGTGACCGCCCGGGTCGAGGGCGAGGAGCCCCGCGCCCTCTCCACCGGCGACACCGTCGAGGTCGGCGCCGTCGTCGAGACCGGCGGCTCGGCGGCCGCGACCATCGAGCTGGCCGGCGGCACGGTCGTGCGCCTCGACGCCCGGGCCCGGGCGACCCTCGCGGGGGCGGGCGGCGACGCCGGCGGGGACGCCGGCACCGCCGACGAGCCCGAGGTCGTCGTCCGCCCCGACGACGGCCGGCTGTGGCTGCGCCCGCCGGCCGGCGGGCCGGCACCGCTCGTCGAGATCCCCCACGCCCGGGTGACGACCGAGGACCACCCCCTCGGCGTCGACTGCACGGCCGCCTGCGCGGTCGAGGCCCCGGCCGGGGGCGTCGTCGTGACCACCGCCGGCGCGTCGTTCGCGCCGGCCACCGGTGAGGTGCTGGCGGTCGCCGGTGCCGAGGACCTCGACCTGGCGCTGCCGGGGGAGCCCTCCGACTGGGCCCGCCGCAACCTGGAGGCCGACGAGGCGGCGGGGTTCCCGAGCCCGAGCCCGGACGAGGGCGCCGGCATCGCCCGGACGGCGGTGCTCGACGGCACCTACCCCCTCGTGTTCGAGGTCGTGGGCCCGCCGGAGGGCGACCCGGTCCCCGAGTCGCTGCGCTACGCGGAGGGCGAGACCTACGCCGTCGTGATCACGGCGGACGGCAGTGGCTGCGAGGCGCCGCCCTGCGACGTCCCGGTCGGCGCGCCCGAGGGCCCGTCGGGCACCGCCCACGTCGCCGAGGGCACGGTCACCCTCGACCTCTCCCAGCCGATCGACTGCTACGACCAGTCGTTCACCGACGTCGTCGAGCCCGGGATCGGCACGGCCACCGTCTCCGCCACCCTCACCGTCGACGACGCCGACTACGCGGAGGGGCGCTGGCGCATCCGCTCGCTGTCGGGGTCGGGCGCGCTCGGCTCCACCCTCACCACCCGGTGCGACCCCGCCGACGTGCTGGGGACCACCACCTCACCCGCCACCGTCACCAGCGGCCGCTGAGGCCACGTCGCCCTCCCCCGCCGGCGGGGCCCCGAGCGGCTCGGACGCGATCGCCTCGAGCACCATCGGCCCGAGCGACGACGCCACCTCGGTGGCCGACTCGGGGGTGAAGTGGACGCCGTCGGGCCGCAGCGCGGGGTCCATCTCGCCCCCGGGCAGCGACCGGAGCAGCCCGGGCAGGTCGACCGTGACGACCCCGTGGCGCTCGTCGGCCACCTGCTGGAGGATCTCGTTCAGGCGGTCCATGCGCTCGGGGTCGGACTCGGGGTAGGGCGGGTCGGGAGGTGGCTCCTCGTTGCGGCCCACCTCGATCCGGGGCGCCAGCACCCACACGACGACCAGCCCCTCCTCCAGGAACAGGTCGGTGGCCCGGGCGATCTCCTCGTACAGGTACTCGTCGTAGACCGGGTCGCCGGGAGCCCGCCACCGGTCGTCGCCGGGCAGCCGGCGGTCGGCGACGTCCCACGGGCCGGTCTGCGCGATGGCGAAGTCGAGCCGGCCGACGTCGGCCCGGATCTGGGCCACCCGCTCGGGGATGGCCTCCTCCCACCCGTCGCACCCCTGGGGGGCGACCGTGGCCCGGCCCCGCTCCCGGCGCTCGCCGCCCCGCGTGACGCCGCACCCCAGCAGGTCGTTGACGGCGCCCGGGAGCACCAGCTGGCCCGTCTCGCCGCCCCAGGCGCTCAGCCCCCAGGCGGTCCGGAACATCGTCGAGTCGCCGAACACGATGCCGACGCGGGCGCCCTCGGGGACCTCGGCCGCGCTCGCCGCCTCGAGGGCCTCCAGGTAGGCGAGCTGCTCCGCGGTGAAGCCGTCCGGCACCGACACCGGCACGACCGCGACCACCAGCGCGGCCGCGGCCACCGCGCCGGTGGCGACCGCCGGCATGGGGACCCGGGGCGGCGACCAGCCGCGCCGGATCGGCCGCTCGACCGCGACGTAGGAGATGGCCGCCACGGCGAGGGTGACCGCCACCCGCAGGGCGAACAGCGGCGCCCGGCCGAGGCCGGTCCGGTCGGCGTCGAGCACGAGGAAGATCGGCCAGTGCACCAGGTAGACGCCGTAGGAGACGACGCCGAGCAGGCGGAGCGGCGCCCAGGAGAGCGCCCTGCGCACCGGGCCGGGGACGGACGCGCCGGCGACGAGCGCCGTCGAGGCGACGGCGTAGGCGAGCAGGCCGCCCCGGGCCAGCGCCGGCGACCGGTGGTCGACGGCCCACCACGCCCAGGCGGTGACGGCGAGGGCCGGCACGCCGGCGACGGCCGCGGCGCGGGCGACGGCGGGTCGGTGCAGGGCACCGGCGGTGGCGGCGACCGCGAGCAGCGCCCCGAGGAGCACCTCGGCCATCCGGACGTAGGTGGCGTAGTAGGCGGTCGACCAGCCGTCGACGCCGTGGACCGCCGTGGCCGCCGCCGCGACGGCGACCAGCGCGGCGAGCACCGCGGCGTAGACCCGCAGCGAGCCCCGACCGAGGGCCAGCGCCCCGACGGTGACGAGGGGGAAGAGCCAGTAGAACTGCTCCTCGATCGCCAGCGACCAGAAGTGGAGCACCGGCGACGGGGCGGCGAACAGGTCGCCGTAGGACTGGCCGTCGAGCACGAACCGCCAGTTGGCGACCTGGCCCAGCGCGGCGAGCAGGTCACCGGCCAGCCCCTCGGTCGCGAGCGCGCCCGCCACCCGGGAGCCGGCCGCCACGCCCACCAGGGTCAGGGCGGCGGCCGGGAAGAGCCGGCGCAGCCGGCGCGACCAGAAGCGCCCGAGGGCGACCCGGCCGGTGGCGCGCCGCTCGACGAGCAGCAGCGATGTGATGAGGAACCCGGACAGGGTGAAGAACGTCGAGACGCCGAGGAAGCCCCCGCGCGCCCACGGGAACCCGGCGTGGAACAGCAGGACGGCGGCCACGGCCAGGCCGCGGATGCCGTCGAGGGCCGGGTTGTGGGGCAGGCGCGGGGCGGCCGGCGTCGTGCCGCCGGCGTCGGGCGCAGGAGGGGCGGGTCGGTCGGGCGCGTGTGCCATGCGTCGTGCGGCCCGTCGGGCCGGGGTCGACCGCCCGCCTCCCCGGCCGCGCCACGCCGGACGTGCGCGCGGCCGCAGGGTCCCGACGCGTACGGGTCCTGCGCGCCCCGCCGGGCCTCGGCCGGGCCCGGCGGGGTGCCGTCAGATCGCCGTCAGACCTTCAGCAGGATGGCGTCACCCTGGCCGCCGCCCCCGCAGAGGGCCGCGGCCCCGAGGCCGCCGCCCCGGCGCTTCAGCTCGAGCATCAGCGTCAGCGCCACCCGGGTGCCGGACATGCCCACGGGGTGGCCGAGGGCGATGGCGCCGCCGTTCACGTTGACGACGTCGGGGCCGATGCCGAGGTCGTCCATCGACGCCAGGCCCACCGCCGCGAAGGCCTCGTTGATCTCGAACAGGTCGATGTCGCCCACCGAGCGGCCGACCTTCTCCAGGGCGTCCTTGATGGCCCGGGACGGCTGCGTCAGCAGCGACGGGTCGGGGCCGGCCACCTGGCCGTAGGAGACGACCTCGCCCAGCGGCTCGACGCCGAGGCGCTCGGCCGCCGCCTTGGAGGCGACGACCACGGCGGCGGCGCCGTCGGAGATCTGCGACGCGTTGCCGGCCGTGATGTTGCCCGACTCGGCGAACGCCGGCCGCAGCCGGGCCAGCGCCTCGACCGTGGTGCCCGGGCGCACGCCCTCGTCGGTGTCGACGACGACGGGGTCGCCCTTCCGCTGCGGGACCTCGACCGGGACGATCTCCTCGGCGAGGCGGCCGTCCTTGATGGCCGCGGCGGCCCGCTCGTGCGAGCGGGCGGCGAACTCGTCCTGCGGCTCGCGGGGGATGCCGGCCGACGCCGCGTACTTCTCGGTGCCGGCGCCCATGGCGCACCGGTCGAAGGCGCAGAACAGGCCGTCGTACATCATCGAGTCGACGACGGTCTGGTCGCCCATGCGGTAGCCGTCGCGGGCACCGGGGAGCAGGTACGGCGCCTTGGTCATCGACTCCATGCCGCCGGCCACGACGATGTCGGCGGCGCCGGCGTTGATGAGCAGGTCGGCGAGGAAGATCGAGTTGAGGCCCGACAGGCACACCTTGTTGACGGTGGTGGCGGGCACCGTCATGGGGATGCCGGCGTTGACCGCGGCCTGGCGGGCGGTGATCTGACCGGCGCCGGCCTGCAGCACCTGGCCCATGAAGACGTAGTCGACCTGGTCGGGGGCGACGCCGGCGCGCTCGAGGGCGGCCTTGATGGCGAACCCGCCGAGGTCGGTGGCGGCGAAGCCGCCGAGGGCGCCGGAGAGCTTGCCGATCGGCGTGCGTGCTCCCGCCAGGATCACGGAACCTGCCATGTCATCCCCCAAGGAGTCGGTCGTCCTGCAACGGGGCCGAGCCTACCCACCGGTCACCTGGTGACCGAAGTCGACGGGTGGCCGGCGTCACGCCCGGTCGTCAGTCGGTGCCGCGCTCCCCGTCACCGGGGGTGGCGACGAGCTCGGCCCCGGCCGCGCCGCCCCCGTCGCCGTCCGGGCCCGCCACGGCGACCGCCACGGCCGGCGGCCGCTCGACGAGCGGCTGCCACAGGCGCCGGAGCAGCAGGAGCGCCGCCAGGTAGACGACGATCGAGAGCACCAGCACGGACCGGAAGCCGATGATCATGGCGAGGACCGTGGTCAGCACCGAGCCGATGACCGAGGCGAAGCCGTTGACCGCCCAGCCCCAGGCGACGTACTCCTCGCCGTGCTCGGTGAGCTGGGACACGGCACCGAGGCCGAGCGGCATGAACATGCCCAGCGTGACGCCGAGCGGCGCCAGCACCACGAAGGCGACGAGCACCCGGAGCCCGAGCGGGGTGGTGAGGAGTCCGTCGGTGATCCTCGGCAGCGCGAGCAGGTAGAGGAGCCCGAGCGCCACGACGACCGGGGCGAGCACCGGGACGATGCGCTGCGGCACGGCCCGGAGCCGGGCGCTGAGGAGGGCGCCGACGCCGGTGAAGATGAGCAGCGACGCCAGCGTGACCGTGAGCGAGTAGGTCGGATAGCCGAGGAACAGGATCAGGCGCTGGATGAGCGAGATCTCGAAGAACATGAAGCCGAAGCCCAGCGCCGCGAAGTAGAGCGCCGAGGTGCCCTTGCGCGGCAGCTGCCGCCACACCTTACGCATGGTGACGAACGGCAGCAGCAGGAACACCGCCGCCATCACCGTGGCGATGGCCAGCAGCAGGAGCACCACCCGCTCGCCGATGGAGTCCTCGGGGTCGAAGCGGTCGATGGGGTCGCCGAAGTTGGCGAGCACGTCGCGGAACCGGGCGAAGTGCCAGAAGAACGGCGCGTCGTCGGTGATCGGCGTGACCGCGTAGGGGTGGTCGGCGAAGAAGTCGTCGAGCTCGTCCTCCGGCAGGGTGATGGCCCGGGTGACGTTGTTGTCGCGCTCGTGGCCGGGCGCGTACTGCAGCTCGGTGCCCGGCACCTCGTCGTCCTGGGCGGCGAAGGTGTCGATCTCCTCCTGCGTGAAGGGCGTCTTCTTCACGAGGATGGTCGCCAGCCGGGCGTTGCCCTCGAGCCCGAAGGTGGAGACCATGACGTGGTCCTCGGGGTTCTCGACCCCGAAGTCCTCGAGGGCCTTGCGGGCCGTGGCCACGTAGCGCGTCGTGCGGTTGGACTTGACCGCCCAGTTCGGCTCGCCGAACTGGGCGGCGAGGATGCCGTCGTCGGTCAGGTGGTCGAGCGTCTCCTCGATGGCGTCGGCCGTGTAGAGGTAGCTCTCCGACAGCACGAAGGCGCCGGCCGTGGCCGCGTTGGAGGCCGCGTAGCTGTCGGGCGCCGGGTACCAGACGAGGTCGTACTCGTCGCCGCTGCGGGCCAGGTACGAGCGGCCGTCGCCGTTCTCGTAGTTGACCTCCGGCTGCTCGGCGAGGTGGCCGTTGTAGTCGGCGAAGGTGTCGGTGACGAGGTCGTGGGTGACGGGGTTGAGCTCGATCGCGTCGATCTGGCCGGCCTCGTAGTAGAGGGAGGCCAGGATCTCGTGGCCGCCGGCCGCCCCGATGATCATGACCTTCTCCGGCGGTTCGCCCAGCACGTCGAAGGGGAACGAGCGGGCGTCCCGGTCGAAGTCGAAGCGGCTGAGGCTGGCCCGGTCGCCGTCCCACTCCTTGATGACCGACCCGAGCATGCCGTCGTGCTCGAGCAGCAGGGTGTCGCCGAGGTCGACGACGTCGACCCGGAAGATGGCGCTCCACCGGGAGGTGACGCCGCCGCCCTTGTAGTGCTTGTCGACGTCGGTGCGGACGTCCGGCAGCGGGTCGACGCCCAGCGGGCCCGGCAGGCTCGGCGCGACCGTCAGCACCACCAGCCCCACGGTGGCGACGCCGGACAGCACGGCGGTGACCTGGTCCTGGTCGGCCAAGGCGAGCCGCAGCGCCACCGCGGCCAGGACCGCGCCGGCGAGCATGATCGTGCGAGCGGGGCCGATGCCGTTCATCAGGAACACGACCACGGCGCAGGCGACGCCGGCGCCGACCAGGTCGGCGAAGTAGAGCTTGTTGATGCCCTCCGTGCGCCGGGAGAACAGCGTCGAGATCATCACGCCGATCGGCACGAACGACGCGAAGAGGGCCAGGCAGAGCACCAGGATCATCCCGGTGTTCCAGTACGAGTCGCCGCTGCCGTAGTCCCACACCGCCAGCGAGGCCACGGACAGCCGGGCGACGACGATGTAGCCGACGAAGACGAAGGCGGCGCCGACCAGCGAGCCGACCGTGACGATGGCGTCGGTGCTCGCGCGCTTGAGGCTCTTGGACAGGGAGACGACCACGCTGCCCGTGCCGATGCCGAGCAGCGCGAGCCCGATGACGAGGTACGTGTAGTAGTAGAAGAGCTTGAACGAGACGATCCGCGTGTAGCTGATCTCGAGCAGCAGCGAGGCCAGGCAGATCAGGAAGATCTCGACGTGGTAGCCGCGGCCCGAGCCGGTCGTGCCCTCCGCGGCCCGACCGTCCGCCTGGGTGCTCTCGCCGCCCCGGTTGGGCGTCTCACTCGCCATCGAAACCCTTCCCCCTCGGGCGTTGCCCCTGTCCGGGTCGCAGGTGCCGCACGCGGCCGGACCCCGCGCAGCGTCGTCCTCTTGCGTTCGGCCCGCACTGTCTCCCGGCGCGGGCCCTCGCGGCCCGGCCCCAGCGCGGTGGGAGCATAGTTGTCGCTCCCTGTGCCCGGTGCAACAGACGGCGCGCCGAGGGCGGTCGCGAGGCGGCGCCGCGTGGCCGCTCGCGGGCCCGACCCCCTGGTGGAGCGGCCGGTTACCCGCGAGTACGTTGCCCGCCATGCAGGAGATCCTCGAGGCCATCCAAGAGGGCGCGCCGGGCGACGAGATCGCCGCGCTCCCCATCCCGGAGAGCTACCGGGCCGCGCACGTGCTGCGCAGCGAGCAGGACATGTGGGAAGGCGTGCCGTCGGAGGAGAAGGATCCCCGCAAGTCGCTGCACGTCGGCGAGGTGCCGACCCCCGAGCTTGCCCCCGACGAGGTCTACCTCGCCGTGATGGCCAGCTCGATCAACTTCAACACGGTGTGGACCTCGATCTTCGAGCCGCTCCCCACCTTCGGCTTCCTCGACCGGCTGGGCCGCGAGTCGGTGTGGGGCGCCCGCCACGCCCGCGACTACCACGTCGTCGGGTCCGACGCCTCGGGCGTCGTCCTGCGGGTCGGCTCGGCGGTGCGCAACTGGAAGCCCGGCGACCGGGTCGTCGTCCACTGCAACTACGTCGACGACCAGGACCCCTCCGCCCACGACGACTCGATGCTCGCCGCCAACCAGCGCATCTGGGGCTTCGAGTCGAACTTCGGCGGGCTGGCCGAGCTGGCGATCGTCAAGGCCAACCAGCTCATGCCCAAGCCCGAGCACCTCACCTGGGAGGAGGCCGCGGTCAACGGGCTGTGCGCCTCGACCAGCTACCGCATGCTCGTCGGCCGCCACGGCGCCCGCATGAAGCAGGGCGACGTCGTGTTCATCTGGGGCGCCACCGGCGGCATCGGCGCCTACGCCACCCAGCTCGTCCTCAACGGCGGCGGCACGCCGGTCGGCGTCGTGTCCAGCCCCGACCGGGCCCGCCTGCTCAACGCCATGGGCTGCGAGCACGTCATCGACCGCAAGGCCGAGGGCTACCGGTTCTGGAAGGACGAGCACACCCAGGACGAGAGCGAGTGGCGCCGCCTGGGCAAGAAGGTGCGCGAGCTGGTCGGCGAGGACCCCGACATCGTCTTCGAGCACCCCGGCCGCCAGACCATGGGCGCCTCGGTGTTCATCGCCAAGCGGGGCGGGACGATCGTCACCTGCGCCGCCACCAGCGGCTACATGATCGAGTACGACAACCGCCACCTGTGGATGAAGCTGAAGCGGATCGTCTCCAGCCACTTCGCCAACTACCAGGAGGCGTGGGAGATGAACCGCCTCATCGACAAGGGCGCCATCCACCCGGTGATGTCGGCGGTCTACACGCTCGACCAGGTCGGCGAGGCCGCCCGGGCGGTGCACCGCAACGAGGCCGAGGGCAAGCTCGCCGTGCTCTGCCTGGCGCCCGAGCCCGGCCAGGGCGTCGCCGACCCCGAGAAGCGCGAGCGGATCGGCGAGGACCGCCTCACGCTGTTCCAGCGCCACGCCCGCGGCGAGCTGTAGCCGGCGGGCGCACCGGAGACGTCCGAGCGGACCGGGCCGGCCCCGGCGGGGGCCGGCCCGGTCCCGCGCCCGGCGTCAGGCCGGGGCGTCCACCTGGTCGTGGTCCAGCCGCACGACCGCGCCGCCGGCGCCGGCCGACCGGTAGAGGGCGTCGACGGCCCGGTGCGCGGGCAGGGCGTCGGCGAGGGACGGCTCGGCCGGCCTGCCGTCCCGCACCGCCGACAGGAACGCCGTCGCCGAGTTGACGGTGCCCACGTCCCCGGCCTCGGCGATCGCCGTCCGCAGCTCGTCGCCCTCGAGCACCTGCTCCTCCTCGCCGGCGAAGCGCCACCGGACGGGGCCGGCGACATCGCCCTCCAGCGCGACGTACAGCCGCTCGCAGAACACCTCCACCCGCCGCAGGCTCGGGCGCTCGAGGATGTCGTGCCACACCGACACGAGCGACGCCGACGCGCCGCCGGCGAAGTCGAGCCGGGCCACGACGACGTCGTCGATGCCGGGGTGGCCGTGGACCTCGCGGGCCGTCGCGCTCACCGCGCACACCGGCCCGAGCAGCCACTGGAGGATGTCGACGTCGTGGATCGAGTGCTCCAGCAGGGTGCCGCGACCGGCCCGCGCCGCGTCGACCCGCCAGGTCGAGCCGTAGACGCCCTGGTTGGGGATGTACTGGTCGTCCCGGAACACGACGGCCAGCACCCGCCCGGCCTGCTCGTCCCGCACGAGGTGCCGGACCCACCGGAACGACGGCAGGAACCGCAGCACCAGGCCGACCTGGTTGACCACCCCGGCGCGCTCGACCGCGGCGACCATGCGCTCGACGGTCGGGGCGTCGACGGCCACGGGCTTCTCGCAGAACACGGCCCGGCCGGCGGCCGCGGCCTTCTCGACCAGGCGGGGGTGCTCCGAGGTCCAGGTGGCGACGTAGACGGCGTCGACCAGCTCGAGCAGCTCGTCCTCCCCGACCGCCCGGCCGCCGTGGGAGGCGGCGAACCGGGCGGCCCGCTCGGCGTCGGGGTCGTGGACGGCCACGATCTCGTTCGGGACCGACGACGCCGCCAGGGCGGCCACGTGGAACTGGGAGATGAAGCCCGCGCCGTAGAACCCGACCCGCACGGGCGGCGGTGTGGATGCCGACATGACCTGTGACGCTAGGTTCACGGTGTGCTCCTGACCGAGATCGACCACGTCGCCATCGCCGTCAACGACCTCGAGGCCGCCATCGCGTACTACCGCGACACCTTCGGCGCCGAGGTCGACCACCGGGAGGTGGTCGAGTCCGACGGCGTCGAGGAGGCGCTGCTCAAGGTCGCGGACAGCTACGTGCAGCTCCTCACCCCGACCCGCCCCGACTCGCCCGTCGCCAAGTTCCTGGAGCGCCGCGGCGAGGGCCTCCACCACGTCGGCTACCGGGTCGACGACTGCGCGGCCGCCCTCGAGGCGGTCAAGGCCCAGGGTGGGCGGGTCATCGACGAGCAGCCCCGCCCGGGCAGCCGGGGGACGACGGTGGCCTTCATCCACCCGAAGACCGCCTTCGGCACGCTCATCGAACTGGTCCAGGAGTAGTCGCACGGCCCGGCCGCTCGACCCGGGCCCGCTCCGCCGGGCCGGCCCCGAGGTGGCCTGGGGCGCGTGCGTGATCGAGGTCGAGGACGGCGAGGTCCTCCTCGACCTCGACGCCGACGCCGTGCTGCCCACCGCCAGCGTCGGCAAGGTGCTGCTGCTCGTCGAGGTCGCACGGCGCGTCCACGCCGGTGAGCTCGACCCGGCCGAGCCGCTCCCCCGCACGCCGGCGGACGCCGTCGGCGACTCGGGGCTGTGGCAGCACCTGCGGGTGCCGGCGCTGCCGGTCGCCGACCTGGCCGTCCTGGTGGCGGCGGTGAGCGACAACCTCGCGACCAACGTGCTGCTCCGGCGGGTCGGGCTCGACGCGGTGGCCGCGACCGCCCGGTCGGTCGGCCTGCGGGCCACCGCCCTCCACGACGTCGTGCGCGACGTCCGCACGCCGGCCGACCCGCCGGCGCTGTCGTCGGGGTCGGCCGCCGAGCTGGCCGGCCTGTTCGCCCGGCTGGCCGCCGGGGCGGCCATCTCCGCCGAGGTCTCGGCCACGGTCAACGGGTGGCTGGCGACGGGGACCGACCTGTCGATGGTGGCCGGCGCGCTCGGCCTCGACCCGCTGGCGCACGTGGCCGCGGACCGGAGTGTGGTGCTGCGCAACAAGACGGGGACCGACCCGGGCGTCCGGGCCGACGTCGGGTGGCTGCGGGCCGGGGGCACCACCCTCGCCTACGCCGTGCTCGCGGCCTGGCCGCCCGACCGTGACGAGCGCGACCCGGTGCTCGCCGCCATGCGGGCCCTCGGCGCGCAGCTGCGGGACCGCCTGCGCGCCGCGTGACGGCGGTCGCAGCCGGGTGCGGGCGGTGGGCGGCCGGTCGAAATCCACGTGGCAGCGGAGTGACCCGCTGCCACGATGAGCGGCCATGTTGTCGGTCCGTGGTCTCACCGTGGAGGTGGGTGGCACCCTCCTGGTCGAGGGGGTGGGCTTCACCATCCGCGCCGGCGACCGCGTCGGGCTCGTCGGGCGCAACGGCGCCGGGAAGACCTCGCTCCTCCGGGTGCTCGGCGGGATGGCCGAGCCCCGAGCCGGGGTCATCCAGCGGTCGGCGGCCTTCGGCTACCTGCCCCAGGACCCGCGGCTCGACGACATCCCGCCCAACACGACGGCGCTGAACCACGTCCTGTCCGGGCGGGGGATCGACGAGCTGGCCCGACGGCTGGAGGAGCTCCGGCTCAAGATGGAGGCCCAGCCGGGCGACGAGGACCTCGTGGCCCGCTGGAGCCGGGCCCACGACGCCTTCGAGCACGCCGGCGGTTACGCGGCCGAGGCCGAGGCCCGCCGCCTGCTGTCGGGGCTCGGGCTGTGCAGCGACCGCGTCGGGCTGCCCGTCTCGGTGCTGTCGGGCGGCGAGCGGCGGCGGGTCGAGCTGGCCCGCATCCTCTTCGCCGGCAGCGACCTGCTGCTGCTCGACGAGCCGACCAACCACCTGGACAACGACGCCCGGGCGTGGGTGCTCGACTTCCTCCGCTCCTACAAGGGCGCCCTGCTGGTCGTCAGCCACGACCTCGAGCTGCTCGACGAGTCGATCACCCGGGTGCTGCACCTCGACCGGCCCGGCGAGTCCGACGTCGGCGAGCTGACCGAGTACAAGGGCACGTGGTCGCAGTACAAGGCCGCCCGCGAGCGGGACGAGGCCCGCCGGGCCAAGATCGCCGCCCGGCAGCAGGCCGAGATCGCCCGCCTCCAGGCGCTCGTCGACCGGTGGGGCGCGAAGGCCAGCAAGGCGGCGTTCGCCCGCTCGCTGGAGACCCGCATCGAGCGGATCCGGGCCGAGGCGGTCGAGGCACCGCGGGCCCGCCGGGGCATGCGGCTCCGGCTGCCGCCGCCCCCGCCGTCCGGGCGGACCGTGCTCACCATCGAGGGGCTGGCCAAGAGCTACGACGGGCCCCCGGTGTTCGAGGACCTCGCCTTCGACGTCGGGCGGGGCGAGCGCGTGCTCGTCCTCGGCCTCAACGGCGCCGGCAAGACGAGCCTGCTGCGCATCCTGGCCGGCGTGACCGAGCCCGACCGCGGCCGCGTGGTGTGGGGCCACCAGGTGTCGGTCGGCTACTACGCGCAGGAGCACGAGGGCATCCGCCGGGGCGCGTCCGTGCTCGACCACATGACCGAGGCGTCGCCGGGGCTGGCGATCCCCGACCGCCGGCGGCTGCTCGGGATGTTCGGCCTGTCCGGCGACAAGGTCCACCAGGACGCCTCGACCCTGTCGGGCGGCGAGAAGACGAAGCTGGCCCTCGCCCTGCTCGTCGCCGGCCGCCACAACGTGCTGCTGCTCGACGAGCCGACCAACAACCTCGACCCGCCGTCCCGGGAGGCGGTGGCCGCCGCACTGGCGAGCTGGGGCGGCACGATGGTCATGGTCAGCCACGACACCGGGTTCGTGCGCGACCTGGCCCCCGACCGGGCCGTGCTGATGCCCGACGGCGACGTCGACCTCTGGTCCGACGACCTGCTCGACCTCGTCGAGCTGGCCTGAGCAGGCGACCCCACCCCCCGTTCCGGCGTCCCTCACCACCACGGTGGCGCGTGACGGACGCCGGAACGACGGGCGGCGCGGTCGCACGGCGTGGGTCGCGGCGGGCCGACCGATCCGGCGTCCCTGACCACCACGTCACCACCTGAGGGACGCCAGAAGCGGGTGCCCGCACCTGAGGGACGCCCGGACCGACGGTCCGCAGGCGAGGGACGCCGGAACCGGTTGGCAGGAGCGCACGAGCGGGCGGATCGGGGATCCGGCGAGGGTCCGGCGCCGCGGCCTGCGATGATGGCGGCCGTGAGCATCGAGGTCCACCTCGTGGACGGCACCTA
>ERZ777003.1328-NODE-1328-length-38101-cov-45.355543_pt1 | contig 38101 bp, 34 predicted proteins | sample MGYA00374956_ERZ777003 | MGnify/ENA primary metagenome ERZ777003 (study PRJEB29302, sample SAMN06268252) | bioreactor metagenome | isolation source: Joint BioEnergy Institute, California, USA | place: USA:Joint BioEnergy Institute, California, USA | collected... | reverse complement strand
GGTTCGGCCATGACGTCGTCGATGGAGCCGGCGACGACGAGTTCGCCGCCGCCGTCGCCGCCCTCCGGCCCTAAGTCGAGAATCCAGTCGGCCGTCTTGATGACCTCCAGATTGTGCTCGATGACGACCACGGTGTTGCCCTGGTCGACCAGCTCGTGCAGGACCTCGAGCAGCTTGGCGACGTCGTGGAAGTGGAGGCCGGTGGTGGGCTCGTCGAGGATGTAGAGCGTGCGGCCGGTGGCCTTCTTCGACAGCTCCTTGGCGAGCTTGATGCGCTGCGCCTCGCCGCCTGAAAGCGTGGTGGCCTGCTGGCCGATATGGATGTAGCCGAGGCCGACGCGGGAGAGGGTGACGAGCTTGTCGCGCACGGCCGGCACGGCGGAGAAGAACTCGACGCCCTCGTCGACCGTCATTTCCAGCACGTCGGCGATCGACTTGCCCTTGAAGAGGACTTCCAGCGTCTCGCGGTTGTAGCGCTTGCCGTGGCAGACGTCGCAGGTGACGTACACGTCCGGCAGGAAGTGCATCTCGATCTTGATGACGCCGTCGCCCTGGCAGGCCTCGCAGCGGCCGCCCTTGACGTTGAAGGAGAAGCGGCCGGGCTGGTAGCCGCGCGCCTTGGCTTCGGGCAGGCCCGCAAACCAGTCGCGGATCGGCGTGAAGGCGCCGGTGTAGGTGGCGGGATTGGAGCGCGGCGTGCGGCCGATGGGGGACTGGTCGATGTCGATGACCTTGTCGAGGAATTCGAGGCCCTCGATGCGGTCATGCTCGGCCGGGTGCTCCTTCGAGCCCATGATGCGGCGGGAGGCGGCCTTGTAGAGCGTTTCGATGAGGAAGGTGGACTTGCCGCCGCCCGACACGCCGGTGACGCAGGTGAAGGTGCCGAGCGGGATCTCGGCCGTGACGTTCTTGAGGTTGTTGCCGCGCGCGCCGACGACGCGGATGCGCCGCTTCTTCGAGATCTCGCGGCGGCGGGCGGGCATGGGGATGGAGAGCTCGCCGGTGAGATACTTGCCGGTGATGGAGGCGGGGTTCGCCATGATGTCCTGCGGCGTGCCCTCGGCGATGACGCGGCCGCCATGGACGCCCGCGGCGGGGCCGATGTCCACCACGTGGTCGGCGGAAAGGATGGCGTCCTCGTCGTGCTCGACCACGATGACCGTGTTGCCGAGGTCGCGCAGGTGCTTGAGCGTGGCAAGGAGCCGGTCGTTGTCGCGCTGGTGAAGGCCGATGGAGGGCTCGTCGAGCACGTAGAGCACGCCGGTCAGCCCCGAGCCGATCTGCGAGGCAAGGCGGATGCGCTGGCTCTCGCCGCCCGAAAGCGAGCCGGAATTGCGCGAGAGGGTGAGATAGTCGAGGCCGACGTCGTTGAGGAAGTTGAGGCGCTCGCGGATCTCCTTGAGGATGCGCGCGGCGATCTCGTTCTGCTTGTCGTTGAGTTTTTCGGGCAGCGCCTCGAACCAGGCGCCGGCCTTGCGGATCGACATTTCGGTGACTTCGCCGATGTGAAGACCGTCGATCTTGACGGCGAGCGCCTCGGGCTTCAGCCGATAGCCGTTGCAGGCGGGGCAGGGGTAGGACGACATGAAGCGCTCGATCTCCTCGCGCATCCAGGCCGATTCCGTCTCCTTCCAGCGGCGCTGCAGATTGTTGACGACGCCCTCGAAGGGTTTTGACGTGCGGTATGAGCGCAGGCCGTCATTGTAGTCGAAGGCGATCTTCTTCTCGCCCGTGCCGAAGAGGATGGCGTTCTTCGCCTCCTCGGACAGGTCCTTCCAGCGGTTGCCGACCTTGAAGCCGTATTCCTTGCCGAGGGCTTCCAGCGTCTGCAGGTAATAGGGCGAGGTGGACTTCGCCCAGGGGGCGATGGCGCCCTCGCGCAGGATGGCGTTCTCGTCCGGCACCACGAGGTCCGGGTCGATGGCGCGCTGGCTGCCGAGCCCGTCGCAGGCGGGGCAGGCGCCGGCGGGGTTGTTGAAGGAGAAGAGGCGCGGCTCGATCTCGGGGATGGTGAAGCCCGAGACCGGGCAGGCGAATTTTTCCGAGAAGACGATACGCTCGTGCGTTTCGTTCTTGGATTTGTTGGCGGCGCCCCCTTCGGCCGTCTGCTCGGGCGGCAGGGGCCGGTCGGCGAACTCGGCGATGGCGAGGCCGTCGGAGAGCTTGAGGCAGGTCTCGAGCGAGTCAGCAAGGCGCGTGGCGATGTCGGCACGGACCACGATGCGGTCCACCACCACGTCGATGTCGTGCTTGTATTTCTTGTCGAGCGCGGGGACGTCCGCGATCTCGTAGAACTGGCCGTCGACCTTGACGCGCTGGAAGCCCTTCTTCTGAAGCTCGGCGAGCTCCTTGCGGTATTCGCCCTTACGCCCGCGCACGATGGGGGCGAGGATGTAGAGGCGCGTGCCTTCCTCCAGCGCCAGCACCCGGTCGACCATCTGGCTCACCGTCTGGCTCTCGATCGGCAGGCCGGTGGCCGGCGAATAGGGCACGCCCACGCGCGCGAAGAGCAGGCGCATGTAGTCGTAGATCTCGGTGACCGTACCGACGGTGGAGCGCGGGTTCTTCGAGGTGGTCTTCTGCTCGATGGAGATGGCGGGCGACAGGCCGTCGATCTGGTCGACGTCCGGCTTCTGCATCATCTCCAGGAACTGGCGCGCATAGGCCGACAAGCTTTCCACATAGCGCCGCTGGCCCTCGGCATAGATCGTGTCGAAGGCGAGCGACGACTTGCCGGAGCCAGAGAGGCCCGTCATGACGATCAGCTTCTCGCGCGGGAGATCGAGATCGACGTTCTTCAGATTGTGCTCGCGCGCGCCGCGAATGGAAATGAACTTGTGCTCGGGCATGCCCTGCCTTGTCTCAGTGGATCCGACACATACCAACAGGTGCGCCGGCCCTGCATATATGGGAGCGGTGCCGCGCGTGTCGAAGAGCTTGGACGTCTCCTGCCTTCAAAGAGGCGCTGGCGTCTTTTCCAGCTTTTTCGCCGCAAGGGCAAGCGAAAAGAACAAAGGCCGAACAACATCCTGACAGATCGTGCCGTTCCCAAGCGTCCTGGTAAGCGAACGGATTTCGCAGAAATGCGCGGCAGGGGTTGACGGCGGGCCCGGGTCGTCGCAGACTCTCTGTTGCCGAAAGGGCGGCTGGCGCCGGAACCGGCAGGCGAGGCGCGAGCGCCGCGGCAATTTGGAGCAACCGGCTCAAGGAGGGAGGCATGACTCCACCCGACAGTCCGAGCGGCTTCACCTCGGTGGAGCCACGGCCGGCTCGGGACTGAAACGGCAACCGCTCCGCGCGCACATGTCCGGCATGGCAAGGCGCGCTTTGGTCCGGAAAGTCCAGTCCGGCCGGATTTCGAAAAACCCGGAAACTGCACCGGACGGTTCATGCCGTCCGTAAATGGCCGGTAATCCATTCCCGGCATTGACGATATAAGTCGAACCGGCCCTGCGCGCCCGGAGACAGAGCGGCGGCAGGGCCTCCTGTATGCCCGATATATGATTTCCGGGAGGCTCACCGAAGTTCACGGTTGCAGGCGAGGGCGCTCCATGCTAGAACAAAATGAGAACAAATGAGCTGTGGACGGCCGATGGCTTTGAGCTCTGGCGGAAGGCGCGGCGGGTGCATATGGGGTATGGTCGACGGTCAGGCGGAGATGTGCTGCTCTCCTTTTCGGGAAACGGCAGCTCCGGGACGGTGACCGACACGAGTGGAGTGATGTGATGGCGGGCAGCGTAAACAAGGTCATTCTGGTGGGCAATCTGGGCGCCGATCCGGAGATCCGGCGGCTGCCTTCCGGCGACCCGGTGGCCAATCTCAGGATTGCGACCTCGGAGACCTGGCGCGACCGCAATACGGGCGAACGCCGCGAGCGCACCGAGTGGCACAATGTGGTGATCTTCAACGACAATCTGGCGAAGGTTGCTGAGCAGTATCTGAAGAAGGGAATGAAGGTCTATATCGAGGGCCAGCTCCAGACCCGCAAATGGCAGGACCAGTCCGGCCAGGACCGCTACACGACAGAGGTTGTGCTGCAGAAGTATCGCGGGGAGCTGCAGATGCTCGATTCACGCGGGCAGGGCGGCGAGAACCAGATCGGCTATGGCAGCGGCCGCGGCGATTTCGGCCAGTCCGGACCGGCGGAGAATCCCGGCGGTGGCGGAGGTTATTCGCGCGAGCTGGACGACGAGATTCCATTCTAGGCAGGAGGCTGGGCGAGCGGGCTACTCAGGCTCTGCGGCGGCCGCAACAGTCGGTGAGACGGGTTTGCAAAATGGCCTCGATCGGCATCGGCGGGTGGCCGGCGCGTTTCGCGCCGGCAAAATAGGTGTTGGATCAAGATAGGCGCGCGTGGATGACCGACGAGTGATCAGCGGCAGGCGATCGGCAGATTGCGCGGCGGCTACACCACCAAGATCCAGGCCCTGACCGATGAGCTTTGCAGGCCAATCTTCTTCTTCTGACCGAAGGCCACATCGCCGACTGCAAAGCTGGCGAAGTGCTCATCCAGCAGCTGATGCCGCCGACATCTCTTCTGAATGCCGACAAAGGGTATGATAGCGACGCCATCCGTCGTCAGGTCAAGGAGCGCGGCGCCTTCGCAAACATACCGCTGAAGGCAAACCGGAAGTGGAAGAACTGCTTCTCGCCCTATTTTCTACCGCGACCGCAACGCCATCGAGCGCATGTTCTGCCGCCTCAAGGACTTCCGACGCATCGGCACCCGCTATGACAGGCTTGCCACGAACTTCCTGGACGCCGTCTGCATCGCAGCAACCGTCAGCTACTGGTTATGAGTCTGGGCCCTAAAGGGCCTGCGTGACGGGTGAACCAACCTCTGAAAGCTGTGTCCAGCTTTATGGGGGTCGGTTCACGGGTCGGTCAGGCTTCATTACCGGGGTTAACCGGAAATGATGGCCGGTGCGCCGGATTTGGCCATAACGGCCGCATTCATCCCCGATGGTAGCACTTCCGCCCGGTTGGCAAGGTCCGCCGGCGGCGCGGTTCGGGATTCGCCCGGCCGTTGAGACAAGAGCTTCAGAGGATGAAGACCATGATCGTGAACCGCTCGAAAACCTTGGCTGCCGTGGCGGCCCTGTGTGCAGGCATTGCCTTCGCTCCCAATGTGCTGGCTCAGGGCTCCGAGCAGCCCGCGACGCCGGCCCCCGCCATCGAGGCGCCCGCCGTTCCCGACGAGAAGCTGAACTCCTTCGCCGTGGCTTTCCTCGAGGTGGAAAAGATCAAGCAGGAGTATACGCAGCGGCTTCAACAGGCCGGTTCCGAGGCCGAGCAGCAGCAGATCCAGAACGAGGCCGGTCAAAAGATGCTGCAGGCGGTGGAAGCGACCGAGGGCATCACGGTCGATGAGTACAACCAGATCATCCAGTCGGCGCAGGCCGATCCCGACCTGGCGCAGAGACTGTCGAACGCGATCGGCGCGGCAAACCAGTAATCGTTTAAAGCCCGGCGCGATCGTGGTGCCGGATGCTCAGCCGGCAGCGGCAGGTGTGCTCATCCCAACTGGCGGCGTTGCACGACAAGTGTCAGGGCGCGCCGGGAAGGAGGTAAGGGAAGGCGGTCCGCCTCGCCGGGAAGTCGTTCGCTGCAATCCCGGACTCATCGAATCATCCGACCACCTCCCACCGTCATCCCGGGCGAGCGTAGCGAGACCCGGGACCCAGAGAGGCGGTGGAGATGCGCTGCTGGGTCCCGGACAGCCGCTGCGCGGCTAGGGGGTGACGGTGGAGGATGCACGCTTCCAGGATGCGTTCGGCCACTTGAGCGCCTTGCGGCGCGGGGCGGGCTGCTCACCCGGCGTTGACGAGCGCGCGCGTTCCGTCGGCGACGAACTGCACGGCGAGCGCGGCCAGAAGCACGCCGAGAAGGCGGGTGAGGATGGAGCGGCCCGTCTCGCCGAGAAAGCGCTCGATGCGCTCGGCGAGCACGAAGACGGCGTAGGTGACTGCAATGACCGCGGCGATGATGAGGGTGAGTGCCACAAGGCTTGCCGCCCCGGCGAAGCTGCCTGACAGGAGCACCGTGGCCGATATCGCGCCGGGACCGGCGATCAGGGGAATGGCCAGGGGAAAGGTTGCGACATCGGCGATCATGTCGCGCGTCGTTGCCCGCTCCGCGCTTCTTTCATGGCGTTCCTGCCGCCGCTCGAAGATCATTTCGAAGGCGATGTAGAACAGGAGCAGGCCGCCGGCCACGCGGAAGGCCGGGAGCGTGATGCCAAGAAGGCCCAGGATCGCGCTGCCCGCCAGCGCGAAAAGAACAAGCACGCCGAGACCGATGAGGCTGGCCCGAACCGCCACCTGGTTGCGCTCCGCCCGCCCCATGCCCGCCGTCAGCGCCAGAAACAGCGGGGCTAGGCCGAACGGGTCCACCGTCACCAGAAGCGTGACGAAGGCGTTCAGGAGCGCGTCGAATCCCGGCATTGGTTTTTCTCCCGTTTGCCGATCCCTAGCACGCAGACGGATTAAGCCATAGTCACCGCCAGGCGGCGCAGGATCGCAGCCCGCCGATGGGCCGTATCGGGACAGGGCAGAACGGGGCGCGAATGGCGCGCGGCACGCTGAGGTGCCTGTTAGCCGCTCTTTGCGGCGGCATATGGCCGCTCTCATGCTGCAATTGCGAAAAAGGGGCTTATCCTTTTGATTTCCGTTCCAATTTCGACGGTGGAATGCGCATGGGCGCATTGGAGTTTCCGCGCCGCTTCCTATATAAGGGGCACATGATTCTCTCAAAAAAGATGTGATCTGTTTTGACTGACCAGACCACGCCGGAACCCGGCGGCCCCGACGACATCGAGCCCATCTCGATCATCGAGGAAATGCAGCAGTCCTACCTCGCTTACGCGATGAGCGTAATCGTGAGCAGGGCGCTGCCGGACGTGCGCGACGGGCTGAAGCCCGTGCATCGGCGCATTCTCTATGCCTCGCACGAGAGCGGCTATCACTGGAACCGCAAATATGTGAAATCGGCCCGCCCCGTGGCCGACGTGATGGGTAACTACCATCCGCACGGCGACGCGGCCATCTATGACGCGCTGGTGCGCATGGCGCAGGACTGGTCCATGCGCCTGCCGCTCATCGACGGGCAGGGCAATTTCGGCTCCATCGACGGCGATCCGCCGGCGGCCATGCGCTACACCGAGGCGCGGCTGACCAAGGCGGCGCACGAGCTGCTCGAGGACATCGACAAGGAGACGGTCAACTGGCGCGACACCTATGACGGCGCCAAGCAGGAGCCGGAGGTTCTGCCTGCCAGGTTCCCCAATCTGCTCGTCAACGGCTCGGGCGGCATCGCCGTCGGCATGGCCACCAACATTCCGCCGCACAACCTGTCCGAGGTGATCGAGGGCTGCGTGGCGCTGATCGACAATCCGGCGCTGGAGCTTTCGCAGCTTCTGGAGATCATTCCCGGGCCGGACTTCCCGACCGGCGGGATCATCCTCGGCCGTTCCGGCATTCACAGCGCCTATTCCACCGGGCGCGGCGCGATCATCATGCGCGGCAGAGCATCGGTGGAGCGCGTGCGCGGCGACCGCGAGGCGATCATCGTCACCGAGGTGCCCTATCAGGTCAACAAAGCCCAGATGATCGAGAAGATGGCCGAGCTCGTGCGCGACAAGCGCATCGAGGGCATCTCCGACATCCGCGACGAGAGCGACCGGCAGGGCTACCGCGTCGTCATTGAGCTGAAGCGGGATGCCAATGCGGAGGTGATCCTCAACCAGCTCTACCGCTTCACGCCGCTGCAGAGCACCTTCGGCGCCAACATGGTGGCGCTCAATGGCGGCAAGCCGGAGCAGCTGACGCTCATCGACATGCTCAAGGCCTTCATCGCCTTCCGTGAGGAGGTGGTGAGCCGGCGCACGAAATATCTGTTGCGCAAGGCGCGCGAGCGGGCGCATGTGCTGGTGGGCCTTGCGATCGCGGTGGCGAATATCGACGAGGTGATCCGGCTGATCCGCCATGCGCCCGATCCGCAGAGCGCGCGCGAACAGCTCATGGAGCGGCGCTGGCCGGCGCGCGACGTGGAAGCGCTGATCACGCTGATTGCCGACCCGCGCCACAGGATCAACGAGGACGGCACCTACAATCTCTCTGAGGAGCAGGCGCGCGCCATTCTCGACCTGCGCCTGCAGAGGCTCACCGCTCTCGGGCGCGACGAAATCTCGGACGAGCTGAACAAGATCGGAGAGGAGATACAGGACTATCTCGACATCCTGTCCTCGCGCGCGCGCATTCTGGGCATCGTCAAGGACGAGCTGATCGCCGTTCGCGACGAATTCGGCACGCCCCGGCGCACCGAGATCGTGGACGGCGGCGCGGACATGGAGGATGAGGACCTTATCCAGCGCGAGGATATGGTCGTCACCGTCACCCACAAGGGCTACATCAAGCGGGTGCCGCTTTCCATTTACCGGGCGCAGGCGCGCGGCGGCAAGGGCCGCTCGGGCATGTCGACCAAGGACGAGGATTTCGTCACCGGGCTTTTCGTGGCGAGCACCCATACGCCGATCCTCTTCTTCTCCTCGCGCGGCATCGTTTACAAGGAGAAGGTGTGGCGGCTGCCGGTGGGCACGCCGCAATCGGTGGGCAAGTTCCTGCGCAACATGCTGCCGCTGGAGGAGGGGGAGCGCATCACCTCCATCATGCCCCTGCCGGAGGACGAGGAGAGCTGGGATCAGCTTCACGTCATGTTCGCCACCACGCGGGGCACGGTGCGGCGCAACAAGCTGTCGGATTTCGTGCAGGTGAACCGCAACGGCAAGATCGCCATGAAGCTCGATGCGGGGGACGAGATCCTGGCGGTCTACACCTGCACCGAAGATGACGACGTGCTGCTGACGGCGGCGTCCGGCCAGTGCATCCGCTTCCCCGTGACGGATGTGCGCGTCTTCGCCGGGCGCAGCTCGGTAGGCGTGCGCGGCATCAGCCTGGCAGAGGGCGACCGCGTCATTTCCATGGCCATTCTCGGCCATGTGGAGGCCACTCCGGCTGAGCGCGCGGCCTATCTGAAGCAGGCGACGGCCGAGCGCCGGCTTGCCAATGGCGGCGAGGAAGAGGAGATCACGCTGACCAATGAGGATATCGGCGAGGAGACCGTACTCCCGCCCGAGCGCTACGAGGAGCTGAAGCGGCGCGAGCAGTTCGTGCTGACCGTCAGCGAATACGGCTACGGGAAGCGCTCCTCCTCCTACGATTTCCGCCTGACGGGGCGCGGCGGCAAGGGCATCCGCGCAACGGACGTATCCAAGCGCGACGAGATCGGCGCGCTGGTGGCCGCTTTCCCTGTGGCGCACGACGATCAGATCATGCTGGTCACCAATGGCGGGCAGATCATTCGCGTGCCCGTGTCGGGCATCCGCATCGCAAGCCGCGCCACCAAGGGCGTGACCATCTTCAACACGGCCGAGGGTGAGCGCGTGGTTTCGGTGGAGCGCATTTCCGAGCCGCAAAACGGCGAAGGCAACGGCGCGGAAGATGAGGCTTCGTCACCGGTCAACGAGGGAAGCGGCGGCGTATAGCCTGCTGCTATCCTATCGGCGGGGGAAATGATCCCGGCGTGTGCGGGCTTCCAGCCTCACGCGCTGGGCTTCCTGATGAAGGCCGAACGCGGTGGCGATCAGCATTGCGAAGGTCATGGCGGCTGCGAGTGTGAAGATCAGCATTGGTTTGCCTCCTTGTCGCAATAACGAGCCAGCGCGTTCTTGGTTTCATCGCCGCTCTTGATGTTCACTGTGACCTATCGCGCCGCAACCGGCGCTGAACGCCGCGTTCAACTTGCGTTCATCCGGCCCGGGCTCGTCTCTTGTGTTTGAAGGCCGGCTGTGGCTTCGTAGCGGAGCGGTTCCAGGACAGGCGGTTGCCCGCTTTCCGTCCGGAGTTGCGAAGAATGATGGCCAGATCGTTCCGGCGTTCTCCCGAGCCGCGGAACGATCCGGTGCCGAAACGGGGAAGATGCCGATGCCCGAATATGCTGCGCTCGTATCCTACGTCATTGCCTGCTTTGCGATCGTGATCGTGCCCGGACCGTCGGTGACGGTCATCGTGGCCAATGCCATGCGCCATGGCGCCCGGGCAGGTCTTCTCAACGTTCTGGGAACGCAGATCGGCCTGGTTCTGATGATCGGCGTGCTCGCCTTCGGCATGGCGGCAGTGGTGAGCGCCATGGGCAGCATTTTCGAGATCCTGCGGTTCCTGGGAGCGGCCTATCTCGTCTGGCTCGGCATCCGCATGTGGCGTTCGGACGGCAGGCTTGTCGAAGACAAGGAGGCGAATATGCCGGCAAGCCGCTCCTTTGTCCTGCAGGGATTCATCGTAATCTGGTCGAATCCCAAGGCGCTTCTCTTTTTCGGTGCCTTCATTCCCCAATTCGTTGATCCGGCGGGCGATCCGGTCCGGCAGACCCTGCTTCTGGGTGTGATCTTCATGGCGGTGGCGACGCTGTTCGATTCGCTCTACGCGCTCGCCGCCGGGGGAGCGGGCGCCAGGCTGACGCGCGCGCGGATGCGCCTTGCCGAACGCATCTCCGGAACCTGCCTGATCGGTGGCGGCCTGTGGCTGGCGCTTTCGCGGCGGTAGGTGAATTGCCATCCTCCGCGGGGCGCGATAAAGCTCGGACATGACAATGCGCACGGCCTTTTACGCCGGGTCCTTCGACCCGCTTACCAACGGTCATCTGGACGTTCTGCGGGGCGCGCTGACGGTGGCCGATACGGTGGTGGTGGGCATCGGCATCCATCCGGGCAAGAAGCCGCTTTTCACCTATGAGGAGCGCGTGTCGCTGATCGAGCGCTGGGCGGAGGCGGAGCTTGGCGTGGATGCCGCCCGCATCCGGGTCGTGGCTTTCGACAATCTGGTGGTGGATGCCGCACGTGCTCATGGGGCCTCGATCATGATCCGGGGCCTGCGCGACGGTACCGATCTCGACTATGAGATGCAGATGGCCGGCATGAACGAGACCATGGCGCCGGACCTGCAGACCGTTTTTCTGCCGGCGAGCCCCTCCGTGCGCACGATTACGGCCACACTCGTGCGGCAGATCGCCTCCATGGGCGGGGACGTGAGTCCCTTCGTGCCGGCCGTCGTGGCCGACGCGCTGAAGGCGAAGTTCGCCGCCTGAAACGGACACGGACACAACCGGAGAGTTACCTCATGCGCTTTTCTTCCTTCGCCGCATCCCTTTGTCTTGCCGCATGCATCGCGCTTGGCGCCGCGGAAGGGCAGGCCGCAGAGCCGGAAAACACGTTGGTGATCGAGCTTGAAAGCGGGAAGGTGGAAATAGGATTGAGGCCGGATCTGGCGCCCCAGCATGTGGAGCGCATCAAGCAACTTGCCCGGGACGGAGCCTATGACAATGTGGCCTTTCACCGGGTGATCGACGGCTTCATGGCGCAGACGGGCGACGTGCAGTACGGCGATATGGAAGACGGCTACAACCCGCAGCGCGCGGGGACCGGGGGCTCGGATCTGCCTGATCTGCCGGCCGAGTTTTCCGACGAGCCTTTCGAGCGCGGCACGGTCGGCATGGCCCGCGCGCAGGACCCGAACTCGGCCAATTCCCAGTTCTTCATCATGTTCGCGCCGGCACCCCACCTGAACGGAGGCTACACGGTGGTCGGCCAAGTGGAATCCGGCATGGAATATGTGGATCAGATCAAGAAGGGCAACCCGGCCGCCAATGGTATGGTTCAGGACCCCGACCGCATGCTGCGCGTTTACATCGCCGCCGACGAATAACAACCTGGAAAGGGCAAGAAATGGCCGAGATCAAAGACCCCGAGAACACGATTCTAATGGAGACCACCAAGGGAAGTGTGGTGATCGAGCTCTTTCCCGACAAGGCGCCCGCCCATGCGGCCCGCATCAAGGAACTCGCGCGCGAGGGCTTTTATGACGGGGTCGTCTTCCACCGGGTGATCGAGGGTTTCATGGCGCAGACGGGCGATCCGACCGGTACGGGTACCGGCGGCTCCGACAAGCCGGATCTGAAAGCGGAGTTTTCGGATCTGCCGCACCTGCGCGGCACCTGCTCCATGGCCCGCACCCAGAATCCGAACTCGGCCAATTCGCAGTTTTTCATCTGCTTCGATGATGCGCCCTGGCTCGACCGGCAGTATTCGGTCTGGGGCCGCGTGATCGAGGGAATGGAAAACATCGACCGCATCAAGCGCGGGGAGCCGGTGCGCGACCCGGACAGGATCATCTCCATGAAGGTGGCGGCCGACGTCTGAACCATGAAGCGTTTCGCCGCCGCATTCCTTCTGTTGTCTCTTGGCTCGCTGCCCGCCTTCGCCTCCGGCACGGTCGAGTGCGCCTCCGCGGATGAGGGCGCGCGGCTGAGCCTCACCATCGGCAGCCTTCCGGTATTGGCGGTGGTTGGCGCCGAGATCGAGGCGGGCGGCAGGAGCCTGGGGCTCAACCGGGAAGGGGACGAGGTGATGGCTGTCGGGCAGGCTTTTGCCACGGAAGACGAGATGCGGGTCGATTTCACCGATCCGAATGTCGAACGCGTGTTGGCGGAGCTTCGCCTTTTTTCCGCGACGGAAGGCAGAGACATGGCAATGGCCGGGACCCTGAAAATTCCCGGCGCGGGCGCCTGGGCTCTGATCTGCTCCGGGCCATAGGCAAGCCATGCGGGTCGATCTGTTCGATTTCGAGCTGCCGGAAGACCGGATTGCGCTGAGGCCTGCAAGCCCGCGCGATTCGGCGCGGATGCTCGTGGTCCGCCCGGGAGGGACTTTCGAGGACCGCACGGTGCGCGATTTGCCGGAGTTCCTGCGGCCTGGCGATGCGCTGGTGTTCAACGATACGAAGGTGATCCCGGCGCGCCTTTCCGGTTTTCGCAGGCGCGGCGGGTCCATCGCGCAGATCGACGCGACGTTACACATGCGTGCCGGCCCGGACCGCTGGAAGGCCTTTCTGCGGCCTGCCAAACGCGTCGAGGTGGGCGAGCGTATTCAATTTGGCCACGACGCGCGGGTGTGTCTGCTCGGCTCGCTGGAAGCGACCGTGGCGGAAAAGGGCGAGGGCGGCGAGGCGCTGCTCGTCTTCGACCTTTCCGGGCCCGTGCTGGACGAGGCGATCGCCGCGGCGGGGCGCGTTCCCCTGCCGCCCTATATCGCGTCCAGACGCATGGACGACGACCGCGACCGGACCGACTACCAGACGATCTTCGCGCGCGAGGAGGGGGCGGTCGCCGCCCCCACGGCGGGGCTGCATTTCACGCCGGAGCTGTTTCAGGCGCTCGATGCCGCCGGAATCGAGCGGCAGTTCGTGACGCTACATGTGGGGGCGGGGACGTTCCTGCCGGTGAAGGCTGAGGATACGGAAGCCCACAAGATGCACGCGGAATGGGGGGAGGTGGACGCGGAGACCGCCGACGCGCTCAACGCGGTGCGGGCGCGGGGAGGGCGCATCGTTTCCGTCGGCACCACCTCGCTCCGGCTTCTTGAAAGCGCGACCGATGCTTCGGGTCGGATCGCGGCATGGTCGGGCGAAACGGACATCTTCATCGTGCCCGGCTATCGGTTCAGGGCGGTGGACATCCTCATGACGAATTTCCACCTGCCGCGCTCGACGCTTTTCATGCTGGTTTCGGCCTTCAGCGGCCTTGAAACCATGAAGGCCGCCTACCGCCACGCGATTGAAGGCGGCTATCGCTTCTATTCCTATGGCGACGCCAGCCTGCTTTTCAGGGAAGAATGGTGAGCGATCATTTTACATTCCGCGTGCTGGCCACGGACGGGCTGGCACGGCGCGGGGAAATCACCATGCCGCGCGGCACCATCCGCACGCCGGCCTTCATGCCCGTGGGAACGGCGGGCACGGTGAAGGCCATGTATATGGACCAGGTGCGCGCGCTGGGAACCGACATCATCCTCGGCAACACCTATCATCTGATGCTGAGGCCCGGGGCCGAGCGCGTGGCCAGTCTGGGCGGGCTGCATGAGTTTGCCCGCTGGCCCTATCCGATCCTCACCGATTCGGGCGGCTTCCAGGTGATGTCGCTTGCGGCCCTGCGCAAGATCAGGGAGGACGGCGTGACCTTCCGTTCCCACGTGGACGGCAAGGTGCACCACATGTCGCCGGAGCGCTCCATCGAAATCCAGGGGCTGCTCGATGCCGACATTCAGATGCAGCTCGACGAGTGCATCGCGCTGCCGGCGCCCGAGCGGGAGATCGAACGGGCCATGGAGCTGTCGCTGCGCTGGGCAGAGCGCTGCAAGACGGCCTTCGGCGACCAGCCCGGCAAAGCGATGTTCGGGATCGTGCAGGGCGGCGACAAGGTGCATCTGCGCCTGCGCTCGGCGGAGGCGCTGGCGGCCATGGAACTCAAGGGCTATGCCGTGGGCGGCCTGGCGGTGGGCGAGCCGCAGGCCGTGATGCTGGAGATTCTGGAGGCGACCTGCCCGGCACTGCCCGCGGACAAGCCGCGCTATCTGATGGGCGTCGGCACGCCGGATGACATTCTGAAGTCCGTGGCTCGCGGCATCGACATGTTCGACTGTGTTATGCCGACACGCGCGGGCCGCCACGGCCTGGCCTTCACGCGGCGCGGCAAGATCAACCTGAAGAACGCGCGCCATGCCGACGATCCCCGCCCGCTGGACGAGGAGAGCGATTGTCCGGCCGCGCGCGACTATTCGCGCGCCTATCTGCATCATCTGGTCAAGTCCGGCGAGGCGCTGGGCGGCATGCTGCTTACCTGGAACAATCTGGCCTACTACCAGAGCCTCATGGCCGATATCCGCGCGGCGATAGAGCAGGGGCGGTTCAAGGAACGGGTGGCCGAAATCCAGGAGGAGTGGGCGCGCGGCGACCTGCCGGCCTTGGGGTGAAAGCCTTGTTCGGGGACACCGGCCCGGCGCCGCGAACATGAGGCGACCGGACGCTGGAGGGAGGTCCGGAGGGACAGGTTTGGCTCAGTTCCGGCGGGCTTGACTCGACCTATCCCGACTTGACTCGACTTATCCCGACTACGGCTCTCGCCAATCCCTTCATCTCGAACCAAATTGCCATGAGGCGAAGGCGCTCAAGGCAACGGGCATCCTCCTCGTGCCGTGAGGCGATGGCGGCGCTTCAGGGGTCGATAAGCCCCTGCTGAATGGCCTTGGCGACGGCCTGTGAGAGCGTCCGGCATTCCAGTTTCTGCCGGGCCGTGCGGAGATAGCTGCGCACCGTGTATTCGGAGATTTCCAGGATGGCCGCGATGGCCTTGGAGTCCTTTCCGCGCGCGGTCCACAGCAGGCACTCGGCCTCGCGCGGCGCAAGGGCCGGGGCGGCAATCGAAAGGGAGAGCTCAGCCAGAGCCTTTTCGTGAATCAATTGAGCGGCTTGCCGGAGAAAGCTGAAATTCTGCTCAATGAAGCTCAACCAGCCTTCAAGCGACGCATCCCCGCTGATCGAAAGGATCGAGCGACGGGAGAACCTGTCGACGGTCGGGAAACAATGGCCATGCGCACCGACGCCATGGGCCTGCGAATCGGTCATGACCGCCTTTTCGCGCTCGTTCATCTGGATCTCGTGCCAGCCGAAAGGTTCGGTCGCGCTGAACCCGGCGCGCACGACAGGATCGATGCTCACGTAGTTCATGAGCATGTAGCGGAATATCCACTCCGGCGTGGTTGTGCGCACAAACGGGTAATTGATCGGCCCGGCGCGCGAAACGTTCATGTGGAACGTCACGTGCTTGAGCTCGAGGCTGTCGCGCAGGAGGAAGATGGCGTCCTCGACGCTGCCTGGCTCGTTCATCGCCTCGATAATTTCGGTCTGGGTTAGCCGGACCAGCTTTTCGCGGCCACGATGCATGCGACCCCCGGTTTCTTCCCACTTCAGATTGCATTGTAGCCGAGTCGTTTGCAAGCAGGTGTATAGGCCCTTGTGCAGCTCTTCACAAACCAACGATTGGTAAACGGAGGGCAAAAAAACCACGCGGAAAGCTGGCCCGGATGGACGGGACCATTGGGAGCGGAAGTTGGGAATGTGATTTAAGCACGTGAGTGTTTGGCGCCTGGCCGGTTTGAGGGAAGTTCATTGGCCTGCCCGGTGAAAAGGGTTCCGTTCGGGCGAATCAAAACCCCGGCACAAGGCCGGGGCTTTGATGATCGGCTGCGGTCGGGGAGAGAATGCCCGTCTCGTGTCTTCAGCCTCAGCTCAGACGGCCGCTCGCATGCGCGAGCATTGTGTAGACCTTGCCGGTATCGGAGGTGAGATAGGTCTGGCTCATGATGTTGTCTCGGTCTGAGCGCGAGACATCGGCCAGAAGCCTCTCGAAATCGCGGCAGTACTGGTCCACGGCCTTGCGGAACTCGGCGTCGGCCCGGTACTTGCGCTGGATCTCGTCGAAGGTCTGCTGCCCCTTGAGCGTGTAAAGCCTGCGGGTGAACACGTTGCGCTCACCGCGGCGGTAGCGCTCCCAGAGCTCGACGGAGGCTTCGTGGTCGATCGCACGGGCGATGTCGACCGAAAGCGAGTTTAGCGATTCCACCACATGCAGGGCCGACCGGTCGCCGCCCTTGGTGGCGGAGGCGGGGGCTGTGACGGTCTCATCGTCCTCGCGGGAGGCGCTGCGCAGGAGATCGCGGATCCATCCGCCATTCCCGCTGGGTTCGCTTCCGCGGCGATCGATCGGGGCAGGCTGCGACCGTGTGGGCTGCACGGCACCCTCCGCGCGCGGCCGTTCCGCGGCACGCGGCAGCACGGCCACCTGCGCGCCGGGGTTGGCGGCCGCCGCCGGGCCGCGCGGCCGCTCGAGCGGCGCTTCCGGAGCCGCGACGCTCATTCCCACATCGTGTAGACGGCCGGATTTTGCAACGATCTCCGATAGTTCCTTGAGCGCGTTGATCTGCTCCGTGATGGCCTTGCGCATGGCGGTGGTGGATTGCCGTGCCTCTTCCGGCAGCTCCACGATGCCGCGCTTCATGTCGGCGCGCGTCTCTTCCAGCTCGTTGCGGATTTCGGCGGCCGTGCGACGCAGATCTTCCGTCGCGCCGGAGAAGCGGCTGGTCGCCACCTCCACGACCTGATTGATGGCGTCGCGGATGGATTCGATCGACTGGCGCGTGCGCCCCTCGGCGTTCTTGAGAGCGCCGGAGACCAGATGCTCGAACGAGTGCATGATGCGCTCGACCTGCTCCGACTTCTCGACCAGCCCGCTGGCGAGCTCGGCAAGGGCCTGCTGGCGTCCGTCGAGCGTGGAGGTGAGGCGAGACTGTGCCTTCTCCAGAAGCTCGGAGGCTTCTTCGAGCAGCCTGCTGTGATCCTCGAAGCGGCTGGCGATGGCCGAAACCTCCCGCAGGGTGCGCTCCGAGAAATCGGTGAGGCGCCCGGAATTCGCATTGATGAGGCTTGCCGAATTGGCAAGGCTCTCCGCCGCCTTTTCCGCCTTCTCGGCAAATTCGCGGGTGGTGCCGGAAAGCTTCTCGTCGACCTCGGAGAGATTCTGCGCGGCAACCTCCACGAACTGGCTCAGCCGGTCGCCCGACGAATCCAGCCGGCCGAGCAGCTCGTTCACCTCGTTCACGAGGCTGCCCCGGGCGCGCTCGATGGCGCTGAGCGTGTCGGCCGTGCGGCTTGCCAGGGCGTTGATGAGGGCGGCGTTCTCCTGCTGCAGACGCCCGGCGGCCTCCTGAGTGACGGCAGCAATCTCCCGCTGCAGCTCGCCGCCGCTGGCTTCGAAGCGCTCGACCAGCGGGCGGGCGGTTTCGTCCAGGATGCGTGCGATCTCCGAGGTCCTGCTGGCCAGGACGGCATTGAGCTCGCGCGTGCGCTCCTCCAGCGTGCGCACGGTCTCGCCGGTGCGGCTGGAGATGTGCTCGTTGATCTGCGCGAAGGTCTGGCCGATCGTATCCGCGGTGGATACCAGCTCGGCCTGCGTGCGCGAAAGCTGCTGGCTGACGTGGTGGGCGGCCTGTTCCGCGCCCAGCTTCAGCCGCTCTTCCATGTCGCCAATGCCCGTTTCCAGCATGGCCTTCGTGCGGTCGGCACTCTCGCCCAGGCGCTTTTCGACCTCCATCATGCCGCCGAGGATGGCTGCCGCCGTTGAACCTGCCGCCGACTTCAGGCGGCTTTCGATCTCGCCCAGCTTTTCGGTGATGGCCTGAGCACGTGCGTCGAGCTCGGCCGACGTCTGATGCGTGCGCGCGATGATGCGGTGGTCGACCTCCTCGAAGGTGCGGGCCACGCCTTCGGCGCGGGCTCCGAGCATCTCCGCGGCCTCGGCGATGCGCGCCGAAATGCGGTTGTCCACCTCCTCGAAGGTGTGGGCGACATTTTCGGCCCTGCTGCTGAGCATCCGGGCGGATTCGGCAATGCGCTCGGCAATGCGGTGGTCAAGCTCGTCGAAGCCCTTCTGGACGTATTCGGCACGGGCCGCAATGCGATCCGCCGCGCTGTCGAAGGTGCGGTCGAGCTCGTTTACGCGCTCGCCCAGGTTCCGGGCGGCGCTTTCCACATGTTCGGTGATACGGTTTGCCGCGCCGTCGAAGGACAGATCGATGCGATCGATCTGTTCGCCGAGTGCGGCGGCCACGCTCGCGACGCGCTCGGCCAGGCGCTCGTCCACGCCGTCGAAGCTGCTGTCGATCCTGTCGACCTGGGCGTTGAGCGTTTCGGCCACCTGCGCGACGCGGTTGCTGATGCGCTCTTCCACGCCATCGAGGACTTTCGCAGTTTCCTCGCTCAGCGAGCCGGTGGCCTCCATGACCTTGTCGCGCAGGGCTCCGGCGATCACGATCGCGCTGTTTTCGAGCGTGTGACGCACATTGTCGACACCCGACGCCAGAGCACGCTCCATGGTGCGCGTCCGCTCCTCGATCACGCCCGAATGGGTGGCGAAGGCCTCGTTGACCCGTTCGATGTCGGCACGGATGGCGGATGTCAGCTCCTCGCGGCGCTCGCCGATCTTGGCGATGTCCTCGTCCAGAGCGGCGGCGAAGCTGGATCGCGTCTCGATGAGCTTTTCGATCTGCCCCTTGATGCGGGTTTCGAAGCTGGCATGGAGCTCATCGAGCTTGCGGACATCGTCTTCGAGAAGATTGGCGAGCCTGTCCTGGTTTTCGTTGAAGACGCTGATCTGGTTCTGGACGGCGGCATCCATGCGCTCCTGCAGGGATGCGAAACGCTCCAGGCCGCCATCGAGCTTGGCGTCCAGTTCGGCATGGCTCTCGCGCAGGCGGGCGGCGAACTCGTCGGCCCGGCTCTGCAGCATGATGGAGGTGGAGGCGACCAGGTCGGAGAGTTCCCCGTCGATGGTGTTCTTGCCCGCTTCGATGACGGAGGAAACCTCCTCGCGGCCGCGCGCGAAGGTGTCCGCGATCTCGCGCGCCCGCTCCACCAGCGAATCGTTGATGCTGCGCGCACGCGCTTCGAGCGCCGATTCCAGCCGTTCGATACCGGTGTCGAGCGCTTCAGCGCGGGTGGAGAATTCCGAAATGAGCGCGTTGCCGCGCTCCGAGAGCGTCCGTTCGATCTCGCTCATGCGGTCGGCGAACAGCGCGTTGAGCCGCTCCGTAGCCTCGCTCACGGAGCTGACGAGGCCAAGGCTGCGCGCCTCCAGCATCTGGTCCAAAGAACGGGTGGCCTGATCGGCCTGCTCGGTGAGGGCCGCAATGCGGGTATCGATAAGGGCGGCGATTCCGTCGCCGGAGGTTGTGATGCGCTGCGACAGGTCGCCGATGCGCTCGTCGAGAAGGCGGCTTGCCATCTCGCTCGAACTGCTCAGGCGCTGGATGAAGGCTTCGCCCGAAGTGTCGAGCGTGGCAATGCGTGAATCGAGCAGGCCCGCCAGCGTTTCGCCGGAAGAGGCAAGCTGGCTGGAAAGGGTCTCGACACGCTCCTGCACTGACTTGCTGACGGCTTCGCCCGCGTCGTTGAGCCGCGCGACAAGCGCTTCGCCGGAGCGGCCGAGATTGGCCATGAACCGTTCGGCGGCGCTGTCGACGCTGAGCCGGATCTGCTCTCCGGCCGCATCGAGCTCCTGCTTGATGACCTCGTGAGCCCCGGTGATGGAGGCGCGCACGCGCTCCGCATGGCCGACGATGCCCTCGCGCTCGGCGCCGAGGGTATCGACAAGAAGGCGGATGCGGGCCTCGTTCTCCGAGTAGGCGCGCTCCAGCTCGTTGACCTCGGTATGCACCAGGGTTTCGAGCTCGACGGCGCGCGCGAGCGTCCGCTCAATGCCTTCGCCCATCGCCTGGACCTCGCGGCGAACCGCCTGTCCGACCATCATTATGCGGTCGCGGGCAATGTTCTCGGGTTCGATAAGGCGGAAGGCGGCCTCCGTCATGTGGCGCGCTGCAAGACGCATCTCCTGGGCGCGGCGGATCATGACCGCAAAGCCCCAGAAGAGGAGCACCGGCAAGATGATGCCCAACGCCACGCCGACGGCGCCAGGCGCCGTCAGAAGCCCGCCAAGCGAGCTGGCCTGCCAAATCTGCGTGCCGTAGAGGAGATGGGCAACGCCAAGCCCACCCACGATCCAAGCTACCGACAGGACGGCGGCAATCCAGTAGATCGTGTTGGGGGGGCGCTGTTCAAGCTTGCCTGCAAAGACGTGATATTCGCCCTGCCTGTCGTCATTGGCGGGCAGGAGGACGGATGAGCTACTGGGAGCGGTTTCCACGCGATGCAGATTTCCGTCGCGGCCCGTCTTGTCGAAACGGGAAGGTTCGGTTTCCGCAAGCGGTGGCTCCGCCAGATGGGGCCCATCCTTTTCCGCGGCAGCGCTGGCTTCGGCATCGGCCAAGGCGGCAGGGGCTTCGACCGAGGAGACGGCGGGGCTTTCTGCCGCTTCGTCTTCGGAGCGGTCCTGCTGCCCCTCGCGCGCAAGCTCTTCGGCCGCCATCGCTATCTGCGCCTCAAGTTCCTCCATCGAAGCGGCGATGTCCAGGTCGCCGCTTTCCGCGGCAAGAGCGGCCGTTTCTAGCTCAAGTGCTTCCTCGAGCTCTTTTGCGAAATCGTCCGTGAACGTCTTCTTGGTGGATACACTGCTACGCGCCATACCGCCGCTACCCTGTTTTTCGGGCCTAGAAGGACAGCGCCTCCTGGCCCGCTTACACCCGTACCTCGCCAAATCGTATCGTAGTGGCACAGGCTTGTGCTGAAAATACGTCTTCGCGGCGATATCCAAAAGTTTAAATATAAGGTTAACGTGTTGCTGGCTCATGCGAGGGCATTGCCGCCCCACCGTTAACCGCTTGTGCACACGCGTAAATTAGATTTTAACGCCATTGATCCGGGCTACAAGCCCTTGCGTGTTTCACTGCGGGACGGGGGCGCCGCATGATGGATGAGGGATACGGCGGACCGGCCGTTGAGGGGAAGAAGGCACCGCTGGATCTTGCTCATCTCGAACGGCAGACCATGGGCGATGAAAGCCTCAGACGCGATGTTATGGCGCTTTTCGACGAACAGATGAATGCCGTACGCGCCGGTCTTGCCGAAGCGGACGAGGACGAGCGGCGCCAGCTGGCGCACCGGCTTGCGGGATCCGCGCGCGCCCTGGGTGCCTTCGCGCTCGCGGAGGGGGCGTCCCGGCTGGAAGCCGCGCCATCTTCCGACGCCGCGGCGAAGCGGCTTCTCGAACTCATCGAGGAAACGGCGGCATTCATCGCCCGGCACGTGCGATGATAAGCCCCGCATCACCTCTGTTGACACGCCGCGCACAGCGATTATCTCCGGCAGAGCCGATCTTCTTTGCCGGCGCGGCCTGCCGCGCCCCCGCCAGGGCCGTCTCATGACCAGAATTACCTTCATTGCTCCCGACGGAACGCGTTACGATGTGGAAGCCGAAAACGGCTCGACCGTCATGGAGAACGCCATCCGCAACGGCGTCCCCGGAATCGAGGCCGAATGCGGCGGCGCGTGCGCCTGCGCGACCTGCCATGTCTATGTGGACGAGGAATGGACCGACACGGTGGGTGCGCCAGAGGCCATGGAAGAGGATATGCTCGATTTCGCCTACGACGTGCGGCCCAATTCCCGGCTGTCCTGTCAGATCCGCGTGCGCGACGAGCTGGACGGGCTGGTGGTGACGGTGCCCGAACGTCAGGCGTAGGGCGACGTTACATCGATCCTTACCTATATCGCAGGAGAAGGTGGGCCGGGGATGACACAGGTGACCAGAACGGACGTGGTGATCGTCGGGGCAGGCCCGGTGGGCCTGTTCGCCGTGTTCGAGCTCGGCCTGCTCGATCTCAAATGCCACCTCATCGACATCCTCGACCGGCCGGGCGGCCAATGCGCCGAACTCTACCCGGAAAAGCCGATCTACGACATTCCCGCATGGCCGGTGATCTCCGGCCAGGAACTGGTGGACCGGCTGATGGAGCAGATCAAGCCCTTTCAGCCGCAATTCACCTTCAACCGCATGGTGTGCGCCCTCGAACGCCTGGAGGACGGCTCCTTCCGGGTGACGACCGACGAAGGGGAGGTCTTCGAGGCGAAGGTGGTGGTGATCGCCGCAGGCGGTGGCTCCTTCCAGCCGAAGCGCCCGCCCATACCGGGCATCGAGGCCTTCGAGGGCAAGAGCGTCTTTTATGCCGTGCGGCGCATGGAGGAGTTCCGCGACGAGGACCTGCTCATCGTCGGCGGCGGCGACTCCGCGCTGGACTGGACGCTGAACCTGCAGCCCATCGCACGCCGGCTGACGCTCGTGCACCGCAGGCCCGAGTTCCGCGCCGCGCCTGACAGCGTGAACAAGATGCTGGCGCTGAGGGACGAAGGCAAGCTCACCTTCCAGATCGGGCAGGTGACCGCGCTGACGGGAGAGGACGGCCAGCTTACGGGTGCGAGGGTCAAGGGGCCGGACGGGGAGGTGGAGATCGCCTGCACGCGGCTTCTGCCTTTCTTCGGCCTGACCATGAAGCTCGGGCCCATCGCGAATTGGGGGCTCAACCTCCATGAGAACCTGATCCCGGTAGATACTGAAAAATTTGAAACTTCCGAGCCCGGCATCTTCGCCATCGGCGACATCAACCACTATCCGGGGAAGCTGAAGCTGATCCTTTCGGGCTTCCACGAGGCGGCGCTGATGGCGCAGGCGGCCAAGCGCATTGTCCACCCGGATCAGCGCGTGGTCTTCCAGTACACCACGTCCTCGACGAGCCTGCAGAAGAAGCTGGGCGTCGCAGGGTAAAGTTAAGGCTCAAGCCGTCCGGCCTCGATCTGTTCGAGGCGGTAGCGCAGAAGCCGCATGATCCGGCTTTCGAAATTAATGGCTTCGACGCGGTCGAACCGCTCCTGAGCTTCGTCATGCATTGCAAGGATCCTAGCGCTCGTCCGCTCGACGTCCCGAACGAGCCTGCGGCAATCTCGCCGCCATGGCAGGCTCTTGAGCTCATCTTCGAGCATACGCGCATGCGTCTTGGCGATTACGAGATGGCTTTCCTCGTGGCGCCTGATGTCGCGGGCGAGCGTGTCCCAGATAATCCGCACGTCATGCTCGGCCCGTGCCCGGTCGCGCCAGTTCGGCAGGGTCACCTTCGCCGTGACGGAGACCCGAGCATCGGCCACCAGGCAGCGCCCGCGGCTTTCGCCATATTGCACGCGCGTGTTGAACTCCAGGTTGGTGGCGCCGGGATGCCTCTGGCCCGTGCTGTCGAGCCGGGGGCCGCGCGCCTGTAGCTGGCGCTCGATTTCCGTCAGCGTTTTTCCGCGGATGGGAAAGTAGCTGTAGGTCTTGGAAAGGGTCGCGGCGGCCGAAGGCGCCAGGAAGGCACCAAGGACGATAAGGGCGAGGGCGGCGCGTCGCATGGAAACCTCCTGTGCCGACAGATTGCGGCAAGCTTCAGTCCGGCGCAATGGAAAAGCCGGAAACGGGCAACGGATGTGTCGCTCGCAGGTTTCGCAAATGTAATTGATTTTGCCCTAAGGCCGCCGCAGAAGAGTGCGGCTGCAGAAGAAAAACAAGCGGGAAGGACGACGCGGGATGCAGGTTAGGCGGTGGAGGCTCGCCCATGGCCGTGAGCTCGAACTGGGCGCCGAGGCGCTCATCATGGGCGTGCTCAACGTCACGCCTGACAGCTTTTCGGACGGCGGTCGGTACACGTCCGTGGAAGGCGCGGTGGCAGCCGCCCGGGCAATGATAGAGGAGGGGGCGGCGATCGTCGATGTGGGCGGCGAATCGACCCGCCCCGGCGCTGCGCCCATTGCTGCGGCGGAGGAGCAAGCACGGGTGCTGCCCGTCATCGAGGCGCTGGCGAAGGAGACGGATGTTCTTCTTTCCATTGATACCTATCGCGCCGAGACGGCGCGGCTCGCGGTTTCGGCGGGCGCGCACATCGTCAACGACGTCTGGGGGCTCAGGAAGGATGCGGGCATAGCCGAGATTGCGGCCGCGACCGGGGCGGGGCTCGTGCTGATGCATACCGGCCGGGAGCGGCAGAAGCTGCCTGACGTCATTGAGGACCAGTTCGCCTTTCTGCGCGGCGCGATCGAGATCGCGCGTGCGGCAGGTGTGCCGGACGAGCAGATCATGCTTGATCCCGGATTCGGCTTTGCCAAGGATCCGGGGGAGAATATCGAGATCATGGCGCGCTTCACGGAACTGGCCGATCTCGGATTTCCGTTCGTGGTCGGCACCTCGCGCAAGCGCTTCATCGGGCATTTCACGGGCCGGGATGTGGCAGACCGCGACGTCGGCACGGCGGCGACGAGCGCCCTTTTGAGGATGAAGGGGGCGGCCATCTTCCGCGTCCACGACGTGGCAGCCAACAGGGACGCCCTGCGAATCGCCGACGCCCTTCTGGCGGCCGAACGCGCGCGGGATTAAAGCAGATCTAGCTGCCTGCCGAGCGGAGCCCGCCGGGACAGCGTGAGAGGCACGGGGCCGGAGGTGACGAGACCGATGTATGTGATCCGGATGAAGAACTGCGCCTTCTTCGCGCGCCACGGCGTTTACGAGGAAGAGGGGGCGCTCGGGCAGCGGTTCTATGTGGATGCGGAGCTGACGGTGGACCCGGGCGAGGCACTGGTCAAGGATTCCATCGAAGGCACGGTGGATTACGGAGAGGCTTTCTCTGTCATTCAGGAGATCATCACCGGCAAGCGGCGATTTCTGATCGAATCGCTGGCGCTGGAAGTGGCCAAGGCGCTGACCCGCCGTTTTCCGCAGATCGCGCGTGCCTCCATCACCATCCGCAAGCCGGGGGCGCCGGTGCAGGGCGTGCTCGATTATGTGGAGGTGACCGTTGTCTGGCCACAGTAAGAGCCGGGCGTTCCTCTGCCTTGGCGGCAACATCGGCGAGCCCGCGAAGGCGATGGCGGCAGCCCTGCGCGCGCTCAATGAGGATGAGCGGGTTTCGGTGCTGCAGGTTTCCTCGATCTATCGCACGCCGCCCTGGGGCGTCGTGGATCAGCCCGATTTCCTGAACGCGGTGGCGGAAATCGACACCACGCTTTCGGCGCATGAATTGCTCCAACTGTGCCTTGCAACCGAAAGTGCGCTGAAGCGTGAGCGCCACGAGCGCTGGGGGCCGCGCGTGATCGACATCGATCTTCTGCTCTATGATGAGGAGCGGATCGAGGAGAGGGATCTGCAGGTTCCCCATCCGCGCATGCTGGAGCGGGCCTTCGTACTGGTGCCGCTTTCCGAGATCGCGCCGGAATTGAAGCTGGAGGGCAGGGCGATAAGCGATCACCTCTTGCGGCTCGACGCCTCGGGGATCGAACGGGTGCGCGCCGGTGGCGGGTGGTGGACAATGCAGGAGCAGGCGTCATGAAAAGCCGGGTGCGCTAAGTTTTGATTTTCCCTGTTTTGGACGGAAAACCGGCAACCGCTTTTCGTGAAATTGCTTAGTCCCGCCTAACGGAGCTGACGGCACTGGGCTCGGTGCGCTTGAGGGTGACGCCGATGACGGGCACGAGCTCGTCCTCGACATGGACGGAGATCGTCACCGCCATGGTGTCGGGGCCGTCAAGCTGAGCGCGCATGGCGCCTGTAAGCTCGTTGCGGTGAATGGCGAAGACGGCGTACTGGTCTTTCACCACGCCGCCGACCACATCGAGCCCGTTGCCCGCGGCGCCATCCATGAACGTGCCGCGAAAACCGGATTGAGCCCGCTCGATGCTGGCCGACATCGGTTGATTGAACAGGCCGACCCGGCAGCCGCCGTCGAGGGCCATGCCGACGCCGTCCTCGCGCGCGGAGCCGTCGAAATCGCAGACGAATTTCGTGCCCTTGTACTTGCCCGCGACGATCTCGCCGGCGCCCGACCAACGGCCGGCCACGCGCTCGAAAAAGGCCAGGTCGCGATCATATGCGGCGGCGGGAACCGAGCTTCCCGCGGCGAGCGCGGCAGCCGAAAGGATCGCTAGTCTCAGCGGGAGATGGCACATGGAACCGAACACCGTACGTTCCGATAATGCCGAAGCATGAGGAATTTTGGTTAAAGCTTTATAACCAACCACTCGTCGCCGGTGCGGCAGGCGGAAAATTTCCGCCCGCTGTAAGCCAGGATCATCAGGCCTTTCCGGCGGACCCACCTTCGGCTTTTGCGGTGAACTGAGCCAGGGCCTTGAGGAAGTCGCCCATGCCGGGCCGCTCGACGGCGCGGAAAGCGAGCGGCCGAATCGCGTCGATGGCGGCAATGCCGATTCGCGCCGTCATCATGCCGTTGACCACACCTTCGCCGAGGCGCGCAGAAAGCCTGGCTGCGATGCCGTGCCCGACGAGCTGCTGCACCAGCGTCTCGCCCATGGCCATGGAGCCGGTCACGGCCAGATGCGCCAGAACGTTGCGCGCCAGGCGGAAGAAGCCGAGGAAGCCCGGCCTTCCGCAGTAAAGCTCCGAGAGGCGGCGCACGAGGCGGGTGGCCTCGAACATCACATAGCCGACATCCATCAGCGCCCGGGGGCTGACCGCCGTTACCACGGAAACGCGCTTGGCCGCATCGAGCACGAGCTTGCGCGCGCGCCGGTCGATGGGAGCGAGGAGCTCCTTCTCGGCGATGCCCAGGAGATCGCGGGCGTCGATCACATCGTCCTTCAGCTCTTCGAGCCGCCGCCGTCCCGCGGCCGTATCGGGATGACTGGCGAGCAGGGCGGAAAGGTCCGCCACCAATGCGCGGGCCGCGCGGGCGTCGTCCCGCTCATGGGCGTCATCGGCGCGCCGCCGCATTTTCTCCACGGAGGCAAGCCGGGCGAGGGCGAACAGCTCGCGCCCGATGACGATGAGAGCGGCGAGCGCGGCGGCGGCGACGAGCACGGTTCCCAGCCAGCCGAGCCAGTCGGCGCGCGCGAACAGATCGCGGATGAGCCGGTCAGCCCAGAGCCCAGCGGCCAGGGAAAGGATGAGGCCCACCGACGTGAAAAAGATGGTGCCGAGCCGGAATCGCTTCCTGCGCGGAACGGCAGGCGGAGGCGGGGCGACAACCGTTTCCTGCTGGTCGAATATGTCGAGCTCGGCCGGCGTGATCGACACCGTCTCGTCGATCCTCACGGCCTGGGGCCTGCGTAGCGGCGGCTCCTTCCGGGTCTCCGGTGCGGGCTGCGGCGGCTGCTTGACCGGGAAGGCGGCCGGTTGGCGCGAATCGCTCATGAGAGCCTGTCTCCAAGGAGGAACTGCAAGGCGCGGTCGAGCCGGATGTGGGGGAGGGAGAGGGTTACGCCCTCCGCCGTGCGTTCCAGCTTCGGCGGGCGGAAGCGCACGAACCGAATGGCAGCGTCGCCGGAGGGAGGGGGCGCGTCTTTCCGGAACAGGGCGGAGGGGCTCTCCGGCAGGTCGCCGGGGAAGATCGCCGTTTCCGTCTCGCCGTCGAACGTCTCCGAGCCGATGGTTTCACCGGCAAGCGGCGTGCCGATGATCACCGGCAGGCGCTGGCCCCCGCGCGTGACTTCTCCTTCACGTGTCGCCCGCACCGCCGCCATGGCGACCACATCGACGGTGGCGCCAGAGAAGTCGGCCCGCGCGATGGCGCGCTCGGCAAGCCTGCGCACGATTGCCTGCAGCCGGTCGTGGCCTTCATGGTGGACATGATCGGCCTTGGTGGCGGCAATCAGAATGCGGTCGATCTTGCGAGAGACGAGGCCGGTGAGCAGATTGCCGCGTCCCGGTCGGAAGCAGGCCAGGATTTCCGTGAGCGCCCGCTCCAGATCGGCCACCGATGCAGGCCCCGCATTGATGGCCTGCATGGCGTCGATAAGGACGATCTGCCGGTCGAGGCGGGCGATGTGCTCGCGGAAGAACGGCTTGATGACGTGGGTCTTATAGGCCTCGAAGCGCCGCTCCATCAGGGCACGCATGGAACCGGGGCGGGTCTTGCGCCCGTCCGGTATGGGCAGCGGCGCGAAGGTGAGGGCAGGGGAGCCCTCGAGATCGCCCGGCATGAGAAAACGTCCGGGAGGCAGGGTGGACAGCGCGCGCCCATCCTCCTTGCAGGCCCTCAGATAGGCGGTGAACCGTTCGGCGAGGCGCTGCGCCAGTACTTCGTCCGCGTCGGCGTCTGGATCGACGCTGGCGGCAAGCTCGCGCCAGGCGCCGGATACGTCGCGGCGGACGGGAAGATCGGCAAGCTCCATCGCCTCGCGGCTGAATATTTCGTAGTTCTTGCCGAGGAGAGGCAGGTCGAGCAGCCATTCGCCGGGATAATCGACGATGTCAATGGAAAGCCTGCCGCGTGAGAACATCCGCCCCCAGGCGGAGGCCGATTCGTACTCGATGGTGAGCCTGAGCTCGGAAACGGCGCGGGTGGAAGCCGGCCAGACGCGGCGGTCCACCAGATCGGCAATGTGATCCTCATACTGGAAGCGCGGCACGTTATCGTCCGGCTGGTGCTCCAGATAGGCCTTGGCTATGCGGCCCGAGGCCTGCGCCTCGAAGAGCGGCAGGCGGCCACCATGCACCAGATTGTGGACGAGCGCGGAGATGAAGACCGTCTTGCCCGCGCGCGAGAGACCGGTAACGCCAAGCCGCAGCGAGGGCGACCACAGTGCCGTGGCGCGATCCGCCATTGTGTCGAGTGCGATCAGCGCCTCGTCGGCAAGCGTGGTCAGCGATGGCAATGCCAGAAATCCTCAATCCGTTGCGCTACCCGCATATAGGCAATGGCAGGTGATGATGAAACCAATAGGCGATGGACTGCGCTGATGAAACTCCTAGACGGCTTCATGCCTGCGGGGGGATAAAGGCCGCAAGGGTCGCACAGCGCGGGGCAAGTCCCCACCAGGGCTCGGCCACCTCGAACACGGCGAGCGCGCCGGGCGGGAAGCCCGCGTGCATCGCCGCAAGCGCGCCGGCTTCGCCGCCAGCCGCAAGCTGCGAGGCAAGCTCCGCGATCGCCGGATTGTGCCCGACGAGGAGAACCGAATCCTCCGTCGGCGCGGTGGCGAGGATGACACGGTAGTCGCCGGCGTCACCGCGATAGAGCTCCGGCAGGTGCAGCGTCTCGGGGGCGAGATCGGCAAGGCTCGCGGCGACCGCATCCCAGGTTTGGCGTGCGCGCAAGGCGGTCGAGCAGAAGACGAAGGCGGGCACATGGCCCTGGGCGCGCATCAGCCGGCCCAAGGCGGCAGCGGAGCTGAGGCCACGCTCGGTAAGCGGGCGGTCCACGTCGCTCTCGCCGGGCCGTGTTCTCGATGCCTCGGCGTGCCGCAAGAGATAGAGCCGGTGCATGACATCCTCCCGAATCCCGCAGCCTGCCGGAGCCGATGTTACCCTGTCGGCCGCGCGGCGCAAAATCCGGCCGCTCAATGGCCGGCGGCGGCCCGACGGCGCCGAAAAGCCTGAAATCGTCCGGACTTGCGGCGAGGAGCGGAAGAGTCTTTGTGCTTTTGACAATTATGTTATTTGAATGCCGTTTATGCTTGTCGGCGTTGTCGCGCACGAATATATAGGCGCCGCTGGCAAGTTGTGGGGTAGGTCCATGTCCGAAGTCCTCGATGCCGACTATGTGCCCTCCGAAGACGAGCCGTTTATGAACGAGCGTCAGCGGGCTTATTTTCGCAACAAACTCATCAGGTGGAAGAACGAAATCCTGAAGGAGGCACGCGAGACTCTGGAAGCATTGCAGCGTGAAAGCGCGAATCATCCCGATCTCGCTGACCGCGCCTCCTCGGAGACCGACCGGGCGATCGAGCTCAGGGCGCGCGACCGTCAACGCAAGCTGATCGCGAAGATCGATGCGGCGCTGCAGCGCCTGGAAGATGGCACCTACGGCTATTGCGAGGAAACGGGGGAGCCCATTTCCTTGAAACGCTTGGATGCGCGTCCCATCGCCACGCTGTCGATCGAGGCGCAGGAACGTCACGAGCGGCGCGAGAGGATCTATCGCGACGACTGATCCTTTTGAGGATCCTTTCGGTGCTTCATGACGCCACTGAAAGGGTCCAAGTTTCCCAATCCAGACGGAAGAACCGGTATCCGCTTTTCTTGAACTGCGCTAAGCAACCTGCGCGCCGCACCTACCTGTGGCCCTGGGCGGCTTATCAGGAAAAGGTGGAAAGCAGCGTGCTCTGCTCCTGAACGACGGCGAATTCGACGGCGATTCCGCCGTCGAAATGACGCACAACCATGCTGCGCAAGGGGCCGAGGAAGACCTGCGATCCCACCTCGGGCTTGATCTCCGTCTCCACGGCGGCGCCGGAGAGCGAGAGGTCCACGATCCGGCAGGGATAGCGGCCTTCGCCGGGGATGTGGATGGTCGCGACCTGATTGCGGGGTGTGATTCGCTCGTGCCGCCGGTCCTCGGACAGATTGAGCTCGTGCCGGTTGGCAAGCCAGGTGAGCTGCGCCGCGAGCTTGTCCCGCTTGCGGTCCGACGCGTTGATCGTCATGGCGAAGCCGCCGTCGAAAAGGCGCGCGATCCGGCCCTCGATCCGTCCGACATGGTCCAGATAGGCCACTACGCGCTCGCCGGGGCTGCCCGTGCGCTGCGCAAGGAGGGCCACGCCGCCGGGCGACATGTCGATGACCCGGCAGGGATGCTCGGAGTGGTCTTGCAGCATGTAGCGGCCGTAAAGCGTGACCTTTACCCGCTGAAAACGCCGCCTCTCAGAGCCCCGCATCGGCATGGGATGTGTTGCCACCGAAACCGTCATCGTGCCCGCCCCTCCGGCTGCCGCTCAAGCGCCGGATGAATCCGCGAATTAGGCGGGAAACGTTAAAAAACGGGTAAGTTACGGGTCGCGCCGCCCGCCCTGCAGGACGACGAGGTGGCGGATCCGCCGCCCGAAGCCGTCGAGGCGGGCCGACAATTCCTGCTTGCTGGGCGACAGGGGCGGCACCGGCATGCCGTGGCGGAGGGAAACGAAGGGCGCTTCGCGGTCGGGATCGAGCATCCGGAAGCTTTCCACCCGGTTTTCCACGATCGGATCGGCACCCAGCCAGTAGGGCTTCATGAAGGGCTGGATGGTGCCGAGCGCCCGCGCGCCTTCCCTGCCGCCGTCGAGCGGCAGGATGAGCAGCTCAAAGCGGTTCAGCCGGCCGTCGCGGCTCTTTCCCTCGAAGGTGATGACGGCGACCGTCGATTCCTCCAGCGCTTGGGAGACGAGGCGGCTCACAAGGGCCTGATCCCTTGCCGCCCAGAGCGAAGGGAAGACAAGGCCGCGCAATTCCTTGCCGTAGGTGGCGCAGATGCGCGTGCCGGCAAGCCGGAAGACGGGTTCGCCGCGCATCCCGCGTTCCAGAATGAACGTGTCGGCGAGAAGCCCCTTGATGTCGGCGGGTTCTATTTCGGTACGCCGCGGAGCAAGGCGGCTGCCACGCAGCCTGTTCCAATATTGGAACAAAGCCATGGTGCCGTCCCGATTCATGCCTGCCGCTCTCACTTTCCCTGCCTTGTCCTGTCCCAAATCTGGACGGGAGCCGCGCTCCTTCCGTCTGTTTGGAGGAGAAGCAGGAGGCGTGCCAGTCCCGTTATGGGTTTGTGCACGGGAAGGGTTTGTTGGGGTAAAGAAGCGGTAAATCGCCTAAACGACTGACTTGAAAGCATTTTGCAGTGATCCTGCTCCCGCGGTCCGAAGTTGGCATGGCCCTTGCCTAGCCAGTGGCAGAGGCGGGGGACTCGACCGGGGAGGAGGCGGGGACTCGACCGGGAAGCCGTCCAGCGGGAACGCTGGGCGGCTTCTGTTTTTTCGTGAGGTCTGATACCGCAGGCTGCAGCAAGCCGATCCGCAGGATGTCATGACCGACCACGACAGCGCCACCCAGGAACAGCCGCAGGGCGGACAGGCTCCGGCGCGCGAGCCCTTCTTCAATCTTTCCGGAATCGTGACGGCCATCATCGGCCTGTGCATCCTCGTGCATTTGGCGCGGCTCTATCTCCTGAGTCCCGCGGCGGATGCTTGGGTAATCCTGCATTTTGCCTTCGTGCCCCTGCGCTTTACGGGCGGCTATCCGCTGGACGCCTCCGCTTTTGCAAGCCCGTTCACTTATGCGTTCCTGCACGGGAGTGCGATGCATCTTGCCGTCAACATGATCTGGATGGCGGCATTCGGCTCGCCGCTCGCCAATCGGATCGGCACGGCCCGCTTCATCTTCTTTTGGGCGGCCACCGCGCTTGCGGCGGTGCTTCTCCACTTTGTGCTTCATCCTTCGGACCCGGTGCCGCTGGTGGGGGCGTCCGGCGCCATCTCCGGCATGATGGGAGCGGCGGCGCGCTTCGCCTTCCGCATCGATCGCAGCGCGCGACGGCCGGGCTTTGCGGGACCTGTGCTGCCGGTGCCAATCGTGTTCCGCTCGCGCATGACGGTGGTTTTCCTGGCCGTCTGGTTCGTGGTGAACCTGGTGGTGGGCCTTGGTTCCGGGACCGGCGGCACGCCCAGCATCGCCTGGGAGGCGCATATCGGCGGGTTCCTGGCCGGGTTTCTCGCCCTGCCCGTTTTCGACCGTTCGCCGCGGCAGCAGCCGGAGAGCGGCAGCTGAGCCTGCTTGCAAAGTTTCGCACTCCGGCGCAACATCCGGCTTTTGAAGGGGGAGGTCGGGGCGGCTGTGAGACAGGAGGTCGCCATGACAGTCAAGGCCATTCTCGATGCCAAGGGCCGCGATGTGGTTACGATCGCGGCCAGCAGGACGCTGCGCGAGGCGGTGTCCCTGCTTGCCGAACACCGCATTGGCGCGCTGGTCGTCACCGTGGACGATGACCGCATCAGCGGCATTCTTTCCGAACGCGACATCGTGCGCGCCATCGGCAGGGAAGGGGCTGAAGTGCTGGAAAAACCGGTTTCAGCGGTGATGACCGCACGCGTGCAGGTCTGCCGGGAAAGCCACACTGTCAATGAGGTGATGCAGATCATGACGGAGGGCCGCTTCCGCCATCTGCCTGTGGAGAAGGACGGGCGCCTCGCGGGAATCGTCTCCATCGGCGACGTCGTCAAACGCCGTATCGAAGAGGTGGAGCGCGAGGCGGAGGAAATCCGGACCTATATCGCCACGGCGTAAGCCGGCAGCTTCCGAAAGCCCGTCAGACGCAGGCGAAAGGCCGTCAGGCCTTGCCGGGCACCTTCATGAAATCGGGGATGGCGTCACCGAAGCCGATGACCGTTTCCGACTCGGGCTCCAGGTGCCGCTCGGGTTTCCTGTCCGGTTTCTTGTGCGCACCAGCCTCCTTGCCGGGGCGGCGGCTTTCCTTCCGGCCTTCCTGAGCCTTGGCAGGCGCGGGGACCTCCTCGGCCCGGCCTTCCTCCCGGCGCTTGCGCCCTTCGGGCTTTCTGCCTCTCTCGCGCCCGCGCCTTGGCTTTTCGCGTTCTTCATCCTCCTCGCTGAGGGTGGAGAGATCGCCGTCGAGCCAGGGGATCTTCTGTCCGATCAGCTTCTCGATGCCTTCCACATATTTACGGTCGGCGTGAGTGACGAGGGTGAACGCCTTGCCCGAACGGCCGGCGCGGCCGGTACGGCCGATGCGGTGGACATAGTCCTCCGAGTGGGTCGGAACATCGAAGTTGAAGACGTGGCTCACGTCCGGAATATCGAGGCCACGGGCGGCGACATCAGAGGCGACGAGCAGCTTCAGCTTTCCGCGCCGGAAATTTTCCAGCATGGTCATACGCGCGCGCTGGTCCATGTCGCCATGGAGCGCGCCGGCGTCGAACTCGTGACGCACGAGCGAGCGGAAGAGCGTCGAGACCTCTGTCTTGCGGTTGCAGAAGATGATGGCGTTGCTGAGCCCTTCACCTTCCGCGCGGATGAGTTCACGCAGCCGCGCGCGCTTCGCCCAGGGCTTCGAGCCCGACTTTACCAGGAACTGCTCGATGTTGGCGGCGGTGGTTGCGGGCCTCGCCACCTCGACACGCACGGGCGCCTGCAGGAACTGCTCTGTAAGCTTAGTAATCTCCGGCGGCATGGTGGCGGAGAAGAACAGCGTCTGCCGCGTGAAGGGGATGAGCTTGCAGATGCGCTCGATGTCCGGGATGAAGCCCATGTCGAGCATCCGGTCGGCCTCGTCGATGACCAGAATCTCGACGCCGGTGAGAAGCAGCTTGCCCCGCTCGAAATGGTCGAGCAGGCGGCCGGGCGTCGCGATCAGCACGTCGGCCCCCCGCTCGAGCTTGCGCTCCTGATCCTCGAAGGACACGCCGCCGATGAGGAGCGCGATGTTGAGGCGGTGATTCTTGCCGTAGCGCGCGAAATTTTCCTCCACTTGCGCGGCAAGCTCCCGCGTCGGCTCCAGAATGAGTGTGCGCGGCATGCGGGCGCGCGCTCGGCCCCGTTCGAGCCGCGTGAGCATGGGAAGCACGAAGGAGGCGGTCTTGCCGGTGCCTGTCTGGGCGATGCCCAGGACGTCCTTGCCTGCAAGCGCATGCGGAATCGCGCCCGCCTGGATGGGGGTGGGCGTGGTGTAGCCGGCATCGGCCACGGCCGAAAGAACCTTCGGCGACAGGCCGAGGTCCGAGAAAGTCACAGCTTGCTGTGCGGGTTCCTGAATGTCTGACACTGAGTGGCTGTCTTCAAACTGCTCTATGCGGTGGCCGCACATGCCGCGAGTGGCCGAGCGGAAACTCGACCCGGGTTTGGGGCCTAGAGCCTGGTGCGGCCAATGTCAACAATAACATGGGCATCCTGCGGGGATGTTACCTTGCCCGCCCAGCCTTTCGCCGGCTGGGACGCCGCTGGATTGAGTGTTTGGCAGAAACACTGAAGGAATATAGTTGCGCAATTCCGGGGGGAAAGCCTGTAACCGCTTTTCCCGGATTTGCGCTAGTAACGGAATTGTTCCGCAAGAATCCTTTCATCCCAGGAATGGCTGGCGTCGAAGAGGATCGTCGCCGTCAGATCGCGCGATTCGCGCACCTGAACCCTTGTGACCGACTTGATTTCCGTGTGGTCGGCCACGGCGTTCACGGGCCGCTTGTCGGCCTCAAGGATGACGAGCTCCACCGTCGACCGGTTGGGCAGGAGCGCGCCGCGCCAGCGCCGCGGGCGGAACGGACTTACCGGCGTGAGCGCCAGGAGCGGCGCGTCCAGCGGAAGGATCGGCCCGTGCGCCGAGAGGTTGTAGGCGGTGGAGCCAGCGGGCGTCGCCACCATAACGCCGTCGCAGATCAGTTCCTCCAACCGGACCTTGCCATCGATGGCGATTCGGATCTTGGCCGCCTGATAGGACTGGCGCAGGAGGGAGACCTCGTTGATGGCGAGCGCCTTGCTCGTCCTGCCGGAAGCGTCCGTCGCCTCCATCTCCAGCGGGCGGATGGTCTCCGGAATCGCCTCCGCGATGCGGCGGCGAAGGTCCTGTTCGTGATACTCGTTCATCAGGAATCCGACCGTGCCGCGATTCATGCCGTAGATCTTCTTGCCTGTGCCCATGGTGGCGTGGAGGGTCTGCAGCATGAAGCCGTCGCCGCCGAGCGCAACGATCACATCCGCGTCCTCCGGCCGCTCCTGGCCATAGAGCGCGGAAAGCCGGGCGGCAGCATTGCGGGCATCCTCCGTGTCCGCCGAGACGAAGGCGAGGGCGAGCGAGGACGGCTTGTTCATGTCGGGCTGGCGGTTCGGTTTCGCGGATGCCAACCGGTAGCATGCAGATGCGAATCTGCAAAGCGTGGTGCCCCCGGCAGGACTCGAACCCGCGACCCCCTGATTACAAATCAGGTGCTCTACCAACTGAGCTACAAGGGCATGGCCAGCACGCGATAGCACAATCGCCAGCCAAGTAAAACGCCTTCGCGAAGATGGGGCCTGTTCAAATCTCGATCAATCCCAGAGAGGCAGGTTCAATAATTCAGGGGTGGAATCATGCCGGCCGCCGCGCTGTCTCTGGGGCAAATATTTCTGACAGGCGGCTCGGCACCGGCAGGCGTCTGGGCCGGCCATGTGAGCCGCCTTCAGGGCAGCCCCGAGCCATCGAGGAAGCGGCGGGCCACGTAGAGCGCCACGGCCGCCGCGTTGGACACATTGAGGGAGCGGATGGCGCCGGGCATGTCGAGCTGGGCCAGCATGCGCACGGTCTGGCGTGTCTTCTGCCTGAGGCCCTTGCCCTCCGCGCCGAGGACCAAAGCGAGCCTGCGGCCCTCCAGCGCCCGCTCCAGCGGCTGCCCCGCCTCCGAATCGAGGCCTACGGTGTGGAAACCCGCGGCATGGAGGTCGGAAAGCGCGTCGGCCAGATTGCGCACCACGATGTGGTTGATGTGTTCGAGCGCGCCGGAGGCCGCCTTGGCGAGCACGCCTGATTCGGCTGGGCTGTGGCGCGCCGTCGTCACCAGCGCCTCGGCGCCGAAGGCGACCGCTGAGCGCATGATGGCGCCGACATTGTGCGGGTCGGTCACCTGGTCGAGCACCAGAACGAGCGCGGCCTCCCCAAGCGCCGAAAGCGGCTTTGCGGCAAGGGCATCCGCTTCGATGAGGACGCCCTGATGGACCGCGTCGGAGCCGGTCAGCATGTCGATGGCGCGCGGCTCGACCAGTTCGGCCGGGAAGGGCAGGGCGGCAAGATCGTCGAGCTCAAGCCGGCCGGCGGCGTTGCGGGTCACCAGCATGCGGTGGATGCGGCGCGCAGGATTGTCGAGCGCCGCGCGGACCGTGTGCAGCCCGTAAAGGCGGACCACGCCTTCCGGCGGCGGCGCGCCGGGGTCCGTGGACCGCGCACTGCCCGTGCCGCGGCGATGCGCGCGCCGCAGCCGCGCGTAGTGACGGTCCTGGGGCGTTCCGTTCTTTCTGGCTTTGCTCATGGCATCCCTATAGCCGACGCGGGGCGGCGCGCCCATGGCCCCCAGGGCTCAAGTGTGATTTTCTTGTGCGAGGCCACACATGATGTTGACACTCGCCGATGAGGTCGCCATAAGGCGCATCGCAGTGCGGTGCCCTGTTGACCGGGGCGGCTGCATTTCCCAGATAATGGCTGCCGTAAAGGTGGCCGTTCGGAGGGGTGTCCGAGTGGTTAAAGGAGACGGACTGTAAATCCGTTGGCTTCGCCTACGCTGGTTCGAATCCAGCCCCCTCCACCACCGTTCGCCCGTCCGGGACCTTCCTCAAGGCCCGAACGGAAAGCGCTCCGCGCCCGCCAGCGAGGGGCGTGCGTAAGGTGAGCGGGTATAGCTCAATGGTAGAGCAGCAGCCTTCCAAGCTGAATATGCGGGTTCGATTCCCGCTACCCGCTCCATCTGCCGTTTGTGCGCTTTCCTGAAGTTCTTTCGCGCTGGCTTATTTCATGTCACGGGTGGTTATGGCCGTAATGAGGGTGTGCGGGCCCGCGTCCATACCTGTCCGAGACAAGGCCGTTCTCGCCCGCCGGCACGGCCTGGCCGATGAAATAGCCCGACGTTCCGCCGAACAGGAGCCCGGCCACAAGCGCGGTCCAGACCCAATGGATGTGAACGCCGCTCCTTGCGGGGGCGGGTTTCTGGCTCGTCTGCCTTTGCGGGGGCTTCTTGCGGGACATGGATCGTCCTTGAGGAAGTGGCGTTTCGATTCCTTGCTCTTGCAGAATGATGCGCGGTATTCTCGATGTAAAGAAGACGGGTCACGGGTGCCGGCGGTGGCCGTCTGGCCTGTGGATTGGCCGGATGTGGCATTCTCCGGCCGTAAAGGGCTTGTATTTTTCAGGCTTTGTCGCTAATCGCCCCGCAACCCGAAACCAACCAAGCCGCCCAGGGAAGTTTGAGATGGCCAAAGGAAAATTCGAGCGCACGAAGCCGCATGTGAATGTCGGGACGAT
>ERZ777003.1327-NODE-1327-length-38192-cov-6.809057_pt1 | contig 38192 bp, 33 predicted proteins | sample MGYA00374956_ERZ777003 | MGnify/ENA primary metagenome ERZ777003 (study PRJEB29302, sample SAMN06268252) | bioreactor metagenome | isolation source: Joint BioEnergy Institute, California, USA | place: USA:Joint BioEnergy Institute, California, USA | collected... | reverse complement strand
CTCGATCGCCTCCGCGGCGGAGACGGCGAAGCCGGCCGGAACCTCGCGCTCGGATTCCGGCTTGACCAGCTCGGGCGGACGCTCGCCGCCGAAGGGGGGTTGTGCGGCCGGGTTCTCCTCAGCCGCCGCGGTCGCCGGGCTCGCAACCGCGAGCGCCAGCACCGCCGCCAGGGTCGCTCTGCGGCTCGACATCAGCGGGCGAGCCTACCGGCGGCGTCGGTGCCCCGAGTAGCCCGACCTTGAGCAGCAGCGCATCGGCCTCGGCGGCCGAGAGCGGCTCGGAGAGCATGTGGCCCTGCCCCAGCTCGCAGCCGAGGCTGAGGAGGAGCTCCACCTCCTCGGGCCGTTCGATGCCCTCGGCGACGGGGCGCAGGTCGAAGATCTCGGCGAGGTCGATGATCGCCCGCAGGAGCTTCGTGTTCTCCTCCTCGCGCGTCGCGGCGACGAAGGCCCGGTCGATCTTCAGGTTGTCGATCGGGAACTTGTGCAGGTAGCTCAGCGACGAGTAGCCCCGCCCGAAGTCGTCGATCGCGAGCTCGATGCCGATCCGCTTGAGCTCGCGCAGCCGCTCGCTCACCAGCTCCAGGTCGTGCATGACCACGGTCTCCGTGATCTCCAGCGTGAGCCCGCCGGGCTCGAGCTGCGCCGCCTCGAGCGCGCTCTTCACTTCGGCGATGAGGTCGCCCTCGAGCAGCTGCGCGCCGGAGACGTTGACGCCGATCTGGATGCCCGGGAACGCGGGGTAGCGGGCGCGCCAGAGCGCCCCCTGGCGGCACGCCTCCCGCAGGACCCAGCTTCCGAGCGGGCCGATCTGGCCGCTCTCCTCGGCGAGCGGAATGAACGCGTCGGGATTGACGATCCCCCGGGTCGGGTGCCGCCAGCGCACGAGCGCCTCGAGCCCGGCGATCGTGCCGCTGCGCAGGCTGAAGATCGGCTGGTAGACGAGCTCGAGCTCCTGGCGGTCGAGCGCGCGCTTGAGGTCCACCTCGAGCTCCATCCGCTCGACGATGGCCGTGTGCAGGCGCGGCTCGAACAGCGCGTAGCGGCCCCGGCCGTCGCTCTTCGCCCGGTACATCGCGAGGTCGGCGTTGCGCAGCATCGTCCCGGCGTCGCCCGTGCCAGTGGCGATCCCGATGCTCGCGGTCACGAACAGCTCGCGCCTGCCGAGCTCGAACGGCGGCTCGAGCGCATCGAGGATGCGCTGAGCAGCGCGTGCCGCGTCCTCGGCCTCATCGAGCTCCTCGATCAGGACCGCGAACTCGTCGCCGCCGAGGCGGGCGACCGTGTCCACCGGCCCGACTGCCCGGCGCAGGCGGGTGGCGACGTGCGTCAGCAGGCGGTCGCCGGCGTCGTGCCCGAGGCTGTCGTTCACGGTCTTGAAGCCGTCGAGGTCGCAGAACAGGACCCCCACCGGCGCCCCCGTTTCCTCGGCGCGGGTGAGCGCGTGGGTGAGGCGGTCGGTGAAGAGCGAGCGGTTCGGCAGGCCGGTGAGCTGGTCGTGAAGGGCCTCGTGCGTCGCGTCGGCGATGGCGAGCGCGTGATTCAGTGCGAGGCTCGCCAGCTCGGCGAACGAGTGCAGCGTCTGGTGGTCGCGTGGGCCGTACTCGCGCATCTCGTCGGTGGAGCCGATCGCAAGCGTCGCCGCGACGGCCCCGCGCTCGTGCACCGGGCACGCGATCGCGGTCACGATCGCAGGGTCCGCGAACTCGGCCGCGGCCAGGCCCGGGTCGGCGCCCGTCACCGGGTCGACCACGATCACGCGGTTCTCGGCGCGGGCACGCTCGGAGATCGTCCCGCCGGCATCCTCGCCCGCGACGAGGTCGGCCTCTGCGACCCCAACCGCCGCGACGACCTCGGAGCCGTCGTCCGTCCACCTGCGCACGACGCCGACGTCGCCGCCGAGCAGATCGCGCGCGGATTCGACCACGCCGCGGAGCACGTCCTCGACGGGCGTGCCCTCCGCAATTTCGCGCTGCAGGTGCGAGAGCCTGTCGACGAGCGCCTGGCGTTCCCGCAGAGCCCGGGTTAGCCGCAGGCGCTCCGCGGACTCGCCATCGGCACCCGCGGCGCGTGGGTCTCGACGCATGCGCCCCACGCGGGTGAGTCTAGGGCGGTTCCGGCGCTCTGACGACGGTTGGCCGCGCTCCTGCGAGCGCTCACCCGAGGCTTCCGATGGCGATCTGGCGGGCGATCGAGTCCGCAAGCACGTCGAGCGCCTCGTCCTCGCTGAGGCGCCGCTGCCGCGGCTCCTCGTCCCGCGGCTCGCGTTCGCGCGCCTGCGGCCGGCGGTCGCGGTCGCGCTTTGGGCCGCGGTTCGCGCTTGGCGAGGCGCCTCCATCGCAGGAGGCGATCGCGTCGGCGAACATCGATGCGCGCAGCTCGTAGCCCGCCCCGGTCGCATGGCCGCCGTCCGCCAGCAGGCTCGGGTCTTCGCGCGCCGCGCTCGCCCAATCGACCACCCGGACGTTCGCATGCGCCGCCGCGAACGCCCTGATCACCTCGTTCAGCGGCTCCTCGTCGACCCCGCTGTAGCCGGAGACCTCGAGGGTTGCGACGACGAGGCAGCGCCCGCCCGCGAGCGCGTTCGCCCGCTCGAGCGAGGCCGCGAGGCCCTGCGGCCGGCGGGGGTCGTCGTTCGATCCCAGGGCGAAGACCACGATCTCGTCGTCGGGCCGGAGGTTGCTCTCGAGCGCCTCGACTCCGGCGGCGCTGCCGCGACCGACGACGGCATCGGTGCGGATCGCGTACCCGGGCAGCGCCGGAGCCAGGTAGGGCTCCATCCCGACCCCGAGGCTGTCGCCGATCACGAGCACGTCGTCGCCGGCCGCGCCGCGAGCCCCCGCCACCGCGAGCACGGCGAGGAGCGCCCCGACGCAGATCGCGGTTGTGGCTCGCAGCGCGCGCACCACCGGGATTGTCCCGGTCACTCGAGCGGGTGCGCGAGCTCGTCGCGGCGCAGGTGGGCGGCGCGGAAGACGAAGGCGGCGACCCCGAGCGGGACCAGCGCCGCGGCAAGGAACACGGCGGTGAGCCCGAAGGCCTCACCTGCCGGACCGGCGATCGCCATCGAGAACGGCATCAGCCCGAGCGAGACGAAGAAGTCGAGGCCGGAAACGCGCCCGCGGAGCTCGTCGGGCACGCGGCGCTGCAGGAGCGTGCCCCAGATGACCATCCCGAACGACTCGCTCACGCCGAGCACCAGGGCGGCGGCGCACATCACCCACACGGCCTCGGCGATCCCGAAGAGCGCGAACGGGAGGTAGCCGACGCTCCAGGCGGCGAGCATCACCGTGAGGTAGTGGCGCGGCAGGGGGCGCGAGGAGATCACGAGCGCGCCGATTGCGGACCCGATCCCGAACACGGCCAGGATCAAGCCGAAGTCGGCGGAGCCGCCGCCGTTGTCCCGGACCGCGAACGGGACGAGGACGTCGAGTGGGCCGACGAGGAAGAAGACCGCGATCATCGCGAACAGGAGCGTCGCCCAGAGCCACGGGGTGCGCCGCACGTACCCCGCCGCCTCGACCAGGTCACCGAGCGGCGTCTGCTGCGAGGCGTCCTCGATCTCCCGTTGCGGGCGCCCCGACGTGCGGATCGCAGCGAGGCAACTCGCGGAGAAGAGGTACGCGACGGCGACCACCAGGATCGCCGCGCCCGGCTCGAGCGTCGCCACCGCTATGCCGCCGATCCCGGGCCCGAGCGCCTGCTGGGCGAGCGGCCGCAAAAAGCCCTCGAGCCCGTTTGCCGCGAGGATCTGGTCCTCGGGCAGGAGGTGCGGGACGAGGCCCGTGTAGCTCGGGACGAAGAAGGCCTCGCCGGCGCCGACGAGAAACCCTCCCGCGGCCAGGTGCCAGAGCTCGATGTTGCCGGTGAGCGAAAGCGCGGCGACGATGCCGACGGCCAGCGCGCGCAGGAGGTCGGCGCTCAGCATCACCGCGCGCCGGGGCAGCCGGTCCGCGGCAATCCCGCCGGGGAGCACGAGCGCGATCAGGCCGACGCTGTAGGCGGTGGTCACGACCGAGAGCTGCACCGGGCCGCCGCCGAGCTCGATCACCTGCCAGGCGAGCGCGACGAGCCAGATCCCGTCGCCGGCGAGCGAGATCGCGAGCCCGGTCCAGAGCAGGCGGAACTCGCGGTGCCGGAGGGGGCGCGCAGCGGGGATGGACGAGAGCACGGCACCGAGTCATAGCGGGCGATAGGGTCGGGGGGTGGCCGGAGAGTTCTCTGCGTCCCATCGCGGCGGTGCCGGGCCCCCGATGCTTTGCCTGCACGGGTTCACGGACACCTGGCGCACATGGGAGCTCGTCCTCCCGGCGCTTGAGGCGGAGCACGAGGTGATCGCACCGACGCTCGCCGGACACGCGGGCGGGCCCGCGATCGACGGCGAGGCCAGCGACGTCGCGGTGATCGACGCGCTCGAGCGCGTCCTCGACGACGCCGGGTGGGAGACCGCGCACATCGTCGGCAACTCGCTCGGCGGCTACGCGGCGTTGCAGCTCGCGGCGCGCGGACGGGCGCGTTCAGTCGTCGCGCTCGCGCCGGCAGGCGGCTGGGCGGATCCGCGGGCCGCCTTCGGAGAGGTCGCCACCTACTTCATCACGATGCAGGAGCTGGTCAAGCAGGCGGCGCCGCACGCGGACGCGATCGTCGCCACCCCGGAGGGTCGCCGCCAGGTGACCCGGTACATCACGACGAACTTCGAGCACATCCCCGCCGAGCTGCTCTCGCACGTTCTGCGCGGCGCCGCCGCGTGCGAATCGGCGGCGGAGATGATCGAGTTCGCGCGCGACCACGGCTGGGAGATCGACGCGGCGAGCGTCACCTGCCCGGTCCGCTTCGTCTGGGGCACGGCCGACGCCATCCTGCCGTGGCCGCAGTCCGCGCAGGGCTTCCGCAAGCAGTTCCCGAACGCGGACTGGATCGAGCTCGACGGGATCGGCCACTGCCCCCAGCTCGACGTCCCTGCGGAAACCGCGCAGCTGATCCTCGACTTCACGCGGCAGCGGACGTGAGGTGGGCGGTGCCGGGCTCGAACCGACGACCTCCTCGGTGTAAACGAGGCGCTCTCCCAACTGAGCTAACCGCCCGCGACGATTATGGCGGGAGGTGGGAGGATGGGCGGTAGATGATGGCCGCTGGCTCGGGTTCCACAGGACCACGGCGGATCGCCATCGGCTCGCTCACGATCGAGATCGAGCCGGCCCACGAGCGCTGCTTCGTCCGCCTCGAGGGCGAACTCGACATGCAGAGCAGCCCGAGCCTCCGCGAGGAGCTCAACGCCCTGATCGACGGGGAGATGCCGGTCGTCGTCGACCTGCGCGGCCTCTCCTTCATCGACTCGAGCGGGATCCGGTGCCTCACGCTGGCCGCCTCCCGCGCGCGGGACGCCGGCGACGGACGCATGCAGGTCATCCGCCCGCCCCAGGGCCAGGTCTCCCAGGCACTCACCCTGACCAACGTCGGCAGGTACCTGCCGCTGATCGACGGCTGACGCGCGTCAGACCGCGAGCTTCTCGCGGCCGGCGGCCGTGAGCTTCACGTAGGCATCCCGGGCGCGGTCGTAGCGCCACGCCTTGCCGTTCGCCTTCGGCAGCCCGGCCGCGCGCAGCGAGTCGGTGAGCGGCCGGTACCAGGTGCTCACCGGGATCTCCTTGACCACGTGCACGACCGCGGGCCGCTTGTCCGGGTCGAGCCGCTCGAGCGCGTCGGTGATCTCGTCGGCCGTGAGCTTGCGGCCCTCGCGCAGGGTGACCGCGGCGACGGGGAGCTCGTGGTCACCGACCCGCACCCCGTAGGCAACCGCCAGGTCGACCGCCCGGATGTCGCTGAGACAGTCGGCGATCGGCCGGCTCGGCACGACGCCCTTGGCGGTGCGCACGAGCCCGTGCAGGTTGTCGACGAGCCAGTAGTCGCCGTCGGCGTCGCGGCGGAAGAGGTCGTCGGTTGCGAGCCAGGCGTCGTTGGGCTCGAACACGCCGCGCAGCGGGGTCGCGGTCAGCGCCGCGTCGGCCTTGGCGAGGAGCAGTCCGACTTCATCCGTGCCGCACTCCCGGGCCAGGCCGTTGGGCTGGACCCGCAGCTGGCCGGACTCGATGTCGTAGTCGGCGATGCGGAGCTCCGCGCTGCCCGGCAGCGGCCGGCCCATCGCGCCCGTCTTGGACCGACCCAGGTTGACGAGGATCGCACCGCCCTGGGTCGAGGCGTAGAACTCGACCACGCGGGCGGGCTCGAAGCGCGACTCGACGCGCCGCCACAGGCCGCGCGGCATGCCGGACCCGATGAAGAGGCGAATCGGGTGATGGCGCTCGCGCGGGTCGGGCGGCGCCTCCACCAGGTCGTGCAGGAGCGTCCACGTATAGGTCGCGACGGTGACGCCGTAGCGGCGGACCTCGTCCCAGAAGGTCGCCGGCTCGAACTTCCGCGCCATCGCGAGCCGGGTCCCGCCGGCGATCGCGCCGCCGATCGTCATCAGCAGGCTCGACGGGTGGTGGATCGGGGTCACGCCGTAGACGGTGTCGGCCGCGGTGAGCGCAGCGGAGGAGGCGGTGCCGAACGCGGACAGCGCCCAGCGCCCGTTCGAGATCCGGCTCGCCTTGGTGCGGTCGCCGTGGCCGGTGAAGACGATGAACGCGAGATCGTTCGCGCGGCCCGGGTTCGGCTCATACCAGGCGGGCAGCTCCACCTCGTCGGGATCGATCCGCTCCATGTCGACCAGGTCGAGGCCGAGGTCGCGCTCGCCGCCCCCGCCACCGAGCACGAAGGTGTGGACGGAGCCGAGGCCCAGCTCGCTCGCGAGCGCGGCGTTCTCGGGATCAGCGACGACCCGGGTGACTCCGCCGAGCTCGATCTCCCGCGTCGGCTCGCCGTCGGGGCGCAACAGCACCGCGACCGCGCCGAGGCGGTTGAGCGCGGCGACGACCGCCAGCGCGCTCGGGCGCGTCCCCATCAGCACGCCGACGTGCTCGCCCTGGCGGACGCCGAGCGAGATCAGGCCGCGCACGACGTTGTCGATCCGCTGGTTGACCGCGGCGCGGTTGTAGGCACGGTCCTCGTAGAGGAAGAACTCCTGATCCGGGTCCTTGGCCGCCTGCTCGTCGAGGACGAAGCCGAGCGAGATGCGGGTATCAGGACTCATCCGCTGCAGGCGGGCGAGGCGAGGGAGCTGATCGCTCGCCTCGCGCGAGAACTCGATCGCCGCGCGGGCGCTGCGGCGCGCGGCGCCGGCGAAGGCCTTCACGAGCCCTGCCCCGGCGCCGGCGGCCAGGCGCAGGCGGTTCGCGCCGTCCGGCGGGCGGACCTCGAGCGCGAGCTCGCGCGGATCGTCCGGCCGCAGGATGCCCTCCGGGAGCTCGCCCTTGCCCTCGCGCCACTTCGCCCAGCCGGCGACGGTGGGCCAGGTCCGGCGCGCGGCCTCCGAGCCGACGACGAGCCCGAAGTGACCGGCGTGGAGCGAGACCTCGTATACCTCGGCCTTCGGGGCCGCCCTGCCGATCGCGCGGACGGCGTCGACCGGCGCCAGCTCGTCGACCTCGCCGACGAAGGAGAGCACCGGGCACTCGATGTCGGCGAGCGTCACGAGGCGATCCTCGATCACGAACCCGCCGGCAAGCATCCGGTTGTGGGCGACGAACTGCCGCATGAAGTCCGCGAGCGCGGGGCCGGGCCACGCCACCCAGCCCTCGCCGAGCAGGAAGCGCCGCTGGCGCTCACGCGGGAGCAGCGCCTCGCGATCGTGGAGCTGGCGGATGAAGTCGACCTGCTGGCGGACCGACTTCATCGGGTCCAGCAGGCGGAAGCCGGTGCGGCTCATCCAAGCGGGCACGGCAAACCGGCCCTGGCCGAACACGGAGGCGAGCACCTCGGCGGTCTGGGCCGCGATGCCCTCCGGGATCCCGAGCGGGATGCCGCTGCGGATGTCCACGGGGCTGCCGAAGGTAATCAGGCTGGCGATACCGTCCGTCCGGCGGTAGGCGGCGGTCTGGTAGCAGAACATGCCGCCCTGCGAGTAGCCGCCGAGGTTCACGTCCGAGCCCGTCTCCGCGCGGACCTTGTCGACGGCGTCGGCGACCGCGACGACGTGATCGGCAAGCGTGCGCTCGAGCCCGCCCTCCTCGTGCTCGGGGGCGCCGAAGTCGACCACCCAGGCCTGGATCCCGTGCCGGCGCAGGATCGCGACCGCGCTCGTCGCGGGCGAGACGTCGTAGACGTCGGCCGCGAGCATCAGCGGCGGCACGAGCACCACGCTCGGCACCTTCCTTACGTCGAGCTCGCCGGGGAAGTACCGGCGCAGCCGGTAGTGGTCCTCCTCGGCGACGACCTCGAACGGCGACGACTCCTCGTCGGTCTCGAGGCCGCCGAAGCGCAGCACCTCGAGGGCGTTCTCGGCGGCACTCGAGAACCGGGAAACGGGTTCGGTGATCAGCTTGGACGAGATCTCCATGGGTCCTCCGCACCTTGCGCCGACGCGCTGCAGGCGAGCTTAGTCCCATACGATCGCCACGGACGCGATTCGAGGAGGAGATGGCAGTGAGGATGCGTGCGGCCGTACTCGAGGAGTTCGGCAAACCCCTGGTGGTTCAGGAGCTCGACCTCGCTGACCCGGCGCAGGGCGAGGTGCTCGTGCGCCTGGTGGCGTGCGGCGTCTGCCACACGGACCTCTACACCGCATCCGGGGTCGACCCCTCCGGGTACGCGCCCACCGTGCTCGGGCACGAGGGCGCGGGCGTGGTCGAGGCGGTCGGCGAGGGCGTCACCTCGGTCGCGCCCGGCGACCACGTCGTCACCCTCTTCAGCCCCCAGTGCGGCGAGTGCATCCACTGCCGCGACGAGCGCACGAACCTCTGCCTCGCGATCCGCGAACAGCAGAACAAGGGGTACCTGCCCGACGGCACCACCCGCCTGTCGCGAAACGGCGAGCCGATCCGCCACTTCATGGGCACCTCGACCTTCGCCGAGTACACGGTCATGCCGGAGATCGCGCTGGCGAAGATCAACCCCGAGGCGCCGCTCGACCATGCGTGCCTGTTCGCGTGCGGCCTCTCGACCGGGATCGGCGCCGCGCTCAACACCGCCAAGGTCCGCGAGGGGTCCACCTGCGTCGTCTTCGGCGCGGGGATGGTCGGGCTCGGCGCGGTCGCCGGGTGCCGGCTCGCGGGCGCCGAGCGGATCATCTGCGTCGATCTCTCGACCGACCGCCTCGAGCTCGCGAAGGGTCAGGGCGCCACCGACACCTGGGTCGCCGACGAGAACACCGTCGAGCGCGTGCTCGAGGAGACCGACGGGTTCGGCGCCGACTACACCTTCGAGGCGACCGGCAACGTCGCGGTCATGCGCCAAGCCGTCGAGTCGGCGCGGATGGGCTGGGGTCTCGCGACGGTCGCGGGCGTCGCCGGCAAGGGCGAGACGCTCAACGTGATCCCGCGGTTCCTCATCACCGGCCGGCGCATCGCCGGCTCGTCCTTCGGTGGCGTCAAGGGCCGCGAGGGCGTGCCGAAGCTCGTCGATCTCTACCTGGAGGGCAAGATCGACGTCGAGCCGTTCGTCTCCCACCGGATCAAGCTCGACGACGTGAACCGCGGCTTCGAGCTGATGGAGGCCCAGGACGGCATCCGCAGCGTCATCGAGTTCGACTAGGAAGGAAGCAACGTGATCATCCAGCGAGTCGAAGAGGCCAATTGGCTCTCCAACGCGTACCTCGTGGTCGACGAGCCCGGCGGCAAGGGCGTGCTCGTCGACTCGAACGCGGTCACCGACCCTCTCGCCGAGCGCGCCGAGCGCGAGGGCACCGAGATCACCCACGTGCTGCTGACGCACCACCACTACGACCACGTCGTCGCCGTGCGCCAGCTCGCCGACCGCTTCGGCGCGCCGATCGTTGCCCACGAGCTCACCGCGGACCTGATCGACGCCAAGGTCGACGAGACGTTCGCCGACGGCGACGTGATCGAGACCGGCGGCCTGCGGATCGAGGTGATGCACACGCCGGGCCACTCCGCCGACCACTGCGCGCTCAAGCTCAACGACACGGACGTGCTGACCGCCGACGTCCTCTTCAAGGGCACGGTCGGCGGCACCCGCGCGCCCGGCGCGACGGGCTTCGCCGATCTCAAGTCGTCGGTGATGGACAAGCTGATGAAGCTGCCGCCGGAGACCCGGATCCACCCGGGCCACCGTGAGCCCTCGACGATTGGCGAGGAGTGGGAGAACAACCCCTTCATCCGGATCTGGCGCGGGCTCGACGAGGAGGGAAGCGAGCCCTGCACGGTCGGGCCCCCCGACGCCGAGGAGCGCGACGAGGCGACGCTCGTGCTCTGGGCGCCGGACTACGACGGCGGCAACAAGGCCTGGGTGCGCTTCCCGGACGGCTCCGACGCGATCGTCGGCGGCTCGCAGGTGAAGCGCGGCTGAGGCGCTAAGCCGCCTCGGCCAGCCGCTCGGCGAGCCACAGGTCGCGCATCCAGTGCTGCGCGCCCGCGACCGGGCGCGCGACCGTGATCCCGTCGCGGCCGCCGGTGATCTTCACGCCGCGCCAAACGGGCGACGCGCTCAAGCCGTCGAGCAGCGTGTCGACCCCCGGGGGAACGCCCGGCGCCGCGCGCAGACGCTCGCCCTTCGCGGTGATCTCGAACTCGGGGTAGCGGCCGCTCAGGCTCGTCGTGGTCCCGTCCTCGTCGTGCCGGACGGTAACGCCGCGCCCGTGGCGGCGGCCCGCGTACTCGACCGCTCCGCTGACATCCGCCCGGGCGCCCTCGCCGGTGGGCCGCGAGACGACCTCGACCTCCGGGCGCTCCGTGAGGCGTAGGCCGAGCGGCGCCAGCGTCGCCTCCGTCGCCTCGTAGGCCTCGTCGAGTCCGGCAAGCGCGCGGTAGGCGAGGTAGAGCGCGTAGATCACGATCACCGGGACCATCACGACGAGCGACCACGCGAACTGGAAGAGCTGCCAGGGCACGACCGCGAGCGCGATCAGGACGATCATCTTCACCCCGGCGTCGTAGGACGAGCGCGCGAGGGCGTAGGTGGTCTCGCCGGCGGCCTTCAGCGCCCGCTCGTCGATCGGGCGGACGGCGAGCGCGGAAAGCAGCGAGAGCGGGTCGGCCGTGCCGGGGTCGACGACCTGCTGCGGCCCGAGCGCCGCGTCCTGCATCGCGCGCGCCTCGACCGCATCGAGGTCTCCGCGCTGGCGGCGCATGACGAGGAACGTGAAGGTGAAGCCGATGGCGAGGATCAGGGCCATCGCGAGGGTCGGGTCATCGCCCTGCCCGAGCGTCCCGCCGATCAGAAGCGAGAGCGCCGCGACGAGAATGATCCCCCCGAAAGCGAACCGGGCGGTGCGCTTGAACTCGTCCCCCACGGGCGCCAATCTAACCCGCCCGCGCGTCGGTAGGTTCTCCGGCATGGACCTAGGGATCGCGGGACGCGTCGCCCTCGTCATGGGCGCGAGCAAGGGGATCGGCCGCGGCATCGCGGAGGCGCTGGCGCGCGAGGGCGCCCGGGTCGCGATCGCGAGCCGCTCGCGCGAGCGGGTCGAGCAGACGGCGGCCGAGCTCGAGGGCGAGCTGGTCGGCTTCGAGGCGGACACCGCCGACCTCGAGCGGCTGGCGCAGCTCCCGGCCGAGGTCGAGTCCGCGCTCGGGCCCGTGGACATCCTCGTGACGAACACCGGCGGCCCGCCCGCGGGCAACGCGCTGGACGCCGACCTCTCCGAGTGGCGCGAGGCCTACGAGCACCTCGTGCTCGCGCCGCGGGTGCTGGTCGAGCGCGTGCTCCCCGGGATGCGCGAGCGCGGCTGGGGCCGGATCGTCAACGTGGGTTCGAGCTCCACGCGCGAGCCGATCCCGGGCCTGGCGCTTTCGAACAGCCACCGGGCGGGGCTGGTCGGCTTCTTCAAGACGCTGGCGCGCGAGGTCGCCGCCGACGGGGTGACCGTGAACGACGTCGCCACCGGCCGCTTCGCCACCGACCGCCTGGCGGCGAACTGGGGTGGCTGGGACAAGATGCAGGAGGGCGCCCCGAAGGAGGTGCCCGCCGGCCGGCTCGGCGACCCCGGCGAGTACGGCGACCTCGTCGCCTTCCTCTGCTCGGAGCGCGCCGCCTACATCACCGGCACGTCGATCCCGATCGACGGCGGCATGCTGCGCTCGGTCTAGACGGGTTCCGCCGCGTAGAGCTCGTCGCGGCTCGCCTTGCGCGCGATCCACACCACCCCGGCGACCATCATCGCGACGCTGAGCCACTGCGCCTGCGTCAGCCCGAGCGCGATCTCGTCGTTGCGGCGCAGGAACTCGATCATGAAGCGCTCGAACCCTGCCAGCAGGAGGTAGCCGGCGAACAGGAGGCCCGGGGCGAAGCGCTTGCGGTTCCGCCACAGAAGCCAGGTCACGAAGAGCATCGCGAGCGTCTCGTAGATCGGGGTCGGATGGACCGTGACGCCCGGCGGCGTCGGCACCGTGCCGTTCTCGTAGCTCATCGCCCACGGCCCGTCCCACTGGATCCCGTAGTCGCCATCACCCGAGAGCTGGCACCCGATCCGGCCGATCGCGTACCCGATCGCCAGTCCCGGGGCGGCAACGTCGAGCAGCCGCAGGTTGAGAAAGCCGCGGAACCGCCCCCACAGCAGCGCCCCGATCGTCCCCCCGATCGCGCCGCCGTACCAGACGAGCCCCGACCCGGAGAAGACGTTCCCGAAGAGGTCGTCCTTGACCTCGTCGTAGTTCTCGATGATGAAGTCGAGGCGCGCCCCTACGAGCCCGCCGATCAAGGCGGCGAAGATCAGCTCATAGGCCCAGTCGACCGGCTTGCCGAGCTCCTGGAAGCGCTTTGCGACCAGGATGCCGGCCGCGACGAACCCCAGCGCGAACATGAGCCCGAAGGTCTGAAGCGTGAGCGGCCCGATCTCGATCTCGGGTTGCATGCGCGCGGGAGCTTAGGCGAGGGAGGATGCGCGGCCGGGGCGAGCGCCCAACATCGAACGTCCCGCACTCCCTGCCATAGGAGGTCCGTTGGGACGTTCGGCTGTGCGCCGCAGGCGTCCGCGCGCGCGAGCAGCAGCCCCGACGGGAGTCGAACCCGGCTCCTCAACCTTGAAAGGGTCGCGTGCTAGCCGTTACACCACGGGGCCGTGGAGCGGTGAGTTTAGGGCCCGCTCCCCGGGTGTTTCGGCGTGAGCGGCCGCGCGCGACCGCGTGCTCGAGCTCGCCGACCGCGTTGCGGAACAGCAGCCCAAGCTCGTGCGTCTGCGGGAGCACGGTCGGATCGACGTAGGCGGCGACGTGCAGCGAGCCGCCGTACGTGAGGACCCCGAAGGCGAGCGCGTGGCCGTCGGAGATCGGGATCACCGGGTAGATCTCGCGCACCTTCGCCCCGGCGGCGTAGAGCGGAACCCGCGGGCCCGGGACGTTCGAGACCGCGAGGTTGTACATGCGCGCGCTCGCCGCCAGCCGGGCCGCCCGCTCGCGGACGAACCCGGGCAGCTGCACCATCGAGCGCAGGAGCACGTCGCTGCCGGCGATGCGGCCGGACTCCTTCAGCTCGCGCGTGCGCTGGTGGACGATGGCGAGCCTGCGGGCCGCGTCCGGCTCCTCGAGCGGCAGGTCGACGAAGGCGAACGTGATCCGGTTGCCCTCGGCGGGCGCGTCGTCGGCGGAGCGCACGCTCACCGGGACCATCGCCCGCAGCGGGGTCGCCTCCTCGCCGAGCGCCGCGGCGAAGCGGCGGAGCGCGCCGGCGACGACCGCAAGCACGACGTCGTTCAGCTTCACCCCCCGCGCCTCCTTGATCTTGATCAGGCGGTCGAGCTCCACCGACTCGGTGATGAGCGCGCGGTTCGGCGTGATCTCCTTGTTGATGAACGAGGGCGGAGCGGGGCGGATCACGTCCTCCGCGACCGAGAGGGCCGCCCGGCGCATCGTCTCCGCCACCCGCATCGTCCGTCGCGGGGCGAGCCCGAGCGACGCCATCCGCCGCGCCGTCCGGAACTGCTCCACCGCGCTGTCGGCGACGGCGTCCACCGCCAGCCGCAGCGGCGCGCCGGCCGGCTCGGGCTCCCAATCGACCGGCTCCGGCAGAGCCGCGTCCGGAGCCAGGTCGAAGAGGAGTGTCCCGAGCTCGACCGCCGCGATCCCGTCGACCATCGCGTGGTGCACCTTCCCGAGCACCGCCGCCGTACCCGGGCCGGCACGCGGGATGACGACGAGCCTCCACAAGGGATGCGCGCGGTCGAGCTGTACGGAGAAGAACTCCGACGCGAGCAGCTCGAGCGCGCGCCGGTCGGCCACCTCCCTAACTGGCGCGACCGTGACATGGCGGTCCAACCGGAAATCCGGGTCGTCCGCCCAAACTGGCTCGCCGAGCGGCGCGGGTGCCACGAGCTGGCGAAATCGCGGCGCCAGGTGCAGGCGGCCCGCGATCCGCTCGGCGAGTGCGTCGGGATCGAGCTCCCGTACCCCGTGAGGGAGCTCCAGCATGGCCAACCACCCGACGTGCATGTGGGCCGTCGGCGTCTCCACCCGGAGGAATGAGGTGTCGAGCGCGGACAGCCGTTGCATGCCCAACAGGATTCAGGCGCGAGCGCGGACTTTGACCATCCCGCGGTAGGAAATGAGCGCCCGCCGTTTCGCCGGGCGGTCGAGTCGGCCGCTCAGGCGAAGAGCAGCTCGAGCAGTGCCTTCTGCGCGTGGAGGCGGTTCTCGGCCTGATCCCACACGGCGGAGCGCTCGCCGTAGAGGACGCCCCCGGTGATCTCCTCGCCGGGATGGGCCGGCAGGCAGTGCAGGGCGATCGCGCGATCGGAGGCGAGGTCCATCAGCTCCTCGTCGAGGCGGTAGGGCTCGAGGTCCGCGCGCCGCTTCTCGGCCTCGGCCTCGTCCCCCATGCTCACCCACACATCGGTGTAGAGCGCGTCGGCGCCCTCCGCGGCCTCACGCGGGTCGTTCGTGGCCAGGTCGGCCAGCCCGTCCTCGAGCTCATAGCCCGGCGGGGTCGCGACCCGGACCTCCACCCCGGCCATGCGCCCGACGATCGCGAGCGAGCGGGCGACGTTGTTGCCGTCACCGACGTAGGCGAGCGAGACCCCCTCGAGGCCGCCGAAGCGCTCGGCGAGCGTCTGCAGGTCCGCCAGCGCCTGACAGGGATGGTGCAGCGGGGTGAGCGCGTTCACCACGGGCACGGCCGACGCCTCGGCGAGCTCGGCGACCGTCTCGTGCGAGCCCGAGCGGATCACGATCGCGTCGACGTAGCGGGAGAGCACCCGCGCGGTGTCGCCGATCGACTCGCCCCGGCCAAGCTGCAGCTCGTCGCCGCGCAGCGGCAGCGGGTGGGCGCCGAGCTCGGCGACGCCGACCTGAAAGGAGACCCGGGTGCGCGTCGAGGGGCGCTCGAAGAAGAGCGCGATCGTGCGGCCCGCGAGCGCTCCGGCGCCGGCGCCCGAGCGCCTTCCCTCCTTGAGCTCGGCAGCGCGCGCGAGCAGGTTCCGAAGCTCTTCGTGGGAGAGCTCCTCGCCGGTGAGGAAGTGTCGCGGTGACCCGATCAAGCGCGGCATCTTACGCTGCCTCGGTGGCGATCCGCGCCCTCACCTGGAACCTCTTCCACGGTCGCGACTTCCCGCCCGACCCGGCGCTTCGCACCTGGCGCTCGCGCCTCCTGCGGATCACCGAGCGCAACGCCACCCACCTCGCCGTGAACCGGGACCTGTTCGACGAGTTCGCCGCGGTCCTCGCCGCGGCGGACTGGGACGTTGCCTTGCTTCAGGAGGCGCCGCCGCGCTGGCAGGACGGGCTCGCCGCTGCCTGCGATGCCGAGTCCCACATCGCGCTCACTTCCCGCAACGCGCTCGCGCCGCTGCGCTCCCTGCTGGCCCGCATGAACCCGGACCTGATCGCCTCGAACGAGGGCGGCTCCAACCTGACCCTGGTCCGGCGCGCCGCGGGCGAGATCGCCGAGCGTCGCGAGCTGGTCGTCCGGACGGGACCGCAGCCGGAGCGGCGCGTGCTCGCCTTCACCCGCGTCGTGCTCGCGGGCGGCGGCGAGCTTTGCGTCGCCAACACCCACCTGAGCACCGGTCCGGTCCGGCGGCAGCTCGCCGAGGAGGAGCTTCTGCTCGCCGCCGAGCGTTCGCTCGAGTGGGCGGGGGCGGCTCCGCTGATCCTCGGCGGCGATCTCAACCTGCGCCCGGCCGAGACCCCGGCGTTCGACGAGCTACGCCACCGCTTCGCGATCACCGGGGCCACCGGCCCGCGCGCGCTCGACCACCTGCTCACCCACGACCTCGACCCGGTCGCGCCGCCGACCCCCTGGCCGCCCGAGCGCCGCGAGGTCCGGGTGGGCGGGCTGGCGGTCCGGCTCTCGGACCACTCCCCGGTCGAGGGGACATTTACCCCGCGATCCCGCCAGCCCGACTGGTGAGATAAGTTCGAACCGTTCCACGTCCCAGACCCAGGAGGTACGCGATGGCGGCTAGGTCCGGTGGTTCGCAGCGCAAGTCGACAGCCTCGTCTCGCCGGGCCCCCTCGGCAGGGCGCGGGGACAAGAGCGTGCAGGCGTTCCGCGAGGCGGTCGAGCGCAGCGTCTCGGCGCTCGAGAGCAACGTCACCCTTCCGAAGGAGCGCATCCAGGAGGTCGTGGACGACGCGGTCAAGCGCGGGCGCATGACCCGCAGCGACGCCAACGAGCTGGTCAACAGGCTCGTCGACCGCGGGCGCAAGGCCTCCGAAGAATTGCTCGCGGAGCTCGAGCGCCTGCTCGAGACGGCGCGCAAGGAGTTCGACTCGCGCACCCAGTCGACCCGCCGCGAGGTGACGAAGGCGGCGGAGCGCGTGACGCGCGCCGCCCGCGAGGCAGCGGACCGCCCGCTTGCCGAGGCGGACAAGATCCGCCGCCGCGCGAAGGGCGGGGGCGCGCCCATCTCCGGCTACGAGCAACTCACCGCCGCGCAGGTGAAGTCGCGGCTCAAGGACCTGAACAAGGCCGACCTGCGCAAGGTCCGCACGATGGAGAAGCGCGGCAAGGCCCGCAAGAGCGTTCTCGAGGCCATCGACAAGCGGCTCGAGAGCTGAGCGGCCGCCGCTTGCCACCATAGGCGGGTGACCGAAGTCCAGACCACCCGCCGCAACCGGCCGCGCCAGGGCGCCGAGCTGGAGCTCGAGGTCGACTCGCTCGCCCAGGGCGGGCGCGGCGTCGCGCGCGCGAACGGCTACGTCGTCTTCGTCACCGGGGGCCTGCCCGGCGATCGCGTCCGCGCCCGGATCACGCGCTCGAAGCGCGACTTCGGCGAGGCGACCGCGGTCGAGCTCCTGCGCCCCTCCGAGGAGCGCATCGCCGACCGCTGCGTCCACGACGGAGCCCCGTGCCCGGGCGCCGCATGGCAGGGGATGCCGTACGAGCGCCAGCTCGCCGAGAAGACCCGCCAGGTCGAGGAGGCCCTGCGCCGCCTCGGCGGCCTCGACGGGTTCGAGCTCGAGCCGATCGAGCCCGCGGTCGAGCAGTGGCGCTACCGCAACAAGCTCGAGTACTCGTTCGGCCCGCGCGAGGACGGCGTCGCCCTCGGCTTCCACCGCCGCGGCAGCTGGTCGGAGGTCGTGGACGTCGACGATTGCCTGCTCGCCTCGGAGGCGAACAACGCCGCCCGCAACGAGGTCCGCGAGTGGGCGCGCTCCGAGGGCCTGGGCGCCTACGACCGCCGCGAGCGCGAGGGCCTGCTGCGCAACCTCGTCGTCCGCGAGGGCGTGCGCACGGGCGAGCTGCAGACCAGGCTCGTCACCTCCTCGGGCGACATCCCGCGCCCACCGGTCGACCTGCACACGATCGTGGAAGGGTCGGGCAGCGGCACCGACGGGCCCACCGGCGTACTCGGCGCCGAGCACATCCACGAGGAGCTCTGCGGGCTGCGCTTCCGCGTCTCCCACACCGCGTTCCTGCAGACGAACACCGAGATGGCGGAGCGCCTCTACGGCATCGCGGCGGAGGCCGCCGGCCTCACGGGACGCGAGCGCCTCTTCGACCTCTTCTGCGGGATCGGCACGATCGGGCTTTCGATGGCGCGCTCCGCCGGCGAGGTCTGGGGCATCGAGTCCGTGGAGGAGGCGGTCGTCGACGCGGCCCACAACGCCGAGGCGAACGGAATCGAGAACGCGAGCTTCCTCGCCGCCGACGCCCGTCTCGGGATCCGGCCGCTGCTCGAGGAGGCCGGCAAGCCGGACGTGGTCGTGGTCGACCCGCCGCGCGCCGGGCTCTCGAAGAAGGTCGTGCGCCGCGTGCTCGAGTGCGAGGCGAAGCGGATCGTCTACGTCTCCTGCAACCCGACGACGCTCGCGCCGAACGCGGCACAGATGGTCGAGGCGGGATATACCCTGCGGCGCGTGAAGCCCGTGGACATGTTCCCCCAGACCCCGCACGTCGAGTGCGTGGCCCTGCTCGAGCGGTGATCGCGGAGCCCGAAGGGCGAAGCGGAGGCAGGCCGCCGTTGAGGACGCTGTCGTGAGCCGGCGCGGATTCGGAGTCGCGGCCGGGCTCGACCCGGCGGTGGGCGAGCCGCTGGCGGCGCGCTGCGCGGAGCTCGGCTTCGACTCGATGTGGTCGAACGACACCCCGCTCGCCTCCGGCCTCGAGACGCTCAGCCTGTTCGCGAAGGCGGCGCCGGGCCTCGACCTCGGCGTGACGATCGCGATCGATCGCCACCCGCCCGCCTCCCTCGCCGAGCAGATCGAGCGCTTCGACCTCGACCCGGCGCGCCTGTGGCTTGCGATCGGCGCGGGGACGACGAAGAAGCCACTGACGACGATGCGCGAGGCGCTGCCGGAGCTCCGCGAGGCGCTGCCGGGCGTCCGCCTCGTGCTGGCGGCGATGGGGCCGAAGATGTGCCGGCTCGCGGGCGCGGCCTACGACGGCGTCTTCTTCAACTGGATGACTCCCGAGTACGCGGCCGGCGCGCGCAAGCAGGTCGAGGCGGGCGCGGCCGAGGCCGGCCGCGAGGCCCCGCCCGTGCTCGGCTACGTCCGCGCGGCCGTCGGCGACGACGCGGAGCGGCGGCTCGCGAAGGAGGAGGCCTTCTACCGGGACCTCCACGCGGGCTACCGCAACCACTTCGACCGGCTCGGCGAGCCCGAGGGGACCGTGGGCATCGCCGCCGCCGACGCCGAGACAGCCCAGGCCGAGCTGGGCGAGTACACCGCGCTCGACGTGCTCGTCGTACGCGCGCTTGCGAGCGCGAAGGTCGAGACGATGACCGCGCTCGCCGAGGCGACCGCGCCGCGGCCCGCCGCCTCCTAGTACGGCGGCAGGTCGGCGTACCAGTCGCCGAGGGCGCGGAACGCCGCCCAGAACTCCCGCTTCGACGACTCGGAGTCGAGCGAGTCGTCGATGTCCGGGACGAAGAGGGCATCGATCGTCGGCGTGAGCTTCTGGATCTCGCCCGGGCGGGGCTCGACCGGCCGCGCCATCGGCACGTCGACCTCGTTCAGCGTCTCCCGCGCGCGCTCGCCCATGACGACGACGCAGCGCGGCTGGACGATCGCGATCTCCTCGACGATCCGCTCGATGCACTCGCCGCCGGCGAGCGCCGGATCGGACACGGGGCACTTGACGCAGAGCGTCCCGTAGACCGCGAGCGGGTCGATCCCGAGCCGCTTGAAGCTCTTCATCAGCGCGTTGCCCGAGCGGCCGTAGAAGGCGACGCCCTCCTCGATCTCCGCGGCGGTCGGCGCGTACTTGAGCAGGAACACGTCGGCCTGCGGGTGGCCGGACCCGAGCACCGGCATCAGGTTGCCCCGCGGGCAATGGGAGCACTCCTGCAGGCGGTGCGTGAGCTGGTTGAGCTCACGGATCGCCCGCTCGAGGTACTTCTCTTTGATCTCGTCGTCGGTTGTCGGCATCGTCTTGGGAGCGGGCGTTTCGCCTCGGCCGCGAGCTTTCTTTGACGGCATCGCCCGCCCTCCTTCCGAGCGCGCCGACTGCATCAGCGCTTGCTCGCGCGAACTCGGCGCTTCGGGGCCCCGCTCACGCGCTTGCCGCCGCGGCCGCCTCCGGTCTGCAGCCACTTGAGCGTCTGGACGTAAACGAGATTACGCCGCTTGCGCACGATGTCCGCGTCGCGCATGGCCTCGAGGAACTCCTCGGGCCCGTCGAAGTCGTGTACGCGGGTCATCACCGAGCCCAGCCCCTGCGCCACGTGGCTGTCCGAGCCGGCACCGGGGACGATGCGGTACTTGGCCGCAAACCGCTCCGCCTCCTCGTTGAACGCCGTGAGCGCGACCCGCGGGTTGAAGACCTCGAGGATGTCGATCTCCTCGACGATGTCGAGCAGGTGCTCGTAGTCCGGCACCGAGTGCAGCCGGTCGAAGGGGTGCGGCACGTAGACGAGGCCGCCCTGGCGGCGAATCTCGGCGATCGTCTCGGCCATCGTCATCCCGCGCGGGATCAGCTCCTCGATGAAGAGGCCGATCACCTCCCCCTGCTCCGCGGTCTTGATCTCCTCGGCCACGATCACCTTGACCCCGTACTCGTCGGCGACCTCGCGCGCCGCGAGCGCGCCCGAGATCTCGTTGTGGTCGGTGATCGCGATCGCCCCGAGGCCGGCCTCCCGCGCCGTCGCCAGCAGCGTCTCGACCGGGGTGGCGCAATCGGAGGAGTGGTCGGTGTGCATGTGGAGGTCCACGTGGATCTCCCGCCGGCGCGAGACGCGCTTGCGAATCGCGGGCTTGCCCCGCGGGTCGTGGCGGCGCGCGGCGATCCGGCGGTAGATCTCCTCGAAGCGCGAGGCCACCGCGGGCCACTCGGCGACCGCCTTCGGCCCGCGCTTCGTCAGGTCGCGGCGCAGGTCCGGCGATACCGCGAGCCGCTCGAGCTGGCCGGCGAGCGTGATCGCGTCACCGGGCGGGAAGAGCAGGCCGAGCTCGCCGTCGGCGGTCAGCTCGATGTACGGGTCGATGTGGGCGGCGACGGGAACCGTGTTGTTGGCGAGCGCCTTGCGGATCAGACCCGGGGCGACGCTCGGGCCTCCCGAGCACGCGCACAGCACGTCGGCGCCCGCGATCACCTGCGCGGCGCTCGCGTCCGCGGGCCCGACGACGTGGATGCGGTCCCGCAGGATCCGCGAGACGCGCAGCTCGGTCCGCTCGGGCGTCCAGATCACGGCCTCCCAGGGCACGTCGCGTCCCAGGCGGCGCAGGCCGCGCAGGAAGAGGCGCATGGCCCCGCGCTCCTCGCCCGCGCAGAAGGCGATCCGCAGCGGCCTCTCCTCCCCGCCCGCGCCGTCGCCCGTCGGCCACCAACCCTCCGCCCGCTCGGCGCCCGGCTCGAGCAGCTCGTACGAGCCGGGAAAGAAGCGCTCGATCAGGGCGGCCGTGGTCGTCGAGGAGACCGTGCGCGCGTCGAGGCGGCCGAAGAAGATCTCCACGAGCGGCCGCGCGACCTGGGTCGACAGCACGCGCTCGGAGGGCTCGTGGAAGCTGCCCACGTTGAGCGAGCGCGAGTGGCGCAGCGCCGCGGAAGCGAGGCTCGGCGCGAACGGGTCGTGCACGTGGACGATGTCGATCTCGACCGCCGTCAGCATCCGCTCGATCCGGCGGGAGACGTCAACGGGCAGCGGCGCCGCCCGCGGGCGCGGACCGAGCGGCATCGGGATCCCGCTGCCGAGCGCGAGGACGGGCGGGCCGTTCGCGCCGATGCGCAGCCCGGAGCCGGCGCCATCGAACACCTCGGACGGGCGATCGGTCAGCAGGCGCTTGGTGTCGCGCACCGCCGCGCGCGAATCCGAAGGCGCTGCCACCGCGACCCGGTGGCCGCGCTCGGCGAGCTCGCCCGCCACCCGCGCGATCAGGTCGTTGATCTCGTGACCGGATTCCCAGGGGTGCGGGGTGACATGGACGATCGAAAGGGGCTCCGCGGCCACGGAGGCAGCATAGGAGAGCGGCGCCGGGCCGGGGCAAAGAAAAGGGCCCGCCGGAGCGGGCCCTTCCCGGATTCAGCAAGAGGACGGCGCTACGACGCGCTCGCGGCCTCCTCGGCGAGCTCCTTCGCACGCTCCCCGGGGTCCTTGCGCCGGTTGGCGACGATGAACTCCTCGGTCAGCCTGCGCGCCTCGTCGTCGGGCCGCTGCGTGTGCGGCGACTTCATGAGGTAGCTGGACGGGCCGTCGAGCTGGCCGGCGATGCCGTTGTTCAGCGCCAGCTTGATGATCCGGACCGCGTCGATGACGACGCCGGCCGAGTTCGGCGAGTCCCAGACCTCGAGCTTGACCTCGATGTTGAGCGGCACGTCACCGAAGGACTGGCCTTCGAGGCGGATGTGCGCCCACTTGCGGTCGGTCAGCCACGGCACGTAGTCCGACGGGCCGACGTGCACGTCGTCCTCGGGCAGCTCGTGGCCCATGATCGAGGTGACGGCGTTCGTCTTCGAGATCTTCTTCGAGTCGAGCCGCTCGCGCTCGAGCATGTTGAAGAAGTCCATGTTGCCGCCGACGTTGAGCTGCGAGGTGCGCGCCAGGTGCACGCCGCGGTCGTGGAAGAGCCGGGCCAGGGCGCGATGGACGATGGTCGCGCCGACCTGCGACTTGATGTCGTCTCCGATGATCGGGAGACCGGCCTCCTGGAAGCGCTTGTCCCAGTAGTCCTCGCGGGCGATGAAGACCGGCAGGCAGTTGACGAAGCCGACGCCGGCCTTGAGCGCCTGCTCGACGTACCACTTCGTGGCCTGCTCGGAACCGACCGGCAGGTAGCAGACGAGCACGTCGGCTTTGCTCTCCTTGAGGACCCCGACGATGTCGGCGGTCTCGCCGGGCGCCTTCGTGATCTTCTGCTTGAGGTACTTGCCGAGGCCGTCGTGGGTCATCCCGCGCTTGACCTCGACGCCGAGGTGCGGGACGTCGGCGAACTTGATCGTGTCGTTCTGACCGGACCAGATCGCCTCGGAGAGGTCCTTGCCGACCTTGTCGGCGTCGATGTCGAAGGCTGCGACGAACTCGATGTCGCGGACGTGGTAGCCGCCGAGGTCGACGTGCATGAGGCCGGGCACGGAGTCGGCGGGATCGGCGTCCTTGTAGTACTGGACGCCCTGGATGAAGCTGTTGGCGCAGTTGCCGACGCCGACGATCGCGACGCGAACCTTGCCGTCGTCGACGTGGCGGCCGTTCGCGGCACCGTTGGCGTGGCCGTTTGTCTCACTCATTGAAAAGGTCCTCCATACAGGGGGCGGTGGTGGGTGGCGTACTACCCGTTATTTCCTGCTTGGTTACACGTCGGGCCCGGTGGCGTCGGCGCCCTCCAGGCCTTTCAGCTCGCTTCGAACGTGCCAGACGCGCTGCACGACGGTGAAGGCAGTCAGGCCCGCAGTCGCATAGATCGCGGCGGCGAGCAAGTCCACACCGTCGATCAGGTCTCCGGCGCCGAAAACGAGGCCAGCGGAAAGTAGCACCACACGGACGGGACGGGTGGCCAGGCCGACCTTGCACTCGACTCCCAGAGCCTCGGCGCGGGCACGGGTGTAGGAGACCATGAGCGAGCCGAGCACGGTCGCCACGCAGGCCGCCGCGGGCACGGCATCGCCGTGGTCGGCGAAGTAGAAGGCGACCGCCGTGAGCACGACGCCCTCCTCGATCCGGTCGAGCGTCGAGTCGAGGAAGGCACCGAAGAGGGTGCCCTTGCCCGACATCCGCGAGTAGCGGCCGTCGAGCGTGTCCATGACCGAGCCGAGGATGAACGCGAGCCCCGCGAAGAAGAAGTGTTCCTCCAGGATCAGGATGACCGCGGGGATGTGGAGGAGCAGGCCGGTGATCGAGATCGCGTTCGGCGTCAGCCGCGACTCGATCAGGCGATCGCGCGCGTAGCCGCGCCACTCGGCGGCGGTCCTCGGTTGTGTGCGGTCGGCGGTGATGCGGGGACGCTACCGCGCGCCCACCGATCGCGGCCAGTTTCTAGGCCGTCGCCTCCTGCGGCCGCTCGCTCTGCCAGGCCCACACGGACGGGCGCAGGCGCGCGAGCTGGGTCGCGGCGACGGCGGCGACCGAGGCCACCATCGCGCCGGCGGCCGCGTCGAACCAGAAGTGGTTGCCGGTGGCGACGATCACGAAGAACACGCACAGCGGGTACGCCGGCCACAGGGTGCGGGCGATCACGTTGCGCGCCAGCGCGGCCGCGGGCACCGCGACCATCAGCGAGAAGGCGATGTGCATGCTCGGCACCGCGGCGTACTGGTTGACGAGGAGCGAGGCGGTCTCGTCGTCCTGCGCGACGCCGGTGAACGCGGCGATCGTGTCGGTGAAGCCCTCGCCCGGCATCAGCCGAGGCGGCGCGGTCGGATAGAGCGCGTAGCCAATCAGCGCGAGCAGCATCGCGACCATGAACATGTTCCGCACGAAATAGAAGTGCTGGTTGCGGAACAGGTAGAGCCACGCGAGGAAGCCGGTCGTGACCACGAAGTGCGAGTTCAGGTACATGAAGTTCGCGAAGTCGATCAGCCACGACGCGTGGTCGATCAGGGCCCGCTGCAGGTCGAGCTCGAAGTAGGTGCCGAGCGAGCGCTCGAGGTCGATGATCCGATCGGCGTTCGCGTAGGCGAGCTCACGGCTGCCGTCGGTGATCCCGCGCACGACCTGATAGCCGTTGTACGCGAGGAAGAAGAGGAGGAACTGCCAAGCGGCGTCCAGCCACCCTCGAGGCAGCAAGCCGTACAGGTAAGACCCAAACCGCCGCACGCCAGCCGATTGTAAAGGGCCGGTTTGGGCCCTCCATACGGCTATCCCCCGTCTTCTTGCAGGAACTCGGTGACGCGATCCACCAGGTCGGGGCGGTCGATCCAAGGCCAATGGCCCGCGTCGTCGAGCTCGATGAGCCGGGCGTCGGGCAGGCGCTCGGCGAACATCCGGCCGAAGCGCGCGGGGATGTAGGGGTCGCGCCCCGCCCACGCGACGAGCGCCGGGCAGGTGAGCACGGAGAGCTTCACGCCCTCGGCGGCGAAGGCCTCCGGGTCGCCCGAGCGGTACAGCTCGAGCACGGGTCGGTTGAACCCGCGGCGCCACTGGCTCCAGACCATGTCGATGAACTCGGGCGGCATCGGGCCCGGGGTGTGGTTCGACTGGCGCGAGATGAGCCGGAAGGCGGACTTCGTCGCCAGCACGTTGAAGAGCTCGCCCGCGACCGGCACGCGCCAGAAGTACCGGGCGATCCAGTGCCAGCGGTAGCCGGGCAGGAACGGGACGGTGTTCATGATCACGAGGCGCTCGACGCGCTCCGGCCGGCGAAACGCCTCGAGCAGGGCGAGCCCGCCCCAGTCGTGGACGACGAGCGAGTAGCGCTCGATCCCCAGCGCATCGAGCGCCCTCCCGAAGAACCGGGAGAGCCCGTACATCGAGTAGTCGAACTTCCGCGCGCTCGGCCGCGCCGAGCGACCCCAGCCCGGGTAGTCCAGGGCGACGGCGGGGAGCTCGAGGCGCTCGAGGAACGGGATCCAGTCCGCGGAATGCGTCGGGTTGCCGTGCGAGAAGACCACGGGCGCCCCCTCGCCCTCGGTCCGGCGCAGGAACACTTCGACGCCGTCGACGTCGATGGTCGTCTCGGTGATGGTCCCCACGGCGGCGGCGACCATATCCTCTGGCGCATGGACGGTGCGACGAAGGCGGCTCCGCGGAAGCCGAGGGGGTGGACGCGTCCCCGGCGGGCGCGCGTGCGCGCGATTCGCGACCGCCTGCGCGAGCTCTACGGCCGCCCGGTGAACACTCCCCACGGCCACCCGATCGCCGAGCTCGTGCGAACCGTGCTCTCACAGAACACGAACGACCGCAACCGCGACGTCGCCTACGAGCGCCTGCGCCGGGCGCTGCCGACCTGGGAGGACGTGCGCGACGCCCCGGTGAGCGTCGTCGAGGAGGCGATCCGGCCGGGCGGCCTCTCGCAGACGAAGGCCCCGCGGATCCAGGAGATCCTGCGCCTGCTGCCGACGACGAACGGGGAGCCCGACCTCGACTGGACCGAGCATGCAGACCGCGACGAGGTCATGGATTTCCTCACCTCGCTCCCCGGGGTCGGCCGCAAGACCGCGGCGTGCGTGATGATCTTCACCTGGGGCCGGCCCGAGATCCCGGTCGACGTCCACGTCCACCGCGTGGGCGGGCGGCTCGGCCTCTTCCCCCCGAAGGCCTCATTCGAGGTGGCCCACGACGAGATGCTCGCGGTCACCGATCCCGAGGACGCCTACGAGCTTCACATGAACCTGATCACGCACGGAAGGCGCGTTTGCCGCCCCCGGCCGCGCTGCCAGGAGTGCGGTCTGCGGCGCATGTGTCCGTGGTATCGCTCGGTGGCCGCGCGCGCAGACGCATCTGCCGTTTAGTATCCCGCCCGCCGATGAGCAAGCGTCCGTTCATCATCTTCGGCCTCTTCGCGGTGATCTGCGTGATCGTCGTGCCGCTGTTCGCCCTCGCGAAGGAGGGCGAACAGGAGGCTGCCACCGTCAAGGTCGAGGCCTCCGACGAGCCCGCGAAGGAGCTCTTCGCCAACACGTGCGGCTACTGCCACACGCTCGCGGCCGCCGGCGGCGACGGCGTCGTCGGGCCGAACCTGGACGACCTGCTCGCACCGACGGGCACGAACAGCTCCGAGTCCTTCGACGGCACCTACACCCGCGTGCTGACCGCGGTCAAGTGCGGCGTGCCGATCGGCGGCGGGCGCATGCCGAAGGAGATCCTCATCGGCCGCGAGGCCGAGGACGTTGCCGCGTTCGTCGCCGCCTACGCGGGCCAGATCGGCAAGGGCCCGACCGTCCCGCTCGAGACGACGAAGCGCCCGCGCTTCCAGCCGCCGCCCGGCTGCTAGCGAAAGCCGCTCCGCTCCCCGGGCGGACCTGCGCCACCCCGACGGGTGCGGCGTCGCGATGCCGCCGCGCGTCGAACGTCCCGCGCTGCCCTCCGGAGGGCGCACGGCGGGGCGTTCGGCATCCGCCGCGGACCTCGGGATCCCCGCAAGGATCTGCTAGCCTCCGACTCAGATTTCTTAGAACTTGATTTAGAAGCTGCAGAGCGAGAAAGGCACAGAAGATGGCAAAGACGATCGGCATCGATCTTGGCACGACCAACTCCGCGATGGCCGTGCTCGAGGGCGGTGAGCCCGAGATCATCGAGAACGCGGAGGGCGGGCGCACGACCCCGTCCGTGGTCGCGTTCACGGACAACGACGAGCGCCTCGTGGGCACCGTCGCGAAGCGCCAGGCGGTGATGAACCCCGAGAACACGATCTTCTCGATCAAGCGCTTCATGGGCCGCAAGGAGGCCGAGGTCAAGGAGGAGGAGACGATCGTCCCCTACACCGTCGAGGGCGGCCCCAACGGCGACGTCCGCGTGCGGGTGGGCGACAAGCAGTACTCGCCGCCGGAGATCTCGGCGATGATCCTCTCGAAGCTGAAGGCCGACGCGGAGGCCAAGCTCGGCGACACGGTCGATTCCGCCGTGATCACGGTGCCGGCGTACTTCAACGACGATCAGCGCCAGGCCACGAAGGACGCCGGCAAGATCGCCGGGCTCGAGGTCAAGCGGATCATCAACGAGCCGACCGCAGCCGCGCTCGCCTACGGGCTCGACAAGGAGGAGTCCGACCAGACGATCCTCGTCTTCGACCTCGGCGGTGGCACCTTCGACGTCTCGATCCTCGAGATCGGCGACGGCGTCTTCGAGGTGAAGTCGACCGCCGGGGACAACCACCTCGGCGGCGACAACTGGGACAAGGCGATCGTCGAGTGGCTCATCGCCGAGTTCAAGAAGGACCAGGGCGTCGACATCTCCAACGACAAGCGCTCGCTGCAGCGCCTGTACGAGGCCGCGGAGAAGGCGAAGATCGAGCTCTCCACCACGCAGGAGACGCAGATCTCGGTTCCGTTCATCACCGCGGTGAACAACGAGCCGAAGCACCTCGAGATGAAGCTCACGCGGGCGAAGCTCGCCGAGCTCACCTCGGACCTGCTCGAGCGCGTGGTCGGGCCGGTGAAGCAGGCCCTCTCCGACGCCGGCAACCCGAGCGTCGACCACGTCGTCCTCGTCGGCGGCATGACCCGCATGCCGATGGTCCAGGAGAAGGTCAAGGAGCTCACGGGCAAGGACCCGCACAAGGGCGTCAACCCGGATGAGGTCGTCGCGATCGGCGCCGCGATCCAGGCGGGCGTGCTCTCGGGCGACGTCAAGGACGTCCTCCTGCTCGACGTCACCCCGCTCACCCTGGGCATCGAGACCAAGGGCGGCGTGATGACGAAGCTGATCGAGCGCAACACGACGATCCCGACGCGGAAGTCGGAGATCTTCTCGACCGCCGAGGACAACCAGCCCTCGGTCGAGATCCACGTCCTGCAGGGCGAGCGCGAGATGGCCGCCTACAACAAGTCGCTGGGCAAGTTCCAACTGACGGGCATCCCGCCCGCGCCGCGCGGCGTGCCGCAGATCGAGGTCGCCTTCGACATCGACGCGAACGGCATCCTGAACGTCTCGGCCAAGGATCTCGGGACGGGCAAGGAGCAGAAGATCGAGATCAAGGCCGGCTCCGGCCTCTCCGACGACGAGATCGAGCAGATGGTCAAGGACGCCGAGGCCCACGCCGAGGAGGACCGCCGTCAGCGCGAGCTCGCCGAGGCCCGCAACGTCGCCGAGAACGCCGCCTACCAGGCCGAGAAGCAGGTGGGCGAGATGGGCGACCAGCTCGACGACGCGGCCAAGAAGGAGATCAACGACGCGATCGCCGACGTGCGCAGCGTGCTCGAGTCGGACAACGTCGAGGAGATCAAGGCGAAGACCGACACCCTCCAGCAGGCCTTCCACAAGGTCTCCGAGCAGATCTACCAGGCGGCCGCGGCCCAGCAGGCCGCCGACGGCGCCGGCTCCGCGAACGGCGCCGGCGCCGAGGCCGAGGAGGAGGTCGTCGACGCCGAGGTCGTGGACGAGGACCGCTCCTGATGACCGAGGAGTCCCGTCAGGAGACGACCGTGGACGAGGTCAAGAAGTCCAAGGAGGAGCCCAAGCCCTCAACGGACTCCTCGGCCGACTCCGCCAACCACCCGGCCGGCAGCGGACGCGAAGCGGAGCAGCCGGCGGGCAGTGGTTCCGCGCGCGAAGCGGAGGAGCCGTCGGGCAGTGGTTCCGAGGAGCCGGCGGGCAGCGACGCGGTGGAGAAGGACCTCGCCGCGATGCTCGAGGACGTCACGCGCGAGCGTGATGAGTACCTCGACCTCGCGCGGCGCGCGAAGGCCGACTTCGAGAACTACCGCAAGCGCTCGACCCAGCAGATCGCCGAGGCGGCGACGCGCGGCAAGGCCGAGCTTGCGCGCGAGCTTCTGCCCGCGATCGACAACCTGGAACGGGCGCTCGCCGACGCGGACGTCGAGAACGACGCCTTCGCGAAGGGCGTCGCGCTCGTGCGCGACGGGCTGCTCGAGACGCTGAAGCGCGCGGGGGTCGAGGCCTACGACCCCGCCGGTGAGAAGTTCGATCCGACCTGTCACGAGGCGCTTTCGACCCGCCCCGAGGAGGGGGTCGAGTCCGGCACCGTGGTCGAGGTGCTCGACCGCGGCTACCGCCTCGACGGCCAGGTGCTGCGGCCGGCTCGCGTCGTCGTCAGCGAGTGAGGTGATCCGCGGTGGCTGACGATCTCTACGCAACCCTCGGCGTAGGCCGCGGGGCCTCCCAGGAGGAGATCAAGAAGGCCTACCGCAAGCTCGCGCGCGAGTACCACCCGGACCGCAACCCGGGCGACGAGCAGGCGGAGGCGCGCTTCAAGGAGATCCAGCACGCCTACGACGTCCTCTCCGATCCGCAAAAGAAGCAGGAGTACGACGCCGGCGGCATGTTCTCCCGCTTCGGCGGGCGCGGACCCGGCGGCTTCAGCCCCCCGCCGGGCGGGCTCGGCGACCTCGGCGACATCTTCGCCAGCGTCTTCGGTCGTCGCGGCGGGCCTGCCCAGCAGCCCGCGCGCGGCCGAGACCTCGAGACCGAGGTCCAGCTCACCTTCGAGCAGGCGATGCACGGCACGGAGGTCGCGGTCACGGTGCCGAAGCAGGCGTCGTGCAAGACCTGCAGCGGCACCGGCGCGAAGCCGGGGACGATGCCGACCATGTGCCCGGTCTGCGAGGGACGCGGAATCGAGAGCCAGGGACAGGGGTTCTTCTCGATCAGCCAGCCGTGCTCCCGCTGCGGTGGCTCGGGCCAGGTGATCGAGAACCCGTGCCCCACCTGCAACGGCTCGGGCCTCACGCTGCAGCGCAAGCGCTACCGCGTGCGGATCCCGGCGGGCGTCCGCGACGGCACCCGCATCCGGGTCGGCGGCAAGGGCGAGGACGGGCCGCGGGGCGCACCGCCCGGCGACCTCTACGTGGTCACGCGCGTGGCCCCGTCCCCCGTGTTCCGCCAGCGCGCCGACGGCAACCTGGAGGTGAAGGTGCCGATCACGGTGGCCGAGGCCATCCAGGGTGCGACCGTCGAGGTCCCGACCCTGAGCGGGACGAAGCGCATCCGGATCCCGGCCGGAACGCAGCACGGCACGATCCAGCGCCTGCGGGGCGAGGGGCCGCCGAAGGGCCCCTCCCGTTCGCGCGGGGACATCCTCTACCGGCTCGAGGTCGAGATGCCGCGCGATCTGAACGCCGAGCAGCGGCGCGCGCTCGAGAACTTTGCCGCCACGATCAACGACCACAACCCGCGCGAACAGCTTCTGCGTGATGCGTCCGCGCGGTCCGCAAAGGTAGGAACCGAGGCATGAGCGAGAAGCGGAAGAAGCGCACGAGCGCGAAGGTCTCCGTCGACCGCACGCGCGGCGTGTTCATGATCTCCGTAGCCGCCGAGCTCGCCGACATGCACCCGCAGACCCTGCGGATGTACGAGGCGCGCGGCCTGATCACGCCGAAGCGCTCGCCGAAGAACACGCGCCTCTACTCGCACGAGGACGTGGAGCGGCTGCGCCGCATCCAGGAGATGACGGTCGAGGAGGGCCTCAACCTCGCGGGCGTCGAAACGGTCCTCAAGCTCGAGAGCGAGCTCGAGAAGACGCGCGCGGAGTTGGCGAGGGTGCGCAAGCGCGCCGCCGAGCTCGAGCGGAAGATGAACGAGGAGCTCGACCGCATGCGCAGGTCGCTGCGCGGCGAGATCGTGCCCTACGGCCGCTACGAGATGCGCGGGCCGGCGCGCCCGATGCCGCCGGCGAGCGACGACGAGCCGGTCTCGATCCCGATCGAGCACAAGCAGCGCCGGGTGAACTGAGCGGCAGCTCGGGGTAGGTTGGACGCGTGGACGCAGCCCGGACCCTGGCCACGCTGATCGCCTGGACGCGCGTCGGGATCGGCGCCTCGGTCTGGGTCGCACCCCGCGCCTCGATGCGCGGGCTTGGCTTCGACCCGGACAACCCGCAGGTGATGGCGTTGGCGCGGCTCGCGGGCACGCGCGATCTGGCGCTGGGCGCCGGCGCGGTCGCGACGCTCGACGACCCGCGCGCCCAGGCGACCATGCTGCGGGCAAACGCGGTGGTCGACGCGCTCGACGCCGCCGCCTTCGGCGTCGCGCTCGTGCGCCGGCGGGGGATCGACCGCGCCGCGGTCATGGGCACGGCGAGCGCGGCTGCGGCGTCGGTCGTCGGCATGTTGCTCGCACGCCACTTCGACCGGGCAGGCGACTCACCAGTGATCTAAGTGAAATTGACTTAGATTTTCTGCAGGGCATCCGCTACACTAGAGCGCGATGCAAGCAGATCGATTCACCGTCAAGGCTCAGGAAGCCGTCGCCACGGCGCAACGGCTCGCGACGCAGAACCGCAATCCGGAGGTAGCCCCCGCCCACCTCCTGGTGGCCGTTCTCGAGCAGGAGGAGGGGTTCGCCCCGGCCGCCCTGCGCAAGCTCTCCGCGGACGTGGTCGCGATCACCGAGCGGGCCCGCAAGGCGCTCGCCGAGCTCCCCACGGTCACCGGGGATGCCCCCGAGGTCCGTCCGTCCCAGGCTTTCATCGCGACCCTCCAGCGCGCCGAGCAGGAGATGGCCGCGCTCGGCGACGAGTACATCACCGTCGGCCACATGCTCCTCGCGCTCGCCGCGAAGGGCTCGCCCGTCGCCGACATCCTCCCGGACCGCGAGTCGCTCGCCCGGGCCGTCGCCGAGACCCAGGGCCCCGCGCGCGTCACCTCCCCGAACGCCGAGGAGATGGCGGAGGCGCTGGAGAAGTTCGGGCGCGACCTGACCGCGGACGCCCGCGCGAACAAGCTCGATCCCGTCATCGGCCGCGACGACGAGATCCGCCGGGTCATCCAGGTGCTCTCGCGCCGGACGAAGAACAACCCGGTGCTGATCGGCGACCCCGGCGTCGGCAAGACCGCGATCGTCGAGGGCCTCGCCCAGCGGATCGTCGCGGGTGACGTGCCCGAGTCGCTGCGCGACAGGCGCGTGATCGCGCTCGACATCGGCTCCCTGCTCGCCGGCTCGAAGTACCGCGGCGAGTTCGAGGAGCGGCTCAAGGCCGTGCTGAAGGAGGTCCAGGACGCCGAGGGCCAGATCATCCTCTTCATCGACGAGCTGCACACGATCGTCGGCGCGGGTGCGGCCGAGGGCGCCGTCGACGCCGCGAACCTGCTGAAGCCGATGCTCGCTCGCGGCGAGCTGCGCGCGGTCGGCGCGACGACGCTCGACGAGTACCGCAAGCACATCGAGAAGGACGCCGCGCTCGAGCGCCGCTTCCAGCCCGTGCTCGTCGGCGAGCCCGACATCGGGGACACGATCGCGATCCTCCGCGGGCTGAAGCCGCGCTACGAGGTTCACCACGGCGTGAAGATCTCGGACCCCGCGATCGTCGCCGCGGCGACCCTGTCCGAGCGCTACATCGCCGACCGCTTCCTCCCCGACAAGGCGATCGACCTGATCGACGAGGCGGCCTCGCGGCTCAAGATGGAGATCGAGAGCTCGCCGGTCGAGATCGACGAGGTCGACCGCCGCATCCAGAAGCTCGAGATCGAGCGGGAGGCGCTCAAGAACGAGAAGGACGACGCCTCGAAGGCGCGCCTCGAGGCGCTCGAGTCGGAGCTCGCCGAGCTGCGCGAGAGCTCCTCGGAGATGAAGGCCCGCTGGCAGGCCGAGAAGGAGGCGATCGAGGCGATCAAGGCCGCGAAGGCGGAGCTCGACCGCGCCGAGGGCGAGGCCGAGCGGGCCGAGCGCGAGTCCGACCTGGAGCGCGCCGCGAAGCTGCGCTACGGCGACATCCCGGCGCTCGAGAAGACCGTGGCCGAGCAGGAGGAGCGCCTGCGCAACCTCCACGAGGAGGGCGGCAGCCTGCTGACCGAGGAGGTCACGGAGGAGGACATCGCCCAGGTCATCTCCCGCTGGACCGGTATCCCCGTCGCCCGCCTGATGGAGGGCGAGGTCGAGAAGCTCGTCCACATGGAGGAGCGCCTGCACGAGCGTGTGATCGGGCAGGACGAGGCGGTCGGCGCCGTCGCGAACGCGCTGCGCCGCTCGCGCGCCGGCCTCTCGGATCCGAACCGCCCGATCGGCAGCTTCCTCTTCCTCGGCCCGACCGGCGTCGGCAAGACCGAGCTCGCCCGGGCCCTCGCGGAGTTCATGTTCGACTCCGAGCAGGCGATCGTCCGGATCGACATGTCCGAGTACATGGAGAAGCACTCGGTGGCGCGCCTCATCGGCGCCCCGCCCGGCTACGTCGGCTACGACGAGGGCGGACAGCTCACCGAGGCGGTCCGCCGCCGGCCGTACGCGGTCGTGCTCCTCGACGAGATCGAGAAGGCCCACCCCGACGTCTTCAACGTGCTGCTCCAGCTCATGGACGACGGGCGGCTCACCGACGGCCAGGGCCGCACGGTCGACTTCACCAACGCGATCCTGATCATGACCTCGAACGTCGGCTCCGACCGGATCACGGGCGCGGTCGTCGACGAGGCGATCCGCGAGCGGATCGAGGAGGTCCTCGCGACCACCTTCAAGCCGGAGTTCCTGAACCGGATCGACGAGACCGTGATCTTCCACCGCCTCTCGCGCGAGGACATCGGGCGCATCGTCGATCTGCAGGTCGAGCTGCTCGCCGGACGCGTGCGCGAGCGAGGGATCGAGATCGAGCTCACCGACGACGCCCGCACCCTGCTCGGCAACCTCGGCTACGACCCCACCTACGGCGCCCGCCCGCTGCGGCGCGTGATCCAGCGCCGGCTCGTCGACAAGCTCGCGCTGAAGCTGCTCGAGGGCGAGTTCGCCGAGGGTGACACGGTGCGCGTCGACGTGGCCGACGGCGAGCTCACCTTCGTGAAGGCGGCGGCGCAGGCCGAGCCCGCCGCCGCCTGAAGCGGGCGCTAGCGCTTCTTCGGCGCGACGACGCGGACCTTCACCCGCTCGCGGTCGACGAGATCGCCCGCGCGGGCGATGCCGACGATCTTCGCCTTCGGTCGCTTGCCGGCGGCGATGAGCGAGGCGAGGCGCCTGCGCTTCGCCGACCCCTGGACGCGCATGCCGACCCTGCGGATCTCACCCGGTTCGAGCCGGGTGGTGCGCCGCTTGAGCTTGAGCCGCTTACCCGCGCCTCGAACCGTGCCCTTCAGCGTGAGGTTGCAGGCCTCGAAGCAGCTCGCGCGCACGGCGAGCTTGCCCAGCGGCCTGCGCTTCGCGGCCTTGAGCTCGAGCAGGTCCCGCGAGCCCGGCCGTTGGGGGACGGCAGGGGCGCAGCCCGAGAGGTCGGAATCCTGGGTCTCGTCGCCGAGCCCGTCGCCGTCGCAGTCGGGCTCGACGTCGGCATTGAAGAGGACCTCCCGCTCGTAGGTCGCGAACGGAGCGACCGTGACGCCATCCGCGGGGGAGGGGGAAAGGAAGGCGGCAGCCGCGCCCGGAACGGAGAACACCCCCTGGAACTGGTTCGTCGCTTCGAGGCCGATCATCTCGCCGGCGGCGATCGGCAGCGAGCTGGTGAACTCGTGGATCCCGTGGAAGGAGGTGTCCGGCGGGCTCGCGCTGCTGCGCACCACCTGGTAGGTCGGCGTGGGCGGAGGCGTCACCTGCCGCACGACGCGCAGGCGCACCGTCCCCCAGGTCGCCCCGGACGCCCTGATGCGCCAGCGGGTGATCACACCGTCGAAGGGAGCCGTGGTGGGCCGCCCCGGCAAATCCGCGGTGACGACCGTCCCCACCGGCCCGCCCCCGAAATTGGGTGCCGTCGCCAGGTCGCTGCCGAGCGTGACCGCCGCCCGCGCCGCCGGGGCGGGCGCCAGCAGCGTCGCGAGCGCCCCGGCGAGAATCGCCGCCCGACGAAGTCCCCTTGCTCGGCGACCCTGGAGGCCGCCCGCCCCGCACGGGTGCATCCGAACCTCCTTGTCGTCGATTCCGCAGCAACCGTAGATCGGCGGCACGCGCGCGGCATCGATGAGGCACCCTCGATTTTTCTCAACCGTCCGGGGCCCGCTCGATCTCCTCGCGCCGGGAGACGCCGAGCTTGCGGAAGATCGCGCGCAAGTGCCCCTCCACCGTCTTGCGGGTGATGAAGAGGCGCTCCGCGATCTCCACATTGCCGAGGCCGGCCGCCGCGAGCGAGGCGATCTCGCGCTCCCGCGGCGTGAGCGCGCCGGGACCGGTGGCGCGCTCGCGGCGCAGCCGCCCGCCCGCCGCCCGCAACTCGGCGCGGGCGCGCTCGGCGACCGCCGTGGCCCCGGTGCGGTGGGCGAGATCGAGCGCCCGGCGGAGCGGTTCGCGCGACTCGCGCACCTGGCGGGCGCGGCGCAGCTCCATCCCGATCGCCAACAGCACGTGGGCACGGGGCAGCTCGGCGCCCGCCTCCGCAAGCGCCAGCTCCGCCTCCCGCAGCGTCTCGATCCGAGCGGGCCCGATCCGGAGCTCCGCCAGGGCCGCCAGCGCGGTCCCCCGCGGACGCGGGGCGCCGATTCGCTCGCCCCCCTCGAGCTCCTCGCTGGCGAGCTCCTCGGCGAGGCGCTCATCGCCCATCGCCGCCGCCGCGCGCGCCGCGAGCGAGCGCCACTGGATGTACTCCGGGCTGGTCGCGTCGATCTCGGCGAGGCGCTCCCCCGCAAGGCAAGCCTGCTCCAGGGCCTTCTCGTGCTCGTTCCGGGCAAGCGCGACGGCAGCGCGCCCCTGCGCGACCCACGGCCAGCCCCAGGTGCCCGGGAGCCGGCGCTCGAGCTCGGGATCGAGGTCGAGCACCGCGGCCGCCCCCTCGATGTCCCCGCGCGCGAGCAACAGGTGCGCCTGCGCCGCCCGCATCGGCACCTTGGCCGGGTCCCACGCCCCCTCGGTCAGCTCGTAGATGGTCTCGATGTCCGCGAGCGCGCCGAGCACGTCGCCGTGGCGCCAGCGAAGCCAGACGCGCTCGTGCAGGCACTCCGCGGTCTCGAGCAGGCTGCCGCGCCGCCGCGCACGGTCGAGCCCCGCCTCGATCATCTCCTCGGCCTCCTCCCACGCGCCGATGCCGATGAGCGTGAACGCGGGCCCGATCGCGAGCATGGAAGGGAGCACCTCCCCCGCCGCCGCGTTGCGGATCCGGTCCGCGACCCAGAGTGCGTTCTCCCTGGCCACTTCGCGGGCGCCGCTCAGGAACCCGTCGAGGCCGATCACCTGGCGGCGCACGACCTCGGCCGCGGTCACGACGCCCCGAGGCCTGCGCTCGACCGCAGCCATCTCGCGTACCTCCGCGACGAGCTCCGGGACCTGGCGGCCGGCCATGAGGAAGCCGAGGAGGAGCTCCGCTTCGATCAGGCCGCCGGTCCCCGGCTCGACCTGCGCGAGCGCCGCCCGGGCGCTCTCGAAGGCCCCCTGCGCGTCCCCGGCGAGGTACGACGCGCTCGCGGGGCTGGCCGTGGCGCGCCTGGCCGCGGGCGACGAAGCCGGCGCGCGCGAGCCGGCCACGCACGCGAGCGAGGTCTACGGAGCGAAGGGCGACGTCGTCTCATGCGCCCGGTGGCAGCGCGTGGCCGCCGAGCTGGCGCCGGCGGCCGACTAGCTCCAGCGCAAAATCAAGGGTGCCTCACCGATGCGAGCCTGCGCGTCTCGCGGGCAACATGCGCGGGACGGCGCGTACAAGCGAGAGCGGGAGGAAGGCGATGATCAAGGTCGCACGGCTTTTCTGTGGACTCGTCCTGGCGGGGGTTGCCTGCGCGTGCGCAACGGCCGCGCCGGCGCTTGCGGGACCACCGGGCTCGTGGACCCAGGTGACCTCCGAGGTGCAGCCCTCGAACACGGGAAATGTCGGCCTCGAGCGCACCGCCGACGGCACAAAGCACGATGGAGTCGGTGACTTCGGCCAGCTCGACCGCGTCCCCGGCGTACGGCTCCGCAGCGGCCGGCACCCCGTCGGCGCAGGCGATCGCGACCCGGGCGAGGCGCCACTTCACCTGGCCGTCGAGGTCGTCGGGCGCCGCAATCCGCTCGGCCTCCTCGGCCAGCGCCAGCGCCTCGGTGGTCTTGCCCTGTCCCGCGAGGGCCGCGGCCAGCATCGGCCCGACCGTGGCGATGATGGTGGTCCGCGCCCACCTCCTTGAAGAACTCGTACGCGGGCCGCAGCTCGCGCTCGGCCCCGGACGGGTCGGAGGCGAGCGGCTCGACCGCTGCGGTCGAGATCGGCATGTAGGCGAGGTGCGAGGGCCGTCCGAGCGCCTTGAAGACGGAGCGGGCATCGGCGAACGCCTGCTGGGCCTCGGGCACGTGGCCGGCCCGCGCGAGCATCTCCCCCATCCTCGTCAGCACGCTGCCCTCGAGCGACCGGTTGCCGTGGCTGCGGGCCCAGGCCAGGTCCGTGCGGCCGCGCTCGAGCACGTCGAGGCACGGGGTCGGGCCGAAGACGGCCGACTGCAGCAGCCAGTAGCGCACCCACGCCTCGACGCCCGGGTCGTCGACCTCGCGCGCGTAGGCGAGCGCGTGCTCGAACGCCTCCTGGGCGGCCGCCTGCTGGCCGCGGTCGGAGTGCGCCTTGCCGACGAGGTGCCACGCCTTCGCCGAACCGGCGCGGTCGCCGAGCTCGCCGAAGATCCGGGTCAGCTCGGCGGCCTCGGCGCGGCCATTGGCTGCCCACCACCGCGGGCTCGTGAGGCGCCGCAGGTTCACCTCGAGCACCCGCACCTCGGCGTCGAGCCGGGGGTCGTTCGCCACGGCCGCCGCCTGGCGGGCGTCCGCCAGGGCCCGCTCCGCCCGCTCCGTGTCGCCGCCGCGCACGAGCGCCGTGCCGAGCTCGAGCAGCGGCTCGAGGCGGGTCGGGTCGTTCTCC
>ERZ777003.1326-NODE-1326-length-38242-cov-45.498913_pt1 | contig 38242 bp, 30 predicted proteins | sample MGYA00374956_ERZ777003 | MGnify/ENA primary metagenome ERZ777003 (study PRJEB29302, sample SAMN06268252) | bioreactor metagenome | isolation source: Joint BioEnergy Institute, California, USA | place: USA:Joint BioEnergy Institute, California, USA | collected... | reverse complement strand
TGGTGAGCGCGCTGGGATTCGAACCCAGGACCTACTGATTAAAAGTCAGTTGCTCTACCGGCTGAGCTACGCGCTCGCCTGCGCAAAATGGGCCGGCGAAATTGCGGCGGAACATAGTCAGCCGCCTCCCGGCGGTCAACCGCAAAAGCCGTCGCGATGTGCCCAGAAATACCGGAAGACCATGACGGTGAAGCAATATGCGGTAGAGCGGTTGTGCGGCAGCGGTGGTGCTGTGCATGTTCGCAGCTCGTAAAAAATCTGTGATGTGCATCTGACCGCAATGTTTGTGATGTGCACGGGAGCGCAGTGCACGCTGCGGCGGTATGCCACGAGATGGTGATTGGAGAGGGCAGGGGCATACGGCTATATGCCGCCTGAAAGTCGTCAATCAGGAGCCTGAAGCAAAGCATGGCGATCGATATCGGCTACACCAGCGCGCTTTTCGCGGGGGCGCTCTCCTTCCTTTCGCCCTGCGTGCTGCCCTTGGTGCCGCCCTATCTGTGCTACATGGCGGGCGTCTCGGTGGAGGATTTCCGCAAGCCCGATGGAGCACGGAGCACGCGGCTGCCGCTGCTTGCCGCCTCGCTCGCCTTCGTGCTTGGCTTTGCCACCGTCTTCACCGCGCTCGGTGCGGGCGCCTCCACCATCGGCGCGCTGCTGCGTGCATGGCAGCAGGAACTGGCGATCGCGGCAGGGGTGGTCATCATCCTGATGGGCCTCAATTTCCTGGGCGTGATGCGCATACCTCTCCTGTCGCGGGAGGTGCGGTTCCAGGCGGGCGGCCAGCCCGCCAGCCTGACGGCCGCTTACATCATGGGACTCGCTTTCGCCTTCGGCTGGACTCCGTGCATCGGCCCCGTCCTGGGCCCGATTCTCACGCTGGCGGGCGGGCGCGAGACGGTAGGCGAGGGCGCACTGATGCTCGCCGTCTATTCCGCCGGTCTGGGCATTCCCTTTCTGGTGGCGGCGCTCTTTTCCGGCGCGTTCATGCGTTTCCTGCAGCGTTTCCGCGTGCATCTCGGCCGCGTGGAGAAGGCGATCGGCGGCATGCTGGTTCTGGCCGGCGTGCTTTTCCTGACGGGCGGCATGCAGTCCATGGCCTACTGGCTTCTGGAAACCTTCCCGGCGCTGGGAATGCTGGGCTGAGTAGTCGGGACGGAAGGCCTGACGCATTGACGGCGGCCGCCCCGCTGCCCTACTGCCTTGTTGCCGAACCATCCTGTTGAAGCGGAAGCGCCCATGAACAAGAAACGCAGCTGTCTCGCCATCATCCTTGCCGCGGGTGAGGGCACCCGGATGAAGAGTTCGCTGCCGAAGGTGCTGCACCCGGTCGGCGGGCTTCCCATGGCCGCCCATGTGATGGCGGCAGCAGATGCTTCCGGTGCCGACGCGCTGGCCCTCGTGGTGGGCAACGGGGCGGAGCAGGTGAGGGCGGCGCTCTCGGAGGTTCCGTTGCGCGGCGCGCCGGCGCCGGAGTTCTTCGTCCAAACGGAGCGGCTTGGCACGGCGCATGCGGTGCTCGCGGCACGCGCGGCCATCGCGCGCGGCTATGACGACGTGCTTGTGGCCTTTGGCGATCATCCGCTGCTCGAGTCGGCGGCCCTCATTGAGGCGCGCGCCAGGCTTGCAGAGGGAGCCGCCGTGGCCGTGCTCGGCTTCCGCCCGTCCGACCCTTCCGGCTATGGCCGGCTGATCGAGAAGGAGGGGCGCCTCGCGGCGATCCGGGAGGAGAAGGACTGCTCGGACGAGGAACGGAAGATCGCCTTCTGCAACAGCGGCATCATGGCCGTCGCCGGCGGCAGCGCCCTGGCGCTGCTCGAGGCCGTCGGCAACGGCAATGCCAAGGGCGAGTACTATCTCACCGACATTGTCGAGATCGCCAACAGCCGGGGCCTGCCTGTGGTCGCCACCGAGATCAGCCCCGAGAGCGCGTTCGGCATCAACAACCGCGCGCAGCTTGCGGAGGCGGAGGCCGTCTGGCAGGCGCGGCGCAGGCGGGAACTGATGCTGGCCGGCGTAACGCTGGTGGACCCGGCGACCGTCTATCTCTCCCACGACACGGAAATCGGACCTGATACGGTGGTGGAGCCTAATGTCTGGTTCGGGCCGGGCGTCCGGGTGGGCAGCGGCGCCCGCATCCATGCTTTTTCGTATCTGGAAGGGGCCACCGTAGAAAGCGGCGCCCTGATCGGCCCCTTCGCGCGACTGCGGCCCGGGGCGGCAATCAAGGAGAAGGCGAAGGTCGGCAATTTCTGCGAGATCAAGAATGCCGAGGTCGGGCCCGGCGCCAAGGTGCCGCATCTGTCCTATATCGGAGATGCCGCGATCGGTGCCGCCGCCAATATCGGGGCGGGAACGGTTACCTGCAATTATGACGGCTACGCCAAGCACCGCACGGAAATCGGCGCAGGCGCCTTCATCGGCACGCATACCTCGCTCGTGGCGCCGATCACGGTCGGCACCGGGGCCTATGTGGCCTCGGGCAGCGTGCTGACGCAGAACGTGCCCGACGATGCGCTGGCCTTCGGCCGCGCGCGGCAGACGACCTATGAGGGCCGAGGAAAAGCTCTGCGCGAAAAGCTTTCGGCGCGCAAGCGGTAAGCAGCCGCTCTGCCGCTTAGCCTTCCCGCTTACGCTCCTCGCTCAGATCGTCGAGCAGGCGGCTCATCTCGTCTTCGATAGAAAACTCTTCCTGGCGGTTCTGCGGTGCGGGTGCTGCCGCGGGAGCGGACGCCTCAGCCGCGGGTCTGACGGTATGCAGCGAGACGTCCTCATTGCGAAGGCGTACGGTCTCCTCCTCTCCCCGGTTGTTCCACGCCGCGACGGATGGAGCGGCCGGCGCGGCCGGCGTCGGCTGCCGCCTCTGAGCCGCGGGCTTTTCAACGAGTAGGCCGGCTTCTGAGCCTGTGCGCACCTGGCTTTCCGCGCGCGGTGCGGGCGCAATCCGGTCGTTCCGCAGGGGCTGCGCCGGGGAAGCGGCTGGCCATGGTTCAGAGCGGGTAAGGGAGGGTTCAGGCCGCGGTGCTGAGGCCGTTTGCGTTCCCGTAATATCGGATGGCTGGGAGCGGCGGACCGGTGCTGCCGGCTGCGGCGCGCGCGCCCGCTCCGCGGCGGGTTGTGCTTCGGAGGCCGCGCGGGCAGGGGCGGCGCCTATGTGCTGTTCCACCACGATATCCGTCGGCCCGCCGATCAGGATGAGGTGCTCCACATCGTCCCGCCGCACAAGCACCAGCCGCCGCTGATTATCGACCGCGGCCGCATCCACCACGGCGAGCCGCGGCGGCCGGTTGCGGCCACCTGCTATGAAGGTGCCCGAGGACAGATTCCGCATCATGCGTACGATGATGAGCACGCCGAGGAGAAGGACGAGCGCGGCGGCGACCCAGAACGCCGCCGAGGCCAAGCTGCCCTCACCAAAATCTCCCAGCCATTCGCTCATTTGCCACTCTCCGATACATCTGTCTGGCTCAAGAGGTTAGACTAGGCATGAGAGGCCGAGGCGGCAAGCCGGAATGAGCCAAACGGGACACAGCGGGGGACGGGACTGTCGGCGATCTTGCGCCGTGACGCGGCCCTGATGTATGCCGAGGAACCTCGGCGCGACAGGCAGGGAACGCATGGCCAGATCTATTGGCGACGGCGAAGTGGAAATGGCGCCCATCGTCAATCAGGGCGCGCGACCCGGCGTCATTACCCGGCTAATCATATTTATACTCGTGCTGACCGGCTCTGCGCTGGTCTTTGTTCTGTTCCAGGACAGGCTCGGCGAGGAATTTCTGCTCGGCATACTGGGCGTGCTGGCGATGATTGGCGTAGGCTATCTGTTCGCCAGCGCCATCGGCTTCATTCAGATCGCGCCGCGCTCCACCGGGGACGAGCTGTCGCGCGCCTTCATCGATTCCATGGGTGAGGGGCTGGTCGTCACCGACGCCAAGGGCCGAATCCTCTATGCCAACCGCGCCTATGCGGAACTGACAGGTGCCGCTTCGGCCACCGACGTCAAGACGGTGGAGGCGCTGCTTTCCGACAATCCCGAAGCGGCTCCCGTCATTGAGCGCGTGGCAGCGGGCTTGCGCGACGGAAAGCCTGGAGACGGCGAGTTCCGCCTGTCGCGGCCGATTCGCCCCGGCGCCGGAACGGGCGCGCGGTGGTATCGCGCCTTGGCGCGCGTCTTCAAGGTTCCGGGCTATCGCCGGCCGCTTTCGGCATGGCTGCTGACCGACATTTCTGACGAACGGGCCGAGCAGGAGCGCTTCTTCCTCGATCTTCAGAAGGCGATCGACCACCTCGATCACGCTCCGGCCGGTTTCTTCGCGGCCGATGCCGACGGGCGCATCACCTATCTCAACGCCACGCTGGCTGAATGGCTGGGCGTGGATCTGGCAAATTTCGTGCCCGGCGCGCTGTCGCTCTCCGATATCGTGGCGGGCGACGGTATGGCGCTGATCCAGGCCGTGAAGGCGGAGCCCGGCACTGTGCGCAACTCCGTTATCGATCTCGATCTTTCCACCGTGCGCGGCGAGGTGCTGCCGGTGCGCTTCATGCACCGGGTGACGGCCACGCGCGAGGGGCAGCGGGGACCGACTCGAACCATCGTCCTGAACCGCACGCTCGGCGAAGATGCATCCGCGGACCTGCGGGCCTCCGAGGTCCGCTTCACCCGGTTCTTCAATTCCACGCCGATGGCCATCGCCAGCGTGGACCATGACGGGCGCATCCTGCGCACGAATGCACCGTTCCTATCGCTGTTTGCCAGCGTGGTCGATCGTGATGCGGTGGACCGGCGCGTGCGCCTCGATACGGTGATGCACGAGCGCGACCGGGAGGCTTTCGCGCTGGCGCTGGAGAAAGCCAAGCAGCATCAGGCCGACATTCCTCCGATCGATACCGTGCTGCCGGGTAACGAGGAACGCCATGTGCGTTTCTACGTCAATGCCGTGGCCGATGCCGGAAGCGGCAGCGATGTGGAAGAGGCGGCGATCGTCTACGCGGTCGATACGACGGAGCAGAAGGCGCTCGAAGCGCAGATGGCGCAGAGCCAGAAAATGCAGGCGGTCGGGCAGCTTGCCGGCGGCATCGCGCACGACTTCAACAATGTGCTGACGGCGATCATCATGGCCTCGGACTTGCTGCTTGCCAACCACCGGCCATCGGACCCGTCCTTCCCGGACATCATGAACATCAAGCAGAACGCCAATCGTGCCGCCTCGCTGGTCCGGCAGCTTCTGGCGTTCTCGCGCAGGCAGACGTTGCGGCCCGAAGTGCTGAACCTGACGGATGTTCTGGCGGACATTCGCATGTTGCTCTCCCGTCTCATGGGCAACGACATCACGCTCGCCATCGAGCACGGCAGGGATCTGTGGCCGGTGAAGGCCGACATCGGCCAGTTCGAGCAGGTGATCGTCAATCTCGCGGTCAATGCGCGCGACGCCATGCCCGACGGCGGCCAGCTCACTGTACGCACCAGGAACGTGCCGACCAGTGAATGTGCGCAATATCCCTATCGCGAGCTGCAGCCGGCCGATTACGTCATGGTCGAGGTTGCCGATACCGGCACCGGTATTCCGCCCGAAACGCTGAAGAAGATCTTCGAGCCGTTCTTCACCACGAAGGAAGTGGGCAAGGGCACGGGCCTTGGCCTTTCCATGGTCTACGGCATCGTCAAGCAGACGGGCGGGTTCATCTTCTGCGATTCCGAGGTCGGCAAGGGAACGACCTTCCGGATATTCCTGCCGCGTCACGTGCCGTCCGCTCAGACGGAAGAGGGGAAGAGCGCCGGGGCGGAGCAGGCGAAGGAGCCCCGCCAGACCACGCGTGACCTTTCAGGCTCCGCACGGGTCTTGCTGGTGGAGGACGAGGATGCCGTGCGCATGGGCAATGTGCGCGCGCTCACCTCGCGCGGCTACGAGGTGCATGAGGCAAGCTCAGGCACCGAAGCACTGGAAATCTTCAAGGCGCTTGATGGCAAGGTCGATATCGTCGTCTCGGATGTTGTGATGCCCGAGATGGATGGGCCGACCCTGCTTGCCGAGCTGCGCAAGATACGGCCTGACGTTAAATTCATCTTCGTTTCCGGCTATGCCGAGGACGCCTTCGCCAAGAACCTGCCTTCTGACGCCAAGTTCGGTTTCCTGCCAAAGCCATTTTCGCTGAAGCAGTTGGCGACAACCGTGAAGGAAATGCTCGAAGAAGACAGCTAAGGCGCCGCGGCGACCTTTGCGGTCTTCCCACAGCAGCGCAGTTCCGGCGGAACTGCGCGGGCGTTGCTGAGAAGTTGACTGGAGAAGAACGCCGCTCCGGTACGCGAGACCTGATCCGGAGCCTGGAGGCGTGTCGCATCCGCCTCGTCCCCTCTTTTAAGCGGATATCCTTACCGCGGAGTTAGCAAGTCATTGAGCAAACCTTAATTCGGAATTTTTTTGAACGCCTTCAAAATATCGAGCTGTCAGGTAGGCGACACGCTTATGGCGGAACAGGCGGCGAGTTATTGGCCGAAATGCAGACGCTTTGCCGCCGGCCAGTCTGCAGCACAGGGAATGGATCGCTGTCGCGGTCATAGGGAAGAGAAGATGACGCGCGCCATCATGCTTCAGGGCACGGGTTCCGATGTCGGCAAGACCCTGCTGGTCGCGGGCCTGTGCCGCCTCGCGCGTCGGCGCGGGCTGCAGGTCCGGCCGTTCAAGCCGCAGAACATGTCGAACAACGCCGCTGTTGCCAAAATCCCCGAAACCGGAGGTGACGGCGAGATAGGCCGCGCCCAATGGCTGCAGGCGCTTGCCTGCGGGACGGAGCCCACAGTGCACATGAATCCGGTACTCCTGAAACCTCAGAGCGATACGGCGGCCCAGGTCATCGTTCAGGGAAAGGTGCTTGCGGAGGCGCAGGCGGCCGATTACGGCAGCCTCAGACAGCGCCTCATGGAGGCTGTTATGGATTCCTGGGCGCGGGTAGGCGAGGGGGCCGATCTCGTCGTGGTCGAGGGAGCCGGCTCGCCGGCTGAAATCAATCTGCGCGACCGCGACATCGCGAATATGGGCTTTGCCGTAGCGGCAGGCGTTCCTGTGGTGATGGTCGGCGACATCGACCGGGGCGGCGTGATCGCCGCGCTGGCGGGAACGCACCTCGTCCTGCCAGCGGAGGACCGCGCGATGATAAGGGGCTTCATCATCAACAAATTCCGCGGCGATCTTTCCCTGTTTTCGGGTGGAATCTCCGCGATCCAACGCTTTACAGGCTGGCGCTCCTTCGGCGTTGTGCCTTGGCTTCGCGAAGCCGCGCTTCTGCCCTCGGAGGATTCGGTGATTCTGGAACGCTTGCCCCGTGGCGCGGCGGCGACCCTCAAGATTGCCGTGCCCATGCTGTCGCGGATCGCCAATTTCGACGATCTCGACCCGCTGCGCGCCGAGCCAGGGGTGGATGTCGTCTTCGTGCCGCCCGGCCAAAGGCTGCCCGAGGATGCGTCGCTGGTCATTCTGCCCGGCAGTAAATCGACAATCGCGGACCTTGCATTCCTGCGCGCCAATGGCTGGGAGCTGGACCTCATCGAACACCGACGAAGAGGCGGCGCGATCGTGGGCCTGTGCGGGGGATACCAGATGCTCGGCCGCTCGGTCGCTGACCCGCACGGCATTGAAGGCGAGCAGCGCCAAGCGGAGGGATTGGGTTTTCTGGATGTGGAAACCGTCATAACGCCTGAGAAGACCGTGCGGAACGTGAGCGCCATATCCGCCGTGCATCAGGAAGTTCTCACCGGCTACGAGATCCATGCCGGCGAAACATGGGGCCCGGATTGCGCGCGCCCCGTTGCCATTGTGGATGGCCGGACGGAAGGCGCGATGTCAGCCGATGGAAAAGTGTTCGGGACCTATTTGCACGGCCTTTTCAGCGCCGACGGCTTCCGGCGGCGGTTTCTGGCGCAGTTCGGTGTTGTCGCGGGCGAGGCCAGTCATCTGAACCGGATCGAAAGCACGCTCGATGCCCTCGCATGTCACCTTGAACGGCACCTTGATTGCGACGCTCTTCTCGCTGCCGCGCGATAGGGCCCCTAATCCTGCTGCACCTCGTGCGCCTTCGGCCAATAGGTGCCGATGCACCAGATATTTCCCTCCGGATCGCGGCAGATGAACTCGCGTCCGCCATAGTCGCGGTCGATGGGGCCCTCGAGTATCTCCGCGCCGGCTTTTACGGCCTGCTCATGCACGACATCGGCGTCCTCTACGGCGATATAGACCGCCTTGCCGCCGTTTTCGCCTGGCGGACCCACCATGGCGCCGAACGCGTCATCCGATGCCTGGCCGAGCATGATTATGGAAGAGCCGAGGGCCAGTTCGGCATGGGCGATGCGGTCTCCATCCTCGTAGCGGGCATGAATCGAGAAGCCCAGCGCCCGGACGAGCCAGTCGATCATGGCAGCCGGGTCGCGGTAGCGGAATGTGGGAAAGATCCTGGGCGGCTGGATGGCAACGGACTTGTTCATGAACATCCTCCTTGGCGGCACGGGTGAGGGCGCGCCTCTTAAGGAATGTCATCGGGCCGAGTTTGTTGCAGGCGTTAGGTTTGGCCGCGGCTATGAAGCCACGATCCGCTTTTCAAGGATTCGCTCAAGATCAGGCGCGGTCTCGACGAGCGCCCTGGCGGGTTCGGAGCGGGGTGTCTGCAGCACCATCTCCGTCGGCCCGGCCTCGACGATCCGTCCCTCGTGCATGACCAGCGCCCGGTCGCAGATGGCACGGGCGACGGTCAGGTCGTGCGTGATGAAGAGGTAGGCAATGCCGAGACGGGCGTTAAGATCGGCAAAAAGATCGAGGATCTGCGCCCGGATGGAGACATCGAGGGCCGAGACCGGCTCGTCGGCGATGATGAGCCGCGGCCGCGTGATGATCGCCCGGGCGATGGAGAGACGCTGGCGCTGCCCGCCGGAGAATTCGTGCGGATACTTGTCCATGTCCGCAGGCGAAAGGCCGACCTGGGTGAGCGCCTCGGCCACCATCTCACGGCGCCTGCGCCGGTCAAGCTTCTCGTCCAGCAGATAGAGCGGTTCGGCCACCAGCCTTTCCGCCTTGTGGCGCGGGTCGAAGGAGCCGTAGGGGTCCTGGAACACCACCTGCATGTTGCGACGGACGGGCCGGAGGGCGTCCTTTGCCCGCGCGCCGATGTCCTCGCCCATGAAGCGGATCGCGCCGGAAGTGGGACTGTCCAGCGCGAGAATCACGCGCGCGAGGGTGGATTTCCCGCATCCCGAGCGCCCGACCAGGGCCACCGACTCGCCCGTAGCAAGCGAGAAGGAGACGCCGTCCACGGCGCGGAAGGTCCTGCGGCGGGAAAAGATCGACTGCCGGCGAAGCGCATAGTCTCGGCTGACGTTCTCGACCTCGAGCAGCGGCTTCTCCGCAGTCCGGACGGCCTGTTTCGGCCGTGCCGGGACGTGGGTGGAAGCCCTTGCGAGCTGCCGCGTGTAGGGGTGCGCCTGTTCGGCGAGAACGCGGACGGCCCCTCCCGTCTCCATCACCTCGCCATGGCGCATGACGGTAATGCGGTCCGCCATCTCCGCGACGACAGCAAGGTCGTGCGAGATGAGGAGCAGGCTCATCCGGTTCTCATCCACGAGATCGCGGAGAAGCTGCAGGATCTGCGCCTGCAGCACCACGTCGAGGGCCGTCGTGGGCTCGTCTGCGATCAGCAGCTTGGGCTTCAGAGCGCAGGCGATGGCGATGACCACGCGCTGGCGCTGCCCGCCGGAGAGCTCATGCGGATAGCGGGTAAGGGGAAAGCGGTTTTCCGGAAGGCCGACGCGCTCTAGCATGGCGCGGGCGCGCGCCTCGGCGTCGGCGCGGTTTGCCCCTGTGTGCCAGCGGATGCCCTCCGCCACCTGCTCGCCGATGGTCTTCAGGGGATTGAGCGCGGTCATGGGCTCCTGGAAGACCATGCCGATGTGCCTGCCGCGCAGGCGGCACATGGCGGCCTCTGGCGCGGTGAGGATGTCCATGCCATCGAAGGTGATGCGCCCCGACACCCGCGCGCCGCGTGGCAGGAGACGCATGAGCGCCAGGGCCGTCATCGACTTGCCGGAACCGGATTCGCCGACGAGACCCATCACCTTGCCCGGCGCGATGTCGAGGTCGACGCCCCTCAGGATCGGCACGTCGCCGATGGACAGCCTCAGGTCGCGGATCTCGATCAGGCTCATCGTTCGTGCCTCAGTCTGGGGTCCAGCACGTCGCGCAACCCGTCGCCCAGGAGATTGAGGCCGAGCACGGTTATAACGATGGCAAGGCCGGGGAAGAGGGCAAGATGTGGCGCGACCGCGATGCGCGTCTGCGCGTCGAACAGCATGCGCCCCCACGAAGGCATGGGCGGCTGCGCCCCGAGCCCCAGATAGGACAACCCCGCCTCCGCGAGCACGCCGAGGGCGAACTGGATCGTTGCCTGAACGAGAAGCAGGCTCATGATGTTGGGCAGGATGTGCTCCAGCGTGATGAGTACGCGCCCCTTGCCGGCTGCGCGCGCGGCGAGCACGAACTCCCGCGGCCACAGCGAAAGTGCCCCGGCGCGCGCCACGCGCGCGAAGACCGGGATGTTGAAGATGCCGATGGCGATGATGGCATTGACCGCGCCAGGCCCGAAGACCGCCGTGATCATCACCGCCGAGATGAGGGCAGGGAAGGCAAAGACGACATCGTTGAGGCGCATCAGGGCGTCGTCGATCCAGCCCCCCCGCGCCGCGGCCAGCGCCCCGAGCGGCACGCCGATGCCGAACCCGATGCCGACCGCCACGAGGGCAACGGCGATGGAGTTGCGCGCGCCGATCATGATCATGGAGAGGATGTCGCGCCCAAGATGGTCCGTGCCGAAAGGATGGCTCAGCGAAAGCCCCTGCATGCGGGCTGCAACCTGAAGCCGTGTGATGTCGTAAGGCGTCCAGAAGAGGGAAATGAGGGCCATCAGCGCGATGGCCGCGGTGATGACGAGGCCGATCAGAAAAGAGCGGTTCTGGAGCGCCTTAAGAAGGATGAAGTGGCGCTCCGGCGCGGGCATGAAGAACATGTCCGCGCTCATCGGCCCGCCCTCAGTCTCGGGTCGACTATCGCGTAGCAGATGTCGACAGCGAAATTAATGAGAATGACGCTAGCGACGAGCAGCATCACCACCCCTTCCACGACAATGAGGTCGCGCTGGCTGATTGCCTGGAAGATCAGGCGCCCGAGGCCTGGCAGGTAGAAGACGTTTTCGATGATGATGGTGCCCGCCAGCAGGAACGCTAATTGTAGCCCCATGATGGTAAGCACGGGTATCATGGCGTTCCGCAGGGCATGCCGCCACAGAACCTTGGTCCGCGGCAGGCCTTTCGCTCGGGCGGTGCGGATATAGTCCTCGCCCAGCACCTCCACCATGGCCGAGCGCGTCACGCGGGCGAGGATGGCCGCCTGCGGCAGGGCGAGGGCGACAGCCGGCAGGATCAGCGCCTTGAATGCCTGCCAGTGCTGCGCCCAGCTCTCGCCCCATCCGGGAAAGCCGCCCGCAGGCAAAAGCCTGAGGCCGACGGAGAAGACATAGACGAGCAGGAGCGCGAACCAGAAATTGGGGATGGCGACGCCCACCTGCGCCGCGCCCATCGTGATGGTGTCAGCGGCGCTTCCGCGCCGAGACGCAGAAAAGACGCCGACCGGTATGGCAATCAGGGTGGAAAGGCTGAGCGCAAAGACGGCAAGCGGCAGGGATACCGCCAGTCGTTCCCATACGAGATCGAGCACCGGAGACGAATAGGTGTAGGAACGGCCGAAATCGCCCGTCGCCATGCCGGCCAGCCAGTCCAGGTAGCGGGCGAGGATCGGGCGGTCGAGCCCCATCTCGATGCGCAGCGCCTCCAGCGCGTCAGGACTCGCGTTCATGCCCAGCATGATGCGCGCGGGATCACCGGGGAGAATCTCGAGAACGGAAAAGACGATCACTGAAGCTGCAAGCAGCGTGATCAGACCCACAGCCAGTCGCTTGGCGAGAAAGGCTGTCATGGGGCGCACCTTGCGAGACCGCTTCTGCTCTCTGTCACGGCGTCGATCCGGAGCGGACGGAAAGGCCGACTTCGGCCGGCAAGGTTCATGCCAGACAGCACTGGTCGCCCGTCCTAAGCCGACGTTTCACGGGACATCGCAGGGGCAGGGAAACAGCCGCATGTGATCGATGCGCTCCCGCCCCGGCGTCGCTCATTCCGTCCAGCGCACCTTGGTCAGGTCATTGGCCTGGATGGGCGAGTTTTCCCACAGGCCCTCGAGCTTCGCATCCCAGACGCCGATCTTGGGAAGCTGGAACAGGAATCCGTTCACCGCGTCCTCGGCGATGATCCGCTGCGCCTGGCCGTAGAGCTCGTTGCGCTTGGCGGGATCGGCGGTGAGCTCCAGCTCCTCAATCACCGCATTGAACTCCGGGTTCTGATAATTGAAGTAGTAGTCCTCGCGCGCGTAGATGTTGATGTCATTGGGTTCGGTATGGGAGATGATTGTCAGGTCATAGTCCTTGTTGGTGAAGACCTGCTCCAGCCACTGCGCCCATTCCATGGGAATGATCTCAAGCTCGATGCCGATCTCGCGCAGCTGCGAGGCGATGATCTCCCCACCTTGGCGTGCATAGTTGGGCGGCGGCAGCTTGAGCGTAGCCGAAAAGCCGTCAGGATATCCCGCCTCCGCCAGAAGCTGCTTGGCCTTCTCCACGTCGTGCGGATAGAGGCCGGTGAGGTCCACATAGGCCTCGTTAGCAGGGGAAAAGTGGGAGCCGATCGGCACTCCGTGGCCAGAGGACGCGCCGAGAATGATCTCTTCTCGGTTCAGCGCGTGGGAGATCGCCTGCCGGACCTTGAGATCGTTCAGCGGTTCCTTGCCGTTGTTCATGGCGAGGATCGTCTCGCCCTCGGTCGCCCCAATGACGACTTTGAAGCGCGAATCGGCTTCGATCTGGGGCAGGGCGTCGCCCGCCTGCATGTTCGGAAAAGCCTGAACGTCTCCCGATAGAAGCGCCGTCACCGATGCTGCCGCATCCGGGATGAAGCGGAATTCGGCGCGCTCCAGCGCCACCGGCTCACCCCAATAGTCCGGATTCTTCACGATGGTGACGGAAGAGCCCCGTGCCCAGTTCTGGAACTTGAAGGGGCCGGTGCCGATGGGTTTTTCCTTGTTTCCCTCGGCCGATTCCGGGGCGACGATCACCGCATCGCCCCAGCCGAGATTGTAGAGGAATGAGCCCTGCGGGTGCTTGAGACTCACGCGCACGGTGGCCGCATCCACGACTTCGACGCTCTCGATCGCCGAAAACAGCACCTTCTGCGCGTTGGTCGAATCCTCGGCCATCGCTCGCTCCAGGCTGAACTTGACGTCCTCGGCGTCGAAGCTCGTGCCGTCATGGAAGGTCGCATTCTGGCGCAGATGGAACGTATAGGTCTTCCCGTCGTCAGAGACCTCCCAGCTTTCCGCCAGCGCGGGCAGCACCTCGCCCTTAGGGCCGATCCGGGTAAGGCCCTCGAAGATGTTGGCATAGACGATTTCGTCAATGGCAGCGGCGGCTCCCGCCGTCGGGTCGAGATGCGGCGGCTCCAGCACGACGCCCAGGACAAGGTCGGTGCGCGCGCTCAGTGCGCCGGATGCGCTCGCAAGGACGATTGCGGCAGCGCCGAGCGCGGATGCAAAAACGTTCATGTGCTTCTCCCCAGTGATCGCCCGCACATAACCGGCGGAGACAGAGACGCACCGATTGAAGCGTGAAATCGCCGGCGAGTAAATCGCCTTTCGCACTTGCGAAAAGAATTACGCTTTCCTGAGCAGCGTATCGAGCGCCATGGCCATGACGGTGGCCGACTGCACCATGTCCTCGATCCCCACCCACTCATCCGTTCTGTGTGCGAGGTCCAGAATGCCGGGTCCATAGGCCACACAATCATGGAGATGACCCAACCGGGCGATGTGCTTCTGGTCATAGGTGCCGGGCGAGATCACGTAATCCGGTTCGCGCCCGAACACGGCGCGCACCGCCTTCGCTAGCGCGCGCGGAACCGCCGCATCGCGCGCCGTCATGGTGGGCAGAACTTCCATCAGATCGCGGATTGAGTAATCGAAGCGCGGTCTCTCTCGCTTCAGCCGCTCCAGAATGGCGATCACCTCATCCTTCACCTCTTCGAGGCTTTCCTCGATGAGGAAACGGCGGTCGATCACGATGCGGCAGGAATCCGCCACGTTGGGGGAGGGCAGGCCGGGGAAGAAGTCCTCCGTCTGCCCGCCATGGATCGAATTGATGTTCAGCGTGGAGCGGCGGGCGCCTTCCGGCACCACAGGCATGTCCGTTCGCTTGGCGTCAAGCGCGGGGTACAATTCAGCTTCGAAGGCGGAGAGTACGGCCGCCATATGGCGGATGGCCGAATCGCCTAGGAATGGCATGGAGCCATGGGCGATCGCACCGTGCGTTTCGATCTCCGCCCACCACACGCCGCGATGGCCAAGACAGATGCGGTCCTTGTTGAGCGGTTCTGGGATGATGACGTGATCCACGCGGGGCTTGGAGAAGAAGCCGCTCCTCGCAAGATATGCTACGCCTCCGAAGCCTCCCGATTCTTCATCCACCGTGCCGGAAATCTCGATCGCGCCGTGAAAATCCGGATAGACGGCCATGAAGGCATCGGCCGCTATGATGGAGGCGGCGAGCCCGCCCTTCATGTCGCAGGCGCCGCGGCCGAACACCTTTCCATTCCGCACCACGCCCGCGAAGGGATCAACGGACCAGCCTTCGCCCGCCTCCACCACGTCGATATGGGAATTGAAATGGACAGTGGGACCCGGCGCACGCCCCTCGCGCCGCGCAACCACATTGGTGCGCGGATAGCGGTCGCTGTCGCCTGGCGCTCCCTCGCCGCGAATCAGACGCGTTTCGAAACCGCGCGCGGCAAGAATGCATGCGAGATGTTCGGCGCAGGGTGTGTAGGCCTCGCCCGGCGGGTTCACCGTGGGAAAGCGGATGAGGTCAACAGTCAGCGCGACGAGTTCGTCCACGCGTTCGGAAACCGCTCGGGCCAGGGATTCATTCATGGCTCCATCCAAGCCCCGATCATCCCGCTTGGCAAGGTGGTTGCCCATCAGAGCAACAGGGATTCAGGCGCTCAGCGAAGCAGCGGCCCTAAGGCAGTGCGAAGGCGTTTCAGCCCATCTCCCAGCGCCGGTGGAACCACATCCACTGGCCCGGATGCTCGCGGACCCACTCTTCCACCACATCATTGAGCAGCTGGGACATGCGCGTCACATCGACCGCGCCATCTTTATCGCGCGGCAGCTCCAGCTTTTCCATGATCTCGAGCCGGTAGCGCCCGCCAGGCAAGCGGATGCACCGTGCAGGATAGACGTCGCAGTCATACTGCCTGGCGAGTTTGGGCACGAGCGGGTTGGTGAGGCACGGCCGGTTGAAGAAGGTCGTCCTTACGCCCCGCCGGAACTTCTGGTCCACCAGCGCGCCGACATTGCCGCCGCTTTCCAGGATCCGGGCTAGCTGAAGCGCCGCGCCCGCGCGGGAGGGAACAAGGCCACCCATCGCCGACTGCCGCGTGCGGTGAATATAGTCCGCAATGAAGGGATTGTTCGGCGGACGGAAGAGGGAGGTGACGTCAAGCCCGTAGGTGGCTGCCGCGATCGGCAGAAACTCGAAATTGCCGATATGGGCGGTGAACATGATGTGGGGCTTCTTCTCGTCGCGGATGCGCAGGAAGAGATCGATGCCCGAGACTTCCACTCGACCAGGCTGAGAAGCCTCGGGATCGAAGTCGAATAGCTTGTCGATGAAGACATATTCGACCGCAAGCCGCGCCATATTGGCCCACATGTCGCGCGCGATCGCCTCGATCTCGTCTTCCGTCTTTTCCGGATAGGCCTTGCGCAGGTTTTCCGTCGCCACGCGATGGCGGCCGGTCCATGGGCCGATGTGTCGCGCGATGCGCTCGGCGAAATTCAGCGCTTTATCGGGTGGCAGGCCGCGCAAAATGGCAAGAAGGGCCATTGCCACCTGCGCCGTCAGCCAGTGCTCGAGGGTCTTGAGCCTGCGGCCGAATGTCCGGAGCATGGATCTCAGGCGTTCTGTTGAACGCGCAGGATGATCTTGCCAAAAACATCCCGGCTTTCCATGCGCGCCAGGGCCTTCTCGATCTCTTCAAACCCGACAGTCGTGTCAATCACAGGCGAGACGAGCCCGGCCGCCATCTTCTGCATGGCGTCGGCCATGTTTTCCATGCGGCAGCCGAAGGAGCCGATGATCCTGATCTGCTGCTGGAAGAGCTGCATCAGGTTTATGCTGGTGGACACACCAGAGGTCGAGCCGCAGGTGACGAGCCTGCCGCCGCGCTTGAGCGACAGCATCGAGCCCGCCCAGGTATCGGCGCCCACATGCTCGAACACCACGTCCACACCGCGCTTCCTGGTGATCTTACGGACCACCCCCTCGAACCGTTCCTCGCGGTAGTTGATGATGTGGTCTGCGCCGAGCGCCCTTGCCTTTTCCGCCTTGCGTTCAGAGCCCACGGTGGTGATCACCGTGCAGCCCATCCGCTTTGCAAGCTGAATGGCCGCCGAACCGATGCCGGAGCCGCCCGCATGCACGAGGATCGTCTCGCCCGGCTGCAGCCTGGCATTGTCGAACAGCATGTGCTCGACCGTGCCGAAGGTGATGGGCGCAACCGCCGCCCCGATCTCGTCCACGCCGGGAGGGGCGGGAACCAGCAGCCGCGCGGGGAGGTTGATCTTCTCCTGCGCGAAGCCGTCGATATGGAAACCGTGAACACCGCCCACATGCTCGCAGAGATTGTCTCGCTTCTCGCGGCAGGCGCGGCAAAGGCCGCATGTGCGCGCCCCGTAGATGGAGACGAGCTGGCCCGGAACAAGGCCGCTGACGCCTGGCCCGATCGCATCGACCCATCCGGAGGCCTCCGCCCCGATAACCAGCGGAAGCGAGCGCTTCGCAAAGGCCATCCCGCGCCAGCCCCACACATCGATGTGATTGAGCGCCACGGCCGCGATCCTGACCGTCACCTCGCCGTGGGTCGGCGGTGGAGGGGGCGCAATATCGGAAATCTCGAGCTTGCGATCGGAAATGAGCTGCAATGCGCGCATGGATGACGTTTCCGATGAAAGTGAATAGCGAATGAGCGAATTCCGCAGCGGAACCGGTTCTTCCCTATTCGCTATTCACGCTCCTGTCACCCCGGCTCACGCGCCATCACCAGGCAGGTGTTCTGCCCGCCGAAGCCGAAGGAGTTGGAAAGCACTGTGGGGACGTCCGCCTCGCGCTTCACATTCGGCACGACATCGAGATCGATGGCCGGATCGGGATTGTCATAGTTGATGGTGGGCGGAATCACGCCTTCGCGCATGGTCATGATCGAGAAAACTGCTTCCACCGCCCCGGCGGCGGACAGGGTGTGGCCGATCATCGATTTGTTGGAGGAAATCGGGATCGTCCGCATCCGCTCGCCGAACACGGTCGAAAGCGACAGATGTTCCATCTTGTCGTTCTCGGGCGTGGACGTGCCGTGCGCGTTTATATAGGCGACCTCTTCTTCCGCCATGCCTGCATCGGCAAGCGCCGCGCGCACCGCGCCGGCCGCGGGAGAGCCGTCGGGCTTGGAGCGCGTGCGGTGGAAGTCGTCGGCCTTTTCGCCGCAGCCGCGCATGATCGCGAGGACCTTCGCCCCGCGGGAGCGTGCGCTTTCCAGCGGTTCGAGCACGAGAGCAGCGGAGCCCTCCGCCAGCACGAATCCGTCGCGATCCTTCGAGAAAGGCTTGGAGGCCTTTTCCGGCCGCTCGTTCTGGGTGGAGAGAGCCGAAAGCAGCGAGAACCGGATGAGCGCCTCCGCCGTCGCCGAACCGTCGGCGCCGATCGCCAGCGCCCGGTCGCATTCGCCCCGGCGAATCGCCTCTATGCCGAGCTGAATTGCCGTGGCGCCCGAGGCGCAGGCCGTGGACAGCGTCACCGGCAGGCCACGCGTGCCGTATTTGTCCGCCAGCCGGTTGGCGATGTTCGCAAACTGCCCCTCATCGAAATAGGCCCTGTTTGCCGTCTTGCGCGCCGTCTCGATCAGGCTGCGCCAGTCGCCCGAGCGCTCCGAGCGGGCATAAAGCGCCAACCGGTTCCTCCAATCCAGCTCCACCGGCGGGGCGGCGAGGAAGAGCGGCCCGCCGAAATTCGACAGGGAAAGGCCGGATTCGTCAATCGCTTCCTCTGCAGCGAGTTCGGCAAGCGCGAGGGTAAGGGCAGTCGCGCCCTGCTCGCTCTCGGGCAGGAAGTCGACCAGGCCCGCGATGGTCGTGGCCAGATGGTCCACGGGAAAGCGTTTGATCGAGCGGATTCCGGAGCGGCCGCCGGTCAGCGCAGCCCAGTTGTCGCGCTTGCCCTGCCCGAGCGAGGTCACTACGCCCATTCCGGTCACGGCGACGAGCGGGCGTCCGAATTTGTCGGTATAGCTCATGCGCTCCTCCGCTCCTCAAGCCTCGACAATCAGCCCCATGCCTTCGTAGCAATGATAGCCTACCGAGGTTGCGAGCACGGCTTTCGGCGCGTCTTCGAGGGGGCGCTCGTTTTCGGCATCGAAGGGCGGGTAGGCCTTTGCGTTATGGATGGCGAGCGCGGCAAGCGCCACAGCGAAGGGGAACTGCGCTTCCTTGAGGTGGCCGGTCACGGTGTTGAAGCCGCGCACGGCCATATTGCCGTAGGCATCCAGCGCCGCCTTTTCGGCCCTGGTGGCCGCGTGCGCACCGGATGCGCCGGATATGGCAAGCGCCGGTGCCGCCCGTCCGGCAAGCACGTCCAGCATCTCGCCCAAGGCGTCCTTTAGGCCGCTGCCTTCCCGCCGCGCGCGGCCGGAAAGGATTGGCCCGATGGCGGCATAGGCCTTGCGGCCACGCTTTTCGGCATGTTCGCGCGATTCGAGCACCAGAAAGGCTGCACCGGAGCCCGTGATGATGCCGCCGCCCAGCTCCTCGCGCCGCTGCCAGACGGGTGACCACTCACCGCGCTGCAGATAGGCCGCAAGCTCATAGGCAAGAAGCATGTCCGGGTGCTCGGTCTGGAAAGCCGCGCCCACGAGACAGTGCGTCGACTGCCCGGCGCGGATGCGCGCTGCCGCCGTCTCGATCGCGGCAACGCCCGCGCCATCCTCACCCATGAAAGTGCGCGAGGAGCCGGTGACCTTATGGACGATAGAAATGTTGCCGGCCAGCAGGTTGGAAAGCTGCGCTAGGAAGAGCGTGGGCCTCAATTCGGTCGTCAGCTTTTCATTGAGCAGCACGCCGTGGTCGTTGCGCGCAAGCGAGGCGTCGAGAATGGCCTGGTCCACCGCCGTGTCGCGCTCGCCGCCGCCGGCCGCCACGATCATGTCCATGGTGGCGCACAATTCCTCGTCGCCCTTGAGGCCCGCATCGTCCAGCGCAAGGCCTGCGGTATAGGTGCCAAGCCGCTGCCAGGTCTCCATCTGGCGCTGGTCGCCGCGCCTTGGAATCTGCACGCTCCAGTCGATTTCCGGCAGCGGATGGATGACGTAGGGCGCGAAGCGCTCCCGATCGAGTTTCGGGGCAGGGGAGCCCTGCAGCGCCTGCCAATGCGCGTCCGTTCCAAGCCCCAGCGACGAGGCGATGCCGATACCGGTAATGACGACGTCGGTGGAGCTCATATGCACCTCGCGCGCAGTAATGCAGGCTAACCCGCCGACTTGGCGGCAACCAGATCGTCAATCTTGGCGCACAGGTTCTTCATCACGAAATATTCTTCCGTGCTCACCTTGCCTTCGTTGACCTCCTGGGTCCATTTCTCGAGCGGCACCTTGATGCCGAACTCCTTATCGATGGCAAAGACAATGTCGAGGAAATCCAGGCTGTCGATACCCAGATCGTCAATGGTATGGCTGTCGGGAGTGATCTTGTCGCGCTCGATCTCGCTCGTCTCGGCGATGATGTCGGCAACCTTGTCGAAGGTCGTTGTCACTTGGGTCCCCTCAAAGTACGGGCTTTGGTCCGAATGATGCTGTGCGGCTGTCTAATCGCTTTTTAGCGGCAGGAAAAGGGCAGGCCAACCGCTCCGGCATGTAGTCGAAAGCGGCAAACACGGCAATGCCCCCTGGCGCGGGAACGCGCGCCCAAAAATCAAAGCAGTGGAAACGCTGCCTGAAAGGTTTCTCGGGGAGGCGCTTGCCGCAGCGCATCCGGTGCCATACACAGGCCCGCAATGGAATCCCTCGCAGGCACGCTCGCCTTTGTTTTCGCGCTCGTCGCGCTCGGTTACCTCAGCGGCTGGTCCGGTCTTCTGAAAAAGGACACGGGCGCGGCGCTGACGGACTTTGCGGTTTCCGTGGCATTGCCGCTCCTGCTTTTCCGCACCATGGCCCGTGCGGACTTCGCCGGCAGCCTGCCCGCCGCCCTCTGGCTCTGCTATTTCACCGCCGTCGCGTTCACCTGGATCACGGCACATTTCGTCATCGTCCGCTTCTTCGGGCGCGACACCCGCGCCGGCATCGTGGGTGGGCTGTCGGCCGGTTTCTCCAATCTCGTGCTGCTCGGCTTTCCCTTCATGCTGGGTCTATACGGGCAGGAGGGATTCGAAGTCCTCTCGCTCATAGTCTCCGTCCATCTGCCGATCATGATCGGCACTACCGTCCTGCTGTTCGGGCTGTTCGGCCGGTCCGAAAACGGCGGCATGGGCCTTGCGGCGATCGTTCGCGACTTCCTGGTCAAGCTGCTTACGAATTCGCTGATCATCGGGATCCTGGCGGGGCTCATCTGGCGGTTTTCCGGGCTCGGCATGCCGCCGCTCATGGAGCGTCTTGTGGACGCGCTGGCGAATGTCGCAGGAACCATAGCGCTGTTCGCGATGGGGTTGGAGCTCAGGCGTTACGGCATTTCCGGCAATGTGCGGCCTGCGGCGGCCATGACGGGGCTGAAGCTCGTGCTGATGCCGGCGGTGGCGCTCGCCATGGCGAAGCTGGTGGGCCTACCGCCCTTGAGCGGCAAGGTTGTCGTGACAGCCGCTGCACTGCCCTGCGGCGTAAACCCCTATCTTATCGCCGTGCGCTTCGGTACGGGCCAAGCGCTCGCCTCCAATGCCACCACTATCGGCACGCCTCTTGCTGCCCTGAGCACGGCCTTCTGGGTTGCGATGGCCGAGTGGGTGTTCGGCTGACTGACAACTTTCTTGCATTTGCCTCCACCGGCTCTAGCTTTGGAGCCAGAGGCGCTATAACGAGATGCTGCGGGCGCGTGCAGCCGTCCGGAACGTGTCGCATCGAATGCGACCTGATTCTCATCCATAAAGCGGGCGCAGCCTCCCGGCGCCCCAGGAGGAAACATGCTGAAGAAGACCAGCCATTTTATGCGTGAGGCCAATCTCATCGGAGGCTCTTGGGTCCAGGCGGATTCGGGCGAGACGATCGAGGTGGTCAATCCCGCCAACGGGCAGACGATCGGCACGGTGCCGAAATGCGGCCGGGCCGAAACGCGGCGCGCCATCGAGGCGGCCGAGGCGGCATTCCACTCTTGGAAGAAGACCTCGGCCAATGACCGGGCGAAGCTTCTGCGCAGGCTGCACGACGTGATCATGGACAATCAGGATGCGCTCGCGGAGCTTCTCGTCCTCGAGCAGGGCAAGCCGCTTGCCGAGGCGAAGGGCGAGGTGGGTATGTCGGCTGCCTACATCCTGTGGTTCGCGGAAGAGGCCCGGCGCGTCTACGGCGATGTCGTGCCTTCGCCCTGGGCGGACCGGCGCATTCTCGTCACCAAAGAGCCGGTCGGCGTGATCGGCGCGATCACGCCGTGGAATTTCCCTTCCTCAATGCTTGCGCGCAAGCTGGGCCCGGCGCTGGCGGCCGGATGCACGGCCGTGGCGAAGCCGGCTTCGCAAACGCCTTACTCTGGCCTTGCCTGGGGCGTGCTTGCCGAGGAGGCGGGTTTCCCTGCCGGCGTGGTGAACATCGTCACCGGCTCGGCTTCCGCGATTGGCGACGAACTCACTGAAAACCCGCTGGTACGCAAGATCACCTTCACCGGCTCGACCGAGATCGGCAAGCTTCTCATGCAGAAGGCCGCCGGCACCGTGAAGAAAGTGTCGATGGAACTCGGCGGCAACGCGCCCTTCCTGGTCTTCAACGACGCCGACGTGGACCGGGCCGTGCAAGGCGCGATCGTGGCCAAGTATCGCAATTCCGGCCAGACCTGCGTGTGCACCAACCGCTTCTTCGTGCAGGAGGAAATCCACGACCGCTTTGTCGAGAAGCTGGTGGAGGCCACGAGCAAGCTCAAGGTGGGCCCCGGCCTGGAGGAAGGTTCGCAGCAGGGTCCGCTGATCGACGAGAAGGCCGTGGAGAAGGTGGAGGAGCTGCTGGCCGACGCGACCTCCAAGGGCGCCAAGGTGGCCATCGGCGGCAAGCGCCACGCACTCGGCGGCACCTTTTTCGAGCCGACCGTCATCACCGGCGCTTCGCCGGAAATGCGGATCATGGAAGAGGAAATCTTCGGGCCTGTGTCGCCTATCTTCCGCTTCAAGCACGAAGAGGAAGCGGTCGCCATGGCCAACGCCACGTCCTTCGGCCTTGCCTGCTACTTCTACACCAGCGATTTGGGCCGCGCCTTCCGCGTCATGGAAGGGCTGAAATACGGTCTCGTCGGCGTCAATGAAGGCCTGATCACGACCGTGGAGGCTCCGTTTGGCGGCTTCAAGGAATCGGGGCTCGGCAAGGAAGGTGGATATCAGGGCATCGAGGATTATCTCGATACCAAATATGTCTGCATCGGCGGGCTGGGGCTTTAGCTAAGCCTTGCTCGCTGCCTCCAGCACCAGGGACAGCGCCGTCGCTACGCTGTCCCTGCGCACGATGGCGCGCTCCCCGGCAAGGAAGATGCGCTTTTCCGCGCGTGGCTCCTTGCCCTTCACGGCCAGACCGAACCAGACAAGACCCACAGGCTTTTCCGCGCTGCCGCCGCCGGGTCCGGCGATACCGGTGATCGAGACGGCCATGTCCGCGCGGGAATGGCGGAGGGCGCCTTCTGCCATCTCGCGCGCGGTTTCTGCAGACACTGCGCCGTGCTGGCTCAGGGTTTCCTCCGAGACGCCGAGGAGCTCCATCTTCGCCTCGTTGGAATAGGTGACGAAGCCGCGCTCGAATACGTTGGAGGCGCCCGCAAGGTCCGTCAGGGCGGCGCTCACCATTCCGCCGGTGCAGGATTCGGCCGTGGCGAGTTTCAGGCCCTTTTTCTCAAGCGTACGCAATACCTTAGCGGCCAACATTGAGGTGTCGCTCATTCCTCACCCTCCGTCAGCCAGGCGGCCGGGATAGACGACTGTTGCGGTCGCGATCGCGGCAATTCCCTCGGCACGTCCGATGAACCCCAGTCCCTCGTTCGTCGTCGCCTTCACAGAAAGGCGCTCGGCGGAAATTCCGAGCATGCGGGAAAGTTCCGCGCGCATCGCGTCGCGATGAGGGCCGATCTTGGGCGCTTCGCAGATCAGCGTGATGTCGGCGTTGGCAATGCGCCCGCCGCGCTCGCGCACCAGCCGCACGGCATGCTCGACGAAGAGATGGGACGGGGCACCCTTCCACTTGGGATCCGAGGGCGGGAAGTGGGTGCCGATGTCGCCTGCCCCGCAGGTGGCAAGCAGCGCGTCTGTCAGCGCATGCAGGCCCACATCGGCGTCGGAATGACCCGACAGCCGTCGCGAATGAGGAATCTTTACCCCACAAAGGGTTACGTGGTCGCCTTCAACAAAAGCATGTACGTCGTAGCCGTTACCCGTGCGCACATCCGGCAAACCGTTCATCATTCCTCCCAGTCTCTGGTCGGCCAGCGCGAGGTCACGCGCCCACGTGATCTTCACATTGTCCGGAGAGCCTTCGACCAGACGGTTTTCCAGCCCTGCCCATTCGGCGATGGACGCATCGTCCGTGAAGCCGTCGAGCCCCGCTTGGGCAGCTTTCTCGTGCGCGGCTAGGATCGCACGGAATGGAAAGCCCTGCGGGGTCTGCGCGGCAAAAAGCCCGTCGCGCGGAACCGTACCCGCCACGCGCATGTCCTTTTCCGCGTGTTTCAGCGTATCGGAAACCGCAACGGCGGGAAGGGCGCCGTTGTGCTCCCCTACGGCGTCGATCACCCGGTCGATCAGAACGGCATCGACAAAGGGCCGTACGGCATCGTGGATGAGCACGATCTCGGGCTCGAGGTCTTCGATGGCCCGAAGGGCAAGCCGCGTCGATTCCTGCCGCGTAGCCCCGCCTGGCACCGCCCGCACATCGGCGCCGAGCCCGGCACTGGCCTGCGCGAAAAGATCGTCGTCGTTGGGATGGATGGCGACCGCTATGGCGTCGATGCGCGGGTGCACTGCGAATGCTTCAAGCGTGTGACGGATCACCGGCTTGCCGCCGATGATGCGGTATTGCTTGGGTCCTTGGTCGGTGTGGCCCGCCCGCGAGCCGCGGCCTGCCGCCACGAGCACGACAGCAACCCTGCACTTCAGCGCCTTCTGATCCCTTTCAGATTGCGTAGTCATGGCGAGACGCTTAATTGCGAGCGCAGGCAAATGCCAGCGGATTTCTCCGGTGCAGAAATCATCCGTTGCGCGCGAAAGGATTTCTGTCTAGAAAATAGGCAGCGGACATGGGTGCCCGAATTTTGAGCAGCAATTCTCTACACAAGCTGGCGTTACCTCTTCGCGTGGGGGCAGTGGAACTTCGCAACCGGGTGTTCCTGGCGCCCATGTCAGGCGTTACGGACCTTCCTTTCCGCTTGCTTGCGCATGCGCACGGAGCAGGGCTCGTCGTCTCCGAGATGGTGGCGAGTGGCGAGCTTGCGAAAGGCCGAATGGATAGCGAACGGCGCATCCGCCGCCCGAATATCGACGTGCATATGGTGCAGATCGCCGGGCGTGAAGCCCGCTGGATGGCGGAGGCTGCCCGCATCGCGGTGGACGAGGGCGCGGACATCATCGATATCAATATGGGCTGTCCAGCCAAGAAGGTGACCGGCGGCTATTCGGGTTCGGCTCTGATGCGCGAGCCCGACCATGCACTGTCGCTGATCGAGGCGGTCGTGAAGGCGTCATCTGCTCCGGTGACGGTCAAGATGCGGCTCGGCTGGGACGAGAACAGCCTCAACGCGCCCGAAATTGCCCGCCGTGCCGAGGAGGCGGGCGTGGCGATGGTGACGGTGCACGGGCGCACACGCTGCCAGTTCTACAAGGGCAGGGCGGATTGGCGCGCAATCGCGGCGGTCAAACAGGCGGTTTCCATTCCTGTCGTTGCGAATGGAGATGCCGAAGGGCCTGCGGAGGCGATGGAGATGCTTGCGCAGTCCGGCGCCGATGCGGTGATGATCGGCCGCGCCCACTACGGGGCGCCGTGGAAGGCCGGCGCGCTCGCGCATTTCGCCGCCGGAAGCGTAGCGCCCGGCATCCCGGACGAAGAGCAGATGGCCGACTACGTGGCCACCCATTACGAGGCGATGCTGTCGCATTACGGCACAGGGCAGGGGGTGCGTCATGCACGCAAGCACCTGGGCTGGTATCTGGATCGCATGGGCGCCGCCAGCTCCACCCTGCGCCAGTCCATCATGACGGAGACCGATCCTCGGACGGTCTTGCGGCTTCTGCGGGTCGCCTTTGGCGAACCGACTCCATGCAGGGAGGCAGCATGAGCAGTAACACGCCCTATGCTGCCCACGGCGCGGCCCATGTAGCGCAGCTTGCCGTCAACTCCATCGGCCATCCGGTCATCATGGTGGACAAGGACGGCTTCATCACCTTCGCAAATGCCGAGGCGGAGAATTTCTTCCGGTCGAGCGCCGCGATGCTGGCGCGCCATCGCTTGGCCGATTTCGTCCCCTTCGGCAGCCCGATGCTTTCGCTCGTGGAGCAGGTTCGCGAGCGCCGCGCGCCCTTCAACGAGTATCGCGTCGATATCTCCTCGCCCCGGCTCGGGCCGGACAAGGCAGTGGATATCTATGTCGCGCCGGTCTCGGAGCTTCCCGGTTCCGTCGTCGTCATGCTCCAGGAACGCTCGATGGCCGAGAAGATCGACCGCCAGATGACCCATCGCGGGGCGGCGCGCTCGGTAACGGGGCTGGCTGCGATGCTGGCGCACGAAATCAAGAACCCGCTTTCGGGCATCAGGGGCGCCGCCCAACTGCTCGAACAGGTCGTCTCCGACGACGACCGCGCGCTCGCCCGGCTGATCACCGAGGAGACCGACCGGATCGTGGCGCTTGTGGATCGCATGGAGGTCTTTTCGGATGACCGGCCGGTCGACCGCGAACCGGTCAACATCCACATCGTTCTCGACCATGTGAAGGCCATCGCCAAGAGCGGATTTGCGAGCCACATCAAGATCGTCGAGGAATACGACCCATCTTTGCCCCTTATCCTCGCCAATCGCGACCAGCTCGTGCAGGTCTTCCTGAACCTTGTGAAGAACGCCGCCGAAGCCATTGGGGATTCAAGCGGAGGCGAGATCAGGCTGACCACGGCTTTCCGTCCCGGCATCCGCTTTTCCGTGCCCGGTACGCGCGAGCGCGTCTCATTGCCTATGGAGTTCTGCGTGCATGACAACGGGCCGGGCGTGCCGGAAGATATTCAGTCGATTATCTTCGACCCTTTCATCACGACGAAGCAGAATGGCTCCGGGCTGGGCCTGGCCCTGGTAGCGAAGATCGTGGGCGCCCACGGAGGCATTGTCGAATGCGATTCCTCCTCCCGCGGCACTACGTTCCGCATCCTGATGCCGGCCTGGCGCGGGGAGGGGGAGGATACGGAAAGTCAGCGGACGTGAAGGCATGAGCGCACACGGCAACATCCTCGTGGCTGATGACGATGCGGCCATCCGTACGGTCCTCAATCAGGCGCTGTCCCGCGTCGGCCATCAAGTGCGGGTGACCTCGAACGCGGCGACGCTCTGGCGCTGGGTCACGGCGGGCGAGGGGGACCTTGTCATCACCGATGTTGTGATGCCCGACGAAAACGCCTTCGACCTTTTGCCGCGCATCAGGAAGGCCAGGCCCGATCTGCCGGTCATCGTCATGAGCGCCCAGAACACGTTCATGACCGCCATTCGCGCCTCGGAGGCGGGGGCCTACGAATATCTCCCCAAGCCCTTCGATCTGACGGAACTTCTCTCCATCGTGGGGCGCGCGCTGGCGGAGCCCCGTTCGAGGCCCGTGGAGAAAAAGGCGCCCGAGACGCCCGAATCGATGCCGCTCGTCGGCCGCTCGCCGGCCATGCAGGACATCTACCGGATGCTCGCCCGCATGATGCAGACGGATCTCACGGTTATGATCGGCGGCGAATCGGGTACCGGTAAGGAGTTGGTGGCCCGCGCGCTGCACGAGTTCGGCAAGCGCCGCAACGGCCCCTTCGTTGCCATCAACATGGCGGCCATTCCGCGCGATCTGATCGAATCGGAGCTCTTCGGTCACGAAAAGGGCGCCTTCACCGGCGCGCAGCAGCGTTCGTCGGGGCGCTTCGAGCAAGCCGAGGGCGGCACGCTGTTTCTGGACGAGATCGGGGACATGCCGATGGAGGCGCAGACGCGGCTTCTGCGCGTGCTCCAACAGGGCGAATACACCACCGTGGGCGGCCGCACGCCGATTAAGACCGATGTGCGCATCGTGGCCGCTACAAACAAGGACCTGCGCGCGCTCATCAATCAGGGACTTTTCCGCGAAGACCTGTTCTACCGCCTCAATGTGGTGCCGCTGCGCCTGCCGCCGCTGCGCGAGCGCACGGAGGATATTCCTGATCTCGTGCGCCATTTCTTCGCCCAGGCCGAACGTGAGGGGCTGCCCGCCAAGCGCATCTCCAAGGGCGGTTTTGACGCGATGATGCGCTATCCTTGGCCAGGCAATGTGCGGGAGCTGGAAAATCTCGTACGCCGGCTGGCAGCACTCTACCCACAGGAGGAAATCTCCGAGGAGATCATCCTCAATGAGCTATACGGCAGCGCGCCGGCCGCAAAATCGCAAGCCGAGGAGGGCACGGGCTCGGATCTGCCCCTCGGCCAGGCCGTCGAGCGCTACCTGCAGCGCTATTTCCGCGGCTTCGGCGCTGGATTGCCGCCGCCGGGGCTCTATCACCGGGTTCTGGCGGAGGTGGAGTATCCCCTGATCCTCGCCGCGCTCGCGGCCACGCAGGGAAATCAGATACGCGCGGCCGAACTTCTGGGTCTCAACCGCAATACGCTGCGCAAGAAGATTCGCGAGCTTGGCGTGGATATCTACCGCGCAACCCGGCCTTCCGGCAGCATTGGCAGCCTTCAGACGGAATAGCCCTTCTTTCGCTATCCTGTGTCCACACCGCTGGGATTCTCTCCCGAAAGTCCACTGGCCCGTTGCAAAATCGCCACAATGCGTTGCATATCTGCAACGCGATTGCCGGTTGCGTGACGAACCGGCGAGGTTAATGGGGTGAGGGTGAGTTCTTTATGAGCACGCAGGCGCCGGCCATGTCCGCAGAGCCGTACCGGCCCAATCCGACGGAGGGGCGGCGTCTCATGGCATGGCCAGGCATTCTGGCTGCGGCCGGCGCGCTGCTGACGGCTGCCGTCTCGTTCGCCGTTCTCCTGGGGCTCACGCCCCTTGCGCCCGACGCTTCCACCACTCTCGCGCTGATCGGTATCAACGCGGCCTTTGTCCTGATTCTGATCGGGCTGATCGCGCGCGAGGCGCACCGCATCTATACGGCGCGCAAGGGTGGCAAGGCTGCCTCGCGGCTGCATGTGCGCATCGTCGCCATGTTCTCGCTGGTGGCGGCGATTCCGGCCATATTGGTCGCCATTGTCGCTTCCATCACGCTCGATCTGGGTCTCGACCGCTGGTTCGAGATCAGAACCCGCGTCATCGTGCAGTCGTCGCTGTCCATCGCGGATGCCTATGTGCAGCAGAACGCTCAGACGCTGCAGGGCACGACGCTCTCAATGGCGATCGACCTCGATCGCCTTCGCACCCTCTACAATCTCGACCGCACCGGGTTCCGCCAGGTGCTGACGCAGCAGGCGAGGGGGCGGGGGCTTACCTATGCGGTGCTCATTCGTGAAGATGAGTCGGTCATCATGGGCGCCGAAATGCCCCGCTCCGGCGAGATTCCGGCCCCGCCCAACGGTGTTCTGGGGCAGGCTGCACAGGGGCTAACCGTCCTGTTCGACCTACCGCCCGGCAATCTGATCGGCGCCGTCGTAAAACTCAGGGAAATCCCCGACGCTTATCTCTACACGCTGCGCGAGCTCGACCCGCAGGTCATCAAGGCGCAGCGCATCGTTGCCGCCAATGCCGACGAATACCGAGCCCTGGAGGGGAACCGCTTCAATACGCAGGTCGCCTTCGCGCTACTCTATCTCATCGTGACGCTCGCCATCGTTCTGGCCGCCATCTGGACGGGCATTGCGGTCGCGGACCGGCTGGTGCGGCCCATCCGCCAACTCATCGCTGCGGCCGACGCGGTATCGACTGGAAACCTCGACGTTGCCGTCCCGGTACGCCGTTCCGACGGGGACGTGGCCTCTCTCGGCGACACCTTCAACAAGATGACGCTGCAACTCAAGACGCAGCGCGACCAGCTCATCCATGCGCGCGACATGATAGACGAGCGCCGGCGCTTCACCGAAGCGGTGCTGTCGGGCGTGTCAGCGGGCGTCATCGGCGTCGACCGGCAGGGCACCGTCTCCATCGTCAACCGCTCGGCCGAAACCATGCTTTCTATCCACGCCGCCGATACGCTGGGCAAGAATCTTACGGCCGTCCTTCCGCAGGTTGGACGCGTGTTCGAGGTCGGCAAGGCATCGGGGCGCAAGGTCTATCGCGACCAGGTGACCTTCTATCGCAGCGGCTCGGAGCGCACCTTCAACATCCAGATCACCACCGAGGAGACTGTGGGCGGCGCCGAGGAGCGCTCATATGTCGTGACGGTCGACGACATCACTGATCTGGTGCAGGCGCAGCGCTCCACCGCCTGGGCCGACGTGGCCCGGCGCATTGCCCACGAGATCAAGAATCCGCTCACCCCCATCCAGCTCTCCGCGGAGCGCATCCGCCGGCGTTTCGGGAAGGTGATCACCGAGGATCGCGAAATCTTCGACCAGTGCACCGACACGATCATCCGCCAGGTCGGGGACATCGGCCGGATGGTGGACGAGTTCTCCGCTTTTGCGCGCATGCCCAAGCCGGATATGCAGAAGCTCGATCTGCGCGAGCCGTTGCGTGAGGCATCCTTCCTGATCGAGGTGAGCCGTCCCGACATCACGATAGAGAACGATCTGGGCAATCAGCCTCTGATCGGACGCTTCGATACACGGTTGATGAGTCAGGCCTTCGGCAACATCATCAAGAACGCCGCCGAAGCAATCGATGCCGCATCGCGCGAGGCCGACCGCATGGGCGTGATCCGCATCACTGCGCGGCAGGCGGGCGGGGTGATCGAGGTCAGCGTGATGGACAATGGCAAGGGCCTGCCGCGCGAGAACCGGCAAAGGTTGCTCGAGCCTTACATGACGACGCGCGAGAAGGGCACCGGCCTGGGGCTCGCTATCGTCAAGAAGATCATCGAGGACCATGGCGGCCGGCTGGAGTTGCACGACGCTCCAGCCTCCTTCCACGGCGGTGTAGGCGCAATGGTGCGAATGCTGCTGCCGGCAGCACCCGATGAGCGGGGAAGCAGGGCAGGGGTGGGCGAGACTGCAGGTAGAACGGAAAAGATCGACAATGGCGTCTGACATTCTGGTCGTCGACGACGAGGAAGATATCCGGGAACTGGTCGCGGGAATTCTGAGCGACGAGGGCCACGAGGCGCGCACGGCTGGCAACAGCGATGCGGCCCTCGCGGCGATTGCCGAGCGGGTGCCGAGGCTTGTGCTGCTCGACATCTGGCTGCAGGGCTCGACGCTGGACGGAATGGCCCTGCTCGACAAGATCAAGGAAATGCACCCCGACCTGCCGGTGGTCATGATCTCCGGGCATGGCACCATCGAGACGGCCGTGGCGGCCATCAAGCGCGGCGCATATGACTTTATCGAAAAGCCGTTCAAGGCCGACCGGTTAATCCTGATCTGCGAGCGGGCGCTGGAGACGTCCAAGCTCCGCCGCGAGGTCTTGGACCTGAAGAAACGCAGCGGCGAAACCTTCGACCTCATTGGCAATTCGCCCGCCATCAACCAGCTGCGTCAGACCATTGAGCGTGTTGCGCCCACCAACAGCCGCATCATGCTGATCGGCCCTTCCGGTTCCGGCAAGGAACTGGCCGCCCGCGCCATCCACGCCCTCTCCGCGCGTGCCAACGGGCCGTTCGTCTCACTCAACGCCGCCTCGATCACGCCTGAGCGCATGGAGATCGAGCTTTTCGGCACCGAATCGAACGGCGGCGAGCGTAAGGTGGGGGCGCTCGAAGAGGCCCATCGCGGCACGCTCTATCTCGATGAGGTGGCCGACATGCCGCGCGAGACGCAGGGCAAGATCCTGCGCGTGCTGGTCGATCAGCAGTTCGAGCGCGTGGGCGGCACCAAGCGCGTCAAGGTGGACGTGCGCATCATCTCGTCGACGGCCCGGAACCTCGAATCCCTGATCGCGGAGGGGCGCTTCCGGGAAGATCTATATCATCGTCTGGCGGTGGTGCCGATCATGGTTCCGTCATTGGCGGAACGGCGCGAGGACATACCGCTGCTCGTGGAACATTTCATGCACCAGATCACCGCGCAGGCGGGCATCAAGCCTAGGCGGCTGGGCGAGGATGCTATGGCGGTGCTTCAGGCGCACAACTGGCCGGGCAACATCCGCCAGCTCCGCAACAATATTGAACGGCTGATGATCCTAACGCGCGGCGAGGACGAAGATAAGCCGATCACTGCCGATCTCCTGCCGGCGGAGATTGGCGATGTGATGCCGCGTGTGCCCACGCAGTCGGATCAGCATATCATGGCGCTGCCCTTGCGCGAGGCGCGCGAGCTGTTCGAGAAGGAATACCTGCTTGCCCAGATCAACCGCTTCGGCGGCAACATCTCACGCACGGCCGAATTCATCGGCATGGAACGCTCGGCGCTGCATAGGAAGTTGAAGTCGTTGGGAGTTTAAGGCCAGCGAGTAGTGAGTAGCGAATAGCGAGTAGGGACGGAGAATGAAGGTGAGGATTCGCGTGCACACGCAGGCGTCCGGTCAGCAGTTGCAAATCCCTATTCCCTATTCGCTATTCGCTCTTCGCTCTTCGTCATTCGCTGCCGGCGATCCGCATCAAGAGCAGGACGCATGAAAGTCATCATCTGCGGTGCCGGGCAGGTCGGATACGGTATTGCCGAGCGGCTGGCGGCGGAGAAGAACGACGTCTCTGTCATCGACACCTCCGCTGACCTGATTCGCGCCGTGCGCGATTCTCTGGACGTGCGCGGTCTGGTAGGCCATGGCGCGCATCCAGAGGTGCTGGCCAATGCCGGGGCGCAGCAGGCGGACATGATCATCGCCGTGACGCTTTACGACGAGGTCAATATGGTGGCCTGCCAGGTGGCGCATTCGCTTTTCAACGTGCCCACCAAGATCGCGCGCATCCGCTCGCAGTCCTATCTGCAGCCGCACTACATGGACCTGTTCTCGCGCGATCACTTGCCCATCGACGTGATCATCTCACCGGAGATCGAGGTCAGCGAGATGGTGCTGCGGCGCATCGCCCTGCCGGGGGCGACCGATGTGGTCTCCTTTGCCGACGGCCACGTGGTGATGGTCGCCATCGAATGCCTCGAGGAATGCCCCGTCATCAACACGCCGCTTGCGCAGCTCACCGAGCTCTTTCCGGACCTGCCTTCGACCGTAGTCGGGGTTTCACGCAATGGAAACCTGTTCATCCCCCATTCGGCCGACCAGCTCATGGCGGGCGATCTCGCCTATGTGGTCACCACCAAGGATCAGGTGCGGCGCACGCTGGGCCTATTCGGGCATGAGGAGCCGGAAGCCACGCGAATCGTGATCGCCGGCGGGGGCAATATCGGCCTCTATGTGGCGCGGGCCATGGAAAGCAAGGGCGGGCGGACGAAGGTCAAGCTCATAGAGAACAACCGCGATCGCGCCGTAGCCATTGCCGACCAGCTGCGCCGCACGGTCGTCCTTCACGGAAGCGCCCTAGACCAAAAGCTTCTTCTGGAAGCCGACATCGACCATGCCGATCTGATGGTCGCGCTCACGAATGACGATCAGGTTAATATCCTGACCAGCGTGATCGCCAAGAGACTCGGTTGCAAATCCAACCTCGTGCTCATCAACAACCCGACCTATCACGAATTCGCAAAGACGCTGGGGGTCGATGCTCATGTCAACCCGCGTGCGGTCACCATCTCGCGCGTGCTGCAGCATGTGCGCCGCGGCCGCATCCGCGCCGTCCACAACATTCAGTGGGGAGCAGCGGAAGTGATCGAGGCGGAGGCGCTGGAGACGTCGCCGCTCGTCGGCCCGCCGCTCAAGGAACTGGATTTGCCGGATGGCATGCGCATCGGCGCGGTTTATCGCGAGGGCGTTTTCGTCAAGCCCAGCGGCTCGCTGCGCATCAAGCCCAAAGATCGGGTCGTGATATTCGCCCTTGAAAAGGCGGTGCGGCATGTCGAGCAGCTGTTCCGCGTGAGCCTGGAATTTTTCTGATTCTTCGAACCACCCAAGGAGGGAACCTTGCCGCGAATTGCCTATGTGAACGGCCGTTATGTCCGTCACGCTCAAGCCGCCGTACATATCGAGGACCGGGGGTACCAGTTCGCCGATGGCGTCTATGAGGTGTGCGAGGTGGCGCGCGGCTTCATCATCGATATGACGCGGCATCTCGACCGACTCGACAGATCCTTGCGGGAGCTGCGTATCCGCTGGCCGCTGCGCCGCGCGGCTCTGGAGCTGATCATGCGCGAGGTGGTGCGTCGCAACGGCGTGAAGAACGGCCTCGTCTATGTGCAGGTGACGCGTGGCGTGGCGCCGCGCGATCATGTGTTTCCGGCGGAGAGTACCCGCCCCGCGCTCATCGTTACGGCGAAGCGGACCGATCCGCAGGCCAACGCCCGGCGCGCGGAGACCGGCGTGAAGGTGATCACGGTGCCCGAGAACCGGTGGGAGCGGGTGGACATCAAGACGATTGGCCTGCTGCCCAACGTGCTTGCGCGGCAAAAGGCGCGCGAGAGCGGTGCCTCCGAAGCCTGGTTCGTCGATTCCGAAGGACTTGTGAAGGAGGGCGCGGCCACGAACGCCTGGATCGTCACGCAGGACGGCAAGCTGGTGACCCGGCCCGCCGACTACGGCATTCTGCGCGGGATCACGCGCGCGACCGTTATGGATGTTGCTGCCCGGCTGGGCCTGGAGGTCGAGGAGCGGGCCTTCTCGGTGGAAGAAGCTCAATCGGCGCGCGAAGCCTTCATCACCGCCGCCTCCACCGTGGTCATGCCCGTGGTGGAAATCGACGGCCGCCCGGTGGCCAACGGACATCCGGGCACCGTAGCCCTGTCGCTCAGGCGCTCGTTTTTTGACGTTGCGGAAAAATGCCCTGCCTGTTAACCACTTGCCGGAGGCGGCTGGCTCGTAGGTATCGGCATGCCTCCCGCGCGGTGGAAGGGCAGTCATCGCGCTTGACAGGGCGGGGTAATGTTGCGCTACTGCCGGCGACGCAGGGGATGAAAAACAAAAATGGCGGAACGTTCCCAAAATTTGCAGGACCTCTTCCTCAACACTGTTCGTAAGAGCAAGAACCCGCTGACGATATTTCTGATCAACGGCGTGAAGCTGACGGGTGTCGTCACATCGTTTGATAATTTCTGTGTCCTTCTGCGCCGTGACGGCCATTCACAGCTCGTCTACAAGCACGCGATCTCGACCATCATGCCGAGTCAGCCCGTGCAGCTCTTCGACGCGGAGGAAAACAACCGGGAAGGTTGATTGGCCAGGAAAGAAGGCAGAAAGCCACAGGAGGAGGCTCCGACAAACGGTGATCGTACCAAGGCCGTCGTCGTAACGCCGGTTCTGCTTTCCCACGGCCGCGGCCAGCCTGCGGACCGCGATGGGCGGCCGCACATGTCGCTGTCGCCCGAGGCGCGGCTGGCGGAAGCGGTGGGACTGGCGGAAGCCATCGATCTCGACGTCGTCCACCGTGAGGTCTTCACCGTCACCCAGCCAAAGCCGGGCACATTGATCGGCACCGGCAAGGTGGAGCAGCTCGCGGGAATCGTGGCCGAAACCTCGGCAGAGCTTGTCATCGTCGATCATCAGCTTACGCCTGTGCAGCAGCGCAACCTCGAACGCGCGCTCAAGGCGAAGGTGCTCGACCGCACCGGACTGATTCTCGAAATCTTCGGCCGCCGCGCGCGCACCAAGGAAGGGCGCCTGCAGGTCGATCTTGCCCATCTCGAATATCAGCGGGGGCGGCTCGTCAGAAGCTGGACGCATCTTGAGCGCCAGCGCGGCGGCGGGGGCTTCATGGGCGGCCCGGGCGAAACGCAGATCGAGGCGGACCGGAGGCTCCTGCAGGAGCGGATCGTCCGCATCCGGCGGGAGCTGGAGACGGTGAGGCGCACCCGCGATCTGCACCGGGCCAAGCGGCGCAAGGTACCGTTCCCGGTGGTTTCGATCGTGGGTTACACCAACGCCGGCAAATCCACGCTGTTCAACCGGCTGACTGGGGCCGCTGTGCTTGCGGAAGACATGCTCTTCGCCACGCTGGATCCCACATTGCGGCGGGTCCGTTTTCCGCACGGTACCGTAGTCATCCTTTCCGATACGGTTGGCTTCATCTCGGACCTGCCGCCTCATCTCGTCGCCGCCTTCCGCGCCACGCTTGAGGAGGTGATCGAGGCCGATCTCATCCTCCACCTGCGCGATATTTCGGACCCGGATACCACGGCTCACGCGGCGGATGTGGAAGAAGTCCTATCGAGCCTGGGGATCGACCCTGCCGACACCAACCGCGTGCTGGAGGTCTGGAACAAGATCGATCTCCTGAGCGAGGAGGATCGCAGGCGGCTTTTGCGCGACGCGGTGAACAGGACGCCGCCGGTGGCCATATCCGCGGTGACTGGCGAGGGGATCGACGACCTGATGGCCATTATTGAGGAGCGCGTCTCAGGCGGGGTCGTGGAAGCCTCATTCACTTTATCGGCGGAACGGCTGGGATTAATCGACTGGATTTATCGCCACGGAGATGTGATCCGCCGTGAAGATCACGAGGATGGCAGCGTCACGCTGCATCTGCATACAACCCAAGCCGCGCGCGATGAAATCGCGCGAAAATTAAGAAATTAAAACAAGGGGTAGGGCGGATCACTTCATCTTCTTTGCGCGCTGCCAGAGTATTTCCATCTCATCAAGCGTGGCTGATCCGAGGTCCTTCTCATTCGCCTTAAGTTCGCGCTCGATCTGATGGAAACGGCGGCGGAATTTCTCGTTAGCCGATCGTAGCGCGCTTTCCGGATCTACATCGAGATGGCGGCCGAGATTGACCAGCGCGAAGAGCAGGTCTCCAAACTCCTCAGCTACCTCGTCGTGGCGGGACTGAACGATGGCCTGCCGTAGCTCCCCGATCTCCTCCTCGATTTTGTCGAGAACGGGTTCGGCAGCCTTCCAGTCGAAGCCGACCCTCGCCGCCTTCTGCTGCAGCTTCAAAGCTCGCATGAGCGCGGGCAGGGCGATGGCCACATCGTCCAGATAGCCATGTTCCTCGCGCTGGTCGGGAGTCCGGCGCGCCAGGCGCTCCTTTTTCTCCTCGGCCTTGATCTTCTCCCACATGACCTTGACGGCATCCGCCTGGCGCGCATCCGTTTCGCCGAAGACATGCGGATGGCGGCGGATCATCTTGGTCGTGATGGCTTCCACAACGTCGCCGAAGTCGAAATGTCCGGCTTCCTCGGCCATACGCGCATGAAAGACGACCTGGAGCAGCAGGTCGCCCAGCTCCTCGCGCAGATCATGCATGTCGCCGCGCTGGATGGCATCCAGCACCTCGTAGGCTTCTTCGATCGTATAGGGCGCGATGCTCGCGAAATCCTGCTTCACGTCCCAGGGGCAGCCGGTCTCGGGATCGCGCAGCGCAGCCATGATCTCGATCAGGCGCGAAATGTCTCTCGAAGGCTTCATTCGGGCTCCTCTGCGGTGCAGGAGCCGTAGCGCGGATCGACCTCCAGGGCAAGAAAGCGCGGCATCCAGCAAGCCCGCGTTCTATATCTATTTCCCTCCTTTGGCTGACTCGTGCACGGAAGAGACAGCCTTGTTGACGACCGGTATTAGACTTACGCTCGCGGATGCACCAATCCAGCCAGCAGCTCCACCGGCTGCCATACCGACAGGTCCGGCTGGCATGCCAGTTACTGTCCCTAGCCCCAGTCCTGACAGATTACCTTTAAGACGGTTCAAATCCTGCCTTTGTATGGATTTTAGTTCTTCGTAATCCGCTCCTCTTTTGTAGGCCAAGATAGTGCGTGAGAAAGGAACAATATTTAATCCTACTTTCTTCATATCTGTAATAATGACATTTTCATTCTTCCTATCAATATCCGCACGAAGTACGGTCTTATAAATATTGCGCTCATTTTCAATCTGTTTTCTGTAGGTATCACGCAGGATGGAAACAACGGCATTGGCGGCGATTCTCGTGCCGCGCCCAGGCGTCGGGTTACTGCTCAAGTTGCTGGACAATATCATTGGCGCCCCAAGGGCTTGCGTGTTACTCTCACCCACTTCATCTGGCGAAAGAGTGATTATGTTGCCCTCATACGTGACAACCCACAGGCGCTCCTGATTGTCGGGTTCTTTGAAGAGGCATCCAACGAAAGAACCGCCAGACGACTCGTCTTTATATAAATATTGTAACTCAAACTCCTTGTATCTTAATATCTTACTCTCCGGATTTAATATAGATTCCTTGAATGTGTCGCCATCAGATAGATTCGTTGCTTCATTCCTTATTATGTCTAACCTGATATTTGCTATTGCGTTCCTATATTTCCTAAAGTTCATTCCATAATAGTTATTTGCGTCTCCGTACTTTTTATGAATCTTCTTTGGATCAAGTTTCAATTCCCTGGCAATTTCCATGAGGGTTGCTGGGCGCGACCGATCAAGGAAATCGTTCATCGCACGGTTCTGCCTGGCACTTGTGCTCAAGTTCGCATGGGCAGGCTGCAATCGGCCTTCATCAACATCCGTCCTAATCTCCGCGGCCAGGTTTTCCATGACCTCATCACGAAAGGTGTCCATCGCGGGATTTGAAGCGCCGT